>WNFD01000219.1_pt1 | contig 54901 bp, 40 predicted proteins | sample 5400491 | NCBI WGS metagenome assembly WNFD01 (sample SAMN13153343, study PRJNA577476) | soil metagenome | isolation source: 120 cm saprolite under Douglas fir tree site 2 hole 2 replicate 2 | place: USA:California | collected 2015-04-18 | reverse complement strand
TCCCGCACCCACGAGGCAGACAGGTCCCCTGCCTCCAGCGCCTCCGCCATGACAGGATGCCGGGCCAGCCGTTTCGTCCAGCCCACGGCCCCGGCCGCCGCGCCCCTGGTCACCCGCGTGTGATGCCGCAGCCACGCCCGCGCCGAATGCTGCCCGTCGTCCTCGTAGCCGCTACAGCCGGAGAACGCGCCGAGGATCCTGGCGCGGGCGGCGGTGTGCATCGCCTCGGCCCGCTCCAGCGCCTTCAGGCACTCCGCCTGGGCCGCCGCGCCCATCGACGCGGCGTCCGCGGCGGCCAGGTATCCCAGGGCACCCTCCAGCCACGCCAGCGCCTCGCCCACCGTGGTCGGAAGCACCATGCCAGGGGGGCCAGGCTGTCCGGGAACACACATCGGGCGCGGTCACCTCCTCGACGGGCGAAAGGGCTGGCGGGGACAAGGCGAAACGAAGGTCTGGCGGGACCTATGGACGGGAGCGGAGCTGAATCAGGCGAGCAGGCTGGCGTGCTGACGCCCGATTGAGTCACCGGCTGCCTGCCGGGCTACTGAGTGCGACTGTCGTCGGCTACCTGGCCGCGTGCACTGTTCCGGCCGGGACTGATTAGCCCGGCCGCCCGGTCATCCTCGATGACTAATTCGATAGTACCGCAGGATGGCTCACTTTTCTAGACTCATTAACGAATTTATAATCGATTTCTTCGCCCAGGATTAGATCCAATTCGCCCGATTTGAGTAAATCTGACCTGGCGGATAGTGCTGCTCTTTCCGTGCAGGGCATCCGCAGGGCCGTCACCGTTGCCCGTGCGCAGCCAGACAGGCTAAACAACTGGAGCGCGGGACCGGCCGTGTCCTTGCTGTCCCGGACGGCGCGGCCACCGTCCGACAGCGTAGCGACCTCGACGCAAGCGCCGCCGTTGCTGCCGCTGTAGCTGCTCTTGCGCCACTGCGTGCGGTCTATGTCGTCCATCGTTCCTCAGCTACTCTCATGATCAGGTCGCGTGAGGCTCCACGGGCAGGGCCTCAGCCCGGAGGCGATCGAATGCTAGCGCGGCCTTGCTGACCAGCGCGCATGATGAGGGACGGGACGGGATGTTGCCGCCCCGGAGGCCCGGCGCCCGGACATCGGCACCTGGCCACGGGCCGGGGCCGCTCGCGACCGGCCAGTCCGGTGCACGGAAGTAGACGTGCAGGCCGTTACGGGGCGTCCGGACGGTGAACGTGGCTGGCCAGCCGCCGTTCGCCGCACAGGCGGCCGTGAACGCGGCGACGCCGTCCGGCTCGCCAGGGTGCCAGTCCAGGTCCAGCCCAACCACGCCCGACGCGCGGCACCCGACGCCCACGTTCCCCACGCTAATCATCTTGGCGACCGCGTCCGCGCTGGCAGTGCAGCGCCGCTGCCACCCGGGCTCAGGACGCCGACCGCCAGGCGGCAGCGGGAACAGGGCCAGGCCCCGCTCCGCTGCCGCCACTGCGGCGGCCGTCCCGGTGATCACTGCGCTTCGGCGTAAGCCGGCTCGGGGTCTTCCGGCCCGCCGTCGTCTTCGTAGCAGGTGCATTCGTCGTACGGGCTGGACATGCCGGAGCCGCACTCCAGGCAGACCCCGATCGACGCGAGGTAGCGGGGGTCGTCGTGGTCGGGCCCGGAGTACCCCCCTGGGGCCCGTCGGTCCACCCTCGGGAACGGCAGCCGTCGCACAGCAGCCCGGACAGGGCATAGGCGCCGCACCCACGGCAGCTCCCGTCCGGCTCGTCCGACCAGCTGTCCTCGTCGTCATCGTCCTCGTCACCGGAAGCATCGCGGAAGTTGGGGTGGCGGACGCCCGGGTAGACACCCTCGTCGTGTTCGGCTCGTTCCAGGCGATCAGGGAGAACAGGGAGCCGGGGAACCGATCGACGTGGATCAGCAGCCCGCTGCGGTCGGGGCGGACGGGCGCGTGCGCGGCGTCGACCTCGGCGAGGGTCCGCGTGTTGTTGAGCTCGGGCCGCTGCTGCATGAGCGCGCGGGCCTTGCGGGTTCGTTCCCGGTCGTTCTTCGGCATTTCGGTCTCTTCCCGACGGCGGCCACCCCACGCCCGGCCCCGCCAGACACCAGAACATGCCATCTCATACGGGGAACCCGTCCGGGGCGGATTCCGGGCCGTCGCTGGCAACTACTCTCCAGGAGAGTAGGTCAACTACTACCCGAGAGCCTACTCGTGAGGTAGTCTCTCGGGTATGAGTGTTCCGCTGACGCTGTTGGGGCTGCTTGAGCGCGGGCCCAGCCATGGGTATGACCTGAAGCGCGACTACGACGCTTACTTCGGGCAAGGGCGGCCGCTGCGCTACAGCCAGGTGTATGCCACGCTGTCGCGGCTGGCCAGGGACGGGAAGGCCGTGGCCGGGCCCGTCGAGCAAGGGGCCGGGCCGGAACGGCGCCGGTACATCATCACCGATGAGGGCGTCGCCGACGTGGAGAAGTGGCTCGCCGAGCCCGCGCCGCCGGAGCCCGACCTGCAGAGCGAACTGTTCGCCAAGGTCGTGCTCGCGCTCATGCTCGGCAAGCACGCCGACATCTACCTCGACGTCCAGCGGGCGGCGCACCTGCAGCGGATGCGCGAGCTCACCGAGTTCAAGCGGCAGGGCGGCACCCTCGACGTGCTGCTCGCCGACCACGCCCTCTACCGCCTGGAGGCGGACCTGCGATGGATCGACCACACGGCGGCGCGGCTGGACATGATCGCGCGGACAGTGCAGGGGCAGTCATGACTCTCGAGGCCGTCGATCTGTCGCTGTCGTTCGGCAGCACGCCGGCGCTGCGCGGGGCGTCGCTCGGCGTCGCCAAGGGCGAGATCGTCGCCGTCATGGGGCCCAGCGGGTCCGGGAAGTCGACGCTGCTGCACTGCCTGGCCGGGATCCTGGTGCCTTCCTCGGGGGAAGTGCATTTCAACGGGATGCGGCTCGACCGGCTCAGCGACGACAAGCGCAGTGCGCTGCGGCGGGACCGGTTCGGGTTCGTGTTCCAGTCCGGGCAGCTCGTGCCCGAGCTCACCGCCGAGGAGAACGTCGCGCTGCCGTTGCTGCTGTCCGGCATGCGGCGCGGGCCGGCGATGGCGGCGGCGCGCACGTGGTTCCCCACGCTCGAGCTGGACGGGCTCGAGTCCCGGCGGTCCGGTGAGCTGTCCGGCGGGCAGGCGCAGCGCATCGCGCTCGCCCGCGGCCTGGCCGCCGAGCCCGAAGTGCTGTTCGCCGACGAGCCGACCGGGGCGCTGGACTCGATGTCCGGCGAGCTGGTGATGAACCTGCTGGTGAGCGCGGTCCGCGAGCAGGGGACCACGGTCGTCCTGGTCACCCACGACGCCCGGGTCGCCGCGTACGCCGACCGCGAGGTCGTCGTGCGGGACGGCACGGTCAGCACGCTCACCGGGGCAAAGCCATGAGCGCGGCAACCGCGATCGAGCGGGACACTCCCGCGATAAGCACGCTTACGGGGGCGAAACTGTGAGCGGGGTTGGCACGCTCGAACGGGACGCTAGCCGTTCCGGTATGAACGGGTCTGGCACAGTCGGGCTTGGGCTGCGGCTGGCCGTGAACGGGGGGCGCGAGGCCGTTACCCGGCTGGTCATCCTGGCGGTCGCAGTCGGGCTCGGCGTCGGGCTGCTGCTCACCGCAGTGGCCGCGACCAACGCGGTCACTTCGTGGAACAGCCGGCACGCGTGGTTCTGGACCGGCACCCAGTGGGCGGCGCCGGGGCCGGCCACGGGGGTCGCGCCGCTGTGGTGGCACCCAGCCGCGACATCTACGACGGCCAGACGATCAGCCGCTTCGACGTCGCGGCCACCGGCGCTTCCTCGCCGGTGCCGCCGGGGCTGTCCCATGACCCGGCGCCGGGGACGTACTACGCCTCGCCCGCGCTCGCGGCGCTGCTGCGGTCCGTTCCGGCGGACCAGTTGGCTGACCGCTACCCGGGGCACCTGGCCGGGATCATCGGCGACGCCGCGCTGCCCTCGCCTAACTCGCTCGTCATCGTCGTCGGGCGCACCCCGGCGCAACTGGCGACGGCCGTGGGCAGCGTAAAGTTGACCGCTATCGCGACGACCGTACCGGGCAACCCCGGCGGGCTCAAGTACATGCCGGCCGACACCGGCGCACCGGCGAGCGGCACCGACCTGATCCTGTCCGTCGTCGCGCTGGCGATCCTGCTGCCGGTACTGATCTTCATCGGTACCGCGACCCGGCTGTCGGCCGCCCGCCGGGAGGAGCGGTTCGCGGCGATGCGCCTGGTCGGCGCGACCCGCACGCAGGTGTCCGCGCTCGCGGCGGTGGAGTCGACCGCGGCGGCCCTGCCGGGCGTGGCCGCCGGGTTCGCGATCTTCTTCGGGCTGCGCATCCCGGTGGCGGGCATCCCGTTCGTCGGCCAGCCGTTCTTCCCCGGCCAACTGACGCTCAGCCTGTTCGACGTCATCGTCGTCGCGGTTGGCGTGCCGGTGGCCGCCGCTGTGGCAGCGCGACTGGCGCTGCGCCGGGTGAACGTCTCCCCGCTCGGCGTCACGCGCCGGGTGACGCCGAAGCCGCCTGGTGTCTGGCGGGTGGTGCCGCTGCTCCTCGGCCTAGCTGAGCTCGGCTTCTGGGAGGCGCACGGGCACCCGGCCTCGATCCAGGGGCAGATCCAGGCGTTCGTGACCAGCTTCGCGCTGATCATCATCGGGCTGTTCATCGCCGGGCCGTGGCTCACCATGGCCGCCGCGCGGCTCATGGCCCGGTGGACCAGCCGCCCCGGCACGCTGATCGCCGCCCGGCGCATCGGCGACGACCCGCGGGCCGCGTTCCGTTCCGTCAGCGGCCTGGTGCTCGCGCTGCTGGTCACCACCGTCGCGACGATCGCGATCACCACGCAGGACGCCAAGGACCCCACCAGGTTCGGCAACATCGCCGAGTCGCACGTGCTGACCGCGCAGATATCGGCGTCGAATGCGGCCGCCCGGAACAGCGGCCCGGGAGTGCGGTCTGGCACCGCGAACCCGGGGCCGGCCGCGCCCGCCGCGCCGCTCGCCGCCCAGCTGAGTGCGGTGCCCGGCGTCCAGGGGGTGCTCGTGGTGCGCGCGGTCCCCGGGCTGACGATCCCTGGCCGTTTCGAGAACCTCGGCGTCAACGCGTTCGGCGTCAACACCGACGGCAGCGTCACCCCGATCCCGGCCGGCGTGGTCTCGTGCGCGCAGCTCGCGACCGTGCCCGCGCTCGGCCGCTGCCCGGCAGGCGCGGCAACGGCCGAGTTCCCGGCGGACGGCTTCAACGGTCCCCTCGGCTTCAACTCGAACGTGGACACGTACACCTGGCCGGCCGCGAATGTGTCGGTCGCCGGACTCGACGCCCTCGGCGTGGACGGCATCAACGTGGCGACGAACGGCGCCACGGCGACGGTCGAGCGGGCGCGGGCGCTGCTGGAGGCGAGCGTTTACCCGACGGTCTCCCCGCCGTCCACGTACGCCGACATCGCCGCGCAGGACAACTCGCACAACTCCGGCTACCAGCAGCTCGCCAACGTGGTGATCCTGGTCAGCCTGGCGATCGCCGGGTGCACGCTGGCGGCGGGCATCGCGGCGGGGCTCGCGGAGCGCAAGCGGCCGTTCAGCCTGCTGCGGCTCACCGGCGCGCGGCTGTCCACGCTACGCGGCGTCGTCGCGCTGGAGGGCGCGGTCCCGCTGCTGACGGTGGCGGTTGTGGCGATCGGGACGGGCTTCGGCGCCGCCGCGATGTACGCGACGGAGGCGCAGAACCGCCCGATGGTCGCGCCGGGCCTGGCATACTACCTGCTGACCGTCGGCGGCATCATCGTGTCCCTGGCGATCATCGCGGCGACGTTCCCGATCCTGACCCGCATCACGGGCCCGGAGGTAGCCAGAAACGACTAACGGGAAGGTCGGCGGCCACGTGCTGTCACCGCGCTCCCGTTCGGGATCATGATTCTTTTGCCCTTTCGCTGGTGTCATGACCGAGCGGAGGGCTGGCTGCTACCGGCTTGTCATCGCCGCCTCGACGACGGTGAACGACTGGGGCGGGAGCGCGAGGACGACCGTCGGCCCCTGAGGGTTCTCCGACCCCTCGTCTAGGGTCACCGTTTCGACATCGGGGAGCACACGGGCACCGGGCCCGCGCTCCGCCGTGACCGTCCTGACCCCGGCGGCGCCGTCGAACGCGCGATCGCGAAGGATCAGCTCCACGGTTTCCGCCTCATCGGGGCTCCGGTTGACGAGCGTCACCGCGACCCGGCTGCTGTCAGCGCTCACCGTCGCGGCGGCGTCGATCAGGGTGAAGGGGCCCAGGTCCGCGATCCGGTGCGGCCACGTGCCGGTGCCCCGCGCCCATTCCGGGCTGACCACCGGGCCGTCCACGTTCAGGTCCACGGCGGTGTCGAGCGCCGCCTGCGCGTGCAGCAGGACCGGGTAGTAGATCGGCTGGACGACCGCGGTGCCGGCGGTGGTGACGATCGGCGCGATGGCGTTCACCAGCTGCGCGAGGTTGGCCATCCGCACCCAGTCGCAGTTCCGGACGAAGATGTTCAGGTAGGTCGCCACGGCCAGCGCGTCCGCGAAGGCGTACCGTTCCTCGAGCCCGCCGGTCATGGCGCGGTACCAGACGTTCCACTCGTCGCAGGCGATCCGCGGCGGGCTGGCGATCTTCCTGGTGTACGCCGCCCGCTCGATGAGGGCGCGGGCGCAGCGGATGGCGCGTTCTGCCTGGTGCGGCTGCAGGACGCTGGTCCAGTAGTCGTCGTCACCGGTGTAGATGTGGACCGAGTGATAGTCGACGAGCGGGGCCATCCCGTCGATGACCACCCGGTCCCACTCGTCCCAGCCGTTCATGCCGCAGCTGACCAGCCGGGCTTCCGGGTCGAGCATGCGGATCGCCCGCGCCCATCTGGTCGCCTCGCGAACGTACTCTTCGGCGGACAGCGCGCCGACCTGCCAGTCCCCCCACATCTCGTTGCCAAGGGCCCAGTACCTTACCCGGTAGGGTTCGGCACGCCCGTTCTCCCTGCGCTGCTGTGCCCAGTGCGTGTCGCGGGCCGAGTTGCAGTATTCAACCCAGGCCAGCGCCTCCGGCAGCGTGCCGGTCCCCATGTTCAGGCAGATGTACGGCTCCGCGCCAAGCTCGCCGCAGTAGCCGAGGAACTCGTCGGTGCCGAAGCGGTTCGGCTCCTCGCCGCCCCAGGCCAGCTCGGGCCTGCGCGGGCGGCCGTCCCGCTGGCCGATCCCGTCCTGCCAGTGGTAGTTGCTTGCGAAGTTGCCGCCCGGCCAGCGCAGCACGCTGACCCGCAGCTCGCGCAGCAGGCCGAGGACGTCCCGGCGGAAGCCGCTCGCGTCGGCAAGCGGAGATCCCTCCTCGTAGATGCCGCCATAGACGCAGCGGCCGAGATGCTCGACGAACCCGCCGAAGACGTTGCGGTCAAGCCGCCCGACGAGCCGGTGAGGGTCTACCGCGATCCGGGTCAATGCCCCTGCCTTTTTTTAGCCTAACGGGAGCTTAATGACGGCCCGGCGTAGCGCGGGTGGCCGATGCGCGGTGACAGGCAAGCCCCGCTCCCGGCGGATCCGTTCCAGCAGCACGGACGCGGGCTCATCACCAGGATCCCGCGGCACCAGGCGCCCCGCGAAGGCCTTAGCCAGCATCCCGCGGCGAAGCTGACCGGACCGCAGGCGTGCGCTGGCGACAACCGCGGCGCATCTCTCGCCCGACGCGAACATATCTTCCAGCTCCAGGGCGATTCGTTCTTGTTCTCCCGGGGCGGTGATCGGGAGGACAACGTTCTCGAGAGTACTCTGGCTGATCTTGTATATCCCGGCCGTTGTGCGGGCTGATCCCTCGATCTGATGTCTTACGAGATCGGAGTCCCAGATCAGGCGGAGAAATCTTGGCAGGATCCTCTTTTTATCAACGCGAATGCGGATCATGGTATCCGGGAAGGCAATGAGATCCGGCTCTGTCTCTAGCAGTCCGCCGCGTCCGACGCGGTTCAGGGAGCCGTTGCCGCGGGCAACGAAAAAGTCGTCCTTCGCGACGAGGAAAGGCATGGCGTCCACCTCGGTCCAGTGGCCGGCCTTCCGCTCGGCCAGGTCGAGGCTGCCGTTGCGGAGCGCGGTCAGCCGCAGGACGGGGAACCCCCCGGCCTTCGTGGGAACGGAGCGGCCGTTTGCCAGCGGCTGACGAAGGACTGACGCCAGCGGTACCCTTCCCGGGACGCGCCCGACCCTGTCGTTGAGAACCCGCAGGAAGAGAGCCGCCATTCTCGGCTCGCACCTGCCGAGAATGGCGGTGGCGGCATCGAGGCGGGAGAGGTAATCTTCGAGGGCGGTCACGATGCGGTGCTGCTCACGAAGGGGAGGCAGCGGCATCTCCGTCTGGGCGAAGCCCTTCCCGGAGATCTCTGTGAACGTCGTGCCGCTCGCTCGGGACTCAATCTCGGGAGTTTTGTGCTGCAAGTACCAGTACAAGTAGGAAGAGTCTACGCCAGCGGGAGGCACAGCCGTCTTGAACCCCTGGTTCGTGCATATCTCGCGACCCGCGATTGCCACATACCCGATGGGGGCGCGAGAGCTGAACAGCACCGAGCCCGCGGGCAGGAGGCGAGTAGAACATGACTCGTAGCCAGCGCGAGTGAGGAATCGCCGCCCGCCATTCATGATCTTAGCGGGATTTCGTGACATGTCGTCGGGCGTCACCCAGGGAATATCCCCGCCCCAGTACTCCGTCACGCCCGTCTTAGGCGTCGCCCCGGAAACAACCGCGCAGACCTCACCTATCGAGGTCAGCACCCAGCCTGGGGGAAGGTCGCCGTGCCCGGTGGCGCCGGTCCGGCGCGCATTGACCGCCTCCGCGTCGAGCACCAGCTGCATTCAGCTTGCCTGGCGCTGCTCATATGGTTCGCGGGACTCGTCTGGTATGCCGCCGAGCAGCCGCATGTACCGTGCGATCTCTGCCTTATCCTCAGGCGTGTCCAGGGGACCACGCTCTGCGGCCAGCTCGTCGAGTAGCTTGCCGAGAGCCCGATGCCTCCTGCGGCGCACCAGCTCCCCGCGTAGCGCGGCATTCACTTGCGCGGACAGACTCTCCCTGCCCTCGGTTTCCAGCTCGGCTACGAGGTCGGCATCGAGGGTGATCGACACCTTCCGCTTCGCTGTACCAGTCATGCTTATATCCTCCTCCAATCCTCCCCAACGAGGGGCGCTAATGCGCCGCTCAGGCGCCGTCGGCGGGGGTTTCGACTTGTCGCAGGGAGTCGGCTATGGCGGCGAACTCGCTGAGCGCGGCTTCGAGGTCCTCGATGATCTCCCGGGCGATGACGGCGGGCGGCAGCAGGCTGTCGGCGTCGTCCAGGCCCGGATCCCGCAGCCAGGTGATGTCAAGGTTGATCTTGTCGCGTGCGATCAGCTCGTCATAGCGCAGCGGGCGGAACCGCTCGGTCTCGATCCGGTTCTCCCGTGGCTCGCCGGGGCGGTAGTTCTTGACGAAGTCGTCGAGATGGTCGCGCTGCAGCTTGTTCTGCTTGAGCGTGAAGTGCTGGCCGGTGCGGGCGTCGTACACCCAGAGCGTCGATGTCCACGGGTGGCCAGGCCGGCCGGGCTTCTTGTCGAAGAAGAGCACGTTGGCCTTGACCCCGCCCGCGTAGAAAATGCCGGTCGGCAGCCGGAGCAGCGTGTGCACATCGAACTGCTGCAGCAGCCGCCGCCGGATGGTCTCTCCCGCCCCGCCTTCGAAGAGCACGTTGTCGGGAAGGACGACGGCGGCCCGGCCGGGAACGCCGAGCATCGAGGCGATGTGCTGGACGAAGTTGAGCTGCTTGTTCTTGGTGGTCTGCCAGAAGTCCTGCCGGTCGCAGGAGATGTCGTCGCGGTTCGCCTTGCCGTTCTCGGCGATCACGGTGATCGAGGACTTCCTGCCGAACGGCGGATTGGCGAGCACCACGCTCGGGTAGCTCCTCGGCGGCTCCGCGAGGGCGTCGCGCACGTCGATCAGCGAGGGCCCGTTGGGCCTGCCGATGCCGTGCAGGAGCATGTTCATCGCGGCGAGGCGGGCGGTCCCGTCGACCAGCTCGATCCCGCTGATCCCGCCGGAAGTGAGCGAGTGACGCTGCTCCGGGGTAAGCGTGCTGCCGTGACGATGGATGACGTAGTCGAACGCTGCGAGCAGGAAGCCGCCGGTGCCGCATGCCGGGTCGCAGATCGTGTCGCCAGGACCGGGCTGGACGCAGTCCACCATCGCCGAGATCAGCGCCCGGGGGGTGAAGTACTGGCCCGCGCCGGACTTGACGTCCTCCGCGCTCTTGGCGAGCAGCTCCTCGTAGGCGTCGCCCTTGATGTCGGCGTCCTGGCTTGACCACCGCTCCTTGTCGATGAGATCGACGATCAGCCGCTTGAGCTTCGCCGGGTCCTGCAGCTTGTTCTGCGCCTTGCGGAAGATCACCCCGAGCGTGCCGCGCTGTTTTCCCAGATCTTCGAGGACATGCCGGTAAGCGATCTCAAGATCGTCGCCCTCGGAATCAAGAAGGAGCTGCCAGCGGGCCGCAGGGCCTGCCAGCGCGGCATCCGGGTTAAGCCGCCGGTTCACCCGCTCATGCGCCATCTTCAGGAACAGCAGGTACGTAAGCTGCTCCACGTAGTCGATGGTCGAGACCCCATCGTCGCGCAGCACATCGCAGTAGTTCCACAGCTTCGCGACCAGCCGACGAGTCTCTGCGGTGCTCACAGCGCACATCCTCTCGCTTGCTTGCACTATCCCGCGGCGCGTCGTAGCATACTGAGTATGCTACGAGTTCAGACAACCTCATGAGCGTCCGGCATGCCTTGCTGGCGCTCTTGAGCGAGGGTCCCAAGTACGGCCATCAGCTCCGCCAGGAGTTCGAGGCGAGAACCGGCGATGTCTGGCCGCTCAACGTTGGCCAGGTGTACACGACGCTGCAGCGGCTCGAGCGCGACGGGCTCGTCGAATCCGATGAGCCAGCCGACGAGGGTCCCCAGAAGGGCTTCCGGATCACGGGCGAGGGCGAGAGCGAGCTCGCCGCGTGGCTGCGCACGCCGCCGGACCTCACCTCGCCTCCTCGCGACGAGCTGGTGATCAAGATCCTGGTGGCGCTCACGATTCCCGGCGTCGATGTGCACGACGTGATCCAGGTGCACCGCCGCTACCTGGTCGAGCTGATGCAGCAGTGGACGCGCCTCAAGGAGGACGAAGCCGAGTTCGATCTCGCTTTCGCGCTGGTGGTCGACGCCGAGCTGTTCCGGCTGGACTCCGTTGTCCGGTGGCTTGATGCCGCGGACGGACGCCTGAAGCGTGCGGCCGTCGAGGCTCCTGTTCCTTCAACGATGCCGAGACTACGACGGAGGGTGGTGGTGCGGCGATGAGCTTCCTCGAAATGCGACAGGTCTCGAAGGTCTACGGCGCGGGGCCGACCGAGGTGCATGCGATCCGGGACGTCGACCTGTCTGTTGACGCCGGCACGCTCGTCGCGGTGATGGGCCCGAGCGGATCGGGCAAGAGCACGATCCTCACGATCGCCGGGAGCCTTGAGGAGCCGACGAGCGGCGAGGTGCTCGTCGGTGGTGCCTCGCTGTCGAGGATGTCGCGCAATGAGAAGGCACGTCTTCGCCGCCGGTCGATCGGCTACGTCTTCCAGGATTTCAACCTGCTCGCGGGGCTCACCGCGGCGGAGAACGTCTCCCTTCCGCTCGAGCTGGACGGTGTCCCCGCCAGAAAGGCGCGAGAGGCAGGGATGGACGCCCTGGAAGAGCTCGGTCTCAGGGGCAGGGCGGCACACTATCCTGACCAGCTCTCCGGCGGGGAGCGCCAGCGGGTGTCGATCGCCCGCGCCGTGGTCGGGGAGCGGCAGCTGCTCCTCGCGGATGAGCCCTCTGGCGCCCTCGACTCGGTGAACGGAGAGGCCGTGATGCGCATGATCCTCACCGCGTGCAAGCGGGGGGTCGCGGCGGTGGTCGTCACTCACGACGCGCAGCTCGCCTCCTGGGCCGACCGGGTGGCCTTCCTCAGGGACGGACGCGTGGTCGACCAGACCGTGCCGCCACCGAGCCCCGAGTCACTCCTTCAGCCCGCCCCGCAGCAATGAGCGTGACGCTCTCAGCACCGGCTGTGGTGGATGCCGGCGACGGCGGGGCCCCGGCGCGGCGCGCCATGGTCAGGTGGGCATGGCGGCTGTTCCGGCGCGAGTGGCGTCAGCAGCTGCTCGTACTGGCGCTGATCACCGTGGCGGTGGCGGCCACGTTCCTCGGGTCGGCGGTCGCCACCAGCACGCCGCCCCCGGCCGGCGCCGGGTTCGGCACGGCCGGCTTCCTCGCGGCATTTCCTGGCTCCGACCCGCACCTGGGCACCGATGTCGCGGCACTGCGGCAGCAATTCAGATCCGTCGACGTCATCGAGAACCAGACCGTAGCCATCCCCGGATCGATCAGCACCTTCCAGCTGCGTGCCCAGGACCCCCACGGCCGGTACGGACAGCCCATGCTCTCCGTCGTGACCGGGCGCTACCCCGCCGGTCCGGGCGAGGTAGCGGTGACAGACGGCGTGGCGTCCGCCTTCAACCTCAGGATCGGTAGCATCTGGCACCAGGGCGGGAACGCCCGGCGGGTCGTCGGCATCGTCGAGAACCCCCAGAGCCTTCTTGACGAGTTCGCGCTTGTGACCCCCGGCCAGGTCAGCGCGCCGACCCAGGTGTCGGTCCTGTTCGACGCTCCAGGTGCTCGCGCGGCCTCGCTCGGTCCCAACATCCAAAGCGCCGCGTCGTCGTCGAACGCGTTCAATCCGGAGACCATCGTGCTCGCGCTGGCGACGGTCGGGATGCTTCTCATCGGCCTCGTGGCCGTAGGCGGCTTCACGGTGCTCGCCCAGCGCCGGCTGCGCTCGATCGGGATGCTCGGCGCCCTGGGCGCCACGGACAAGAACATCCGGCTGGTCGTGCGGGCCAACGGTGCCGTCGTGGGCGTCACCGGCTCGCTGATCGGCGCCGCGCTCGGCCTGGCGGCCTGGCTGGCATACCGGCCTAGCCTTGAGAGTAGTGCCCACCACGTGATCGGCACGTTCCAGCTGCCCTGGGCGGTCATCGTCCCGGCGATGGTCCTGGCCATCGTGGCCTGCTTCCTCGCCGCCTCGCGGCCGGCCCGCTCGATCACCCGGGTCCCCATCGTGACGGCCCTGTCCGGACGGCCCGCCCCGCCCAGGCAGACGCATCGCTCCGCCGTGCCCGGCGTCATCCTGCTCGTCGTTGCCCTCGTCCTGCTGACCTACTCCGCCAAGGGCAATGGCAACGGCGGCGGAGCGCCCGAGCTCGTCTTCGGCTTCGTGGCTCTCACCGTGGCGGTGATCCTGCTCGCTCCCCTGTGCATCACGGTGCTGGCCAGGTCCGCCCGAGGTGCGCCGATCGCAGTGCGCCTGGCGCTGCGTGACCTGGCGCGCTACCGCGCCCGCTCGGGTTCAGCGCTCGCGGCGATCAGCATCGGTGTGCTCATCGCCGTGATCACCTGCGTCGCCGCCGCCGCCCGGTACTCCAACGTCCTCGACTACGCCGGACCGAACCTGGCGTCGAACCAGCTCATCGTCTACATGCCCAATGGCCCGGGGGGACCCGGATCCGATGCCAAGGGACCCGGCAGTCCGGTGACGGCGAGCGGTTTGACGGCCATGAAGACGAGTGCGCACGGCATTGCCGCCTCGCTAGGCGCCCGCGACATCGTCGAGCTCGACTCGACCAGCGCCACGCTCCAGCACGCCGCTCCCGGGCGGAATTTCGGCGGGCAGGTCTATGTCGCCAGCCCGGAGCTCCTCCGGGCCCTCGGGGTCAGCGCCTCCGCGGTCGACCCCACCGCCGACATCCTCACCATGCGCCCAGGGCTGGCCTCGATGTCGGACATGCAGCTCATCTACGGCAACTACGTCTCGGGCAACGGCCCCCCCGGCGGGGCGCAGAGCGCATTCCCCTGCCCCAAGACCGAGTGCCTCGCCAACCCCAAGATCCAGACGGTCAGTGCGCTCCCGTCGGGCACGTCAGCGCCCAACACCGTCATCACCGAGCACGGGGTGCACCAGCTCGGCCTCCAGGCCAGCACGGCTGGCTGGCTCATCCAGACCGGGCAGCCCCTTACCGCCGCGCAGATCAACGGCGCCAGGCAAACGGCCGCCGCCGCCGGCATGTTCATCGAGACCAAGTCCAGCGCGCCGACGTCGGCGGAGGTCATCAACTGGGCCACCGCGGCCGGCATCCTCCTCGCCGTGGGGATCCTCGCCATGACCGTCGGCCTGATCAGGAGTGAGACCGCCAGCGATCTGCGCACCCTTGCCGCCACCGGGGCGGGCAGCGCGACCCGTCGCACCATCACCGCCGCCACCGCCGGCGCCCTCGCCCTGCTCGGCGCACTGGTCGGAACGGTGGCCGGCTACGCCGCCGCCATTGCCTGGTTCGGGGGCAGCACGCTCAATGGCGGCATCTCCGCCCTCTCCAGCGTCCCCGTGGCGAACCTGCTGATCATCCTTATCGGCCTGCCCCTGGCCGCGGTTGCCGGCGGCTGGCTGTTCGCCGGCCGCGAACCGTCCGCTATCGCTCACCAGCCACTCGAGTAAACGCTCATACGAACCATACATATACCGAACGGGAGCGCGATGGCTCTCCCCGCACTGCCACGACGCTCCCGTTAGGAATCTGATTGGTCCTCTTCGGTGGCCTGGTGACCGCACGCGAGACCATGACGGGCGCGGGCTTGCTCGTACGTGTTGCCGATCTGGGCTGCCAGGCCAAGCGCTGCGGCATGCCGGGCGCGGGCGTCGCCGGGCTGGCCAGTGGCGAGGAGGACGTCACCGAGGCTGTTGAGCGCATCGGCTTCACCGGACCGGTCGCCGGTTTCCCGGTACAGGGCCAGGGCCTGCTGGAGGTGGCCGGCGGCCTCCCGGAGCTGGCCCTGCCGCAGGCAGACGTCGCCGATTCTGGTGAGTGCCTCGGCCGCGTAGGCCCGGTAGCCGGTTTCGCGGGACAGGGCCAGGGCCTGGTAGAGGTGGCCGGAAGCCTGCTGGTACCGGCCCTGCCGCAAGCCGACGGTCCCGAGGGTGATCAGTGCGGTGGACTCGATATGCCGGTTACCGGTCTCCAGGGCAATGGCCAGGCATTGCCGGAGGTGGCGGGCGGCCTGCTGGTAGCGGCCCTGGCGCTCCTCGACCTGGCCGAGGTTGACCAGCTGGGACACTTCACCGGCCCGGTCACCGATCTGGCGGTATACGTTCAGGGCCTGCTCATGCAGGCTCGTGGCCTGCTGGTAGCGGCCCTGGACGGCGTAGATGATGCCGAGGTTATTCAGCGCGCAGCCCTCGCCAGTGCGGTCGCCAGACTGCCGGAACAGGGCCAGGGCCTGCTGGAATTGGCCTGCGGCCGGCTGGTAGCGCCCCTGATGCCAGTCGATGCTGCCGAGGGCGTTCAGCGCGGTCGCCTCGGCGGCCCGGTCACCCGCCCGGCGGGCCGCGGTGCGGGCGTGGCCGTGGATGGTGATGGCCTCGGGGAAGTAGCTGCCGATGTCGAGGTAGCGGAACAAGGTGGCGGCCAGCTGGATGGCGTGCGCGGGCCAGCCGTGTCCGGCGGTCTGCACCGTGACCGCCACTAGCGTGGCTCGCTCGGCATCTAGCCAGGCCCCTGCCGCGGCGCTGCCGGTGACCGGCGGGGCTGGAGTGGCTGACGGGGCGATGCGGGGCCGGCGGTGGCGCTCGGAAGGGAACAGGGTGTCCATCGCGGTGGCGGCGGTGTGCAGGTAGTGGTCGAACAACCGGGTCAGCGCCGCGTGCTGCCCGTCCTCGCCGTCGCCGGCGGCGAGCTCGCGGGCATAGGCGCGCAGCAGGTCATGCATGCTGTACCGGCCCGGCCCGGCCTGCTGGATCAGGTGCGCGCGAGCCAGCGCGTCCAGGACCCGGCGACTCTGCTCGAGGGTGGCGCCGGTAAGCGCGGCGGCGGCGTAGGCGTCAAAGCCGGGACTGGGATGGAGGCCCGCCAGCCGGAACGCCCGGGCGGCACCCGCGTCCAGGTGGCGGTAGGACCATGAGAACACCGCCCGCACCGCGGTGCGGGGGTCCCCGCCGGCGTCCAGCAGGTCCAGCCGCCGCTGCTGGTCAGCCAGCTCGCCCACCAGGTGGGCGAGCGGAGCGGCCGGGCGGGCGACGGCGAGTTCAGCGGCCACGCGCAGCGCCAGCGGCAGCCGCGAGCACTGCGCGGCCAGCTCCTCAGCTGCGGTCGGGTCGGCATCGACTCGCTGGCCGATCAGCGCCCGCAGCAAGCCCACCGCATCGGCAAGCGGCAGCAGGTCCAGGTCCAGCCGCCGGGCGCCGTCCCGGGCTACCAGCCCGGCCAGGGAATCGCGGCTGGTCACCACGGCCGCGCAGGCCGGGGTGGCGGGCAGCAGCGGCCGGACCTGCTCCGCCGATCCGGCGTTATCCAGCACTACCAGCATCTGTTTCCCGGCTAGCAGGCTACGGTACCGGGCGGCGCGCTCGGCTTCCCCCGCCGGGATGTCCTGGCCGCTCACGCCCAGGGCGCGCAGGAACCCGGCCAGCGCATCAGCCGCCGGTACCGGTCGGCCTGGGTCGTAGCCACACAGGTTCACATACAGCTGCCCGTCGTGGAAGTGTTCCGCGACCTGGTGCGCCCAGTGCACCGCCAGGGCGGTCTTGCCTACCCCGGCCGACCCCCCGATTGCGGAGATCACCACCGTCCCCGGCATCTCCCCGCCTGGCCGGTCCAGAAGCCCGGTCAGCGCCGTCAGCTCATCCGCCCGGCCGGTGAAATGCGGTACCCCAGCTGGCAGTTCCCGCGGCACCGTCGGCACGGCACCGCCGCACGCGGAGGTTCCAGGCTCCGGGATGGCCAGCGCGGGATCGGCGGCGAGTATCTGCTTGTGCAGCTCCCGTAGCTCGGTGCCTGGGTCGGCGCCGAGTTCCTCGACGAGGACCCGGCGGGCGTGCTGGTATGCGGCCAGCGCCTGGGCCTGGCGACCGCACCGGTACAGGGCAAGCATCAGCTGGGCGTGAAAACGTTCCCGCAGCGGATGCCGCGCGACCAGGGACTGGAGCTCGGGCACCAGCTCCGCATGGCCGCCCAGGTGCAGCCCGGCGTCGGTCCGCCATTCCAGGGCCTGCAGCCGCAGCTGCTCTAACCGTGGCGCCTCATCGCGATGCAGCAGCTGCGAGGGTATGTCAGCCAGCGCCGCGCCGCGCCACAGGCCAAGCGCCTCGCCCAGCATCTCGTGCGCCCGCGCCCAGGCCCCGGCCCGCATCGCGGCGCCGCCCTCCCGGCACAAGCAGGCGAACCGCAGCAGGTCCACCTCCTCCTGCCCGGCCTCGACCAGGTACCCGGGGTAACGGGTCACCACCCGGGCCCCTGCCCCCGGCCCCAGGGCGCGGCGCAGCCGCGACACATGTGACCGCAGCGTTACCGCCGCCCCGGCCGACGGCGCCCCGTCCCACACCACCTCCGCCAGCGCGTCGGCCGGGACCGCCCTCCCCGCATGCACCAGCAGCGCCGCGAGCAGTACACGCTGCCGCGCCGCCGGCACGTCGGCCACTGCGTCCCCGTCACGGACCAGCAACGGCCCCAAGATCCCGAACCACATCCTGTCCCCTGGACAACTCATCCCCACTCGCACTCCACCGCCGGGCCGCGGACGCCACACAGAAGCAACACGGACTCCACATCCCGCTACGAGGCTAACCCATACACCAAAGGAAGGATCACAATGAGCGCAATCCGAAGACTCATCATCCCCGCGATGGCTGCCATTACGGCCCTGGCCGTGGCGCCGTCCGCCGCCCTGGCCGCGACCTCACCCGCTGCCGCCGCGGCGCGGAGAAACTACTTCATCCTGTATTTCAATTCCGAGCCTCCTGGCGCCCACCGGAGCTATGCCTGTAATGGCGGCGCACGGTATGTTGTTCCCGCGCTTCTCGCTCAGGCAGAGCTTTCCGCGCGCAATAATTGCAGCGTGCGAGTGTGGCTGCACCTGAATCCCAACGGATCTGGCCGTGCCCTGTGCATCCGCCCGCACTCGAACGCCACCATCAGACGCCCCTACCGGCAGGTCTGGATCAGCAGGAACCCGGCGACATGCTAATCCCGGGACCGGGTAGTGCGCGTCAGCGTGCCGCGCTGGCGTGGATGCGCGTGGGTATGTTGAGCCACCATCCGGCGGCTGCCCGGGCGGATGCCGGGAGATGCGTGTCGGCGCGGAGCACGCGCAGCAGGTCATGATGGCGGCCGATGCCGAGCGCGTAGATCAGGCCGCGCAGCGAGGACATGCTGTCCGGGCTGCGAGTCCGCTGCCAGGCGCGGCTGTGCGTGCCGACAGCGGTCAGCCAGAACCGCTGATCGCTGTGACCGCGGATGTGGCCGATGATCCAGGTGGCCGTATCGGTGATGGGGGCGACCGGCCCCGCGGCGAGGACGAGCCGTTCCACGATAGGGCGATCGGCGGGGCGGCCCACGAACGGCATCGCGGTGAGAATCGCGGTCGTCAGCGGCACCATGCCCGCTGCCGGCGCGGTGGCCAGCTCGGTTGCCAGGGCCGCGCCAACCGGATCGCGGTAGGGAGTGGCTGCGAGCAGCAGTCCGGCGAGCAGCCGCTCGTTCTGGTTCGGGCCGAACAGCAGCTCGCCGAGCAGCAGTGACAGCATCGGGTCACTATCGGGGTCCGCGCCGGCGCTGGCGGGGAGCTGCGCGACAGCGGTCGCCGCCACCCGCGCGACGACCTGCCCGGCGGTGCGGGGCAGCGCGGTCTGGCCGTAAGTGAGGATGGACCGCGTGGTGGGGTCGGTGCTGCCGCGGAGCCGCTCGTATGCGGGGCCGACCTGGCCGGCTGGCGCGTGCCGCAGCAATTCGGCGGCCACGTTGCGGGCCTCGGTGTGCAGGGAAGTGACAGAGAGCATGTCGGCCGCGGCGACAGCGAGGCTGCGGAGCTGAGGCGGCCGGAAGTGCCGCCGCCGGATCTTCTCGAGGCTGGATAGTAAGGCGCCGCGCATTGCCCGGTCGCTGGCCGGGTCCGCGAGCTGGGCCAGCACATGCCGGTTGGCGTCGTAGTCGGCGGTCATGTCGAGGATCGTGAGCGGTTCGATGATCACCTGGCTGGCCGGATCGGCGGCCAGCGCCCCGCAGGCGGCGATGATCGCCGGGCGTACGCGCGGGTCGGCCATCAGCCGGGATAATGCCTCGATGCGTGACAGCCAGGCGAACCCGTCGGCTATCAGCAGCTCGGCCAGCAGCCGTTCGGCCAGATCGGCCCAGGCGGAGCGCGGGTACAGGAATGCCGTGGGCAGCACTACGAGGTAGCCGGTCAGCTCATCCCAGTCCGCGCTGGTCATCAGGTCCGCCGACAGCGCCTGCTCAAGCAGCCGCTCGGTGCGGTCGAGCACCTGAGGGTCCGCCGGATCCAGGCCGCGGCCGAGGACGGGCGGCCCGATCTCGGCAGACGCCTTGCGGTAGGCCCAGTCGGCGACGGCAACGAGCCGGTGAGGTGCCAGGCCGAGCAGTTCCTCGTAGCGGCGCAGCACACCGAACCCGGCCCGTGCCGCCGCCGTCTCCCACCGGCTGATCTGGCTCGCGCTGACCGGAGCCGACCGGCAGCCACCCCGGAACGCCGCCGCGAAACCGGCCACGCCGGCCAGCCGCTCATCGTCACCGTAGAGCCGGTTGACCCGCAGCAGCCAGGCGACCCTGTCTTCGCAGCCGTACCACCCGGGCCGACGCGGCGTCGGCCGGACCGGGCGAAGTGGTCTCCCCCGAGCAACACGTGACATGGCATGCCCAGACAGCTATGAAATACCCCTCCAATGAGGGTAGCCCAGATCGCTGTACGGCTCAGCGGATATAACAACGAGCGGAGCCCGGTCAGCTCCCGCGTGCCTGGCCCCCAGAGAAGACCTGGACGATGTCCGTACTCGACACGGTGTTCTCCTGGAGTCGGCTCGTTGTAGGTTACCGGCGTGAGTGACTATGAGCTGGTCCGCCAGTACGACACCGTCAACCTGTACGGCCACGGTGCCGTCGCGAAGCTCGAGCTCAACCGCCCCGAGCGGATGAACGCGTGGAACGCCCAGTTCGGGCACGACCTGCTCGCCGCCGTGAACAGCGTCGGCGAAGACTCGAACGTTCGCGCGGTGCTGATAACCGGCGCGGGTCGCGCGTTCTCCAGCGGCGCGGACCTCAAGGAAGGCCTCGAGCAGACGCAAGACGGTCATCCGGACCTTTACGGCGTGCTGACCGAGCGTTACCACCCGATCATCGTCGGGATCCGCCAGATGCCCAAGCCTGTCGTCGCCGGGGTCAACGGCGCCGCGGCCGGGGTCGGCCTGTCGCTCGCACTCGCCTGCGACCTGGTCATCGCCGCCGAGTCTGCGTATTTCCTGCTCGCGTTCGTCAACATCGGCCTCGTGCCGGACGGCGGGTCGTCGCTGCTCGTACCCACGCGGGTGGGTTTCGCGCGAGCAACCGAGATGGCGATGCTGGGCGAACGGATCGCGGCCAGGCAGGCGCTCGACTGGGGACTGATCAACCAGGTCTGGCCGGACGACGAGTTGCCGGCGCGCGCCGACGGACTAGTCTCCCGTCTCGCCGACGGTCCCACCAGCTCCTACGCGGGAACCAAGCGCCAGCTCAACAACTGGCTTTACCAGCAGATGGACCAGCAGCTTGAATTCGAGGCCCGGATCCAGCAGGAGATGGCCACCTCAGCCGACTTCGCCGAGGGAGTCACAGCCTTCGCGCAGAAGCGCCAGCCGCGATTCGGCGGTATCTGAGCCGCTATCGCCAGCCCGCGCAGCCCCTGGTTCAGCGTGAGCGTGGAAGACTTCGACCATGTCCGCCCAGCCAGCATCCGCCCAGCCAGCATCCGCTCGGCGGGCCTCCAGCTATCCGGCGGCCGCCGCGATCCTGTCCGAGCGGGACCCCGTCCTGCGCCGTCTCGTCGCCGATGCCGGTCCTCCGCGGGTGCGCCCGCCAGCGGAGACCCATTTCGCAGCCCTGGTCCGCTCGATCCTCTACCAGCAGCTGGCCGGCGCCGCGGCAGCCGCCATCCATGGGCGCCTGATCGCCGCGCTCGACGGTGAGGTCACCCCGCAGCGGCTGCTGTCGTTGCCTACGGACACACTCCGTTCTGTCGGTCTGTCCGCCAGCAAGACAGCGTCCTTGCAGGATCTGGCGGCCAAGGTGCTGGACGGGACGGTCGCGCTCGACCCGCCCCGGCTGCGGGCGGAGAGCGACGCCGAGGTGGTCGCCCGGCTCTCGACGGTCCGGGGTATCGGGAAGTGGACGGCGGAGATGTTCCTCATGTTCCAGTTGCGGCGCCTGGATGTGTGGCCGACGGGAGATCTCGGCGTCAGGAAAGGATTCGGGCTGGCGTGGGGGATCCCGACGCCGACGGCGAAAGAGCTCGAGCCGCTCGGCGACCCGTACCGGCCGTACCGTTCGGTCGTGGCCTGGTACTGCTGGCGGGCCGCCGAACTCTACGGTGGCGCAGCCGACAGCGCCCTCACTCGCTGAACCGCCAAGGGCAGATAACAGTGAGCCATTGAGGCAATACTGTCAGTGGCAGGTGGCATGGTGGCGGCTATGAGCGAAAGGGGGCACGATGGGTGTCATGGCAGCAGCAGTCGAGGCGGGGCACGATGTGTGGCCTGCCGATGTGTGGCCGCGGGAGGAGCGGCCGCTTACGGTGGCGGATCTGGAGCGGACGCCGGACGACGGCTGCCGCTACGAGCTGGATGACGGGGTGCTTGTCGTGTCCCCCGCGCCGACGAACCTTCATCAGCTTGCCCTCACCCGGCTGACAATCGTTGTGGGTATCGCCTGCCCCCCGGAATTCGTTGTGCTGTCCGGGCCTGGCGTCAGCATCAGCGAGATCCAGCATCGGATTCCCGATGTGGCGGTGGTGCGCACGGCGTGGTTCGAGCCGGGGTATTCGACTAGGCCGCCGGTGCTTGCGGTTGAGGTGGCGTCGCCGCGTACGCGGGTATATGACCGCAACAGGAAGAAGGACGTGTACGAGAAGTTCGGCATTGCCTCGTACTGGATCGTCGTCCCCGACAAGGACCGTCCCGTGCTGACCGCGTTCGAGTTGCGTGATGGCAGGTACGAGGATGTGGCGCAGGTCGCGGGGGATGAGGTGTTCGAGGCGGTCCGGCCGTTCCCTGTCTCGGTCGTGCCGTCAAGGCTCGTGACCCCCGGCCCGCCGCACTGACCCATCCCCGCCGCCCGCACAGGACGTGCGGGTCAGATCATCACCGCGCCGCCGGTGACATCGAGGATCAGGCCCGTGATCCAGGCGGCCTCGTCGGAGGCAAGGAACGCGGCGGCGCTGGCGACGTCCTCGGGTGTGCCGAGGCGCTTGAGCGGGTGGAAGTCGGCCAGGGCCGCCTGCTGCTCGGTCGGGATCCGCTCGCGGTTGCGCGAGGTCAGGATCGTCTCCGGAGCGATGCAGTTCGCCCTGATCCCGCTGGGACCCGCCTGTGCGGCGACGTCTTGCGTCATCAGGGCGATGGCGGCCTTGGCCGCGGCGTAGGGAATGGGCGAGCGGGCGTTTGCGCGGCGGCCCGCCGACGAGGCGATGGTGATGATGCTGCCGCGGCCGCGCTCTTTCATGCCGGGCAGGAAGCTCTTCAGGGTCAGGAATGTGGCCAGCAGGTTGCCGTCGATCGTCGCGCGCCACCCTTCCTCCGGGATCTGTTCCAGCGGCGCCGGCGGGGTGAAATTTCCGCCCGCGTTGGCGACCAGGATGTCAACCGGGCCCCAGCCGTCCTCGATCTGGCGCCGCATCGCTTCGACCTGGTCAAAGCTGGTGACGTCGCCGGTCACCGCGAAGGCTTTGCCGCCTTCGTGCTGGATGGCTGCCGTCACGCTGCCCACGGCGGCCTGGTCGCGCCCGTGCACGACGACAGCGGCGCCGCGCCGTGCGAGCTCGGCGGCGATGGCCGCCCCGATGCCCCTTGAGCTCCCGGTGACCAGGGCTACCCGGCCTTCCAGCATGCGATGCTCCCTTCGCGTCGGGCGTTGTCGTCGGCTCCCCGCCATGCGTAGACTTTAGTCAAGCCGATTAGAAAGTCAAGTAAACTTGAGGAATATCGGACCGTATGTTGCCCGGCTCGCCCCGCTGCTGCCACAGCTCGTGCTGGCCTACCGCCGACGCGGCGAAGAAATCCCCGGAGTGCTGCGGGAAGCCGGGCAGCTCGGGCAGCGTCACGTCGGAATGCTGATCACGCTCGCGATCGGCGGGCCGCTCAGCGTATCCGAGCTCGCGCGGCGGACGGAGATGACCGTCGCGCACGCGAGCCTGGTGGTCGGGGAACTGGCGAAGGCCGGGCTCGTCGAACGAGACCACGACGAGCGGGACCGGCGCCGGATCATCGTCTCGCTGTCCGACACCGCCGGCCCGGCCGTGGCCGAGATGCGCGGCCGCTATGCCGAGCCCGTGGTGCGCTTCCTGCGCCAGCTAGACGAGGATCAGGCCGAGGCGTTTATCAGCAACCTCACCCTGCTCCTCGCCTGCCTCCGCAAGATCAGTTAACCGCCTGCGGAGCAGATGACGGTGAGCGATCGAGGAAATACTGTCAGTACCTCGTGGCATGGTGGCGACTATGACCAAGGGGAGGCATGATGGCAGTTATGACGGTGCTGGATGTGGGGTCCGATGTGGGGCCGGACGGTGTCTGGCCGGACGATGTGTGGCCGCGGGAGGAGCGGCCGCTTACGGTGGCGGACTTGGAGCGGACGCCGGACGACGGCTGCCGCTACGAGCTGGATGACGGGGTCCTTGTCGTGTCCCCCGCGCCGACGAACCTTCATCAGCTCGCCATCGGGAACCTCACGATCGTCCTGGGCGTCGCCTGCCCGCCGGAGTTCGTTGTTCTTCCCGGGTCCGGCGTCAGCATCAGCGAGATCCAGCATCGCATCCCCGACCTGGTGGTGGTGCGCAAGAGGTGGTTCGAGCCGGGGTATTCGACCCGGCCGCCGATGCTGACGGTTGAGGTGGCATCGCCGCGCACGCGGGCGTATGACTGCAACAGCAAGAAGGACGTGTACGAGAAGTTCGGCATTGCCTCGTACTGGATTGTTGTCCCCGACTCCGGTCGGCCTGTGCTGACCGCGTTCGAGCTGCGTGATGGCCGGTACGAGCAGGTTGCCCAGGTTGCGGGAGACGAGGTGTTCGAGACGGCCCGGCCATTCCCTGTCTCGATCGTCCCGTCAAGGCTCGTGACGCCCTGACCGCCGCGCTCAGGCCGCATGCGCTGATCGGGTGGAAAGGCGGGCCCACGCCGATGTCCTGGTCTCCTTCGACGCAACGTCGAGCCGGGAGAAGGCCCCCGGCTCGACCAGTCCGGGGCCATGCCGAAGAGGGCGACACGAGCGCCCGGGACACCTCGCCCGTGTACACCACTGATGAGTGACTACGCGCAGGACGAACGCCGGGAGCGTCGGCAGCCCTTGATCTAGGTCCTTGGGCGGGTCGGCGATCGCGGGCCATCCGTCCGGCCAGCTACAGTGCTGATGGCAGTGAGCGATCAGATAAATACTGTCAGTGCCTCGTGGCATGGTGGCGGCTATGACCAAGGGGAGGCATGATGGCAGTTATGACGGTGCTGGATGTGGGGTCCGATGTGGGGCCGGACGGTGTCTGGCCGGACGGCGTGTGGCCGCGGGAGGAGCGGCCGCTTACGGTGGCGGACTTGGAGCGGACGCCGGACGACGGCTGCCGCTACGAGCTGGATGACGGGGTCCTTGTCGTGTCCCCCGCGCCGACGGACCTTCATCAGCTCGCCGTTACCCGGCTTTCGGTGATCTTGACCGTCGCCTGCCCGCCGGAGTTTGTCGTCCTCTCCGGGCCTGGCGTCAGCATCAGCGAGTTCCAGTACCGGATCCCGGATCTCGTGGTGATGCGCAGAGAATGGTTCGGCCGCGAGGATCAGGTCCGGCCGCTGGTGCTGGCGGTTGAGGTCGCGTCTCCTCGTACGCGGGTGTATGACCGCAACAGGAAGAAGGACGTGTACGAGAAGTTCGGCATTGCCTCGTACTGGATCGTTGCCCCCGACAAGGACCGGCCCGCGCTGACCGCGTTCGAGCTGCGTGATGGCAGGTACGAGGAGGTGGCGCAGGTCGCGGGTGACGAGGTGTTCGAGACGGTCCGGCCGTTCCCTGTCTCGGTCGTCCCGTCAAGGCTCGTGACGCCCTGACCGCTGCGCTGGTGCGTCAGGTGAGGTGGTCGAATTCGTCCGCCTTGACGCCCTTGATCCAGGCGCCCATCTCGGCCCGGGTGAAGACGACCGTGCCAGCGTCGGGGTGATTGCTGTTGCGCACGGCGATCGCGTCGGCGTTGAGTGGCGCGACTTCGACGCAGTTTCCCTCGTAACCGCTGAAGCTGGACTTGCGCCAGCGGGCCACGCCGAAGACGCTGACGGTCTCAGGCGGTTGGGGGGTGGTCATGAAAACTCCTCGGCAGCCTCTCGGATCAGTGCCGCCGACTCGTCTGGCGGCAGAGCAAGGACGCACAGGTGCTCGAACGCCACTGTATGCGCCTCGATCTCGTGCCGCTCTTCAAGGTATAGCGCTCCGGCATGATATTGGACATAGACGACACCGGGATCGGCGGGCATAGGGAAGCCGAGGAGCACAAACGGGCCAGCCGCCGTTCCAGGGTGCGCGCCACGCTCGTAGGGCACCACCTGCACGGTGATCTTCGGTTGCCGTGTCATCTTCGCGAGATGCAGGAGCTGTGCCTTCATGACGGCAGCGCTGCCGACGACGCGGCGCAGCACAGCCTCGTCCAGCACGGCCCATAGCCGCAGTGGGTCTGGCTGGCGGTCCAGGACCGTCTGCCGCGCCATGCGAAGCTCGACGAGGCGCTCGATTTCGTCCTCGGCGCGCTCGGCACGGCCCCGGCGTGCCACAGCCTCTGCGTACTCCTCCGTTTGCAGCAGACCAGGGATGAGTTGCGGCTCGTATAGCTGGATCTGCGACGCACCTTGCTCGAGACCGACGAACAGGGAGAACCAGCTCGGCAGGGTGCCGGGGTCGTAGCGGTCCCACCAGCCCTTTCGCCGGGAGTCCTTGGCGGCTTTGACGTAGACCGGCCAGCGATCCTCCGGGACCTTGTACAGGGGGAGTATTACCTCGTCGAGGTCGCGGAGCACGACGGGGCGTTCGGCGGTCTCGTAGTAGGAGACCTTGGCTACGGTGCAGCGCAGCGCCTTGGCTACCGCCTTCTGGTCCAGGCCGGCCTCGCGGCGGAGCCGGCCGAGCTCGAACGCCAGCCAGCGCCGCCACACCGTGGGGCTCGATGCCTCGGTCACTGTCCTCCCTCCCCTCGCGCGAGGAGCAAGCGGCGGCCTGCTTGACCGCCACCGCGCTCCCGTTCGGCTAAAAAATCTTTAACTGACACGGTGAGTAACTGCCAGAAGTACTTGTGTTATGAAGATCTAAAATTTAGCATCAACACTACATGGCGTACCCAGATGGTGACAGGTGGGGCGCGCAAGAGCCTATCCGCCGCTCGCGGCGGACGGGCACAGGGAGGGAGACAGCGCATGACCGAGATGCAGGAACGGGTAGAAGGATCGTCCTACGCCGGCGAAGGAGCCGACACGGGGACAGCGGTCGTCGGGCGGTGGACCGGGCAGCACCCGCTTGACGCGTTCGTCGCGGATCCCGCGGGGCAGCCGCCGCTGTGCGACGAGGAGGAGTTCGCCGCGCTCCTGGAGGGCATCGTGGCCGACTCCGCCCCGAGGCAGTTCGCGATCGTGCACGTGTACGGCGATCGTGTCGACGGGGAGGTCGTGGCGTGGGGCATGTGCTTCGATGACGGTGCCGAGGTCGTGAGTGAGGACGGCCGGGTTCATTTCAGCGTGCCCTCGCCGGAACACGCGCTCCGGCGGTTCCGGTTCGGCACCCGCGTCACCCCGCGCATCGTGTGGTACAACGCCGACGCGGCCACGCCAGCCGACCCCGGCCAGGCTGCGTTACCTGTCATCGGGTAGCCGCTGGGGCGGCGGCGAGCGCTGGCCGGGGTCGCCGCCTCCCAGGTGTTCCAGGCGGACCCGCAACTCGTCCTGCCGCGGGTCGCCGAGATCTTCCAGTATCGCCAGCGCCTCGGACCACGCCTCGCGTGCTTCATCAGGCCGGCCCGCGTCGCGTAGCGCGCTGCCGAGGCCGTCGAGAGTCGACGCCTGGCCATGGCGGTCACCGATCTCGCGGCGGATGGCAAGGGCCTGCCGGTAGTGGTCGAGCGCGTCGGCTCGCTGGGCGAGCTCGTAGGCGGCGTGGCCCAGGTGATGAAGGGCTGTTGCCTCACCGTAGAGTTCGCCAATGTCGTGGAAGGCGGTACGAGCAAGGCGGAAATGTCCGCAGGCAATAGCGAACTGCCGAAGCCAGGCATACGTCTCGCCAAGACCGACGAGGGCGGCTCCCTCGTAGTATCTGTCGCCGATCTGACGGCAGATGGTAAGGCCGTGCTGATGGCTGTTGAGGGCGTCCTCGAAGCGATGCAGCCTGAAGTATGCGACCCCGAGGTTGATCATGTTGGACGCTCTGCCGTGATGGTCGCCGATCTCGAAGCGTATGGCAAGAGCATCCCGGTAGCACTCGAGTGCATGCTCGAACTGGCTGAGGTCCGCGAAGGCGTCGCCGAGGCTGTCCAGCATGCGGGCCTGGCCGCAGGAGTCGCCGGTCTGCCGGGCACTGTCCAGGCCGATACAGCAGGCGGTAACCCATTCGTGCCAGGGTTTGCGCAGTTTGAAGAAGCTCCGCATGGAGGCCGGCAGCTTCCATGCCGTGTCGTTCTCGCCGGTCTCGGCAGCCAGCCGGATGGCTTCGGCAAGATTAGCGTGCTCGGCGTCGAACCAGGCCAGTGCCTGCGCGTAGCCGGCAAAGGCCAGCGGTTCGCAGAACGGTTCCGGTGGCTCAAGCGGCAGGCCTCCGCGATGTGGCATCAGGACCCGGCGGGCGGCTTCGGCGGTGTGCAGGTACCAGGCGAGGACTCTGCGGATAGAGTCTCGGCGGTCCTGTTCGGATTCCTCGGCTTCGGCGCGTTCGGCCGCTGATATATAGCTGGCCATCCGTCGTCCTCGTGAACCTCGCCCGCGTGCAGCGCTAACCGCAGCCGGACCCGCGTCTGCGCCGGGCAGGCAGCGTTATGACGGCGCAGCTCGGCGGCCAGCCTGGCGGGCAGTCGTGTGACCAGCCAGCTCTTCGGCACCTCCGGGGGGATCAGGAGAAGTACGCCATCCCCCTGGTCGTCGTGCCTGGTTTTCCGCCACCCCACCTCATCCCCACTGGTGCACTCGCAACCCGCGCCCGCGGGCGCCCCGATGCGCACAAGATGACGTTATCCGACTCCACTGGGTTATTTCTTTGCCGTGCCCGGTGGCACGTGTATGGCCGATCTCGCACCGGCGCGCTACTTCGGCGAGCATGCCTGTCCGTATGACGTACCTGTCCGCGACACCGTCAACGGGCGGGGCTTACGGGACACTCGATCATGCGCAGGCCCGGCAGTCGCTCCTGCTGGCAGGTGCCCGGTCGTGGTTCCTCTTGCGGAACGGGCTGACCAGCAGGCTCACCCACGCAGCGCGTGATTGATCCGCGCCGCCTGTCGTGTGAGGTGGTCACGTTCGGCGAGGTTGGGGGCGGACCGGGCGGCGTCGGCGTACAACCGTGCCGCAGTCAGCAGGTCGCCCGCCTTCTCGTGGAGGTACGCCGAGGCGGCGGAGTGGCGGGGCAGACCGGGGTCCACGGTGGCCAGGGCCGCGAGGCCCGCCCGGGCGCCATCGGCCTCGCCGATCGCGACGGCCCGGTTGAGCTGCACGACCGGGCTGCCTGTGAGCCGGAGCAGCTCGTCGTACCAGCCGACGATCTGCACCCAGTCGGTCTCCTCGGCGCGCGGCGCGTCGGCGTGCAGGGCGGCGATAGCGGCCTGGGCCTGGAACTCACCGAGTCGGTCACGACCCAGCGCTGTCTGCAGGACGTCGACGCCCTCGGCGATGAGCCGGGTGTTCCAGCGGGATCGGTCCTGCTCGGCGAGGGGAACCAGGCTGCCGTCGCGCGTGGTCCGCGCCGGGCGCCGAGCGTGGTGCAGCAGCATCAGCGCCAGCAGCCCAGCGATCTCCTCGTCATCGGTCATCGACGCCAACTGCCGGGTGAGCCGGATCGCCTCGGCCGCCAGGTCGACGTCGCCGGTGTAGCCCTCGTTGAAGACCAGGTAGAGCACCCGCAGCACCGTCGCCAGGTCGCCGGGCTCCTCGAACCGCACGCCAGCGACCGTGCGTTTGGCTCGGCTGATCCGCTGCGCCATCGTCGCCTCCGGCACGAGGTATGCCTGGGCGATCTGCCGGGTGGTCAAGCCACCGACGGCGCGCAGCGTGAGGGCCACCGCGGACGCCGGGGTCAGCGACGGGTGGGCACACAGGAAGAACACCTGCAACGTGTCATCCGCGGACTCGGTCGGTCCGGGCGGCGGCCCGACCTCGACCCGCCGCTCCCGCTCGCGACGGGCGGCCTCGGAGCGGTGGGCGTCGAGGAACTTGCGCCAGGCAACCGTGACCAGCCAGCCCTTCGGGTCGGCCGGCGGCCGGTCCGGCCAGGTCAGCGCGGCCTGGATGAGTGCTTCCTGCACGGCGTCCTCGGCCGTCGCGAAGTCAGCTCCGCGATGCACGAGGACGCCGATCACCGCGGGAGTCAGCTCCCCCAGCAGCAGTTCGTCCATCACCTGATCTGCCCTGGCCGGTCCGGTCACTCGGTGACCGTCGGGGGCGCGCTCAGGAACGGGCGCACCTCGAGCCACTCGTGGATCGGCTTGCCGCCGGCTCCGGGGGCTGCCGACAGCTCGCCGGCGAGCGCGAGCGCGCGCTCGTAGGTGTCGACGTCGATCACCATCCAGCCGGCGATCAGGTCCTTAGTCTCCGCGAAGGGCCCGTCGGTGACCGGCGGGCGGCCCTCCCCGTCGTACCGGACGAACGTGCCCTCGGGCGAGAGCGCCTGGCCGTCGACGTACTCACCGGTGCCCTCGAGCCGGGTGGCGAAGTCGGCCATGTACTGCAGGTGGTCCTCGATCTCTTCCGGGGTCCACTGGTCCATCGGGACGTCGTTGACGGCCTCGGGGGCGCCGCGGTAGTGCTTGAGAAGCAGGTACTTCGTCATGCTGGGTCTCCTTGGTGTGGTGCGGCCATGGTTGCAGCGTCTGCCCCTGGGACGGAGCCGCCAGGCCGGTCTCGACATCGTCGGCCACATTCTCTTCGAGCACCTCCTGACGCAGCCGGCCCGAGCCACACATCGACGCGAGAAAGCGAAGCGACGCGGCGCGGAGCTCGTTGGCGAGGTGGAGCGCTACGAAGACAGCTATCGGCTCTGCTACGTCCGCGGCCCGGAGGGGATCATCGTCGAGCTGGCCGAGCAGATCGGCTGAGGGCTCCGGCCGGCCGCCAGCCGCCGCACGCAATGACCTGCTCCCGCTTGCCCAGCAGCCAGCTCGGCTGGTCAGACCTGCCGACCCGGATCCTAACCCGGCAGCGCCGGTGCCAGCCGTGTTCGCAGGCATAGTGCCAGGGCGGCGGCGGTGGGGAAATCGAACACGAGGGTGCCCGGAAGGCGCAGGCCGGTTGCCTTGTTGAGCCGGTCGTTCAGCTCGATCGCGGTCAGTGAGTCGACGCCGAGTTCGGCGAACTCCCCTTGCGGGTCGATCTTTTCCGCGGCGTCGTATCCGAGCACGGCAGCGATCTGCGAGCAGACCAGCGCCACGAGTTCCTTGTCCTGCTCGTCCCCGGTGAGGCCGGCCAGCCGCTGGCGCAGCGGGACGTCGCCCCGGTCGGCCGGGGCCGTTGCGTCCGGCCGAGCCGCCGTGCCGTTGGCGAGTCCCCCGGGAACCGCCGGAACGGTCGCGTCGTGGTCGCGTACTGTCGCCAGGTCCAGCAGTGCGGGCGCGGCAACCGGTTCCGTTCCGCTCAGCGCGAGGTCGAACAGCGCGAGTCCCTGCTCCGCCGACAATCCCGTGAGCCCGTAGGGGGACGCGTGCCCAGGCTCGGCACCGGGGAGGCCGTCGGCGATGGCGCCGGTCGTTCTCCACGGCCCCCAGGCCAGCGACACGCCGCGCAGGTCGCGCCTGCGGCGTTCGTGCGCCAGCCCGTCAAGGAACGCGCTGGCAGCGGCATGGCTGGCCTGGCCAGCGGCACCGATCATGCTCGTGATCGAGGAGAACAGGACGAAGGCGGGCAGCTCCAGGTGGCTGGTGAGCTCGTGCAGGTTCACCGCGGCACGCACCTTGGTGTGCAGCACGCGATCGACCTGCCGGGGCGTCAGCGCGGCAACGGTGCCGTCACCTGGCACGCCCGCGGTATGAATGACGGCGATCAGCGGATGCGCGGCCGGGATCCGCGCTAGCACCTGCTCGAGCGCATCCCGGCTTGCCACGTCGCACGCGACGATGGTGGTGCGGGCGCCGAGCCCTGCCAGCTCTGCCCTCAGTCCGGCGGCACCTGGCGCCTCCGGGCCCCGCCGGCTGAGCAGCAGCAGATGCCGGACGCCGTGCTGCCGGACCAGGTGCCGGGCGAGGGCGCTGCCGAGAGCGCCGGTACCCCCGGTGATCAGGACGGTACCCCGCCGGTCAAGGGGGCGGGCCGCGTCGGCCGACGGTGCCGGGCCGAGCTGTGCCAGCCTTGGCCGGTAAAGGGTGCCCTGACGCACCGCGAGCTGCGATTCGCCGGACGCGAGCGCCGCCGCCAGAGCCTGGCCGCAGTGATCCTGCTGACCCAGATCCACCAGCGCGAACCTGTCCGGGTACTCGGACTGGGCCGAGCGCACCAGGCCCCACGTCGCCGCCGCGGATAGGTCCCGGATTGCCTCATCCGGCCGTGTGGCCACCGCGCCGGACGTGAGGAATACCAGGCGGGAGGACGCGAGCCGGTCGTTGGTGAGCCATTCCTGCAGCACTGCCAGTGTCCGGTGCACTGACATCCGCACGGCGGCCGGCAGGTCCCCGTCGTTCTCCGTAACGCATGACACGAAGATCACGTCCGGAATGGGAGCGCCGGACACGAGGACGTCGTCGAGACAGGAAAGATCCGGGTATGTGCTCACGTGAACGTCAGCAGGCGCGGGCACGAGTGTCAGCCCCGGAAGCTGGCCGCCGAGGAAGGCCCACCGTGCCGCCGGTGCCTCGGCGGATAGGGCCTGCCCGACCGTAGCCCAGTCGAGGCGGAAAAAAGCGCCCCCTGCTCCGGCCCCGGTAAGCTGCACGGCCAGCTGCTCAGCCTCCGGAGCCGCGACCGGGAGCGCGGCGGATAGCGTGCCGATCGCGTGCCGAGTCCAGGCCGCCGCTGATGACGGGTCTCCAGGCCGCGGGCAGGAGGACGGGTCTTCCGGCCGGGAGTACACGGCCAGCGAGCGCAGCCCCGACGTGTCCGGGCCGCTGACCGTGACCCGTAGCTGCACCGCGGCGTCCGGCGGAATTTCCAGCGGAGCCTCGACCGCGAAGCCGGCAAGCTCCCCGCATCCCGCCAGGCGACCGGCGTGCAGGGCAAGCTCCGCGAACACCGTACCCGGGAGCGACGCCGTGCCGGAGACCGGGTGACCGGCCAGCGGGCTTCCGGCCGGCAGCCGGCCGGTCAGCAGCAGGCCGCCCGTGTCCGGCAGCTCGGCGACCGCGGTCAGCATTGGATGGTCAGTCGTGTCCATCCCGACCCTGGCGGCGGCCCCGCCTGCTGGCCCGCCTGCCGCCCCGCCGGCTGGCCCGCCGGCGGATTCACTGGCCGACAGCCAGTACCGCTGCTTCTGGAAGGCGTAGGTCGGCAGCTCCACGCGCCGCGCCTCCTGTCCGCCGAACACCGCGGCCCAGTCCAGGGCGGCACCACGGACATGCGCCGTGGCGACCGCGGTCATCAGCGCCTGCTCCTCCGGCTGATCGGCCCGCATCGCCGGTATCACTACGGCGGTGTCCGCCGGCAAGCCATCCCTGGCCATCGCGCAGAGCGCCCCGACCGGGCCGAGGACCAGGAACGTGCCGACACCTTCGGCTGCCAGCCAGCGCGCGCCGCCCAGCGGGCTCACGGGCTCACGCACCTGGTGCATCCAGTAGTCGGCCGAGCGTGCCTGCTCGGCGGTCATCAGCCCGCCGGCCAGGTCCGACATGATCGGGATCGTCGGGGCCCGGACCGACAAGGCCCGCACCGCGTGGCCGAACTCGGCAAGCACGCGGCCGGTGTGCGGCGGGCAGGACTGCTGTGACGACCGGATCAGGCTGGCCGAGGCGGCGACCAGGGTGCAAGCGTCGGCCAGTGAGATGACGCCGGCCACGTGCGCCGCGACCACCGTGCCGAGCGAGTACCCGAGCAGGGAATCCGGTACCAGCCCCCAGTGCGCCAGCAGCCGGAACAGCGCGGTCTCGATGGTGAACAGGGCGGCGGGCCGCGCCAGCGCGGCCTGATCCGCCAGCGCGGCCCCGGTGGGCTCGCCGGCAGACGTACACACCGGGAACAGCACCTCCCGCAGCGGACGGGGGAGCAGCGGATCGAACTGGTCACAAGCCTCGTCCACGGCGCGCGCGAACACGGGGAACCGCTCGTACAATTCGCGGCCCATGCCCGGTCGCTGGCCGCCCAGGCCGGTGCAAAGGAAGGCGACCTTGCCGTCGGCCGTACCGCGGACCGTTCCGGCCCCCGGCTGGCCGGCTGCCAGCGCGCTTAGGCCGCGGACGAGCCCGTCGCGGTCGGTGGCAAGCACGACGCCGCGGTGCGTGAAGGCCGGCCGGGTCGTGGCCAGCGAATATCCGACGTCGACCACGCGGAGCGCGGGATGGTCGGCCAGGTGGTCATGCAGCCGGCCGGCCTGTGCCCGCAGTGCCTGCGCGCCCTTGCCGGACAGCACGCACGCCACGGTCGGGAGCCCAGTCGGCGGTGCGGTGGAGGGCTCGGCCGACGGTGCGGTAGCGGGCTCGGCCGCCGCTAGCTCCGCCGCCGTTAGGTCCGGGGCCTCCTCCAGGATCGCGTGCGCGTTGGTGCCGCTGATCCCGAACGAGGACACCCCGGCGCGCCGCGGCTGGCCGCCGTCCGGCCAGGCGGTCGTCCGGGTCAGCAGCCGTACCTCGCCGGCCGACCAGTCCACCTGCGGGGATGCCTGGTCGGCGTACAGGGTTCGCGGCAGCAGCCGCTGACGCAGGGCCATCACCATCTTGATGACCCCGGCCACCCCGGCGGCCGCCTGGGCGTGGCCGATGTTGGACTTCAGCGATCCGAGCCAGAGCGGGCGGTTGGCTGGGCGGTCGCGACCGTACGTCGCCAGCAGCGCGTGCGCCTCGATCGGGTCGCCAAGGCGGGTACCGGTACCGTGCGCCTCGACCACGTCGACCTGGTCCGGCGACAATCCCGCGCTGGCCAGCGCCTGGCGGATCACCCGCTGCTGGGAGAGGCCGCTTGGCGCGGTCAGCCCGTTGCTCGCACCGTCGGAGTTGACGGCCGTGCCGCGGACAAGTGCCAGCACCGGATGGCCGAGCCGGCGGGCGTCGGACAGCCGCTCGAGCAGCAGCACGGCTACGCCCTCGCTCCACCCGGTCCCGTCGGCCTGCGCCGAGAACGCCCTGCACCGGCCGTCCGCGGACAGACCCCGCTGGCGGCTGAACTCGATGAAGCATCCGGGTGTCGCCATCACGGTGGCGCCGCCAGCGACGGCCAGCGAGCATTCCCCCTGGCGTAGCGCGCTGACTGCCATGTGCAACGCGACGAGTGAGGACGAGCACGCTGTGTCGATGGTCACCGCGGGACCAACCAGGCCGAGCGTGTAGGCCACCCGGCCGGATATGACGCTGGACGCCGACCCGGTGAGCAGGTATCCCTCCAGGCTCTCCAGGGCCTCGGCAGGGCGCGGGCCGTAGTCGGCGGACATAGCGCCGACGAAGACGCCGCCGGCGGTGTCGCGGACCGACGCCGGGTCGATTCCGGCCTGCTCGAATGCTTCCCAGGTCGTCTCCAGGATCAATCGCTGCTGCGGATCGATCGCGAGCGCCTCCCGGGGGCTGATGCCAAAGAACGCCGGGTCGAAGGTATCCGCGTCGGAGATGAAGCCGCCGTGGCGGACATAGGTCTTGCCCGGCCGGCCTGGCACCGGGTCATAGATCCGCCGCACATCCCAGCCACGATTCGCCGGAAATTCCGAGATCGCGTCGCCGCCGGACAGCACGAGCCGCCACAGCTGCTCTGGAGACGACACTCCGCCGGGGAGCCGGCAGCCCATCCCGACAATCGCGACCGGCTCGTCGGCGGAGGATGCGGTGGCTGGCCCGGTGGTGGCTGGCCCGGTGGTGGCTGGCCCGGTGGTGGCTGGCTCAGTGGTGGCGGTCGCGTGGTGGGTGCCCTGCGTCAGCTGCCGCAGATGGCGGGCCACCGCGATCGGCGTCGGGTGGTCGAACAGCAGCGTGGTGGCAAGCCGTAGCCCGGTAGCCGTCCTGAGCCGGGTGCGCAGCTCGACTGACATCCGGGAGTCGAAGCCGAGATCGCGGAAGTTCCGGCCCGCGTCGACCGCATCGGCGCGGGCATGGCCCAGCGTGGCGGCCGCGTGCTGGCGAACCAGGTCCAGGGCCTCGGCCTCGCCGGGAGTGCCTGCCCAGGCAACAGGGACCTCGGGTGCCGCCGCCCGGCCGGCCTGCGATTCCGGATCCGGGGAGGATTGCGGTGCGGTGCCTCGCGGTGCGGCGCCGTGAGGTACGGGGGCCGCCAGCCAGTACCGCTGCCGCTGGAAGGCGTAGGACGGCAGGGCGACCCGCCGGGCTGAGCTGGGATACACCTCGGTCCAGTCGACCGGCATGCCACGCACGTACGCCTCGGCCAGGGAGCCGAGGAAGCGGTCGGCGCCCCCTTCGTCGCGCCGCAGGGTGCCGACGGCCACTCCGGTGTCCAGCGCGTCGGCCTCCTCGAGTGTCTCCTCGATCGCTGTCACAAGGACCGGATGCGGACTTACCTCCACGAAGAAGCGGTGGCCCGCGTCGATCAGGGCGCGGATCGTGTCGTGGAACCGCACGGTGCCGCGCAGGTTCCGGTACCAGTACTGAGCGTCGAGGCCCGTGGTGTCAAGCGGACGGCCGGTAAGGGTGGAATAGAACGGCATCCGCGCCGGTCCCGGCGTGACCGTGGACAGCGCGGCCAGCAGGTCGTCCTTTGCCGCCGCGACCTGTGGTGAGTGAGACGCGTAGTCGACCGGAATCCTGCGGGCCGCGATCCCGTCCCGCTCGCAGGCAGCGAGCAGCTCGGTGACAGTCGTCGGGTCACCGCCGACGACCACTGAACTGGGCCCGTTGACGGCACAGACCGACAGCCGGTCTGGCCAGCGCCGCAGGTAGCCGTCCATCAGGGCGGCCGGCAGGTATACAGAGGCCATGCCGCCCTCGCCTGCGAGGCCGGCCAGTATCTGGCTGCGCAGCGCGACCACTTTCGCCGCGTCCGGCAGGCTCAGCGCACCCGCGACATGGGCCGCGGCGATCTCGCCCTGAGAGTGACCGACCACGGCGGCCGGCTCGACACCGTGCGCCCGCCACAGCGCGGCCAGCGACACCATCACCGCGAACAGCGCCGGCTGGACCACGTCGGCACGCTGCAGGGAGGGCGCACCTGGGATGCCACGGAGCAGGTCGGCAAGCGACCAGTCCAGGAACGGCGCGAACGCGTCGGCGCAGGCAAGGATGTGCTCTGCGAAGACGGGACTGGACTCGAGCAGGTCCGCCGCCATACCCGCCCACTGCGAGCCCTGCCCGGGGAAGACAAGCACCACCGGGGAACCGGGCCCGGCCATCCCCCCCGCCACGCCCCTGACCACGCCGGCGGCATTCCGGCCGTCGGCCAGCGCGGCCAGGACCCTGAGGAAACCCCCGCGGTCGCGGGCGACGCACACGCCGCGATGCTCGAAGACGGCGCGGCGGGCCGCTAGCGAGGACCCGATATCCGCCAGATCGCAGTCTGGATCGGCGGCGACCATGTCCCGCAGCCGCCGGGCCTGTGCCCGCAATGCCGCCGGACTGTGTCCGGACAGCACCCAGGGCGCAGCGCCGCGGCGCCGTGCCCTGATGTGCTGCACGGGTGCCGCGCTCGGCTGGTCAGCGCCAGGCGCGGCAGGCACAGCATCGGAGAGCACAGCATCGGAGAGCACGACATCGGAGAGCGCGGCATCGGAGAGCACGACATGGCAGTTGGTGCCGCCAACGCCGAACGAGCTGACACCGGCCAGTAGCGGGCGGCCGGGATCCGGCCAGGCCGTCAGCGTCCGCTGGACCCGGAGATTCAGCGCGTCCAGCGGCACCCGCTGGCCTGCGGCGTCGAAGTTGAGGCTGGGCGGGAGCTGCCTATGCTTTATGCTGAGCGCCGTCTTGACCAGGCCGGCGATTCCCGCGGCCCCCTCGAGATGACCGATGTTCGTCTTCACCGACCCGATGAGCAGCGGCGAGCCGGCCGGCCGCCGCGCACCAAGGGCCGAGCCGAGCGCGGCGGCCTCGGCCTGGTCCCCGCGCGGGGTACCGGTGCCGTGCAGCTCGACGTATTGCACGTCGGCCGCCCCGGCACCGGCACGGGTGTACGCGGTGCGCAAGAGCTCCCGCTGTGCGTCCGGATTCGGCACGGCCAGGCCGGCGTCATCACCGGCGCCGTCGCTGTTCACCGCGCTGCCAAGGATCACGCAGTAGATGGGGTCGGAGCCGGCCAGCGCACGGGACAGCGGCTCGAGCACGACCACGCAGCCGCCTTCCCCGCGGACGAAGCCGTTGGCGCGGGAGTCGAACGTGTAGCAGCGCCCGTCCGGCGACAGCACGCCGAACCTGGCGGCGCTGATCGCGCTCTCGGGGGCGAGATTGAGCTGGACACCGCCGGCGATGGCCAGCTCGGACTCACCCGACCGGAGGCTTTCGCAGGCAAGGTGCACCGCGATCAGGGAAGAGGACTGGCCGGCGTCGACGGTAAGGCTCGGGCCGCGCAGGTCGAACGCATGCGACACGCGGTTCGCCACGATGCCGCGCTGCAGCCCGGTGAAGGCGTGCTGGGTGATGGCCCGCGTACCGCGGCTGTGCAGCAGCGTCGCGTAGTCACTGCCTATGACCCCGGCGAACACGCTCGCGGGCCGCCCCCGCACGCTGTCCGGGGCAATGCCCGCGTCCTCGAGCGCTTCCCAGCTCAGCTCCAGCATGAGCCGCTGCTGCGGGTCCATGACCTCGGCTTCTCGTGGCGAGATCTTGAAGAAGGACGGGTCGAAACAGTCGACATGGTCGATGAATCCGCCCTGGCGCAGACTGCTGGCCAGGCCAGCGGCGGAGAGGTCCTCGCCGAGGACCTGGCCCAGGTCCCACCGGTCCGGGGGGACCGCGGTAATTCCGCTCGCCCCGTCGCTCAGTAGTCGCCAGAACGAGGGCAGGTCGGGCGCTTTTGGCAGGCGGCACGACATTCCCACGACCGCGATAGGCTCGCCCCGCCCCGCGCCGGACGCAGAGGTCCCTAACCAGTCCATCGCTCTTCCCCTCATGAGCTTTTATTCAGAACGGGCTTCGCCGGTTACGGCCCTCCGGCCGTGTCTGCGCGAGTGCGCGGTTCCTGGATAATGCTCAAGACACCGTCAGTTGACTTTGCGCTCGGCATGCTGCCAGAACCGGTCACGCAGCAGTCGGCGCAGGATTTTCCCGCTCGGATTGCGCGGCAGCCGGTCGATAAACTCGTAGCTCGTCGGAATCTTGAAATCGGCGAGATCGCCCCGTAGCGACAGCATGAGCTCGCGGGGCGTCGCCCGTGTGCCGCAGCGCAGCACCACGAATGCGTGGATCGCTTCGCCCCATCGGGCGTCGGGGATCCCGACGACGGCGGCCTCCGCCACGGCCGGGTGCCGGCTAAGGACATTCTCGATCTCGGCGGGATAGACGTTCTCGCCGGCGACGATGATGACGTCCTTGACCCGATCGCAGATGAAGACGTAACCGTCTTCGTCCAGGTACCCGGCGTCGCCGGTGATGACCCAGCCGTCGACGAGCGTCTTCGCCGTGGCTTCCGGCAGCCGCCAGTACCCGAGCATCCGGGCCGGGGTATTGATCCAGATCTCGCCTACCTCCCCGGTGGGCAGGCAGGTGCCGTCCGCGCCGACGACCTTGGCCGCTATGCCCGGGTAGGGCCTGCCCGCCGCCCTCAGCCGCGCGCCACCGGGCACGTGCTCGCCGGGCGGCAGGCAGACCGCCGTGTTACCGGTCTCGGTCAGTCCGTAGATCTGCGCGAACTCACAGCCGATCACCTCGATGCACCGCCTGAGCAGCGTCTCGGAGATGGGTGAACCGCCGTATACCACCTTGCGCAGCGTGGCGAAGTCCCGTGGACTGACCGCGGGCTCGGCGAGCAGCATCTGCAGCATCGCAGGCACGAGGCATGCCGTGGTGACGCCCGCGCCGCGGATCAGGTCGATGGCGTCCCGGCTGACGAACGTCCGCATGGCGACGTTGGTGACGCCAGCGTTGAAGCCCTGCATCGCCCACCACAGACCGCCGATGTGAAAGCCCGGGATGCCGATCAGGCTGACGTCGCCGGGCTGCCAGTCGATCCAGTCGAGGCCGTTGCTCGCCAGCGCGTCGCGGACTTCGTAGAAGCTGCGCTGAGCGAGCACCACGCCCTTGGGCAGCCCGGTGGTGCCACTGGTATAGATCTGCGCGACCGCATCGTCCGGCCCGGTGCCCGGGTCGAGATCGATGTCCCGCTCGCCTGCCTTCCAGGCGAGGAAGCCGGCGCCGGGCGCGCCCGGCTGGTCGAGCTCGACCACGGCACGCAGCCTGGGCAGGTCGGTCCTTGCCGTGCTTGCGATGCCGAGGAACTCCCGCTCGACGAAGAGGATCTCGGTGTCGGAGTCCCGCAGGACATGGCTCACCTCGGCGGCGGTGAGCCGCCAGTTGATCGGCACGAGGACGGTACCGCTCTTGGCGCAGCCGAACAGCACGTCGTAGTAGTGCTCCGACTCCTTGCCGAGGTAGGCGACCCGCGCGGCCTTCCCGAGACCCACCCCGCGCAGCGCGCTTGCCGTCCGGTTGCTCTCGCTGTGCAGCTGCGCGTAGGTGACCTCGCGGTCAGCGCAGCGGATGGCCACGTCATCCGGCTGGCGCCGCGCGTGGAACGCCACTGTCTCCGTGAGCGTGTGCAGGTCCGGGTAGTACATGGGCGTTCCTTTGCTAGCTCGGGGAGTTTCCGGCCGCCGTTGGCACAAGCTGCTCGTCCACGAACCCGGCGAGCAGCTCGAGGGACGGATAGTCGAGAACCATCCCGGTCTGCAGAGACACCCCGAACGCGCTCTCCAGCTCGGTCCGCAGCTCTATCGCCATGAGTGAGTCCAGGCCGAGTTCCGCGAACATGGCGTTGGCCGCGACTTCATCGGCGTCGTCGAAGTCGAGCAGGCTGACGATCTTCGCCCGGATCAGCTCGCCGATGGCGGCTCTGCGCGGCGCCACCGGCTGGGCGAGCAGTGCGTCAAGGTCCACCCGGCCGCCCGTGCCCTCCCGGCTGCCTGCGCCCGCCCGGCCGCCTGCGACGGACCTGTACAGCGCGTTGGCGGCCGGCTGCCTGGCCGCGTACCGATCCCAGTCGAACTCGCCGACCATCACCTGGGCTAGCGGCCTGCCGAGCACCCTGACGAGGGAGCGGGTGGCCTCCGCGGGCTCGAGGAACTTCATGCCCTGGTCCTCGATCGCCTTGATCCGCTGCCCGCTGAGGCCAGCCGCCATGCCGATCTCCGCCCACGGGCCCCAGTTGACACTCAGGCCGGGCAGGCCCTGGGCGGCCCGCCACCGCATCATCGTGTCCACGAAGGCGTTCCCCGCGGCGTAATTGGCCTGCGCCGGGCGACCGAGCACGGCGGTAACCGAGGAGTACCCGACGAAGAACTTCAGGCCGGGAAAGGATGCGAGCGCTTCGTGCAGCAGCCAGGTGCCGTACACCTTGGACCGGAACACGGTATCGATATGCTCCCAGGTCATCGCGCCGACGGGCGTATCGGCGAGTACGCCCGCGGCGTGCACGACGCCCGCCAGCGGCTGCGGGCGCCGCGCGAGGTCGGCGGCGATCCGCCCCAGATCCCGGGCGTCGGCGACGTCGCCCTCGTAGGCGGTGACCCTGACGTCGCTGCCAAGACGCGATTCCAGTCGCGCGAGGTCGGCCGCACAGACGCCGCGCCGGCTCAGCAGGGCGATGTGACGGGCGCCGAGGCCTACCAGCGTCTCCGCTGTCGCCAGGCCAAGCGCGCCCAGGCCGCCCGTGACGAGGTAGGTCTCGTCCGGGCCCACGGTGACCGGCCGGACAGTGGCGGCCTGTGACTCGCCCAGGTCGCTCGGCTGGATCCGGCGCACGTGCCGGACACCGGCCCGGTACGCCACCTGAAACTCGTCGGAGTCCGTGCCCAGCCACTCGTCGAGCAGCTGCCGATGGTCGACGCAGCCCTGGGGCAGGTCGACCATGGTCACCCGGTAGTTCGGGTACTCACTCCACAGAGCCTGCCCGAACCCCCACAGCGCGGTCGCGGCCAGCCGCTCGCCGGCTCCGATGGCATCGTCGGCCAGGTATTGCGCGCCCTCGGTGACCAGCCACAGCCGCTGGTCGCGGCCGAAGCCCGCGGGCTCGAGAGCATGCAGCAGCTCGAGCAGTTCCCGGAAGTTGTGCTCGGACTCGGCCCGCACCCTCGCTTCGCCGGCCGCCGCTGGCCGCGGCTGCCAGAACCAGCACACGTCGGTCGGCCGCTGCCGCATCATCCCGGCAGCCTCGGCTACATTGTCCGCCCACGATAGCCGGGTGCCGGTCCCCGTCAGCCGGTCGGCAAGGTCCGCGAACGCTGCCTCCGGTCGGCCGAGCACCAGGACGTGGCGCGGGCGCCCCGTGTTTCCCGCCAGGAGGGGCTGCCTCACCCAGCGCGGTTCGTGGAAGATCCGGCGCCTTGGCCGCGTGGCCGCCCGGGCCACCGGCGTGAGGGTCAGGCCCTGCAGCACGAACACGGGACGGTCGCCTTCCAGCAGCGTCACGTCTACGGACAGCGTGCCGTCCGCTGAGTCGGCGCCTGTCACCCGGAGCAGGCTTCGCAGCCGCTCCCCCCGTGGCTTCTTGAGCAGCTGGAAGCAGGCGATCCCGGCCGGCAGATAAATCTGCCCGGCGCCGCGCAGGCCCGCGACGGTCTGCAGGGCGCAGTCGAGAATCGGCGGGGGCAGGTGCTCCGCCGTGGCGGCGATCTGGCCGCACTGCTCGCCGACCGCCAGGTCATCACCGTGCCGGGCGACCAGTTGCAGCCGCCGGAAGTGTGCGCCGTACTCAAGCCCGCGCCCGGCGAGCCCGGCGTAGAAGTCGTCCGCCCCCAGCTCGACGTCCGGGCCGCCTGCCACGGCCGCCATGGTCCGCATTGCCTCGCCAGCATCGGCCAGCGACGGGACCAGCGCCGGACCGGCGCCGAGCACCGCCGTGACGTGCCTGCGCTCGATCGCGTGATCGTTGCCGTCCATCCTGCTGACGATCTCCACGGAGGCGCTGCCCTCTGGCAGCTCACGCAGCCGCACCCGTATCTCGGCCGGCCGCTCGTCACGCAGCAGCAGCGGCTCGTGAATCCTGAGGTCCCAGATCGGCCGGCCGGCCTCCCCGTACACAATGTCGAGCGCCGCGAGCAGCATCTCCACGTAACCGGCCGCGGGAAACATGACCTGGCCCATCACCTGGTGATCGGCCAGGTAGGCCGGCCGCGTGGCAGTGAGCTGGCTGGCGAACTCCCGTATCCCTGATCGCAGCTGCCCGGGTGTCGACGTCTGTGCGCCGAGCAGCGGGTGGCGCATGCTTTCCTGGCCGGCCACCACGTCGGCGGAGCGTGCCTTACCGGATACGGGCAGCCAGTACCGGCGCCGGTCGAACGCATAGGTCGGCAAGGTGACCTTCGTCCGGGCCTGGCCCTGGTGATAGCCGGCCCAGGACACGCCCGCGCCGGCGGCATAGAGCCGGGTGACCGCGCCGCGGATCACCGACGCGTCCGTGTCGTCGGGATTCAGGCTGGTCAGCCACATGTGCTCCCTGGCGCGCACGCACTGCTTGCCAAGACCGACGAGGGTGGCGGCGGGGCCGACCTCGACGAACGCGTGCCTGCCACGCGCCTGCACGGTCTGCATGCTGGCGACGAAGTCGACAGGCTCGGTGATGTGCCGCGCCCAGTATTCCGGTGTGCACATGTCGGCGGGCTCGGCAACGGCACCGGTCAGGTTGGAGATCAGTGTCAGCTCCGGCTCATGGAACCGGATATCCGCGATCGCCTCGCGGAACGCACCGGACACCTCGGTCATCAGCGGAGAGTGAAAGGCGTGTGACGTCACGAGCTCCCGGGTCCGGACGCCCCTGCCGGCCAGTGCCGACACCACCTCCGCGAGCGACTCGCGCCCGCCCGACACCACGCACTGCCGCGGGGTATTCAGCGCGGCGAACGCGATGTCGTGGTGGCCGGCGAGCAGCGGGGCAACCTCGGCCGCCGGAGCCCGTACGGCGAACATGCCGCCCGGCACGGCTACCGACTGCATCAGCCGCGCCCTGGCCGCCACAAGGACGACCGCATCGGGCAGCGAGAACACCCCGGCGATCGCCGCCGCCGCAACCTCGCCGATGCTGTGGCCTGCCAGCACGCTCGGCTGTATCCCCCAGCTGAGCCACAGCTTGGCGAGCGCGTACTCGAGCATGAACAGCGCCGGCTGCGCGTACAGGGTCTTGTTGATCTCCTGCGCGGCCCCGTCCCCGGCCGTGCCGAGGAGAAAGCTCCTGACGGACCGGCTGAGGTATCCGGCGAACAGCCGGTCACAGCTGTCGACATGCTCGCGGAAGACACCGAACCGCTCGTACAGCGGCAGCCCCATGCCCGCGTACTGCGAGCCCTGGCCTGCGAACAGCAGCGCCACCTTCGGCGGCTCGCCGGGCGCGTCGCCGCCGCCCTCAAGCCGGGCCAGCTGGTCGTCGAGCAGCCGGGCCAGGTCATCGCGACCGCGTACCACGCCGGCCAGCCGCAGGCTGAAATGCGCGCGCCCCAGGTTGCTCGTGTCGCAGATACCGCGGACGTCGTCGCCCGGATGCCGGGCGAGATGCCGCTGGTAGCTCTCCACCTGGCGGCGAAGCGAGTTCGTGCTCTTCGCCGACAGGGTGAAGATATGCGCGTCGTCGGCGGCAGGCACGCCCGCCCGCTCGGCGGCAGCCTGTGACAGCCCGGCGCCGGCCGGCGCCTGCTCGAGCACGGCGCACGCGATCGTGCCGGCGAACCCGAACGAGTTCACAAGCGCTCGCCTCGTGCCGGCCTGCCACGGCCGGGCCTGCGTTGGCACGACCACCGGGTAGCTGTCCCACGGAATGAATCGGGACGGGGTCTCGAGGTGCAGGTGCGGGAAGATCGTCGCCTCGCTCAGCTGCAGGGCTGTCTTGATCACTCCGCCGATGCCTGCCGCCGCCTCCATGTGCCCGACGTTCGTCTTGTGCGACCCGACCATGACCGGGTCAGCGGTGCTGTGCGAGCCGGCGAAGACGCCGCGGATCGCGGCCAGCTCGATCGGGTCGCCGAGCGGCGTTCCCGTGCCGTGCGCCTCCACGTACTGGATGTCACCCGGCTCCAGCCTCGCGGCCGCGAGGGCCGCGCGCATGACGGCCTCCTGCGCGGATCCGTCCGGAACGGTGAGCCCGCCGCTCGCGCCATCCTGCCGGACGGCCACGCCGCGGACCTGCGCGATGATCCGGTCGCCGTCGCGCCTGGCGTCCGACAGGCGTTTGAGCACGATGACACCGCAGCCCTCGCTGCGGCCGTAGCCGTCGGCAGCGTCATCGAAGGTCTTGCAGATTCCGTCCGGGGCGAGCATGTTCGCCTCCGAGCAGATGATGTGATTGCGCGGGTGGTGGATGACGTTCACGCCGCCGCACAGCGCCACCTCGCATTCCCGCCTGCGCAGTCCCTCCACCGCGAGGTGAAGCGCCACCAGGGAGGAGGAACAGGCGGTGTCGATGCTCATGCTCGGGCCGCGCAGATCCAGGAAGTAGGACAGTCGGCCGGCCACGGCGCTGTATGCGATGCCGGTGCCGAGGCGCCCGTCGAGATCCTCGTGGGCCAGTGCCCCGAGCTGGTTGGAGTAGTCCATCGTGCTGACCCCGACGTAGACGCCGCCATCGCGATGGCGCAGGCTCGTCGGGTCGATGTTGGCGTGCTCAAGCGCCTCCCAGGCGGTCTCCAGCATGATCCGCTGCTGCGGGTCGACATACTGGGCCTCTTTGGGCGAGATGGCGAAGAACCTGGCGTCGAACTGGTCGATGCCGTCGATGAAGCCGCCCGCCGCGGTCCGCACCGTGCCCTTGGCATAGGGGTCGTCCGACGTGAATGCCCGGACATCCCAGCGGTCGGCGGGAATCGGGACGATGCCGGACCGCCCGGTCCTGAAGAATTCCGCGAAACCGGCCGGATTGTCGTTGCCCCCGGGGAAGCGCAGGCCGATGCCGACGATCGCGACCGGCTCGTACCTCTGCAGGAGCAGCTCATCGAGCAGTTCGCCCGGTTCGTGGTTATCCTCCCCTCGCTCCTCGGCGGGCCGCGCCGCGAACAGGCCGGGGAGGCTCTCGCCTGTCAGGTGCGCCACGAGCTGCTCGACCGTCGGGCGGCCGAAGAGCACGGATCCGTCGATCTCGCAGCCGAGCCCGGCCTCGAGACCCTCCTTGATCTCGACGATCCGCAGGGAGGTGAGGCCGAGGTCGAAGTAGTTCGCGTCCAGCGGAAGCTCGTCGTCCGCCGACATGAGCAGGGCACGCCTGACCTCGGCCGAGACGGCGGCCTGCAGCGCGGCTCGCCGCTCGGACCTGGGAAGTTCGCGAAGCTGCCGTGCGAGCGGGGCGGCTGGAGTCATCTTCAGGCCCCTCAGCTACCGGACTCGGGCGGGCTCGTGACAGCCACCTTGACCTCGCCGTGGCAGCGGCCGCCATGATCGTCCCAGTACCTGCACGTCGTGTCCACGACGGTCATCGGCCGCCTGATGTCGCTGCCCTCCCACTCGGCGATGCCGACGACCTCGATCTCGCCGCGGAATCGGTGACCTCGTATGGGCCGCTTAAACGTGCTGTGAAAGTCAGCAATGAGGAAGTCGGCCAGCTGCCGCCGCCAGTAGTCGCCCATGGTCCAGGCGGCGAAGGGGAGCATAAGCCCTGCGTCGACCGACTTGGCGACAAGGTAGTAGAGCATCTGGTTGTAGCAGATGTTGAATTCCACCGAGTTGAAATGACCGGTGTCATCGATGTAGCACGACTCGGGGATATAGAAATCGCACGCGGCGCTGACCCGCCCGCCATCCCGCGGCTCGCCCTCGGCGTTCACCGTGGCTGATATGAGGTACCGGCAGTTCAGCCGGTACGGTTGCAGCACCTTGGCCAGCAGGGCCGAATCATGTTCGTGCCGTGTAAGCTGGGTCGCCGGAAGCACCGCCGTTATCATTTCTCGTAGAACGGGTACTCGTCGTGCACGGTGACCCGGTACGACACCGCTGGCTCTGGCTTCACCGTATGCCGCGCCCGGTGAATGAGGCTGCGGTTGTCCCAGACCAGAAGGTCGCCCTTGCTAAAGGTCTGCAGGTGGATGTTTTCGTGCTCGAACGTCGGGTCAAGCTGCCCGGTAGCCTCGAGGACATCCAGCAGTGTCTGGTTATCAAGCACGTTACCCGCGTCATCCTGCAGGGCACTGGCGAATCCCTCGCTGACGTACAGGACGTCCTCGCCGGTGGCCGGATGCCTCAGCACCGCCGGATGGGCGACCGCGGGCGTCTCGCGCTCTATCTCGTCGAGAACCTCGGTGATCGGTCGGTAGACATCGGTGGGCCGGATCTTGAAGTAGCGGCGGACGCTGTGCAGGCAGCGGGTGCCGGTGATCGCCGCCCTCAGCCCGGCCGGCAGCTTCTCATAGGCGCGGCCCATGTCGATGAAGTAGGTCCCCCGGTTCAGCTTCGGGACGACCTGCGGGTAGATGAGAGTGATTCCGAAAGGCCGGGCCATGAACTGGTAATCGGCATGCCAGAACTTTCCGGTTTGCGGGACGCCCGCCCGCTCGCCGTTCTCGACCACATTGGACGAGACAAATATCTCTTTGAATTCCGGATGGTGGTACATAGGCTGGTAATAGGTCTCGACCTGGCCCATGCGGCGGCCGAGCGCGAGGAACTCCGCAGGGGACAGTTCCTGGCCCTTGAGTACGACAATCTTCTCGGCGTAGACAAGCTTCCGCAGCGACTCGAAATCCTGGTCCGACGCAGTGGCGGCATCGAATTCTTCGATGGTGGCGCCCATCCGCACGGCGGCACGTTGCGTGGCGGTGATCATGTAGTCCTGTCCCCTCGAATCCCGAGTACCGACTCGCGCCGTCAGGCACTGGACGGCAGCTGCCGGACGACTTGCTACGATGCTAGGCACAGGCGATAGAAGTTTGATCAAAAATATTAACGCAACGCCGTCGGCGTCGCTCTCCCCCGACACATATGGTGGCCAGGAGAAAGCGGAATGTAAATGTTGCCTCATTCCGGTGAAGACGTCAGACTTGGACGAACTCGATGCCGGCCAGGCCGCAGAACACCCGCCAGTCGGCAGCGTGGTGACCGAGGTTCATCACCTCGTGGTGCGGGCCGCCGGCGCCCAGCCAGCCGTTCAGGCAGGCGCGCAGTCCGGAGGCGGGCCTGAACTGGCCGTAGGGCATTTCCAGGGCAGGCAGTTCCTGGCTGTCGAGGTTCACGCCCTCCGCGACCACGAGCCGGAACCGTTCGCCCTCGAGCGACACCAGCGTCGCGAGGGTCGAGGGACCAGGCTGGTACTGGAACAGGAACGTCGGCGGATCCTGGAGCTTGCCGATGCCGAGCGGGCGCTTGATCAGCCTGACCGGGCGGTCGGACCGGGCGATCTTCCAGTTGCCCTCGCCCATGTGGCTCATGAGCACCGAGTCGGACGGGAAGTCCATCGCGTACATCTCGGTGAAGTGGGCGTCGCCGATCAGCGTGTGCCCGGCGGAGACGAGGGACGCGGTCAGCACGTCGCCCTCGGCCGCATAGCCGTAGCCCTTGGCGAGCAGCGTGGATGCCGCGGCGAGCGGCAGGCGGCTGAACCGGCCGTCCTCGCCGATCGCGTCGAAATGCGTCGTATAGGCGCCGAAGCCGCGATCGTTCAGTATGCGCTCGATCGCCACCTGCATCCGGGCATGATCCTCGCGTTCCTCGGCTGACAGTCTCGGGTCGATCTCGAAGTTCGCGTCCTCGAACGCGACGACGTCCGCGACCTCACCGGCGGTGACGTCAAGCGTCGTGCGGTAAAGATCGCCGGGCGCGACCGCGAGTATCTCCGGGCCCAGCGCTCTCACCAGCGCGTTCTCATCTACCCTGATGTCGCCCATCTCGTTCATCGCGTAGCCGAACAGGGCCACCTTCAGCGACTTCCACGCGGTGACCGCCGCCGCCGCCCGCGCCCACCGGCCGATGTCCGCGCGGAACGCGTCACTCTTCCAGTCGTCAGTCAGCACATGGAACGCCCTGCCCGCGCGGACCATCGCGTTGGCCGTGTCCTGTGCCCCGTGCACGCCCTGGTTGTAGGTCATGTCGGCCATGTCCCAGGCCGGGGTGACCGAGGGCTCCGGCTGGATGTTGGCCAGGCAGAGGGGCAGCCGCGACTGCGAAAGCAGGCGCGCGACCCGCATCGCGGGCCCGTAGGTGAGCATGACGACGACGATGCCGTCCAGGCCCGCGTTCTCGAATTCACGAATCACTCGCTCGGCGTCCTCGCGGTACTTGACCGGCGTGCCTGGGACGAACTCGGCCACGTCGGCGAGGTGGGCGGCAAGCTCGGCGGCGTAACCGGCCTGCCTTTCGGTGATCCCGGGGATCATGTGGTCGTAGAGGTCCTGCATGATCCCGAGGATCCCGATCCGGGGCTTGCGGTCGGCCATGTGAATCCGGTCCTTCCGGCGCGTCAGCCCAGTGCGTCAGCCCAGTGCGTCAGCGCTGTCCGTAGTGGTCCTTGTAGCGCTTGTGCAGCGCGTCGATCTGGTGCTGCGGGATCGGCTCGAGGTCTCCGTACGCGCGGGCAAGATGGACGGTGCGTGCCGCGTCCTCGCACATCACCGCCGCCTTCACCGCCTCCCTTGCCGTGCCGCCGATCGTGAACACGCCGTGGCCGCGCATCAGCACGGCGGGGGAGCGGTGCGCGGTCAGGGTCGCCACGACCCCCCTGCCGATCTCGTCCCCGCCGATCAGCGCGAACGGCCCGACCGGGATCTCGCCGCCGAACTCGTCCGCCATCGCGGTGATGACGCAAGGGATCGGCTCGCCGCGCGCGGCCCAGGCCGTGGCATAGGCGGAGTGGGTGTGCACGACCCCGCCGACGTCCGGCATGTGCCGGTAGACGTAGGCGTGCGCCGACGTGTCGCTCGACGGGCTGTACGCGCCGCCGACGGCCTTGCCGTCCAGATCGCAGACGACCATCGACTCGGGGGTCAGCTCGTCGTAGCCGATGCCGCTCGGCTTGATGACCATCAGGCCGGCGCCGGGGATCCGCGCGGAGATGTTGCCGGATGTCCAGGCGACCAGGCCGTTGCGGGTCAGCTCAGCGTGCAGGGCACAGACGCTGCGGCGTATCTCCACGACCACGCCCGCCAGGTCCATGTCCGCGAGGTCCGTGCCAACCGGGTTCGTGCTCATGACTGGCCCCCTGATCTTTCGCTATCGGCCTGGACGCGGTCACGAAGGGCGCGCAGCCTGTGCATGACCTCGTTCGCCCCCCGGCCGAAATAGTCGTGCAGCCGGACGTACTCCGCGTACAGGTCGTCGTAGACGTCCGCGTTCGCGGGATCGGGGGCATAGACCGCCCGCTGCACGCTGCCCATGGCCGCTGCCGCTGCCGCGACGTCCGGGTACGCGCCCGCGGCCACGGCCGCGTGGATCGCGGCCCCGACCGCCGGCCCCTGCTCGGAGCCGATCAGGCTCAGCGGGCGGCGTGTCACGTCCGAATATATCTGCATCAGCACCTCGTTCCTGACCAGGCCGCCCGCGATGATGAGCTCGGTGACCGGCACGCCTGAAGACTCGAACGCCTCGATGATGACCCTGGTGCCGAACGCGGTCGCCTCCATCAGCGCCCGGTAGATGTCCGGCGGCCTGGTGGCGAGGGTCTGGCCCACGATGACCCCGGACAGATGATGGTCTACGAGGACCGAGCGGTTCCCGTTCTGCCAGTCCAGGGCGATCAGCCCGTGCGCGCCGACGGGCTGGGCCGCCGCCTCGGCGGACAGCAGGTCGTGCGCGGACACGCCGCGCCGGACCGCTTCTTCCTGGTAAGAGGCGCCGGTCCCGTGCTCAGCGAACCAGGCGAAGATGTCGCCCACGCCGCTCTGCCCGGCCTCGTAGCCGTGCAGGCCGGCCACGATCCCGCCGTCGACGACCCCGCACATGCCGGGTACCTCGACGAGCTCGGTGCCGTTTACCACGTGGCAGGTGGAGGTGCCCATGATGGCGACCATGCGGCCTGGCGCGATGGCGCGGGCGGCGGGAGCGGTCACATGCGCGTCCACGTTCCCGATCGCGACCGCGATCCCCTCGGGCAGGCCGGTCCACCCGGCCGCCTGCCCGGTAAGCGACCCGGCGCGGGCGCCGAGCGGGGAGACCGGGTGCTCGAGCTTGCCGGTGGCGAAGCCGGCGAAACGCGGATCGAGGGTGGCGAGGAAGTCGCGCGAGGGGTACGTGCCGTCCTGCCAGATGCCCTTGTAGCCGGCCGTGCACGCATTGCGCGTCTCGGCGCCCGCCAGCTGCCAGATGATCCAGTCGGCGGCCTCGATCCACCGCTCCGCGCACTGGTAGATATCCGGGTCCTCGTCCAGGAGCTGCAGGGCCTTGGCGAACTGCCACTCAGCGGAGATTTTCCCGCCGTAGCGGCCGATCCATGGCTCACCACGGTCGCGGGCCAGGGCATTGATGCGATCTGCCTGCGGCTGGGCGGCGTGGTGCTTCCACAGCTTCGGGTAAGCGTGCGGACGGCTCTCGAGGCCGGGGAGCTGGCACAGCGGCGTCCCGTCCCGCAGCACCGGCAGGACCGTGCACGCGGTGAAGTCGGTGGCGATGCCGATGACCTGAGCCGGGTCGATCCGCGCGTCCGCGACGGCGGCGGGGACCGCGACGCGCAGCACGTCGCGGTAATCCTCGGGATCCTGCAGCGCCCAGTCGGGCGGCAGCGGCTCGGCCGTGGCCGCGAGCACCTCGTCCATCACCCCATGGCCATACTGGTGGACGGCGGTCCCGAGCTCGGCTCCGTCGGCGACGCGCACGACGAGCGCGCGCCCTGACAACGTGCCGAAGTCAACGCCGACCACGCATCTGTCCTGATTGTTAGCGTTAACAACCATATGCTGCCGCTCTACCTCTCGTCGCGCCTTCCGCGTCTTCCTGGCTCGATGCTCCGCTTCCGCGTCTAGGCCCGGGACTGCCTGGGCCTGGCCGCGCTTGACCGCACGACGAGCTCAGGTGCGACGGGGATGCGCGGGCCTGCCGCATCACCGCCGGAGATCCTCTCGACAAGCGCGCGCAGTGAGCGCCGGCCGAGTTCACCAAAATCCTGGCGCACGGTGGTGAGCGGCGGCAGGAAATAGCCGGACTCGGGGATGTCGTCGAAGCCAACGACGCTGATGTCGTCTGGCACCCGGCGGCCGCGCTCGGACAGCGCCCTGATCAGGCCGAGAGCCATGTGGTCGTTGCCGCAGAACACCGCGGTGACCTCGGCCATCGATGCGAGCCTGTGCCCGATCTCGTAACCGGTGCGGGATGACCAGTCGCCGGAAAGCACGTCGGGCTCCGGCGCGCCCGCGTCGCGCAGGGCCTGGCGCCAGCCGTCGATGCGCTCCTGCGCGTCCAGCCACGAGCGTGGTCCGCCCACATGATGAACGGACTCGTGCCCGAGATCGAGCAGGTACCGAGTGGCGTGCGCGGCCCCTGCCACATTGTCCACGGCCACCGACGTGAGCGAGGCGTGCGTGCCGCAGCCGACCGCGACAAGCGGCACGCTGGCGGGGACATGGCTGAGCGCGGCCACGGCCGAGGTCTGCGGCGCGATGACGATGATCCCCTCGACCCCCTGGCCGATGAACCTGTCCACCGCGTCGAGCACCGAACGGCGGTCGAGCGCCGGAAGGCTGGCGATGGCCACGAAGTACGTGTGATGGGCCGCCCGCTCGATGCCGTAGAGCATCGAGGCAGGCCCGTAGAGCGTGGTGTCGAAGCTGATCACGCCAAGCGTGTGGGTCCGCCGCGTGACGAGGGTCCGCGCGGCGGCATTGGGCCGGTAGTCGAGCTCGCGGATCGCGGCAACCACCTTCTCCCTGGTCTGCGGCCTGACGTTAGGGTGATCGTTGAGCACCCGGGAGACGGTCTGATGGGAGACCCCGGCCAGCCGGGCGACGTCTGCCATCACCGGCGGCCTGGGCGGGATGTCCGCCCTGCGGGTGGCTGGCGGATCAGACGGCTCAGCGGGCGCGTCGGCATCGCCTGTCGCCGCTGGTGAATGGGGCGTGGCCGTCACCGAGAGCCTGGCCGGGTCACCCGGCGACGACGCCACCTCGCGCCTCCCTATGCCGCCGGGATCGCTCCGGCGGCTATCACCGCGGGGCTACCCGCTTTCCCGTACGGTCAGTGACGGGATGTTACCGCTAACATTTGGAATCGGTCAAGGCTGCCGCCATGTTCAGGTGCGATGCGAGCTATGGTCAGAAGTGACGCTACGTGTCGCATCGGGGCCGCGTCGCGTCGCTCAGGGCCGCGTGTCGTATCGGCTCTGGACCGTACATCGCACCCTAGGACCTACGATGGCGTGATGCGCTGGTCCGATCTGCATATCCCTACACTCCGTGCGGATCCGGCGGATGCCGATGCCGCGAGCCATCGCCTGCTGGTCCGCGCCGGGTTCATCCGTCAGCTCATGGCCGGCCATTACTCGCTGCTGCCCCTCGCGGTCAGGGTCCGGGCGAAGATCATCAACGTGATCCGGGAAGAGATGACCAGGATCGGCGCGCAGGAATTCCTCCTGCCCGTCATGCACCCGGCGGAAATCTGGCAGAAGAGCGGCCGCTGGGACATCATGGGCGAGGAGATGTTCCGCCTCAGGGACCGCAAGGGCGCGGACCTGGCACTCGGCATGACGCACGAGGAAATCTTCACGACGCTGGCACTCGAGCTCGCGTCCTACCGGAGCCTGCCGCAGTCCTGGTACCAGTTTCAGGCTAAGTTCCGCGACGAGCCCCGGCCGAAGAGCGGGCTGCTCCGCGTCCGCGAGTTCACCATGAAGGACTCCTACAGCTTCGACTCCGGCGACGCGGGTCTTGACCGTTCCTTCGCCGCGCACCGCGCCGCGTACGTGCGGATCTTCGCCAGGCTGGGGATCCCGGCATTCCCTGTCGAGGCGTCGAGCGGGACAATGGGCGGAAGCGACTCGACGGAGTTCGTGTGCCCTTCCCCTGCCGGGGAGGATCTGGTGGCGCGCTGCCCCTCGTGCGGGTACGCGGCCAATACGGAGAAGGCCACGTCTGCCCTCGCCCCCGTGCTTGACGAAACGGTGACCGGCGAAGACCGCCTGCCTGCCCCCGAGCCCTTCGCCACTCCGGACGTGCGCACGATCGATGACCTGGCCAGGCTGCACGGCATCACGGCCGACCGGCAGGTCAAGACCCTCGTGTGCGTGGTCGACGGGCAGCTGACCCTGGTGCTGCTGCGCGGCGACCATGCCCTGGCTGAGCAGAAGCTCGTCGACGCGACAGGAGCACAGGCGATCCGGGCGGCGCACCCGGATGAGATCAGGGCGGCGCTCGGCGCGTCTCCCGGCAGCCTGGGTGCCGTCGGCGTGACGCACCTTCCCGTCATCGCCGACCAGGCGCTGGCCGGGCGCTCAGGCATGGCAACGGGCGCGAACAGCGATGGCGTGCACCTGCGCGGCGTGGAGGTGGAACGTGACATCGCCACCGGCAGGTGGGCGGACCTGCGGGAGGTCACCGCGGGGGAGCCGTGCCCGCGCTGCGGGACGGCGCTGGAGATCATCCGGGCGATCGAGGTAGGCCATATCTTCAAGCTCGGCCGCCGCTACACCGAGACCCTTGGCGTGTACGTCCTCGGCCCGGACGGTCAGCGCATCACGCCGGTCATGGGGTGTTACGGCATCGGCGTCGAACGGGCAATGGCCGCCATCGCCGAAACTCACCATGACGACGCGGGGCTCGCCTGGCCGCCGCGGGTCGCCCCGTTCGAGGTCGCCGTCGCCCTGCTCAACCCCGGTGACGCGGAGGTCAGCGCGGTCGCGGAAGGCATCTACGGCCAGCTACTCGAGGACAGGATCGATGTCGTACTCGACGACCGCGACGAGCGTCCGGGCGTCAAGTTCAGGGACCTGGAGCTGACCGGCATTCCCTACCGGGTCACGGTCGGCAGCCGCGGCCTGGCCGCCGGCACGGTCGAGGTCACGACGCGGTCCACCGGCCAGACCGTCCAGGTCCCCGCCGGCGACGCCGTCGCCCATGTGCGCGACGCACTCCGATCGGCACTGGGCACATCACTGGGCGAATCCGCCGGATAGCAACGCCGACGGCAACAGGCCGCAGCCGCCGCCCGGCCGACGACCCCAGGCCCACCCCCTCCGATCCGGTCTAGACCGGTCTAGACCGGTCTAGACCGCGATGCCTCCCCGGCCCGCCAGCCTTTTGGTGTGGATGCCTCGCTGGTGTAGCTAGAACACAATGCCGCGTACTTAAGGCGTTGCGGGCCTGCGGCATAGGTGATCATAGTTCGGGCAGTGCCGGCGTGGCGTCCTGAAATGCAACAAAGCTCCTGGTAGGAGTGCTGTCGACCAAGATC
>WNFD01000580.1_pt1 | contig 54983 bp, 47 predicted proteins | sample 5400491 | NCBI WGS metagenome assembly WNFD01 (sample SAMN13153343, study PRJNA577476) | soil metagenome | isolation source: 120 cm saprolite under Douglas fir tree site 2 hole 2 replicate 2 | place: USA:California | collected 2015-04-18 | reverse complement strand
TGAGTTCAACCTATGCCTGGCTGGGAAAGATCTTGAAGGGGTTTTCCGGCGCTGTGGTCGAAAGCCTGAGCACCACGCACGGCCTCACTCACGCCTACGGCATTTTCTTTATCGCTTGCGGACTGACCGGCGTGCCTGCCGTCCTTCTGTTCGCGGCATTGGATTACTGGCACAGGCGGAAGCAAACGGCTCCAGCCGCAGCCTAGGAAAGTCAATCTCTCCCGCTAAGCCACGCAAGAATGTTCCTAGCGCAATCTGATTTCTCCCGTGACTTTTGTAATGCGGAGTGCGATCGCGAAGGATAGCAACAGCGGCGAAGTGAAAACGAGAAGCTGCTCCGCCGATGACTGCTTTGTGGCTCGCACGATACTGCCATACTCTTTAGCGTCCGCATTCTAAAGGCCGACCTGATTGTGAAAGCCTCGAAGTATCTCGCGGAGTTCGGTTTCGGGGACGTCGGGCTCGGACGGAAGGTTCTTCGGGTCTACCTCTTTGAAGTCAGGGTAAAGGTCCGCAAGCCGTGGGAGCTTCCTTTGGACATCCCAAAACCAATGACACACTGAATCGTAGTCTTTTTGAGCCCTCTGAAATTGAGCGGGAGGCGGCGAGAACTGGCTCCGTACAAATGCTCTGCAAACCGGTCCCTCCTGGCTGTATTGATCAACGAAAGAAAGGAGCTGCATGTAGGATATTTGGGTTCGCTGACTTGAACTTGCCACCGTGTCGGTTGCGACGAGTTGGCGAGCCTGACCGGCTGCTCCGAATATTCCCAACGCCGCGAGACTCAGCCAAATATAGTCGACAATCTTCCATGCCCGCTTGCCGATTTTCAGCTATAAGACCAAAAGTAGGTGAAAGAGAACGACTTCGGCTGCACAGATGGACAAGACTACCCAGACGTTAGTAAACGCCGGAGATGTAAATCTACCCATAAAGTTGCAGGCGCAAGCAGTTTCGTTTTGAGGAGGTCACTTGGTGAGTACGACCGCCGTTCCCCGCCCAATACTCAGCGTCCGCGAAGCATTGCCCTTGTTCACCGCGATCTCCACATATCCGGCCGAGCCGAGATAGGCCACCGGCTCGCCCGCATTGCCGCTCGCGAAGGTTGGGACCATCCGCGACACGGCCTGAGTTCCGACCTGGAATTTGACTTCGCCGTTGGCCAGCGCGCTTTCCGGCAGATCCTCCATGCGAAAATTGGTAACCAGGTTTCCGAAGGTGTCGACGCGCATCACGATGCCTTTCACGACGCCGTCGGTGGCTTTCGGTTTCGGCAGCGCGAATTTTTTGTGGTCCGTGATTTCCTCGCCCATGCTGGCGGTCTGCCAGACCTTGGAGAGCCAGGCCGCAATGGGCGCAAAAATGTCGCGTCCATGAAATGTTTTGCTGACCGGCTGCAAGAAATAATGTTCGGCGGTAACGTTGCGCGCGACGACGTTTTGCTCGCGCTCGTAAACCACGGAAAGAACGCCATTGTCGGGCGCCACAAAATATTGGTTCTCGGCGGTTACCAGCAATGGCCGCCGTTCGGTGCCCACTCCCGGATCGACCACCACCACATGAATCGTACGGGGCGGAAAATAGGGATACGCGGAGCCGATGGCCAAGGCTGCGTCCAGCAAGTCGAACGGCGCGACGTTGTGCGTGATGTCGACAATGGTCGCTTCCGGATTGATTCTTAGAATGACTCCCTTCAACGTGCCGACCAGGTGGTCATCCGTTCCGTAATCCGTCGTCAGCGTGATGATTGCGTTGGGCAAAATGTTTCTCCCGTGGTCTTTTAGTCCGCGGGGCCGCCGCCGCTGAAGTGGGGAGGCACTCCGCTCTTTGACGCTAGCGAACGCACGCACCGGCGTCAAGACAACGCGCGAGGAGGGATTGCGCAATCCGCTACCCGCTGATTTTAGTTGGGCTTTGAAGATTTGGGAGGCTCCTCCTGTGGAGTTGCGTCTTCGGTGACGTCGACGCCGTTTTGCGAGGCGGGTTCGCCGCTCGCGTTTAAGCCAGCGCGGCCGGCGCATGGGTAGAGATCGGTGTCGATTGCGGGCAGCGTGCGGAGGAGCAGGCTGCTGATGTAGGCGAGCACGGAGGCGCGGCGGGGCGAAATGCGGCCTCGGGCCAGAAGTGCGTAGAGGGCTGCGAGGGAATGGTTGATGCCCTGCGCATTCTGGAAGCGGCAGGTTTCTGGGTCAAGGCAACCGAGAAATCCTCGGAGTCGGCAGGCTCAGAAGCTGCGTGGCGGGGACAGAAGGAGCTATTGGGGTCGACAACCAGAGAACAGCACTGGCGACCGGTGGGGGTGCGATGCTGGCAACGCTCCGGAGTGAAGTCTGAACTGGGTGATTTGTATGTCATTTTGATCCTCGGTTCTGGAAGCTCGAAGCTGGAGGCTGGAGGCTTGATACCCCACCCCCCCGGGTGTTTTGGAAAAAGAGGCTGCAAAGCATTGAAAACAAAGGATGAGAGTTCTGAAAAGAGAGGCAAGAGACTTCAAGAGGCGGCAAGAGATTGGAGGGAAAGGAGATAGAGGAAGCTGGGAGGTAAAGGAGTTCAGAAGCGGGGTGTTGGTGGGGTAAAGAGCTAGCGGCGAGGCGGCGGAAATGATTCTGGGGCGCCAATTTCATACAAAGTGGTAGCACGGAACAGGAAGATTGTCAAGAAGAATGTTTTACTTGCAAGGTACTCGTCCGAACGAATTGCTAAGTCATTCAAACGTGGAGAGTTGCCAAGAAGTTGGGGTGAAAAGGTAACATTGGGAAGATCCGGAGCAAAACCAGCTCCTGGGCCAACGGAGTCAGAGGAGTGACACGAGTTGTTCGAGTTGGTCGGGGCGCGTGCCTACTTGGTCGCTGCGAAGCTGACTCTAAACTTCGCACACGCAAAGCCGGCGTATGCGGCGCCCTTCTCCGCGAGCCTATCGGCCCAAATTCATTCTCGGGGCTTACGTCGCGGCCACGCGCCGAGTTAGCTTCTCCCGTTTGCCCTTCGCTGCGCAGACTGTTGCGGAAACTGTAGCGACGCTCCTCCAAGACTGGCGGAGTAGCCTGCTCGTCTAGCGTCTGAATCGCAGCCTGCTTTGCTTGCGAGCATGCAGCTATGCGTTCGAGCGTGAGAAGGCCGCGTTTGCGAATCAGAACTCCACGCGCAGCGCTCCCTGGATGACGCGCGGGCCGCCGCCCACCACGCCTGCCGTCGTGCCCACGGCCGTGGCGACTCCGCTACCTACGGTCGCGGTGATTTTGCCGAAATTGACGTTGCTTTGGTTCCCCACCGGGTTCGCGAAGTTCGTGTGATTAAACAGATTGAAGAAGTCCGCCCGGAACCGCAGGCGGACTCTCTCCGTGCCCAGCGGGAAAACCTTGGCAAGAGAAAAATTGTAGTTCGACAAACTCGGGCCGTAATACTGGTTGCGCCCGGAGTTGCCCACTCGCCCAAAGGGCGGCGTCTTAGAAAAGTATGTTGTGTCGAACGCGAAGTCGGGGTTGCTGTTGTGCTGAATGATTGGCCCGCTTCCCACGACGTCGGGCCGGTCACTGAATTGATTGAAGCCGCTGAAATCCGCGGAATCGTTAAACACCGTAAAGGGTGTACCGCTTTGAAATGTCGTAACTCCGGAGATTTGCCAGCCGCCAAATACCTGCCGATTCACGCCGTTATTCCAGCCCAGCAAGCGATGCCCGGGTCCGGCTGGCAAATCAATTACGTAGGTGAACACCGCACGGTGTCGGATGTCAAACGAGGAAGGCCCACGATCGGCCCGCATGTTGTTCGCGTCGTCAAGTCCCGCCGGTTCGCCAGTCGATCCGAAGAATGCCGAGCCGTTGTCAATCGACTTTCCAAGCGTGTACGACCCCTCGAAATACACCCCATGCCGGCCCTGGTACGTGGTCGTCACCACCAACCCGTTATAATTCGAATTTCCAATATCCTTCCCCGTACCTACAGATCCGAAGAAAGGATAAGGGAAGATCTGTTGACCACCGACGAGTGTCGGCTGGTTCTGGTCCACGAACAAACCCAGCTTGTGGCCGGTCGACCCTTGATAATCGGCCTCCAGGGAAAAAGCGGATCCTAGCTTCCGCTGGATTCCCAGACTGTACTGGTAGATATAGGAACTCCGCAGGTTCCGATCCTCGGCGTTGAGGCTTACCAGTCCGACCTGGTTAGCTTGGCCGATGTTGGTCACCAGAGGCACGTCTTGGTTGAAGCCCACGGCCCACGGGAACTTTTTCCCGTTCTGCGTGGCCTTCGCTGACTGCGTGGTCGTCAGAGTGAACGGCGAGTTCAGCCCCAAGTTAGCCGGGATGTTGTTGAAGATCTCATCGTAACCGACGCGGAAACCACCGCGGAGGACCGTGCTGTCGTTGCCGAAGAACGATTTCGCGAAGCGCGGTGCGTACGCAAATCCCAGCACAGGCGCAAAGTTGTTTTTGTCTGCGTTCACCCCGCTGTCCGAAAGCCTGAACGGCGCCTGCTGGAAGAAGAAAGAAGCTGGTCCCTTCTTGTTCGGGTCGATCGCAAGCAGTTGGTTGGTTCCTAGCAGCACCGGCCCTACACCTGGAATGAAGTTGGTCGCTCCCTGGCGGGTTTGGTAGATGGCCGAGGGATATTCGTAGCGCACACCGTAATTGACCGTGAAATTATCCTTCACCTTGTAGGTGTCCTGCCAGTAGAGATCCCAGGGATACCGGCGCCAGTAACGTACTGTCTGCCCGAAGCGCAGTGTGGCAGTGTTCACCAGGCCCTTCGAGAAATCGTCGAAGCTTGAAAAACTAAACGCCCCGCGCGCGGAACCATCCAGGAAACGCCGTGCGTCCTCGCGCCGGACGTGCGCTCCCCAACGCCACGAATGCTTGGACGCGCCGAATGGCGCAATCAACGACATATTGTCGTAAGCCTCGTACGTATTAGTGATGCGTCCTTGTGGCAAGTTGCTTGTGCCGCCCAAGCGAGCAAACCCGCCGCTGATGGTGATCGTCGGTAACCCGGAGTCCAATTGGTTCTTGCTTGCCACCACCACGCCAGAAAGCGGGTTTCCGCTCGCATTGACGAAGATTTTCGAGGCGTCCAAGCCCGAATCTTGCACGGTAATAAACGTTTGATTTCGCGAGAACCCCAGGCGCAGCTCGTTCAGCAATCGCGGCGAAAACGTGTGCGTGTAATCGATCACACCGGAATCGCTGACGGGCGAGTTGCCGTTACCCCCCTGCAGCGGCAACGCCCCGGGCGTAAATTGGGTGCCCCCATACTGAGCCCACCGCCCCATCAGGTGATCCTTTTCACTGAAGTTGTAATCGACCTTCGCCAGGCCTGTCTCGTCGAACAGTGTTGCTCCCACATTGGCGATGAAGTTGTTCTTTCCTCCCGTATTGGCAGCCGGCCAGAACTGCAGCAGCGACTTGGAAATGGGATCGGTGACGGACGCGCGCTCCGTGGCCGTGGGTACACGCGTGCTGCTGACCTGCGGCGCCACCTGCCGGAACCCTTCGTAGGACAAAAAGAAAAACATCTTTTCCTTGAGGATCGGCCCGCCGAACGTCGCGCCGTACTGATTGCGGTGCAGCGGATTTTTCTTGCCGCCGCTCTTGTTCGTGAAGAAATCCCTGGCATCCAGAATGTCATTGCGCAAATACTCGAAAGCCGTGCCATGAAACTGGTTCGTGCCGCTCTTGGTGACGATACTGACTTGCCCGCCCGTTCCTCGGCCGAATTCCGCCGTCGCCACGCTGGTTTGCACGGCGAACTCCTGCACGGCGTCGGTTATCCGGAAGTTCCCCAGCGCTGAGTTGACTTGCGTGTCGATGTTGCTCACGCCATCCAGCAAGAACACGTTGGACTGCGAACGCGCGCCCGCCACATTGAAGCCCCCGCCCTGGGTGCCAGCCGCCGACGGCAACACGCCCGGGGTGACCAGAGCCAAGTCCAGATACTGCCTCGCGTTCAGCGGCAGGTTCGAGATCTCTGTGCTGTTCACCACGTTGCTCAACGTGCTGCGATCCGTTTCCAGCAGCGGCGTCGCCGAGTTGACTTCCACCACCTCCAAAACGCTGCCTACTTGCAAAGTCAAATCAACGTGCGTGATTTGGTCCACCTGTACCAGAATGTGTTGCTCGGCCACCTTCTTAAAGCCTGGGACTTGCAGAACAAGCGAATACTCCGCGGGAGTCAATTGCAAAAACTGAAAGCTCCCATTGCTGTCGCTGACAGCTTCCGTCTTGGCATTTGTGGCCAAACTCGTAAGCGTCAATTCCGCGCCCGAAACCGGCGCCCCGCTTTGATCCTTTACGAGCCCGGCGATGCTTCCGGTAGGGGAAGCTGAGACTGTCGGGGCGAAGATCAGCAGGAACGCAGAAAGGAGAGTCCACAAGATTGAAGCTAGTTTGGATCGTTTCACAGCAGCCTCCGTCGGAATTTGCGGAATGCCCATTTGCAACCGAGCCTCGGGCATTCCAGGCCCCTCAGATTTCTAAGCCAAACCGGACTTAGTCTGAATCAGAAAGTCATTACCCCAAAGTCAGGGAAAAGAGCCTGTTTACAAGTTCTTAGCAACCTGTATGCCAAAGTGAAACAGCGGTTCCCACGGGTAACTACCGCCGCTAACCCGCGTGTTTCCGAAAGAAACGTTCGCGGGCAAGGACCGCTTCGCCTGAAGCTAATCTCCAATTGAGTTATGAGTTTACGTAAATTCAGTTTTATAAATTTTCATTGTCCACGCTGGGTAGTAATGGTGGTACTGGTCAGACTCTCGAATTACCTTGCTTGCGCTGGCGGACAGGCTCTGCAGGCGGCTAGAAAAGCCAATCCTGGAAGTATCCGTAGTCGGATTGTCCTATTAGCACGGGTGGATTCTATAGGTCGATGCAACACCATCTGATAGACGTGCTGTTTAAGGATGGTGTTTATGGGCGAAGGGAAACGGTCGAGACTTTCTCTCACGCAGAGAACCGAGATCTGGAGCCGTTGGAAGTCCGGGCAGTCGTTGCATGAGATCGGGCGCGCCTTTGGCAAGCCACATAGCTGCATTCGTTGTCTGTTGTTACCCCCGCGGAGGGATTGCTCCCGCACTCCGCCGGCGCTCCCGGCTAGCCCAAAGACTTAACACCAGCGCGAGCCCGGAGGAGAATGCGGCACCAAAAGAAAAAGGGCGAAACCGCGGTCTGGCCGCAGATTCACCCAAGAGTCATTATAGCAGAACTAGAATACTTTGCAAGTGCTAATTTCAATGAATTCAATGTACCTGGGCGAGGGAACGCAAAACACGCATCGTCTTGCTCCGCCGCGCACACCAGCCTAAACTAGACTCATGATTCCCGCGAGCTTCCAAATTCGCGACTTGACCATCCGTCCCGCCACGGTCCTCGCCCCCATGGCTGGCGTCACGGACACGCTCTTCCGTCGTGTCATTCGCGGGCTGGGCGGCTGTGGCCTGCTGATGACCGAGTTCACCAGCTCCGAAGGCATCACTCGCAGTGCCAAGAAAACTTTGCGCTATCTCTACTTCCAGGAAGACGAGCATCCCATCACCGCGCAGCTTTTCGGCGCCAGCCCTGAAGTCATGGGCGAGGCCGCGCGCATGGTCGAAGACCTCGGCTACGACGCTGTCGACATCAATCTCGGCTGCCCCGCCAAAAAAGTCGTCAAGTGCGGCGGCTCCGGCCTGCTGCGCGACATGCCGCTGCTCGAGCAAATCTTCCGCGCCGTGCGCGCCGCGGTAAAAATTCCGCTCACCATCAAGCTGCGCGCCGGTTGGGACGAAAATTCCATCGTCGCCGTCGACGTCGCCAAGCTGGCCGAGTCCGTCGGCGTGGAAGCCATCGCCGTACATCCGCGCACGCGCATGCAGGGCTACGCCGGGCAGGCGGACTGGAACCTCATCGCCGCGGTGAAGCAAAGCGTGTGCATTCCGGTGATTGGAAATGGCGACATCAATACCCCGGAAGACGCCGAGCGCATGGTCGCCCAAACCGGCTGCGACGCCGTGATGATCGGCCGCGCCGCCGCCACCAACCCCTGGATCTTCCCGCAGATGCAGCAATATGCGGCGAGCGGCCGCTACGACATTCCTACCGACGCCGACCGCCACCGTTTACTCTCCGGCTACTATTGCGAAATTAATGCCGCCAACCTCCCCGATGCTGTGGGAAAAATGAAGCAGTTCGCCTGCTGGTTTTCTCATGGCGTTGGGAACGGCGGCGAGCTTCGTCGGAACGTGCACGCGGCGCGAACACCCGGTGAAGTGCTGGAGAGCGTGGAGCGCTTTTTCGAGCACCGCGCCAGCGTGGTGGGGGAGGACCCAGCCCATGGTCCCAGCAGACCTGTCCGTGTCGAAGCAGCGCTCGGAGCGTAGAATTTCCGTGCGCCTGCCGCTCAAGGTGCGCGGCCGCGACGCCCGCGGAATCACCTTCGAGGAAGAAACTTCCAGCGAAAACCTTTGCCGCAACGGAGCCGCCTTCGTAACCCGCTTCGACGTGGCCATCGGCTCGGACCTGGAGATCCACATCCCCTCGCGACACATGTCGCGCCGCATGGAAGAAAAGGATTTCGCCACCAGCGGCCGCGTCGTCCACGTCGCCGAAGCGCAACCCGGCGAGCGCCTCATCGGCGTCCAATTCACCGGCCCCCGCTTCCAGCGCGTCTTCCGCTCCGAATCCGCCGCCTGAGCCTTCGCAGGCTTTTTGGTCACAGGCATCGGTGTCCCTGCGTTATCTCAGACAGTTGATCACGCAACAACTTCGCTCTTAGGCGCCTAGACTCCTCGCTGCGCCGCAGCCTTCTCGAGAAAATTCACCAACTTAGCGTTCACCTCCTCCGAGTGTCCAGGTGATACTGTGCGGCCCCCTCACCATTGGCGATCGGTCCGAGGTTACCGCTGCTGACTTCTGGGGGGGGGTGACCGTGCTGTATGCCTTAGCGAGACGGAAAAAGGGCGGCCATTGGTCGGCCGCCCTTTTTTCTTGCAACACAGTTTGTGCTGGCCGGGCGTCAGTCCAGCCAGCACGCGAAAATTTAGTTGGTGAGCGGAGAATCGGGGCGACGCTTTAGCGTCGGGCGGTCGTCGTCGGTGGAGTTGGGATCGTTGCCGGCGCCCTTTTGTTTGTCGGTTTGTTCGGTGCGGGTGCGCAGCGTGGGCTTGCCCGGTGCATTGTCTTGCACCTTGCGCGCGAACATGATGTTGCGCAGGCGGCCCTTTACGGAATCAAACTCGGAGGTGGTCACGATGTATTCGGGGCGCGCCGGGAGAATGCGCGCGATTTCTTTCTGCGCGTTCTCGATACGCTCCGGCGTCGGCGGATGTGTTGAGAATACTCTGGGGATGGTGCCCGGGCGGCGCTTCTCGTCGGCTTGGATGCGCTCGAAGAAGGTCACGTAAGCGTTGGGGTCGTAGCCGGCCTTGTACATATACTGCAGGCCGAGGAAGTCGGCTTCGCGCTCGGAGTCGCGATTGAACTTCAGATAGGTGAGCGGAATGGCGATGTTCAGCCCTTCGTAAAGTCCGTAGCCGGCCCAGCCTACGGGCCCGAGCAGCATCAGCGGAATGGTGGCCATCTGCATCAGTTCGCCCTTGGTGGCGTTCTTGGTGCCGTGGCGCGCGGTGACGTGGGAAATTTCGTGGGCCATCACGCCGGCGAGTTCAGACTCTTCCTGCGCGCGCAGAATCAAGCCGCTGTTGACGTAGAAAAATCCGCCGGGCAGCGCGAAAGCATTGACTTCGTCGGAGTCGATGACCTTGATGGTGAAGGGCACGCGCGCATCGGAATTGCGCACCAAGTTTTGGCCGACGCGGTTCACGTATTCGGTGACGACTGGATCATCGATCAGCTTGGAAGAGCGCTCGACTTCCTGCGCGAGTCCCTTGCCCAAGGCGATTTCGCGCTCGAGAGAATACAAATTGATGCCTTTGCCGACGTTGCGATTGCCGATGGCCTCGACATCTTCCCTGGAATTCTTGGGATTGACGGTATCCTTCTGTTCGATCGGCTTTTGCTGCCCCGCCTGTGTGCGCTCGGATTGCGGCTGTGCCTTTGCGGGATCCGGAGCCGGCGGAGGACTCTGCGCCAGCACCGTGCCGCCAGCCAAGGTGGCTAGAAGTCCGAGTCTCAGCGCCTTGCCTAGGGTTTCTTTCATGGTGTTGGGCCTCCCGCTTGGACTATCCCGAGTATACACCTGCTTGCCGCAGGTTGTTGGTCGTAGTTCTATTGCTGTGAGTACGATGTAACGGCAGGGAAGAAGGTTTCCTGTAGCGAGTTGTCTTTCCGACCACGCGCGAGATGGGGCGGTTCCTACGGTCTCGCGGGGTGCGGCCGGCTTACGGCGGCTCATACCTGTGGTTTCTAAGCAACAACCGGCGGTGGCAAGTTGACACCCGCGGTTCGCGCCCACTACAGTCAAAGTCTGAGTATGGGCGTCTCGAAGATTCAGATTGGCCAGCTTTGGAAGAAGGACGGGACCCGGGACATTTATCTGGTGACCCGCCTGTATAACGAAGCCCTGAGCACCATAGTGATTATGCGCAAGTCCGGGTCGGAGGCAGAAGCGCTGATTCGGGTGAAGGCCGAGCGCAACTCCGGCGGCCACAGCATTCCCGGATTTTCTCCGGCGCAGGAAGAAGAGAAGCTTTAGCAGGCAAGCTCTCCGGGCTGCGCGCCGGACAGCCAGAAATGACTGTCCCACTTAACCTCAGATCGAACGAACGTCCATCGCCACGACATCCTCAACCCGCATCAACTCTTTGGTCAGGAACGGCTCCCCGTACTTTACCCCGATCATCTGCCCATAGTGGCGCGCCAGTTGGTTCATTTCATCTTCCAGGCGGTCGATGGCTAGATAGACTTTGCTCTTCGGCGCGCGCTTGGCTGGGCGGAACTGCGACGCAAACGCTAGAATGGCTTTGCGGCGCTGCGCGAATTCCTTGGTAATGTCCACCACGAAGGTGGGTCGCACGGAGGCGTAGGAAGTGGAGTACAGAATCTTGAAGGGACGATACGGCTCGCCGTCGAGCGGCAACTGTTTCAACCCGGCGAGAAAGCAACCTTCGTAACCGAGCGTCGAGGCGTGGTAGTGGTCCGGGTGGCGCGCTTCCCAGTAGGGCAGGATCACGGTTTTTGGGCGCAGCTCGCGGATCACGCCGGCCAGTTTTAGCTTGTGGTGACGCGACGGTTGCACATCGGAATCCGGGACGCCCAGCGTGCCGCGCCACGAAACGCCGAGCAACTTTGCGGCTTTGTCCGCTTCCTTGGCGCGCGTTTCCGGAGTGCCTCGCGAACCCATCTCTCCTGCGGTCAGGTCCAGAATGCCGGTCTTATAGCCGCGCCGCGCCATCTTGATGAGCGTCCCGCCGCAAATCAGTTCCACATCATCGGGATGCGCGGCAATCGCCAGCAAGTCGAGTTTCATCGATGCTCCTCCACGGCGCGCTGATTCTAGCACTCCCTGATGAGACAGCCATTTCTGGCTGTCCTGTGCTACCTTTCCGTTCGACATGACACTTGCATTGCACGGTCGCGTCGCGCTGGTCACCGGCGCCGCCAATCGCATCGGGCGAGCCGTAGCCGAGCGTCTGGCCGCCGAAGGCGCCGACGTCGTAATCCACTACAACCGGTCGAAGGCCGAAGCGGACGCTGCCGTAGCCGAAATCGTAAGCCTCGGACGAAAAGGCGTCGCCCTGCAAGCCGATCTTTGCAACCTCGCCGACATTAAGCGATTGTTTCAGCAAACCGCGGAGCACTTCGGCCGCCTGGATATCCTGGTCAACAGCGCCGCCAATTTTCTTTCCGCGCACCTCGCAGACACGACGGAGAAAATGTGGGATTCGGCGCTGGATACAAATTTGAAAGCGCCCTTCTTTTGTGCGCAAGCTGCCGCGCCGCTCCTGAAACAGTCGCACGGGGTCATCATTAATTTCGCCGATATCGGCGGCATCCTGCCGTGGCCCGGCTACATTCCGCACTGCGCCTCGAAAGCCGGCGTGATCATGCTGACGAAATGCCTCGCAAAAGCCCTGGCGCCCGAAGTTCGCGTCAACGCCGTCGCGCCCGGTACGATAACGATGTCCGGCGATCCCAGCGACTGGGAAGCCGACTTCATCCGCCGCGCCCCGTTGCACCGCGCCGGCACCACCGACGACGTCGCCGAGGCCGTCTCCTTCCTCATCCATTCCACCTTCATCACCGGGCACATCTTGGTCGTCGACGGCGGCCGCACGCTCTGAAACCCGCGGGACAATCCCTTCGTGCAGACTTCGCCGCTCCGGTGTATTCTATATACTAATGAGCGGAATAAATTTTAGCGTGCTTGTGTCGAGGCCATGCCACAGGTCGATAGAATGAACAGGGACCAATCGGACGTTATGAATGAAACAACGACCGTGAACAACGGGATTAGTGTGAACAACGGGATTAGTGTGAACAACGGCGCTGCTGCCGACAATTCGACGCGCATCCCGGTACCTCACGGACTCGATGACCTGGAAGTGCAAGAGTGGCTCGAATCGCTCGATTCCGTCCTGGAATCCAGCGGACCCGAAGTCGCCACGGAAATTCTGGAGCGCCTACGCGCGCACGCCACGGTTTCAGGCATTGATCTCCCGTTCAGCGCCAACACGCCCTACGCCAATACGATTCCGGCTCGCCTCGAGCCGCTTTTCCCGGGCGATCAGGAACTCGAGCGGCGCATCAAGAGCCTCATCCGCTGGAACGCGCTGGCCATGGTGGTGCGCGCCAATCGCGTGGAGCACAATATCGGCGGCCACATCTCCACGTACGCCAGCGCGGCCACGCTCTACGAAGTCGGCTTCAATCATTTCTTCCGCGCGCGCACCCCCGAATTCGAAGGCGACACGGTTTACTTCCAGGGGCACGCCTCGCCCGGCATCTACGCGCGCGCGTTTCTCGAAGGCCGGCTCTCCGCGCAAAAGCTGGAAAATTTTCGCCGCGAACTGAAACCGGGCGGCGGCCTCTCATCGTATCCCCATCCATGGCTGATGCCTGACTTCTGGGAATTTCCCACCGTCTCGATGGGCCTGAGCCCGCTGATGTCCATTTATCAGGCGCGCTTCAACCGCTACCTCGAAGACCGCGGCATCAAGCCCGTCACCGACGCCAAAGTTTGGGCCTTCCTCGGCGACGGCGAAACCGATGAGCCGGAATCCCTCGGCGCCATCACGCTGGCCTCGCGCGAAAAGCTCGACAATTTGATTTTCGTCGTGAACTGCAACCTGCAGCGCCTCGACGGCCCAGTTCGCGGGAACGGTCAAATTATCCAGGAGCTTGAGTCGGCGTTTCGGGGTGCGGGCTGGAACGTCATCAAAGTTTTGTGGGGCAGCGAGTGGGATCCGATTCTGGAGCGCGACACCGAAGGCTTGCTGGTCAAGCGCATGGGCGAACTTGTCGACGGTGAATACCAGAAGCTCGTCGTCGAATCCGGCGCCTACGTGCGGCAGCATTTCTTCGGCAGCGATCCGCGCCTGCTGCAGCTCGTCGAGCCGCTTCCCGACGAAGCGCTGCGCCGCCTGCGTCTCGGCGGCCACGATCCGCGCAAAGTCTACGCCGCGTACAAAGCCGCCGTCGAACACAAGGGACGCCCGACGGTCATTCTCGCGCGCACTATTAAAGGTTACGGCCTCGGCGAAGCTGGTGAAGGCAAGAACGTCACGCACCAGCAGAAAAAGCTGAACGAGGAAGAGCTCCAGGAATTTCGTTCGCGTTTCGGCATTCCCTTGAACGATCAGGACTGCATCGAAGTTCCGTTCTACCGTCCCGCCGAAGACAGCATCGAAATCCAGTATCTGCGTGCGCGCCGCGAAGCGCTCGGGGGCTACGTCCCCAAGCGCAGCGTGCGTTCGCAGCCGCTCGTCGCCAACCACGACGAGCTCTTCAAGGAATTCCACGAAGGCAGCGAGGGCAGGGAAGTCTCTACCACCATGGCTTACGTCGGCATGCTGCGCAAAATGCTGCGCGATCCGGAAATGGGCAAGCTCATCGTGCCTATCGTTCCGGACGAAGCGCGCACGTTCGGCATGGAGTCGCTCTTCCGGACCGTCGGCATTTACTCCAGCGTTGGCCAGCGCTACGAGCCCGTCGACGTGAATACGCTGCTCTATTACAAGGAAGCCAAAGACGGCCAGATCCTCGAAGAGGGCATCACCGAGGCCGGCTCTATGGCGTCCTTCATCGCCGCGGGCTCTGCGTACGCCACGCACGGCATCAACACCATTCCCTTCTTCATTTATTACTCAATGTTCGGATTCCAGCGCATCGCGGACTTTATCTGGGCTGCTGCCGATATGCGCACGCGCGGCTTCCTGCTCGGCGGCACCGCTGGCCGCACCACGCTTTCCGGCGAAGGTTTGCAGCACCAGGACGGCAACAGCCACGTGCTCGCATTGCCCGTCCCGAATCTTCGCGCCTACGATCCTGCTTTCGCCTACGAAATCGCCGTCGTCATCCAGGACGGCATTCGCCGCATGTACAAAGACGGCGAAAATATTTTGTACTACATCACTTTGATGAACGAGCCCTACGCCATGCCGCCCATGCCCGGCGACGTGAAGGACGGGATTTTGCGGGGCATGTACAAATTCCGCGCCAGCGAAAACAAGAAGTTCAAGCTGCGCGCGCAACTCTTCGGCAGCGGTTCCATCCTGCGCGAAGCGCTGCAAGCGCAAGACATTCTCGAGCAAAAATACGGCGTGGCCGCCGACGTCTGGAGCGTCACCAGCTACAAAGCGCTGTACACCGATGCGGTGGAAACCGAGCGCTGGAACCGCCTGCACCCCGGGGAAAAGCCGCGCGTCCCATACGTGACGCAAACACTAGCCGACGCGCCCGGCGCGCTGGTCGCCGCCACCGACTACATCAAAACGCTTCCCAGCATGGTCAGCAAATGGATGCCGCGCCGCATGGCTACGCTCGGCACCGACGGCTTCGGCCGCAGCGAAGGCCGCCAGTCCCTGCGCGAATTCTTCGAGGTCGACCACCGCTTCATCGCGTTAGCCGCCCTGCACGAATTGCAACAAGAAGGCAAAATCGAGCCCAGTGTCGTAACCAAAGCCATAAAAGACCTCGGCATCGACCCCGAAAAACCCAACCCCGTCACTTCCTAATCGGTGGACCTTGTAGGGGCGCAGCACACTGCTTCCCATCTCGGCAAATTCGCGAACCCTTGAATGATTTCCTTTTTCAGGGGCACCGACGGCAACTCAGCGATAAGCATCACCGCGATGAAGCACGCGCCGAATCTCGAGTGTGTCAGGAGGCGCTGAAACAAAGAACAGCCGATAATGGCCGATACGGAGCCGAAGTTCTTCTCTGCCGGTGAGCGCCTTTACATCGCCGTCGCCAAATTCCGCGAAACGATGTAGCGCAGCGAGAACACGCATAGCCGTAGACTTGGCGAGCCGTCGGACATCAGCCTTGGCAGGGTTCCGTCCAAACGATCCGCTTCACATCGATTTCATGAACCGCTCGATCTCTTCCGGAGTGATCCCAAGCTCGGCCAGGACCTGTTCATGCGGGATACCCTTGTTGTGCTTCAGCCACTCGCGAGATTCCTCGAGCGCCGCGTGTTCTTCTGCGGTGACAGGCTCGTCATCAATCGAAGCGTTGGCGATGGCGCGAGATACCAGGTCGAGGATGGATTCCAGCAGACCCACGACGGCGGAAGCCTGCTTTGGTTCCAGGCGGTCGATCAGCTCGTGCGCGCGCCGCTTCTCGTTGTCACCATTGCCTTCCATTGGAAACCCCTATGTGCCTCACAGCGCTTGTATCAAGTTCTTAACCCATTCTACACAATTCAGCTTCGATTCACTCGTGGCTCCGTGGTCGAGGTTTTTCCAGCACTTCCGCGGGCTTGATTCTTCCCGTCGCCAGGTTCGCCACCAACTCCCGATTCGCAGCCAAAAAGTCGTAACTCCCCAGCTCCTTCGGCAACACCCAAGCGATCTGTTCGAAACACAGCGGCGCCGGCTCTCCCTCAGCCAATGCTGCCGCATAAAATCGAATCTCCAGGCCTTCGGGCGACGTCGCATACTGATGCCGCACGCGCCCCATCTCCACGCATTTGGTCAGCGTAACGCCCAACTCCTCGCGCAACTCCCGCGCCAGCGCCGCCTCCGCCGCCTCGCCATCCCGCACCTTCCCTCCAGGAAACTCCCACTTCAGAGGCGAAGAATCACTCTTGCGCCGCTGCCCAATCAGCAGCCTCCGATCCTCCCGCTCAATCACCGCCGCCACAACAGTCCTCATCCTCTTCTCTATGACCTCTGCGCCCTCTGTGGTGAATCTTTCTTTCCTCGCTCGCCGTCGCGCGAATGCATCAGTCTCGACAATTCCCGCGCTCCCTCCATCAACGGCGGCCCCGGCGTGTTCAACAACTCATCCCGCACCGCAAACACCCGCCGCTCCCGTATCGCCGGCACATTCGTCCAAGCCTCCACCTTATACGCTTGCCCTGGATCAGATTTGTCGCCAGTCGCCGCCCACGCCAGCACGATCACTTCCGGCCGCGCCTCCGCCACCTGCGCGTCAGTGACCTTCTCCCCCGCCGGAACAACGATCTCCCCGCCGCCAATCTTCACCACCTCCGCCACCCACGGCGGCGAACTAATCCGCGGATTCGGCCAAGCCTCGCAATACACCCGCACCCGCCGCTTCAATTTCTTCGCCGCGCGCGCAATCGCGGCAAACTCCGAACGCATCTTCCGAATCAGCGTCTCCGCTTGCGCTGCCCGCCCCGCAATTCCTCCCAACAACCGAATATCAGCATAAACATCCTCGATCGTCCGTGGATTCATCGCCAGAAAATTCAGCCGCTGCTCCAGCAATTTCCCAACAGTTTCCGTCTTGTATGGCACCGACCCAATCACCAGCGTTGGCCGCAGCGCCACAACGTCCGCCACCGACTCCATGCGCCAGCAATCCCCAACCTGTGGCAATCCCGCCACCGCTGCAACGTCGCAGCACCATTTCGTAACCCCCACCAACAGCCGCCGCGCCCCAATCGCACACAAAATCGAAGTAGCGCTGGGCGCCAGCGACACAATCCCCATCTCCGGTTTTTTCTGCGCGGCCATGAAAGCAGTGTAACGGAGTGTATCGCTCTTGTTTACCCTGCGCCTCATCCCAGCGGGACAGCCATTTCTGGCTGTCCTTCCTAAGCAGCCTTCCGCCTCTTCCACATTGACTTCGCGACATCCGTGTGTTGCACTTTCGCGGCGAAATCTCTGCGAGGTGTTTCAAATGCGCCGCAAAATATTGCTTGCTCTGTTCATTCCGGTCGCCGCTTCCGCTTTCTTGCGGGCGCAAACCGCCTCCAACCCGCAATCCGCCGATGCGCAAATCGTGCGCTACCACGCCACCATCGACACCGTAAAATACGTATACGGCGTCGCGCCGCCGGTCGCGCGGCTGAAGCCCGGAAATATCCTCGAAGCGAATTCCTTGGATTGTTTTGGCAACGCGCTGCAAAAGCCCGGCGACTCTTTTTCCCTAGTGAAGGGAGACAATCCGCTCACCGGACCGTTCTTCATCGAAGGCGCGGAGCCCGGCGACACGCTCGTCGTGCGCATTCTCGATCTGCACGTCGACAGCAACCAGGGCATTGGCGCGTTTTCGCCGGGATTCGGCGCCGCGAATTCCACTCATTACACTCCTGTTCTGGAAACCAAGCCGCTGCCGGAGAAAATGTGGTTCTATCCCATCGACCACGAGAAAAATACCGCAACGTTTCAGGCGCTCGATTCGAACTTCAGAGTGAAATTCCCCCTGCATCCATTTCTCGGCTGCATTGGCGTGTGCCCCGCAAATGGCGAGGCGCGCAGCTCTATCGTTCCAGCGGAATTTGGCGGCAATATGGACGCGCCGGAAGTTTCCGCCGGCAACACGTTGTATTTGCCGGTGAATGTGCCCGGCGCGCTGCTTTATTTCGGCGATGGCCACGCCGCGATGGGCGATGGGGAGGTGGCCGGAAGCGCCGTCGAAGTGCCCATGCGTGAGCGGCTGAAGATTGATTTGATCAAGGGCAAGCGCATCGAGTGGCCGCGCTTCGAAAATGAAAACGAAATTATGACCACCGGGATTTATCGCCCGGTCGATGACGCTGCGCGCATCGCGGTCACCGAATTAATGCACTGGATTCACGCCGATTACGGACTGTCCGAACTCGACGCCTACGAATTGTTTTCCAAAGTCGGCAAACTCCATCTCACCGAAATGGTCGACCCCAATTACGTGGTCATCGCCGCGATCGACAAAAAATATCTGCCTCCGAAAAAATAAAACGCCGTTGTTATACTCTTGGTGATGTTCAGCGACGCCGTTCTCGATCACTTTCAAAATCCGCGCAACGCCGGCGAACTCAACGGCGCGGACGCCAAAGTGGAAGTCAGCAATCCGGTTTGCGGCGACGTTCTTCAGCTCGCCGTGCGCATCGAAGGCGAGCGCATCGCGGAAGCGCGTTTTCTGTGCCGCGGCTGCACCACTTCGATTGCGTGCGCTTCGCTCCTCACGGAGCAAGTCCACGGCCGCACGCTCGCTGAGGCGCGCTCGGTCACCGCGCAATCTCTTTCGCAATTGCTTGGCGGGCTTCCGGCGGCAACATTTCACGGAGCGGAACTTGCCGCCGATGCGGTTGCAACAATGTTGCGAAATATCGCGGCGAAATATCGATAGTTACTCCGCGCGGCCGGTTGCGCGGAGCAGCGTTTCCGGATCGTTCAGATTCAAAACGCAGCCCTCCTCGTTGGTGGGCACTTCCAGAACATCGCCGGCGTGGGCCCAAACGACGGCGCGCGCGCCTTTGTCCACCGGCGCGTGCAACAATTCGTCGTAGAGTGCAGCGGGGAAAATCACCGGATGGCCGCGGCGTCCCTGGTATACCGGCAAAACAATTTTCTCGCGCTTCACGTAGAACTGCTCGATCAGCTCGTTCACCAAATCGCTGCTGATCAGCGGATGATCGATCAGGCATAGAAGTAAGCCGTCCGTTCCGTGTGCTGGTCCATTCTTGGCGGTTTGACCGGTGGCGGGCGGCAGACCCGCCGCGCCGGGCAAGCCCTCGGCGGCGGGTAGACTGCGAATCGCGGCTTGGATGGAGCTGAGTTGGCCCTTTTCCCAATCGGCGTTAATCACGATTTCATCGGCGGCGAGCACGACGGTTTTCGCGATGGGTTCGGCGTGGGCGCCGAGGACGACGCGGCGCACACCGATTTTCGGGTGCCGGGTGACTTCCAGCAGGTGCTCGAGGAACGGGCGTCCTTGATAGGCAAGGAGCGCCTTGGGCGAGCCCATGCGGCTGGAAGTGCCGCCGGAGAGGATGACGGCGGCTAGCATATCTTGTTTATCTTGCCCCTTTCCTCGGCTCCTCAGCGGGCTGACGCGAGGCGCGTTTCGACTCCTACTCTCTTGTGCGCGGCGGACTGCGCATTGCGGCGCACGGCAATCAGCTCGGCCACGATACTGATGGCAATTTCTTCCGGCGAGAGCGCGCCGATCTCAAGGCCCATGGGCGCGTAGACGCGCTCGAACTCTTCGGGGCGGTAGCCTTCTTTTTCCAAAGCTTTGTATACGGACAACACTTTGCGCTCGCTGCCGATCATGCCGACGTAGCGCGCTTGTGTGCGCACGGCCCAGGCGAGCACACGCATGTCTTCCTTGTGTCCGCGGGTGACGATGACGAGGTACGTCGATGCGTTGGGCTGAATTTTGTCGAAGGCTTGCTCGTAGCTGGTGTAGACGTCTTGCGCCATGGGGAAGCGCTGGAGATTGGCGAAGGCTTCGCGGTCGTCGACCACGCCGATGGCGAAACCGGCGGAGCTGGCGGCCTTGGCCATGGCCATGGAGACGTGGCCGGCGCCGAAGACGTAGACGATGGGTTGCGGGAGAATCGGCTCGACGAAAATTTCCACCGTGCCGCCGCAGATCAGTCCGTTGTCGTAAGTGGCTTCGTTGTTGAGATTGAAAACCATTTTGCGCGGCGATTCCTTTTGCATCACTTCTTTGGCCGCGGCCCAGACGTCGGCCTCGACGCAGCCGCCGCCGATCGTGCCGACCAGCGAGCCGTCTTCGCGGACGAGCATGCGCGAGCTTTCGTAGCTGGGAATCGAGCCGTTGGTGTGCACAATGGTGGCCAGCGCGCCGCGCTGCCCAGCTCGCCGCATCTTCACGATTTCTTCAAACAGGTCCATATCGCTTTCCATAATTTACGCTACGCCGCGCGCTTGCGGCTGTCAAATGTAACGGCACGCCAGAGTTTCCTCAGCTAAAGAAGACGCGGAGAGATGCATCGCTCGCAAAAGGCGCGAGGCGATGGGGCGGCGGTCCTCCCTTCGCGACCCGGCGCCCATAAGCCGGGCGTAAGACAAGCCGGGTCGCCTGCCTACCGCAGGCAGGCTTCGGTCGGAATGACGGGTTCGTTTGGCGGCGCTTTACGGCGCGGCCCTTCGCTCCTCAGGGTGAACTGAAGCCGTGCCCTGACGCGATAGTGTTCTATATGGGATAGATTTGCGGCTGGTTTTGTCGCACAGTATCCAAATGAGGAAGAGCGACCTGACCGCAAAACAGTTGTTCGCTGTGCCCTGCCCTACGTGCGGCGTCGCTCCTGGGGAGCGCTGTTTGCTGCATTCGGGTGCCCCGCGCTCAGAACCACACGTAGACCGGAAGCTTTCCGCGGCTGAGGCGATTGAGATGAAAAAAATTCCCCGTGATCCTGGACGTAGATAAATCCCCTTCCGACCAACAATCCGAAATATGCGGTGGTTAGCCCCGTTATCAACAGCGATTTGGGAGTATGCCGCTTTCCGATAAGCGCGAAAGTTGGCGCTTACTCGTGCAGGACAACACTGAGCAGGGAGCTGTTGCGGTACTACTTCTCTGAAAGCTCGCCCTTGAAATGACTTTCAACATCTTCACGGCTAAGCGAGTTTCCTGCGTTGGTCAAAACCACCGAATAGACGACCTCATGTCCTGCAATCTGTGCGGTGATAAACGCCCCATCTTCGGGCAGTTCCTGGTAAATGAATTTCACCTTCCTGCCGTCTTCGAGTGTTTTGATCCACTCTTGGTCTTGCATGCTCATGGCTCGCACCTACAATGTTCTTAATGACCGCTGCGACCTATCCAGGCTTTGGACTCATGGGTCTTGGGCGCTTGGCACAAAGGTGGGCAGCAAACTCTTTGTCACGGTGGGCTTCGTACTTTTGTTTCATTTCATCCAGTGATTGGCCAACGAGCGCACCGGAGGGCTGAAAGGCCCAGTTGCACTCGGAGCAAACGAAGCCCTGAAAATCCTGCTTCTCAATCCAAACCAGCTTGCGTGGCATGGCCGCAGTATAAGCCTACCCTGTGCGAAAAAGAACAGTGTTCAGAGGCTGCCACCTGCTTAAAAAGCAGGCGAAAGTGCTCCACGCCGCAAAAAGAGGAGGCTTGACGTGTTCAAGATTTGACATCGAGAATAGCAGCGTTCCGGGACCTTTGGGAATTAGCTGCTGACCGAGACGCAGCGGGCCAGTTTTGCGCGCAGCTGCGTCAGATGTTCAGTTCGGTCGAGAAGCACGCAGGTCGGAGAATATCGAATCCTTCAACACGCCGCTGAGGGAAGAATTGTGAACTCGCAATCTCTCCCCATACTCGATGTAGCCGAGCTTCTTGAACTTATTCATAAAGTAGTTGACGCGGCTTCGTGTGGAGCCAATCAATCCCCCGAGTGTCCCCTGAGTGATCTTCGGTATGACCGCGATCGGTTTGCGTATCTTGTCGTAGCGGGCGATTAGCAACAAAGCACGGGCCAAGCGTTCCTCACAGGAGCTCAAGTGTTGGTCGATCAGGTCCTCTTCGATGCGGATGTTCCGTCCAAGCAAGCAGCCGATGAAATGGTCCGAGAACTCATGGCCATTGTGGAGAGCGCGTGTGATCTCCTTCTTCGCGATGACCAGGATCGTACATCGTGTAAGTGCGGTAGCGGTCGCCGTGCGGAACGCTTGACCGGTCATGCATTCCGCACCGAAGTAGTTTCCACGATGCATAATCGCAAGGACCGTCTGCTTACCCCGCTTCGAGTTAACTGTGAGTTTCACGTGCCCTTTCTCGATGTAGAACACTTCCTTGCCGGCGCCGCCCTGCCAACAGATAGTCTGCCCCTCACGAAATAGGGCGATAAAGCTTTTTGCGCTCATTTTTGCCAGGAACGCGGCTGGTTGAAAAGACCGCTGGCGTCGACGCGTCATGGCGGTCTTAAGGAGCCTTCTGTTGATATTGGTGAAGTGCGTTTTCACGGGCAAATGAATAGCACAAGTGGTCTGAAATTTATGTGCGATTGTGGACACATTCGGGACTTCCACCGAAGGCAGGGACTTCTGATGTGCGAGCTGTCTTAGAACCAATCGCTGCGGTAGGCGATCCACCAACTGGCCATGCCGATAGGGACGGTGGCGACGACCGCCCACCAAAATGGCAATGCCAAGTCGGCGATGAGACCAACGACCGTGAAGGTCATCCAGAAGATTTTGCGTTGCACGGGATTATTTTAGCAGTCAAAGTCGGAATCTTCGATCGCAGGGTCGCGGCCTCGATGGGAAGAGTTAAGAGCCCGGCTTTCTTCAGCGGCCAAAGCCGATTTTGTAGCGTGCCAGTTGCGCGGGGGCTGAAAGCTCCCGCCTCCTAAAGAAAAAGATAGAAAAGGTCAGGCTTGGGCGGCTTTGCGGGCTTGGGCGTCGTCGAAGCTTTCGCCGTAAATCGACGGCACTTTCGCGCCCATGCAGCGCAGGTAGCTGGAGAGTTGGCCGCGATGGTGGATGCTGTGGTTCATGCCGACTTGGAGGAAGGCGACGGCGGGGAGCTTGAAGAGGCCACGGAAGTCAGCGACCTTGACGAGGTGATCCCCTTTGAGTTGCGCGAGCTTTTCAAAATTGCGCGCGAAGTTTTCGGAATACCAGGCGGCCACTTCGGCTGGGGTCTTGACGGTGTCGGGCAAGCCGGCGGCCGCGGGGAATTCGGCGTTGATGGTGGTTTCGAGGAAGCGCATTTCGGCGGCGGCGATGTGGCGGACCAGTTCCATTGCTGTTCTGGCGAAGGGATCGGGACGATAGGCGGCTTTGTCGGCGGGGACGGCTTCGAGGATTTTTTTGGTGGTGCGGCTTTCGTTTTTCAACGTGCCGAGCAGGAGATCTTGCAGCCAGAATTCGGCGAGGTCGGGAGTTAGCGGGCGAGCCATGTTGGTCCTCCTTATTAGAGGCTCTGAGTATACATTCTTCGGTGGCGTGCAGTCGTTTAAGCTCATGAATCGGTAGCGGGGCGATTTGACAATCTGCGCTCCGGCCAAATGAGCAACACGGCGCTGGGCAAATAAAAAAGGCCAATGGAAAAACCCGCAATCACCACGAAAGCCGACATCGCAATGGCGGCCGCAATCTTCAAGCGGTCAAACGCCAAGGAGCTGAGCGCAATCCCCATTGGAATGGCGAGAGCACCAAACCCTCTGTTTCCGTTGACACTAAACAATGTCTGACCGTTGTTGTAGACAGGTAAAACCAAAAGCAGGATTGACGCGGCAGTGGTAACAAGAAAACCGATCAGTCGTCCGTGCGGAAGCATCAGCCGCGCTGGTAAAGGCATGCGTGTGCTCTCGGAGCCGGATTATCCGACCTTTCCAGAGCGAGCGCAACCGCGACATCCAGCGCGAGCAAGGTAAGGTAGCTGGAGGAGGTAGTAAGAGAGCAAGGCGGTCAGAGGGTGCGGAAGAAGAAGTGCCAGGTGAGGTCGACGCCGGCGTGGACCAGCGCGGAGGCGAAGATGGAGTTGGTGCGGCGCCAGGTCCAGCCGTAGAAGAGGCCGGCGATGGAGGCGAGGATGACGTAACGCCAGTTTGGGAAACCGAGGTTGGTAATGTGGGAGAAGCCGAAGAGGACGGAAGCGGTCCACCAGCCGGCGAGATCGCTTTTGCTGGAACGCGAGAGCATATTTTGGAGCAGGCCGCGGAAGAGAAATTCTTCGGGCCACGCGGTGAAGAAGAGGATGGCGATGGAAAGGAACGGGAGCCAGAGCCAGGCGTGCCACTGCGGCGCGAAGGAGATGAAATGCATGCCGGTGCCGAGCGGGATGGCGATGGCGCCAAAAACCAGGAAGCTGGCGAGTATGAAGAAGCTCCAGCGGTGGCCCCAACCGATGTTGTAGCCGATGCCGGGAATTTTGCGCACGAGGACGAAGGCGGCGAGAGCGACATTGAGGCAGAGGAGCACGGTGAAGACGTAGGCGAGGCGCTCGTTCGGGTAAGCCCAGAACCAGTGCGACGGTGAAAATTTCACGGTGACCCAAATTCCGGCCAGGGTGAGGTAGTCCTGCCAAGCGCCGGGGGGCTGGTGTTGCGCAGAGGCGGCGAGCGCGAGCGGAATAAAGACGATCGCGGCGACGGCTGCGGCGCGCGGGAATGCGAAAGTGTTTGTTCCTACGGCGTAAATCAGATATGCAAGCAGCGTGGTGGCGCCAAGTAGGTAGCCCGCGCCTGCGCCGAAACGGGCGGACAAGAATTCGGGGACACCGCGAGCGGCGAACAGAAGCATCACGCCGAAGTAAAAAGAGAAAACGGTGAGCGTTGCGGCAAAGGCGCGGCCGCCGTAGCCTTGCCAGGAGGCGTAGAGGCCGCCGCCGAAACAGAGAGCGGCCCACAGGCCGAGGGTGGGCAAAGAGCCGAGTTGGCGCGTGGCGGGCAAGTCGGTTGCGTGTTCAGTGGAAAAAACGCACTCCAAGAAATGAAGGAAGATTGTAGCGCATCGAGATGGGAGACCAAATTCACCTTGCGAGAGCGGGCGGGGCGGCAGAGAAGCTCGGGCGACTCGCCTATATCGACTGGATGCGCGGGCTGGCTTGCGTGCTGATGTTTCAGACGCATTGCTACAGCGCGTGGCTTACTCCAGAGGCGCGGAAGACGGAATTTTACCGGTGGTCGCAAGCGGCAGGGACGTTTCCGGCGCCGCTATTTGTTCTTCTGGCGGGAATTTCGTCCGCGATGGTGACGCAGCGGCTGCGAGAGAAGGGAGTTGTGCGCAACGCGATCGCGCGAACTACGATTTTGCGCGGGGCGGAGATTTTTGGGCTGGGACTGCTATTTCGAGTGCAGGAATTTATTTTGGGCTATCCGAAGTCGCCATGGACGGATTTGCTGCGCGTGGATGTGCTGAACATTCTGGGGATGTCGATGATGTTGATGGGGGTACTGTGCTGGCTGACGGCTTCCGACACGTTGGAGAAATCGCGGAGAACCGGCATTGCCGCAGGCCTGGTGGCGGCCACCTTGGTTGTGCTGGCGACGCCGTGGCTGTGGACTACGTATCGGCCACGGTGGCTGCCTTGGCCTCTGGAGTCTTACATTAACGGCGTACACACGTATGGGCAGCCGCAGACTTGGTTGTTCCCGATTTTTCCATGGGCGGCGTTTGCGTTCGTCGGGTTAGCGCTGGGCTTCCTGCTATTTTCTGATTTCGCGAAGAAGAACGAGGCGTGGTTTTTTGCCGCAGTCGGCGGGGCGGGCGTGATTGCTTGCGGGCTCTCGCTGGCGCTGGATGCAGCGCCGGCTCGGTTGTACTCCGCGGAAATTTACGATTACTGGCACACGAGCCCGGAATTTTTTCTGGTGCGCTGCGGAGTTTTGCTGATTCTGCTCTTTTTGGTGTACGCCTGGTGCCGGTGGGGATGGGCGCAGAAGGGATTTAGCCCGATCGTTCAACTCGGGAATACGTCGCTGCTGGTGTATTGGGTGCACATCGAATTTGTGTATGGACGATTTTCGATTTTGCCGAAAGGGCGGTGCAGCATTTTGAAAGCGACGGCTGGATTGCTGGTGATCTTCCTGGCGATGGTTGCGCTTTCGGTTCTGCGCACGCGATGGAAGAAGCGGAAGGCTAAGGTTTTGCGTGCGGGTCCGGCGCCGGCGGCTGCGACGGCGGAATCCGGATGATGATTTCGCCGGGCTTGGCGCGCTGGAGGTCTTCGCGGGCGATTTTTTCGATCAGGCGGGGATCGGTCTTGAGCGCGCGGACCTGGTCGCCTAGTTCGAGGTTCTCCTTATTCAGGCGGTCCAAATCCTTTTTGACTCTGTCGATTTCGTTTTGCGTGTGGCGCATGGCGATAAAGCCATGCGGGCCGAAGACGTCGTGAACAACGAGGGCGAGAACGAAGAGAGCGAGGATTGTGCGGCCATGGCGCGCAAGAAATGCGCCGAATTCAGACTTCGGTTCGGGCCTCTTCAATTTTTTAGTACCCACTCGGTAGCCTCGCGAGCCAGGCGTGCGGATGCGCCAGCGCTGTCGGCTTCGACGTAGAGGCGCAGCAGCGGCTCCGTTCCGGAAAGGCGCATCAGCATCCAGGTGCCGTCATCGAAGACAAATTTTGCGCCGTCGGTGCGGTCGATGGAAACGACTTTTCGTCCGAGGAGTGTCGAAGCATCCACGGCAACTTTCCTGACGGCGTTTGCTTTCTGTTCGTCGCTGAGGTGCAGGTTTTCGCGGAGGGGCCAGAACTCGCGGCCGATTTTCTTGAAGAGCTGCCGAATTTGTTCTTTGATGGAGGCGCCGCGGGCCGCGATCGCTTCCGCGACCAGGAGGCAGGCGAGGATGCCGTCTTTTTCAGGCACGTGGCCGCGAATGGTGAGGCCCGCGCTCTCTTCGCCGCCCAGCGCGATTTTGTCCGCGCGAATAAGCTGGCCAATGTATTTGAAGCCCACGGGGGTCTGAAACGTGGATTGGCCGCGGACCTTGGCGACGGCGTCAATCATCTGCGAAGTGGCGACGCTGCGGGCGGCGGGCATGCTCCAGTTACGTGTTTCGACGAGATAATCGTAGACAAGCGCGAGGATTTGGTTGGGAGAAATCCAGGTGCCATCGCTATCGATGATGCCGAAACGGTCGGCGTCACCGTCGGTGGCAAGGCCGGCGGCGGCGGCGGAGTCTGTGACAGCTTTGCGAAGCGGGGCGAGATTCTCTTCGGAGACGTCCGGTCCGGTGCCGTCAAAGAGACAATCGCGGTTGGTGCGCAGAGCTTGCACGTGAACGCCGTGATCGGACAGGGCGCGGTCGAGATAGCCGGCGCCGCAGCCGTGCAGCGCGTCGACGACGAATTTGGATTTGGCTTTGCGCAGGACATCGAAGCGAACCAATTCTTCGATGCGATTGAGGTAGGCTTCGCGCAAATTAACCGTTTCGCCACGGCCGTCCTTGCCGAAGTGGGAGGGCGCTGCGTGCGCGAAGGGTTGCGGATGCTCCCTTTCGATTATTTTAGCGACGCGCGCTTCAATGTCTTTAGTGATTTCGGGAAGAGCGGGGCCGGCGTCGGAGGAAGAAAATTTTAGGCCGTGATATTGCGCGGGGTTGTGGCTGGCGGTGAAATTGACGGCGCCGTCGAGCTTGCGCCGAATGATTTCGTAGGCGATGGCGGGCGTGGGAGTGAACGTCTCGCAGAGCAAGGTGCGGATTTTTTGTTGCTGTAGAATTTCAACGGCGAGCTGCGAGAATTCTTCAGAGTAAAAGCGCGTGTCGTAGCCGACCAATACCGTGGGATTCTTGGTTTTGGCGTTGAGGTGGTCGGCGATGGCGGTTACCGCGAGGCGAACGGTGGCGAAGGTGAAGTCGTCGGCGATCAGGCCGCGCCAGCCGGAGGTGCCGAACTTGATGGGAGAGGCGGCTGTTTTTGGAGAGGCGCTCATGGGTGGGTATTCTACTCGCGCAGGCAGCGTACTTAAAGAGGTCACGGAGAAGGGCCATGATTAGGACAAACGGGCGATATCGCATTGTGTTAGTCACGTGTGCTTCGATTGCGGAGGCACGGAGGATTGGGCGGAGTGTGGTGGAGAAGAAGTTGGCGGCTTGCGCGAATATCGTGGCCGGAGTCGATTCGATTTATCGATGGAAGGGGAAAGTGGAGCGGGCGCGGGAGGTTTTGGTGGTGATGAAAACTACGGTGGGACGTTTGCGAGAACTGGAAAGGGAAGTGAAGCGCATGCACAGCTACGATGTACCGGAATTCATCGTGCTTCCAATTGTGGCGGGGTCGCGCGAATATTTGAAATGGATTGCGGAGAACACACAGCAAGTCGTCGCTAAAATGAAAAGTTGAGGTCCCTCCGCTACATTCGTCGGGCAGCCTCAGGATCACACCACGTACTTATGCTCCGAGTTTGGACTAGACGTAGAGGAGGGCTTGATCGAGGTCGGCGATGATGTCTTCGACGTCTTCGATGCCGACGGACAGGCGAACTAAACCCTCGGTGATGCCGACGCGCTCGCGCACTTCGACGGGCATGGAGGCGTGCGTCATCAATGCAGGAAGCGAGATTAGTGTTTCGACGCCGCCGAGGCTTTCGGCGAGCGAACAGAGTTTGACCTTGTTGAGGAAGCGGCGGGCGGCATCAAGCGAGCCGAGATCGAAAGCCAGCATGGCGCCGGGGCCGCGCTGTTGTTTGCGGGCGATGTCGTGCTGCGGGTGCGTCGGAAGGCCCGGGTAATACACTTTGCGGATTTTCGGATGGGCGTCGAGATGACGGGCCACGGCAATTCCATTGGCGTTGTGCTGGAGCATGCGGATCGCGAGCGTTTTCAGGCCGCGCGAGACGAGGAAACAGTCCATCGGAGCGAGTCCGCTGCCTGCCGAGCGCTGGATAAAATAGATTTTCTCGGCGTCTTCGGGACGCGTCAAGATGGCAGCGCCGCCGGTGGAGTCGCTGTGGCCGTTGAGATATTTGGTCATGGAGTGGACGACGATATGCGCGCCGAGCTCGATGGGGCGCTGGAGGTAAGGGCTAAGGAATGTGTTATCCACGACGAGGGTGATCCTTCGGTCGGCGGCAAGCTTGCCAAGCGCGGCGAGGTCAGCGACCCGCAGGGTGGGGTTCGTCGGAGTCTCCACATAAAGCATTTTGGTGTTCGGGCGGAGCGCGCCGAGCACCGCCTCCTGCGACGAGGTGTCGACAAAGGTGAATTCCAGGCCAAAATGCACCAGGAGCTGCGTGGAGAGGCGGAAGACTCCGCCGTAAACGGCTTCGGATATTACAGCGTGATCACCGGGACGCAGAAGGCGAAAGACAGCGTCAATAGCAGCCATGCCGGAAGAGAATACATACGCGCTTTGGCCGCCTTCCAGTTTAGCGACGGTGCGCTCGAGAGCTTTGCGATTAGGATGATTGGTTCGCGCGTAGTCGTAACCTTTGTCTTTGCCGAGCTCGGTCTGGACATAGGTGGAAGTCTGGTAGATCGGCGCGACGATGGCGCCGGTAGCGGGATCAGGTTCCTGTCCCACATGAATCGCGTTGGTGGCGAAACCCATTATCCTCTCCTGCTTGCTGCGGAGCGGTGAAATGCCGCGCGGTGCTGAGACTCTCGCGCGCTTGCTGCTCCGGATTGAATGTACGGAATCTCGGGGAAGCGGCTGCAAATGAAGCGGCGACCGCGATTGCCTGCCGAGTAGATTCTTGAAACGGTACAGGAGCAAAGAGAGACAGTCAATGCAGGGCGCCGGGAAATGTTCTCGAGAAGCCCGGCAGGCAGAGGACCGACCGGCATCGCGTGGAGAAAAATTAGCATCAAAAAAATGCACACAGACACTTGACCTGCGGTTGCACTGCGTAGAGGATAGACTGTTCCGAAATGAAACCAAGAGTCGAAGCAGCTTTGCAGATCCTTGTCGTAGCGCTCGCCCTTTGCGGAAGCGCCTGGGCGCAGAGTGTTCAGGAGCCGGACGCCAAGGCGCGCACAGGAAAGTCGGACCCGACGTCCCGTGTGACGATAGAAGTGTTCGGCGGCGAGAAAGACAGTCCCGTGGAGAACGCCAGCGTATATTTGAAATACGTGGAAGAACACAAGTTGAAGAAAGATAAGAAGGTAGAGCTGAACGTGAAGACCAACCGTGAGGGGGCGGCGCACATCCCGGAAGCACCGACGGGAAGAGTGCTGATTCAAGTCGTCGCCGACGGCTGGAAGACCTATGGGCGGTGGTACGACATCACAGAAGCGAAGCAGACCATCAAGGTGCACTTGGAAAAACCGCCGCGATGGTACTAAGAAGAAGAGTTCAAGAGTGTAAGAGTTTATGAGTTAAAGAGTTCCGTGAGATTTTCGGGGCCAGTGTGACAAAGCCGCGAGTTCGTTCCGGACAAATTTTGTGGCTGGCAATTTGGAAATCGCGGTGCGACATCTGAGTTGCACAGAAATAGTGCAAACCGCAGCAGAGTACTGAGAACCGTGCAGTTAGCGTTAGGATCGCCGCGCTTTTCCACAAGCTTATCAACACTTGTGTTGAAAACTTCATGCGCCAGAAATATTTTCCTGCAAATTCGGCACGACTGTTGCTGCGCGAAAAACTCTCTCAGCGTTTGACCTGTGAGATGGCGGTGATAGAGTTAAATCTCGGAACAAAATGAACGAGACCTTCGATGGGCCTTTCTCCCTGATGCAAATGTTTTGGGGCAATATCGCGGCGCGGCGGCTGCGATCCTTCCTCAGCGTGATTGCCATCGCTATCCAAGTGATTTTGGTTCTGATGATTGTAGGCCTCACCTCGGGAGTGATTTCCGAATGGGGCAAGCGCGTGGAAGGAGTCGGTGCGGATATTCTCGTGCAGCCGCCGAACTCGCCTATTTTCTTTGCGTTCTCGAGCGCGGTGATGCAAGAAAATCTGGGCGACCAGTTGGAAGCGCTGCCCGACGTAGATGTTGTCGCACCAACCGTAATTCTCACCGAGCCCAAGAATTTAATTATGATCTACGGCATCGACTATAAGCGCTTCAACGCGCTCAGCCGGGGATTTTTGTACCGTTCCGGGCGGGCACCCCAGGGGCCCGACGAAGCGCTGGCCGACGATATCATCGCGCAATCAAAGCACTTAAAGGTGGGCGATCACATCACCCTGCTGAACCACGGATTTGTGATCAGCGGCATCGTCGCGCACGGAAAAGGCGCGCGGTTTTTTGTTCCGCTGCGAACGGCACAGGAGATTGCAGGAGTTGAGAATCGTGTTTCGATGTTCTACGTGCGCAGCAAGGGAGATACGGAGAAGGCGCGCGCGGAGATCTTGGAGCTGAATCCGAAAAACCGGGTGAGGTCCACCTCCGAGTACGTGACCCTGATGAGTTCGTCGAACCTGCCGGAATTGAGGCCGTTCATTCGTTCCATGGTGGGGCTGGGAGTGGTGATCAGTTTTCTGGTCGTGCTGCTGAACATGCACACTATGGTGCTAGAGCGGACGCGTGAAGTGGGAATTCTGAAAGCGCTCGGATTTTCGCGGCTCGACATTGTGCGAATGCTGCTCGGCGAAATGTTGGTACTCACATTACTGGGTAGCGGGCTGGGGATCGCGCTGACCTTTCTGACCCAGGCGATTCTTAAGGAGACCAGCCCCAGCTTGATGATTCTGATCACCGGACGATGGATTTTCTCGTCGATCCTGCTGGCTTTGGTTGGGGCGGCGCTCGGCGCTGCGTATCCGGCATTTCGCGCGGCGAGTTACGATCCGGTGGTGGCGCTTGCGTATGAGTAGCCATTGAGGGCGCGGATGGAACTGACTGCGCAGAAACCAATTACCGAGAAGCACTTCATCGCGCGTATTTTGGAGCGCAAGGATTTGTCGGAAGACCTCTGGGTCATCAAAGTGGACCCAGGCGGTCCATTTACCTTCAAGGCGGGCCAGTACGCGACCTTGGGAGTGGAGCACGAAGGAAAGCGGATCGAGCGGGCGTATTCCATTGTGTCGTCGCCCTACGAGGAAGTGCTGGAATTTTTTCTGGAGCTGGTGCCGCAAGGCGGGCTGACGCCCAAGCTGTACAAGTTGCAGACCGGCGATACGATGCTGTGCCGCAAGATCGCCAAGGGGCGATTTACTCTCGATTTGCGGAGCGGGCGGACGTATCACCTTCTGCTGGCGACAGTTACGGGGATCGCGCCGTTTGTGAGCTACGTCCGCACGCTGTACCGCGACTGGAAGGCGGGCGACAGCCCCATGCCAGGCGACCACAAGTTATACTGCATACAGGGCGGAAGCCGGTCGTGGGAATTCGGCTATCGCGAGGAGTTGGAACGAGTTGCAGGGGAAGTGCCGTGGCTGAAGTATGTGCCGACCATCAGCCGGCCCTGGGAGGACGCTGCGTGGACGGGCGAGACAGGCCGCGTGGAAGATCTGGTCCGGAAATACGTTTCGGAGTGGAGATTAAAGCCGGCGGAGACGACCGGGTACTTGTGCGGGCATCCCAACATGATTGAAAACGGGCGCGGAATTTTGCAGCGAGCAGGATGGCAGAAGGGTTCGACGTTCGAGGAAGTCTATTTCATTCCGGGCAAAGAAGTTACCGCGGAATAGGCCTAAGCTCCCGAGTGATAGGCCTCGAACTTTGGTCGTCCCCAATCGTTTTCGTCGTCTGGCGTCAAGAGAAAAGCGCGGGTTTGACCGTTGATCGTGCCAACGCCAGCGATTTGCCCTGCCTTGTTGATGGCGGTTGCCTCAACCAGAATCCAGCCGGAGCCCGCTGGGATCAGGTTATTGAGGTCGGTCATCACGCCATCCTCCCAAAGGAAGGCGTGGAGTTCTCCGCTGGCAATTCTCGATAAGCCGACTGCCTGCCCGTGATTGTTGATCTGGTTGGCGAGGCTGTAGGTGCCACCGAGCGTGCCGAGGTCGGCCATCATGCCGTCACGAAAAAGGAAGGCATGTTCTTCGCCATTGGCAAGAGTCGCAGAGCCCACTATCCTGTCGTGGTCGTTGATGCCTTTCGCGATGCTGAATATCCCGCCCAACGTGCCGAGGTCGGTTACTGTGCCATTCTCCCAGAGAGCAGCGTGCTGTGGCTTGACTGGCACGGGCACTGTCGGGCAGTCGCCGAAGAATGATCCGGTGTCGAGCGTTGGTGCTGAATTGCCGCTACCTGACCGCGTTTATTTATGGCCCGAGCGACGCTGGCCGACTCGCCGGGCAGAGCGCCCAGGTCATTCATCCCGCCGTTCTCCCACACGAAAGCGTGAAGTTGAAAACTGGCAGTTCTGGCACCGCCAACCACCTGACCGCCTTGGTTGATGGCAACCGCGAAGGCGAACGGACCTCCTAGCGTCCCCAAGTCCGTTATCGTCCCGTTCTCCCAAAAAAAGGCTCGGTTAGGAAAGTACGCTCTGCCCACCACTTGCCCATGCTTGTTAATGTCTCGGCCTTCGCTGAAGGGAAAGCCGGGAAGCGTGCCCAAATCGGTCATCTCGCCATCGCTCCACCGGAAAGCGTGGGTCTGCCCGGTGACGATGGAAGAGAAGCCGACCACTTCGCCGCGACTGTTGAGACCGCAGCCCACGCTGCTCGTCCCGCCGAGCGTGCCAAGGTCGGTGATCGTGTAGGTTACGTTCTGGTCCTGCGCCAAGGACTGTCCCTGGGTAAAAACAAGAGCGCAGAGTGCAACGAACAGCCATCTTCCTTTCATGTCCTTCTCCTCGCTTAGTGTCTCTTCTGCGTTGCCCTTCCAATCAACTCATCCACAGCTTGTCGGATTACTCGACTCGTTCTACCTTGATTCTTCGAGCTTTGATCGTTTCTTGAAGGTTTGGGCTGCAATCGTCCCGTCATCTGTTCGGGTGCCCACTCCCTCGCTCCCGTCTGCTGCGACGTATATGTCCCAGGGTCTGCCACGAATCGTCATCGTGCCGATGCAGTCGGAGTCCAATGTATAGGTCCCCGTGGCGGCTATCCGCTGCGTGATGACGCCGCCCATGCTATCGCTTGCCACTTGGGATAGATTCCCCGCTCCGTCAAAGGTACGCACACCAGCTACTACGCCGGGGAGCTTGGGATCAGGTAAGTCACTGCGATTATCCAGTCTGACGGTAAACAGATACGTGCCTTGCAGAGTAGTTAGTGTGCATCCTTCTTGCGCCTGCACGCTGCGCACGATGCCAGCATTGCCATTTCGGAAGACTGACCCTCCAACCAGCACGCCGGCAACAGCTACGAGAATGAACAACAGCGTCGTTCGTTTCATGGAAGCCTCCTTGAACGGTTTCATGTGCTACTTAGTCTTCACCGCTTGCTTGCCCTCCTTGATCCACTGCCTCCTTGATTCGCAGTGGGCTACTCGCCACGCTGATGCAAGGGCCAGAAGATGCAGCACTTCTGGTCCGAAGAATGCCCCGCAAGTTCGGCTGTTTCACTTCTTGTCGTCACCGTCTCTATCCTTCTCGTCACCATCGCTATCCTTGTCCCCGTCGCGGAGCCTGTGGCGCGTGGTCACGTACAGATCGTTGTTTCCGAACCCCCCAGGGCGGTTCGAGTAGAAGTAGAGAGTCGTGGCGTCGCAGGACAGTGCTGGAGCTCCCTCCGCAAACGTGGTATTGACTGTGGATCCCAAGTTCACCGGCGCAGACCATGGGTCAATAGTGCTTGCTCTGTCGCGAGATGGGAACCGTTACAACAGAAAGGGAACCAGTCGTTGGGGACACCGACAAAACACTATGGGTGAGCGCGATTCTCTGCCCGGCTCATCTGGGTGTCAAGCCAAAAGATTTTTTGGCCAACGTTATCGAACCCCGCGGCGTGGTTTCCGTCGCGGTTCGCGTCACGCCGTTATACGTACCCGTGATGATCACTGCGATCGAATCCGTAGCCTTGGTCAGACGATCCGCCGTGTCGTACTCGTAGATGATCGTGCTGTCCTAGATTGGACCCGGCAGCAGTTCGGCGATATCCCGTTCCGGGCTGTCGCGGAATAGGCCTAAGCTGCCGGAGACTTGGCTTCCAGCTCTCGGGCGATATCTTCCATCATAACCAGAGGGCAGGCCACGTGAACGGTTTCGCCGGGGTCCGTGACATCGATGAGCAGCTTGCCTTGATGGGTGCGGATGTGAACGTGCTGACGGCTGTCATGAACCTCTACGAATTCCGCCTCGGGATATCGCTTTAGTTCTTTCGTCAATTCGCGCAACGTGGGCAGCCAAGGACCGGCGTGCTCGAGCGCGTGCTCAAGATGGCGGCTGGGCACCACGTGCAGAGCCATGGGCACGATAGCGGCTGGGACCCAGACATGGACGTGGCGGCCGTCATAGTGATCTTCATCGACGCGCATCACGCCTTCGTGGAAGGTGTAGGCGCCGGCTACTGCCACCGTGCCGCAGAAACCTAAAGCGAGCTTGGCCAATAACATGTGATTAGCTCCTCGTACTGGTTATAGTCGAGCACCGGTGCTTTGTATCGCCAACTTTGAGCGGGCCGATTAATCCGTGACGTTCTTGGAGTCCAGCCAGACGCGCACAGTGTTCTCTTCATCCTTGACCGAGACGAGCTCCGTATCTCCCTGAGAAGAAAGGGCATGTAGCGCGGCGACGAGGTCCAATTCGTCCTTGCCGGCGGAGAACAGCGCGTCGACGACTTTCATGGGAACTTTGACTTCGACTTGGGACTTCTTGGGACGATTCTTCTCGAAAACATGCACGAACAGATAGCCGTTCTGCTTGGCTACGCGGACATCGGAGTCTTTATTCTGGACGGTGACGAATTCGCCGTCTTTGGAGGTGCGCACGGCCTCAACAAGAGCCCGCACATCAACGCCATGGCAGTCGACATCATCGAATCGCACCTTGCCGCTGTGCAGGCGATTCTTATTAATGGTGGGGAGGACCTTTTCGGCAAGCTCCAGTGGAACGTTTACGCGAACGGTTTCTTCGCCTTTGCCGGGATTGCTGACGCGGACGTGCAACCAGCGATCGTGGCTGGACGCGGAAACATTCTGGCTTGAGCCGCTGGCGGGCGAGGCTTGGGCGGCGGCGACGGGCGCGAGAAGCACGACGGCAGCCAGCAGCGAGGCGCCGAGCGTAAGCGCCATCTTTTCAATAAGTCGGGGGGCTGGAGCGTTCATAGTGGAATTTTCTCCTTCCCTGACCGGGCCTTCGAGGAGGCAAGGCTTGCAGTGTTCCCGGCGGGTACTTGTGTTGATATACGAGGGAGGCCTTAGAAATGTTTCCTAAAGGGTCCCCACCAGTGGTCGGAATCAGTCGTACAGTGACTTTGACATGCTAGTTCTTGCGCCCATCGTGGCCCGTCAAGCTGATCAGGGACCCGGACGCGTCTGCGCGATGTACCGAATCAGGGTCATCGTCGTGGGCATCAAGAGTTTTCCAAGTGAAGTGAATCGTCTCGATCAGTATTCGCGGATCCTCGACCGTTATTTGAGCTAGACTCAGGTGGCTGATGTTCTCCGGCGAAGTCTTAAAGGCCATGTACTTCTTTGCGGATCCCGTCTTCCGATCTTGGAGAAATTGAAAGGCATCCTTGCCAAGGGTCAACGTGCCAAGGAATCGTTGCCGAAAGCCATCGTCCACGACCTTTACGTGTACGTCGATGGGCGTTGAGAAGTTCAGGGCACCGCTGGAATCTTGGGCGGCCAGTGCAGACAGCGTCTCGAGGAGGTCCTTATCGTGGACGCGGGAGACTTTTTCGACTATGCCTCTCTCATCAAAATCAACGAGCAAAATATGAACTGACCAGCGGCGATTCCAAGGATCGCCTTCCGCCCAACCCGACGAAGCCCAGCGGCCCAGAAAAAACCTGTCGCCCTTCACCCCCGCGTCGATCCAACCGAGCTTCTGTTCCACCTCTTCCCGTGTAGTGACGCCAACCTGGATAAAATCCAAGTCGAACTTCTTTCCGACCTCGCCTGAAACACCCCTTGTTTTTGTCGGAACTCGAAGCGGGACGCCGCATCCAGGGGAGAATAGACAAAGGACAGCTGCCAGCGTTAACGACACGACGCGGATTTGCAGGGTTATCTTGAACATTGCAGCTCCGCCTGACACCATCGGCGGCATCAAAGTCTCTGTCTGATCTCCTGGATCAGTGCCTCCACCAGACCAACCTTTACGTGCGTCATCTGCTCTTCTTTTGTGGCCAGCCCACCGCTCATCGTGGCTTGGAACTTAGCTTCCTTTTGGAAACGAAAAACCTCCTGTTTACTTTCGGCATCACGGAACACGAAGCGGGCCTTGGCTTTGCTAACGCCCACCGGCAGAGGCCAAGTCATAACGCGCGCGCCGCTGTTCCCTTTGCTGAAGCCAATGACTGAGCCAGAGAGAATCACTCTGCGTTCCCCCTCTTTTGGAGAGGAGGAAGGCGATCCTTCGGCGGGCTTGGTGCTCCCGTCAATCACTTTTTCAAAAAGCGCGCTCGCTTGCAGACCGGCTATCGTGCTGAGCTACGCTGTAGCCCGCCAACGGTTTACTGGTCTTCTGCTTTTCCGGGGCGGGAGGCGTTGTTTGTGCCTTCCTGCCGTCAACTTGGAAGGCGAGCGTCGCGGCAGCAAGAACCAACCCAGCTATAGAACGGAGAATCGCTGTTCTCATTTGGTGTCGGGCGTTCATTTCTTCACGCGCAGCCGCAATCGTTCGTAGGCGGCGTGGCAGTCCTTATCGCCCCCGTGTGCCCGGATGGCGGTGTGATATTGGCGCAGGGCTGCTTTGGGGTCGCCTTTTAGTTCAAATGCGCGCCCAAGCTCGCAATTCGCCGGCGAAAAGCGATTCTTTTCCTTCTTCAAAGCCCATTGCAATTCAACAATGGCATCATCCGGATCATTTTTCTTCACCAGCACCCGGCCGAACAAGTAGTGGAAATAAGGCCTCTCGGGCCACATCCGAACGCCTTCTTGGGCTTCTGCAAGCGCACTATCAAAGTCACCGGAGTCCGTGAGAGCACTTATCAGACCTATTCGGGCGCGTTCGTCATCGGGGCTGAGTTGTACGGCGGTTCGACATTCAGAAGCTGCGCGGGCCAAATCGCCCTTTTCTCGAAACAGTCCCGCAATCTCCAAATGCAGTTCAGGAGAATTTGGGTTCCAGGCCAGATCTCGCTGGTACTCCTCCATGGCTGCGTCCAAATCACCAGCCTGATGCAAAAGTTGGCCCTTGTAAGAGGCAGAAAAAAGTCCACCTCCAATTGATGATTCGGGCACCTGTTTTAAGAATTCGCGAAGCTGTGCCTCCGCGGCCTTCTGCTTTTCTTCGGGCAGCTGTTTTAGAAATTCGCGAAGCTCTGTCTCAGCGGCCTTTTGCTTTTCCTTTTGCTTTTCAATGTATTCTGCCTGCGCCGCATGCTGCTTTGCAGGGTCAAGCGCAGCATCTTCAGCCACATGGGCCACCACCCATACGCCACAGCCCCCCAGACCCAGGCCGCCGAACCACCCACACCCTGCGTCTTTGTCAAGGAGGACCTTCTTCTGGAAAAGGCTCATTACCACAAGCACGGGTATAATCGGCGGAATTTCGGCGCCCCAGGAGACGGCATCGGCGACACCATGCGGTTGGTCGCTCGCCGACGTTCCGGTCGATGCCAGGCGAGCCATTTCTCCCGAGACCGTCTGCGCGGGTCCCAGATCAATGAGCACCTTGGCCGGGCCTTTGCCCGTCCGATCAACCTGCCGAAGGCTCCCGGTGACGACCGTCCCGCTTTGAATTGCGATTTGGCCGTTCACGACAACATCAAAGCCGATCTCAAATTTCACGGGCTGCCCGGGCTTCGCGTCCTTCTTATACAGGCTCTCCTTCAGACGGAGTATCACGGGGGTGTTGGCCGGCAGTATCACGGGGCTTGAAGTTTCGGTGGCGGATTGCGCGGTGCATTCCACGGAACCCAGAAGAAACGCAATCATTATTGGAGCTGCTGCCGAAAGTCTACACATCGCGACACTTCCGATCCCGAGAAGGCCGTTTATCTGCCAACCTGCGGCACGAAGAACCAAGCCGAGGGACTGAATCTTGCTGACGCCAAGACCCTACGCGCTGGCTTAGCAGGCCGCAAGCGACAAGGCACGACTCCTGCCGATTTCCACGCGAATGTCGCTGTTTTTCGCCTCTGACTTAAGACGGGAGCCACTTGAGGAAGGTGGCGGCTAGCGGCGGGAGGGTGAGGGCGATGCTGTGTGGGCGGCCCATTTGGGGCATGGGGGCGGACTGAGCGCCGCCCATGTTGCCGGCGTTCGAGCCGCCATAGTTGGCGGAGTCGGTATTCAAGACTTCCTGGTAGAAGCCCGGCTGAGGGACCCCGATGCGATAGCCCGGGCGGACGACCGGAGTTGCGTTCAGCACGACGACGAGCAAGTCTTGCGGATTTTTGCCGCGACGCATGAAAGAGAAGATGCTGTTATCGGCGTCGTTGCAGTCAAGCCACTCAAACCCATGCCACTCGAAATCGACTTCGTGCAGGGCAGGCTCAGCCGCATAGAGTTTGTTTAGGTCGGCGATCAGGCGCTGGATACCGCGATGCGAATCGTATTGGAGCAGATGCCAGTCGAGGCTGTGAGCTTCGCTGAATTCGCTGCGCTGGGCGAATTCCTGGCCCATGAAAAGGAGTTTCTTACCGGGATGGCCGTACTGATAAGCGTAGAGGAGCCGCAGATTGGCGAATTGCTGCCACATGTCCCCGGGCATTTTGTGGAGAAGCGAATTTTTACCGTGGACGACCTCGTCGTGAGAAAAAGGCAGCACAAAATTTTCGGTGAAAGCGTAGAGCATGGAGAAAGTGAGCTGGTTCTGGTGATACTTGCGATGGATGGGGTCGGTGGAGAAATACGCGAGCGTGTCGTTCATCCAGCCCATGTTCCACTTGAGGCTGAAGCCGAGGCCCCCGAGGTAAGTGGGGCGGGAGACGCTGGGCCAAGATGTTGATTCTTCAGCGATGGTGAGGAGGCCGGGGAAGCGCTCGTAGGCGACTTCGTTGAGGCGGCGGATGAATGCGATGGCGGGGAGATTTTCGCGGCCACCGAACTGATTCGGAACCCATTCTCCCGGTTTGCGGGAGTAGTCGAGATACAGCATGGAGGCAACGGCGTCGACGCGCAGGCCGTCGATGTGGTACTTGTCGAGCCAGAACAAGGCGTTGGAGATCAGGTAGTTCTGCACTTCGTTGCGGGCGTAGTTGTAAACGAGGGTACCCCAGTCCGGATGCGCGCCTTGGCGAGGATCGGAGTGCTCGTAAAGGTGAGTGCCGTCGAATTCAGCGAGGCCGTGGGTATCGCGCGGGAAGTGCGCGGGGGTCCAGTCGAGGAGGACGCCGAGGCCGGCGTTGTGGCAGCGGTCGATAAACTCCATGAAATCAGCGGGAGAGCCGTAGCGGCTGGTGGCGGCGAAATAGCCGATGGTCTGATAGCCCCAGGAGCCGTCGAAGGGATGCTCCATGATGGGCAGCAGCTCGATGTGAGAGTAGCCAAGATCCTTTACGTACGGGATGAGCTGATCGCCTAGCTCGCGGTAGGTGAGCCAGCGGTTGCCCTCTTCGGGGATGCGGCGCCAGGCGCCAAGATGAACTTCGTAGATGGAGATGGGCTTCTCGAACCAATTGGTCTTCGCGCGCTGCGTTGTCCATGCGGAGTCATTCCACTTGTAGGTATCGAGGTTGGCGACGACGGAACCGGTGTTGGGCCGGAGTTCCGCGCGAAAGGCGTAGGGATCCGCCTTGAGGGGCACCATGTTTCCGTTGGGGCCGATAATTTCGTATTTGTAGATGGCGCCTTCATCGAGTTCGGGGACAAAAAGTTCCCAGACGCCTGAGGAGCCACGGGCGCGCATGGGGTTGATGCGACCGTCCCAATGGTTGAAATCGCCTACGACGCTTACGCGACTGGCGCTGGGCGCCCAGACAGCAAAATTGACGCCCTTTACGCCTTCGATGGACTGGATGTGCGCGCCGAGCTTGTTGTAGGTGTCGTAGTGGCGGCCTTCCCCCATGAGGTAGAGATCGAACTCGCTCATTAGAAACGGAAAGGCGTACGTGTCGTATTGTTCGTGCCTGGCTCCGGAGGCGAATTGGTATTGAATGCGATAGCTGGCCGGTGCGGGGTGGTCTTGCTGAGTTTCAGGAAGGTTCGCTTCAAAAAAGCCATGTGGACGAAGTTTCGTGGCTTCGATTTCGGTCTGTGAATCGACGAAGCGAATGGCGGCCGAAATCGCGCCGGGATGGAACACGCGGATGACCCAGCGGCGGCCCGCTGAAGTTTCAACCTCGTGTGGACCGAGCAGCGCGAAAGGATCTGAGTTGCGGCCGATGACGAGCGAATCGATTGCCAGATCGAGCGGCGATTTTGCGGGACTCGCGGGCGCTGCGGCTGCCTTTTCCATACTTTGTTCAGGCAAGTGTGCGTCTCTCCGACGGGGCGGGAGGCAGGGCTAGTCTTGCGCACTGCACCAGGATGACAGGCCACGTCGGCTTCGATTCTAGGGTGTTACGCGGAGTTTTCCAAGAAGTCTGCGCCGGGTCGGCCTCCCGCCGTAGGACTGACTCTTTGTACTACTAAGCATTAAGAAGAAAGAACTTCGGCACGAGAATCGGCTAGGCCGCAGATTCTTCTTCCGGCTACGATCGAATCAAGCATGATTGAATTTCAAGGCCTTCGCCGGGAATACGGAGATCTCGTCGCTGTGCGCGATTTGCACGTGTCTATTCCCGAAGGCGAGGTCTACGGCCTGATTGGTCCAAACGGAGCAGGAAAAACCACCATCATCCGCATGGCTTGCGGGCTCCTTACTCCGACCGCGGGACACATCACGGTCTCTGGCGTTGACGTCCACCAGCATCCCGAGTTGGCGCAAAGTCACATCGGCTACCTTTCCGATTTCTTTTCCGTTTATGACGACCTGAAAGTTTGGGAATACCTCGACTATTTCGGCCGCGCCTACAAAATGCCGGATTCGCAATTGCGGCCACGAATCGATGAAGTCATTCAACAAGTTGGCCTGGAGGTCAAGCGTGACGTCTTGATTCGCGGACTCTCGCGCGGCATGAAGCAACGCCTGGGCATCGCTCGCGCCATCATCCACAAACCGAGAGTGCTTTTGCTGGACGAGCCCGCCTCCGGCCTCGATCCGAAAGCGCGCGCCGACCTGCGCAACCTGCTCCTTGCCCTGCGCGCCGAAGGAGCCACGGTCCTGATCTCTTCGCACATTCTTCCGGACCTCGAAGGCTTCTGCACCTCCATCGGGGTCATGGAAAAGGGCGTCATAGTGCGCAGCGGCAGAGTCGCGGAGATTTCCTCGCAGGAGTCTCAGCACTTCTGTGTTGTTCGCCTGAGCTGGGTCGGCGAGGCGCCAGTGGAACAAATCCTTTCCGCCATCGAAACGGTTTCAGATATTGCCATCCACGGCTCTCAGGGGCTTTTCCGGTTCGCGGGCCCGGATGACGACCTCGCCGCCCTCCTCCAGCAATTGATCGCCCGAGGCGTCCGCATCCTTTCTTTTGGCGAAGTGAAGCAGACCATCGAAGATCTCTATCTCAAGCTCTCGCGCAACGAGGTCATGTAGTGCAAGCCCTCTGGCGGAATCCCGAGCTGATTCGCCACGCGCGCACCGAAATGCGCCCTGCGCGTATGGTTACCGCAGCGGCCGTCTCCGTTTTCCTCTGCGTTCTAATTATCTTTATGTTTTATCATCCGGGCATCGACAAAACTTCAGCACCCGGTGACCCCGACCTTGCAACGATTCTCTACACCCTCCTCGCCTCCCTGCAGGCCCTCGCGCTCTGTCTTTGGTGCCTCTCTTCCTGCAGCCAGGCGATCTTCTCCGAGCGTTCCTTGAAGACCTTCGATTTCCTTCGCACCACCCGGCTCACTTCCTGGGAATTGTTGCTGGGCATGGTTTTCGGCGTGCCTCTGATGGCTTACTTTGTTGTGCTTTGCACTCTGCCGTTCACGTTCATTCTCGGCTTGTACGCGGGCTTCTCGTTCTTAACCATTGCGGTTACTTACCTGATGCTATTTCTTGTCTCCGTAGTTTTGTCGCTGGCGGCACTCGCCATCTCCATGACCACCGATCGGTCGCGCGCTGGCGAGGTGATCTTGCTTGTCCTCGTGAGCGGCACTGCCGCGTGGGCCCTGTTCATCAGCGGCGGCGCCGCTCCTTTTCCCGGCTTAACGGCCATCCTCGTTGTCGTCGGGCTTCTCCCGCTTTACCACGTAGCCCCTGCTCCGTATGGGCCCGTTTTCACGCCTGTGCCGTTCTTCGGCGTCCAGGTGCCTTCTCTTTTCGTCAGCGTTGTCCTCTACGTCAGCGCCGGCGCCTGGCTGCTCCTCATCCTGCTCCGCAACCTGAAAAAAGACCGCGAGGACATTCGTCTTCTTTCTCGCTGGCAAGTGGTCGGCTTCACCGTCTATTTCAACTTGCTCGTTTTCGCGCTCCTCGATTTGCGGACCGTCCATTCCAATTCTCCCCAGTCCGCATCCGCTTCTGATATCGCCATTGGGTATCTCGGACTGAATTTCCTGATCCTCTGGGCCGTCGGCCTGGCCTCGCTCACCACTCCCGCCCGCTTGCGATCCGGGTGGGTCCGCGCGTCGCCAAGCGCTGCGTTCTACTGGTCGGAGGATGGTCTGCCCTGGCCCGGGATGGCCGCTTCTGCGCTCGCTGCGTATCTCGTTTTTGTGCTGGAGGCTGTCGTCGCCCGCTATTTCATTCCTTTTGCGGAGTGGCCCCTTGGCTGGCTCGCGGCAGGTCTTTTCGTTCTGCTGGTTTTTGCCGTGCGCGACGTCTTATTTCTCCAGTGGTGTGTTTTAAAGGGTTTCCGGAACCCTGTTGTCAAAGGCATGCTGTTCTTGTTTCTTTTCTACATCACTGTTTTCACCCTCGTTGCCACCGCCGTAACCCTCGACACGCTTTCCTTCCGCTCCGCTCTGGCCTGGTTCACTCCACTCGGCGCACTCGGGGACCCCGAATTCGCCGCGCCCCTTTCCGTTTTTGTCGGGGTCGTTCTCCAGATCGCCATAAGCGTTTATCTCGTGATTGCGATTCGTCGGCGTCTGGCGCCTTCCCTCTCGGCATCCACTTCGTCAAACGCTTGAGTTTCCTAGGTCTTGTTCCAGGCAAAGCAGCAGGCCTGCCACCTGCCCGTCCAGCGGGAGCAGCGTCAGTGCAATCGCTTAGTTAGGGACGTTTTGCGCTGTTCGAGCGGTCAGCGTTTGCGGGTCCGTCATCAGTACAACGACGATGGCAACCGCGACATAGCTCAATGCGACGATTATGGCGCCACCCCCGACCTGTGGCATCAAGCCGACCGTGATGTTGTGCGCAGCGTGCGCCACCATCACGAGAAAGAGACTCCCCTTCGTGCTGTTATAAATCCATGCGTAAATGACCGCCGTCGCGATGAGCCGGAGGTATTGCGTCACGAGCACGTCGGTAAGACTCATGCAGTGACAAATCGGGAGAATCCAAAGATGAAACGTGCCCCAAACGAGCCCGATGAGATTGCTTGCCTTGAGTGCGCCACAGCGTTTCTGCAAACGCGGCTGAGCAAACCCCCGCCAGCCGAACTCTTCGCCAATAGTCCCGGCGAGCACTCCCATAACACTAAAGAACAGCGAACCAGGAAAAAATCCCGAAACTGGGGGCAAGACTATCCAGCGCTGCGGCGGCGAACCACCCCAGACAAGATTGAGTGCTTCATCGAGCAGGAACAAGACCGCTGGCCCAAAGACAGCGATTGCATACCAACCGATGCTCACGCGCCAGGTCCGCACTTGGCGCAGTACGGAGCGCGCTCCGCCGCCCCCAGGAAAAAGGCCTGCTACCAAGAGTGCGGACAGCGTCGGGGTATAACCGACAAACGTAAATCCCGCGATGCAGAGGGCAAATAGCGGCGAGGACGGAGAAAGCTTACCGAGACCAGAGAGAGTTACACCTCCGATGAGGAAGGGGAGCAAACAAAGAAAGATCAAGAAAAAGAGTAGCACGACCCACGCGACAATCTGTCCGCCAGTCCATGCGTTCTCGGTAAGCGTCTTCGAGTCCTGCATGATTGTTCCTTCTTGCCAGACAGCGTATAGCGGGGCCCGGCAAATGTCCCACCAAACCTGTCGATCCCGCCATGCTGTGCGGCGCCCTCCCCTGGGTTTTTCACAAGTGTTGATTCTAAAGGTGGTTAAAGTGCTTTGTTTTGATACACTTTTGCAAGTGTTGATTCTAAAGGTAGTTAGTTGGGGACGAATTCAGACGGTCGAAATAGCAACCTCAGAAGCTAACGCAGAGGCGCTGAGAACGCAGGGAGACTGCGGATTCATAACACAGAGGGCACTGAGGGCAGAGCACAGAGACCACGGAGAGTTATTGGTGGGCTTCCCGCCGGGTGTGAAACGCGGCGCTAACGGCCATCGGCGAAGGTGAAAGAACACAAAGAGGAACGGTCCTTGGAGCGATTGGTGGACATAGGAGTCTCCAGAAAGAAAGAATCGGGATTTTTGGGGAGTCTCGCAGAGGCGAGGCGCACTACTGAACGAAAATAATCTAGCAGAGTAATGACTGCAATGTCAATAAAGTTCAGGCAGTGGGGACGTCGCGATGGTCCGGCGCCTACTTTTATGAATGCGAGTCATCGGGGCTCAATTCTGATTGGCTATTTGCTGAAGCGAGCTCATTGCGGGAAGCCGACGCGTCGAAGCAAATCATGGAAACGCCGGTCCGGGCGCAGCGTGTCAAGCCTTAGATCAGCCCTTAGAAAATAGGCGATGTCGGGAGATCTTTCTTGGTAGGCTTTTTCGAGGTATTCGAAGGCTTTGTCGTTTTGACCCAACCCCGAGTATATGACCGCAATCATATAGGGCGAAACGTAGGTGACTTTCGATTGCCGCTGCAATTCGCTGAGTATCTTCTCGGCGTCGGCCCTCTTGCCCATGGCGGCGTAGGCGTGTGCAAGTCCCGCTGTTGTATCCGAATCGTGCTGTGACAACTCGACGGCCTGCTGATATTCGGGAATGGCTTGCGCTAGCCGGCCTGAACCCTCATAGCCGACAGCAAGAAAATAGTGGCTGAACCACAGCCCTGGATTCGCGGCCACGGATTTTTGAGCTGCCTCGACCAGTGATTTGTAGTCCCGTTGCTGATAGTAAACGCCCGACTCCTGGAGGGATATTAGAGGATACGCCGGATCGAGTCGGCGCATTTTGTCCACTTCGGCCAGGGCCTCACCGCGCCGGCCACTCCAAGCCAAGTACCAAAGAAGCGCCTCATGACCCTCCATGTAGTTAGGGTTTAGGTCGACTGCATAGCGGAGCTCTTTCTCAGCAGCCTGCCAATCCCAACTGTATTGCCAATTGAGATATCCGAGCGTGCTATGCGCCTCGCCGAGCGTTCCGTCGAGTTCCAGGGCCTTATGAATGGCTTCACCGCCGTGTCGATAGGCATCCTTTGGAGGCAGCCATCGATAAGTCCCAAAATCCAGATAGCACTCTGCAAGCCCCACATACGCAAGCGCAAAGTTGGGGTCTTCTCGAATAGCCTCTTCGAAGTAACTCTGCGCCTGCTTGATGGCTGCCTGCGTACCGCCACGTCTGGTAAAACTTCCTTTCAGATAGGCTTCATAGGCCCTGGGATTCACCACTGGTGCAGAACGGAGGCGCGCCTGTTGCTCGGGAGTCAACTGTATCCGGACCTGCTGCGCTACGGCCTCTGCCACCTCGCTTTGCAACTTCAAGACATCGCCAAGCTCTCGGTCGTAAGTGTCCGCCCATAGGTGCCGGTCCGTACGCGCTTGAAGCAACTGGGCTGTGATTCGTACTCGAGTGCCCGAGCGCATGACAGACCCTTCGACTATGCCGTCAACATTGAGCTCTTTAGCGATTTCCGGCAGCGTCTTTTTCGTTCCCTTGTATTGTATCGCTGAGGTGCGGGAGACAACCCGCAGGGTGTCAATCTTAGACAGATTCGTGATCAGCGTCTCGGTCATGCCGTCCGCGAAGTATTCCTGCTCGGGATCGCGTGAGAGATTTTCGAGCGGCAGCACGGCGAGGGATCGAATGGTGCCGGGGTCGGGCGTTCCGAAAAGTCGCTGGCGCAGCCCGCCGACATTCGTTGAAACGACAACCCCGGCCAGCAGTGCCAGGGCGATGCCCGCGACTAATACGGCGAGTCCACGGCTCTGTGCCGGGCGAGAGGCGCCTGCCGCCACTAACCCCGACCCGGAATCCCGCTTGAGTCTTTGCAGATCCGTGCGAATGTCGGAGGCATTCTGGAAGCGGTGTTTGCGGTCTTTTTCAAGCGCCTTGTTGATGATTTCTTCGAGCTTCGCAGGCACATCTGGATTCAGCCGCACCGGCGCGACCGGCACGCGATTCAGAATCGCTTCGGTTAGCAAGCCTGAGGTATCGCCCCGGAAGGGCAGAACCCCTGTGACCATTTCGTAGAGCACCACGCCAAACGAAAACAGGTCGGTGCGCGCGTCGAGCTCTTCGCCCCGCACCTGCTCCGGCGACATATACGCCACTGTGCCAAGCGCCGCCCCTGGTCGAGTGAGCACGTCTTGATCGGTGGCGGTGGCCATCGCCGAAAGGTTTCCTGCCCCTGCGATACCGCGGGCGGGCGTGAGCTTGGCGAGACCAAAATCGAGAATCTTGGCCTGCCCGCGCGTCGTGATGAAAATATTGGCGGGCTTGATATCGCGATGAATGATGCCTTTGGCGTGCGCGGCGTCGAGCGCATCGGCGATCTGAACTCCCAAATCCAGCACCAGCTCTATCGCCATTGGCTGTCTGCCGATCCGATGCTTGAGCGTCTGACCGTCGAGGAACTCCATAGCCAGGAACGGCCGATCATCCCGCTGTCCAATTTCATGAATTGTGCAGATGTTGGGATGATTGAGAGCCGAAGCGGCCCGGGCTTCGCGTCGGAAGCGTTCGAGTGCTTGCGCGTCATTCGCCAACTCCTCAGGCAGAAATTTCAATGCGACATGACGCCCGAGGCTGAGGTCTTCGGCCTTGTAAACAACACCCATCCCGCCGCCGCCGAGTTTTTCCAGAATGCAGTAGTGCGAGATGGTCTGGCCAATCATGAGTGCCGCAGGTGCTCTGGGTGGCCGTATGTTAGGGTGCTACTAAACGCAAGTCAAAGCCTTATGGTGTTCAAGGCGGATGCGATGGTCGGATACTGACCACTACCAAAATTCAGGTGTGCGGCCGGGTTTTTGCGCGCTTGCGGGTGCGGTGCGTCCGCGATACAGTGCGCGCGGCGCGAAGGGGAGATGGGCATGGAGAATCGAGGGGGCAGGCAAATCTCCCGACGGTTGGGCGTTTGGGGTTATGTTCTGACGCTAACGATGATGGCTACGCCGGGGATTTGTGCGCAGGACCGCGGGCAAGGGCGGTCGATGGTGATTTCGCGGGGCGGGATTGTCGCCGCGGAGTCGCCGCTGGCGGCGCAGGCGGGAGTGCGCATGCTGGAGCGCGGCGGGAATGCCGTGGATGCCGCGATTGCGACGAACGCGATGATGGGGGTGGTTGAGCCGATGATGAATGGCATCGGCGGAGACTTGTTTGCGATTGTGTATGACGCGAAAGCGAACAAGCTTTACGGACTGAATGCGAGCGGGTGGGCTCCAGCGGGGCTGACGATCGAGTTTCTGCACAAGCAGGGGCTTCGCGAGATGCCGCAGCGCGGGGTGCATGCGATTACCGTGCCCGGAGCGGTGGACGGGTGGCAGAAGCTGGCGGATAAGTTTGGACGAAAGAAACTGAACGAGGATTTGGCGGCGGCGATCCGAACGGCGGAGGAAGGGTTTCCGGTGCCGGAGTGGACGGCGGCGTATTGGGCGGAGGAAGTGGACTTGTTGCGAAGCGATGAGGCGGCCAGCAAAGTCTATTTGCCGGACGACCATGCGCCGCGGGTTGGCGAAGTGTTTCGGAACGCGGACTTAGCGTGGTCTTTGCAGCAGATTGCTGAGCACGGGCGCGATGCTTTCTATAAGGGGGAGATCTCGAAGAAGATTCTGGAATCGATGCGCCATCACAACGGGACGATGACGGCGGAGGATTTGGCCGGCTATTCGAGCGAGTGGGCCGCGCCAATTTCGACGACGTACCGCGATTGGACGGTGTACGAGATGCCGCCGAATGGGCAGGGAATCGCGGCGCTGGAAATGTTGAATATCATGGAGACGTTTCCCATCGGACAGTTTGGATTTGGCTCGGCCAAGGCTTTGCACGCGATGATTGAGGCGAAGAAGCTGGCTTACGCAGACATGGCGAAATACGTCGCGGACCCGCGCGGGCAGAGATTGCCGGTGGCGACGCTGCTCTCGAAGGATTGGGCGAAGCAGCGAGCGCAGTTGATTGATGCGGAGCATGCGCAGTGCGAGGTTGGAGCGGGCGAGTTGCCCGGGGGAAGCGATACGACCTATCTTAGTGTGGTGGACCGCGAGGGCAACATGGTTTCGCTGATCCAGAGCAATTACTCGGGGTTCGGGTCTGGAATCGTGGCACCCGGAACGGGGTTCGCGCTGCACAATCGGGGCGGGCTGTTTACGCTGGATCCTGCTTCGCCGAATGCGCTGGCGGGGCATAAACGGCCGCGCCACACCATCATTCCGGGGTTCGCGCAAAAGGGCGAGACGCGAATGGCATTTGGCATTATGGGCGGATGGAACCAGTCGCAGGCGCACGCGCAGTTCATCGCGAATATCGCGGACTTCAAAATGAATATCCAGGCTGCGCTGGAGGCGCCGCGATTCACCAAACATACGTTTGGCGGCTGTGACGTGATGATCGAGAATCGCGTTCCGGCGGCGGCGCGCAATGAACTGTCCAGCAAGGGGCACAAGATCCAAGTGCTGGGGACATTTTCGGCGGCCGTCGGAGGCGGGCAGGTGGTGTTGCGCGACTCTGCAACCGGAGTGAACTATGGAGCATCAGACCCTCGGAAGGACGGGCAGGCGGCTGCAGAACTTCCTTATTAGGTTAAAATTCCAGGGGTACAAGCGCGCAAGAAACGCCAAAACAGTTCCATTTAGCGCGCCGGTATGTGAAAGAAGCTGTTCCGTTGTGAGACCTGTACCGATGGGCATTCGAATAAGTGCTTTATATTCAGCAGTATAGTGCGGGTGGCGTTGGTATGCGACGTGCACCTGTACCTGAGGTCAGGTAGGCGTCCCGCAGCGACGTCACCTGGTGCCGGAGGCGAGAATGAGGCCAACCCTAGCCCTGAAGGTCTCATGCGTCGGTTTGTTTGTCTATTTTTTGCTGCCCACTGTTGGCGCAGCACAGACTACTGACGTTTCCGGGCGCTACGAGTGCGCCCGAGCGAAAGTGCGCGGGAAGATCGTGCCTTGCGCCGCGGCGCCGCTGACGCTGAAGAATGACGGGAAATTCGAGCTGCGCGGATGGGAAGGCAGTTACCTGGTGAACGGCCAGTGGGTGGAACTGTCCGACTCCTCGGTGCGCTCGCGAGCCAAAATCGAGCCCGGACACAAGATTGTGTTTCGCTACCATGGAAAGCACGGCTGGTGCGAAATGATCTACGAGCGGCGGCTGGCAGAGCTGGGCAAAACTTCGCTGAGCTGAGACCAAAAGTCAATTTCCGAAAAACCGTGGGGCTTCCAGGCCTTTCGCTGGGTTGCATAAGCCGCAGGGCTGCGAAGACTCCGCCCTGCGCTACAGGTTCTCGAACCAGAAGAATACATTCCAGAAACAGGTCTAGCACATTTGAGGTTGAGATCCTTCGGCCCGGCCCTCGGTTTGCGCCTCAGGGTAAACAAATTGCGCCGGACCTCAGGATGACACATGTACGCGGTTGGCCGCGAAGGTCATTGATCTTTCGCCATTCATCAACGCGTCGTCGGGTCGAGCGGGGCGTCGTATGCTGCCGCGGCGATTTCGCCGAGCGCTTGTCCGGCGACGGATTGCGCGGCGTCTGGGTTGGGGGACAATGCAACGTGATTCACGTAAGCAGCGAAAACGACTTTTTGGCCGCTTGCGGTGATGACGTAGCCGGCCAGGCCCTTGCCGTTCAGCATCATTTTGGCGTTGAGGCGATCTTCCGACGCGAAAGTTCCGGTCTTAGCAAAAACATGTCCAGCAGCGGGATTCGCAGTCTGAATTTTTGCGAGCGTTCCGTCCTTGCCGAGGATGGGTAACGCTTTGAAGAAGACGGGGTAATCGGGGCGAGTGGTCCAGTAGGTCAGATAGTTGCAGATGAAGTCGGGGCTGAAGAGATCGGCCCAGTCGCCGCCGGCTCCGTCGCTCTGGGAGATGGCGGACGGATCGAGCTTGGCCTCCTGCAGGAAAGCGCGCTCTGTTGCAAAGCCGGCTTGAAGGGGATCCTTGCTGCTTTTTGCTACCAGCGTCCCGAGCAGGTAAGGTCCCATGCCGGCGTGCAGGTTTTGGCTCACTTTCAGGGTTACCTTGATTTCTTCCGCGAGCGGGAGAGAAACATGCTCGGCGATTTGATTTTGCGGAGTATACAAGCGCGCGAGCGCGAGGAAATCGGGTGCGGCTGGATGTTTCGGCGGCTTGATCGAGACTCCAGCCGCGGAAAGCGCTTCGGTGAGCACCGTTTGGGCGAATGTGGTGGGTGAGGGTACGGCAAAGGCGGCGGTTGTGGGTTGCGAACCGAGAGGTATGCTGCCGGTGACGGTTACGCTGACGGTGCCGTCGGGGTAGGTAACAGGATCAGAAATATCGAGGTCGGATTTGGAGGCGGCAGGACCAGTAGTCACGCGGCTGAGGAACTTGACGTAAGAGGTTTGCGGCGCGGAAACGAAAGCGGCGGAATCGCCGGATTTGGCGGCAGGCGTGAGCGTGAGATCGATGACATTGTCGTTGACCATGATCGAGGACATCACGACGTTGGTGCCGCCTTCGCGAGGGCCATCGGGGAACAGGCTGGTGTCGACGAGGATGCGGCCCTCGATTTTACGGACGCCTATGGCGGCGATGTCTTTCGCGAACTGCTTGATGACCGTGAGGGGATCGCCGTCAACGGCGGGGCCGTTGTAGGAGTGATCTTCGTCGACGAAGGCCAGCGTGCCGTCGGGGCGAATGCGATTGGAGAGATTAGGGTCGCCGCTGGCGACTAGAACCAGATCGCCCTTGAGCTTGCCGTTCTTGTCGATCGGGGCGGTGCGATAGATGCGCGTGTGAAAGCGGTAGTCCGCGCCGAGCTTGGCGAGCACGGTGCCTTCGGTCAACAGCTTGGTCGTGGAGGCGGGGACAAAGAGCTTATTGGAGTTCAGGGAATAAAGAACTTTGCCGGTGTCGAGCGAAACGAATTTGATGCCAAAGTTTGCGTGCGCGAATTCCGGGCGGTTCATTACTTTCTGAATGCGTTCCGCGAGCGTGGCAGAGGATTGCGCGCGAACAAGCTCCCTATGTGCCGGCAGGAGCAGCAGAGCTACAACGGCGCAGCACACGAACAACTTCCGGGCGAGATTTTGCAAGACGCGCTCCTCCAAGACCGTGATCGGCGGTCTACCGAACCTGCTTTTCGCTGAACTGTAGCTTCTCGAACGGCACATTCAAGATCGGGTACTCGTGCCAATCCTTGAAATCGAAATGCCACCATTCGTGCGCGTACATGGTGAAGCCTTCGGACTCCATGGCCCAGCGGAGCAGGTCGCGATGCCAGCGCTGCAGGGAAGTTCCGCCGGGATAATCGGGGAACGAACGCGGGGACATCTCGTCGTAGGTGCCGGGCATTTCGACGGGCTTGCCGGTTTTCAGTTCGTACAGCGTGAGATCGACGGCGCAGCCGCGATTGTGCCGGGAGCCCTGGGCGGGATCGGCGACAAAGATTTTGTCCTCGGGCGCGGTTGCGTCCCAGAAAATTTTCGTTACGTACCAGGGGCGATAGGCATCGTGGATGAGCAAGGCGTAGCCCAGCGGCTTGAGTCGAAGCAGTGCGCGCAGCAGAGCGTCAGCGGCGGGGCGCTGGAGAAAGGCGCGGGCTTGCGTGTAGACCGGCGTGCCGAGGAAATCGTTGGCGGTGGCGTAGCGAATATCGAGATGAATGCTGGAGTCGAGGGAGGTCAGGTCTATGAGGTCGGGGTCCCGGAATTGCCCATCCTCGTGAGGAGGTGAGGCGGCCAGCGCTTCCTGGCGAAGGTCTTCTATCGAGCTAGAGAGTTGAATACGGAAGACCTGGCCTTCTTCGGGGCCAAGCGTCCGGCGTGGAAACGTGAGGTCGCCGAGGGAAATGCTTATGGAGTGGCCACTTAGCTCCCCGCCAAAGTAGACGGGCAATGGCGCACCGGGTGGCTTGCTAAGCCTGAAAGTCCCGCCAGCTGCGCGTCGCAAGTTGATCTCCGTACTATCATTTTCGCGCAGCACCAACCGGCCAGACTTTTCCAGCACTATGAATGAGGCTTGTTCTGGTCCGTACTCGCCAATTAACGGTCTCCACGCCCTCGGGATGTCAGCGGGTTTATGGCCGGGAAAAGCAAACGGGGAAATCTGTGCAAAGCCGGATGCGGTGAAAAAAGAAATGGAGAGCGCGAAAAGAGTATTGGAGAGGACGGGAGACCAAATCTTCGAGCGGTATGTCTTGGTGCGCGGAATTTGTTCCATAGAACGACGGACATGATAGCTGACTGTCGGACGTTTGCAGGTGAAATAGTGGGAGCTATTTTCCTAGGGCGAAAAGAGCTAGCTGCTATACCAGCGAAAGCCTTTGCGCTGCTCTTCGGCGATTTCCTTGAGGAGCGCGAGGGTGTGCGGGCGGCGATACTGCGCGCAGGCGGCGAGAAGCGCGTTCAGCAAGGAAATAGGAGCGACGTAGGAGGCACCAAAAGAGGTGGACTCGGTCGAGGCAATGAAAACCTCGTCGCATTCGCGGGCGAGAGGGGAAAGGTAGGTGTCAGAGACGCCGATGCAGTAGGCCCCGCGGGCGCGGGCTTGCTGAACACCCTCGACGGTTTGGCGAAGACCGCGGCGGAAAGTGATAGCCAGAACCAGATCCTGTTTGGTGAGGGCGCGAACGAGGTGCGTGATGCGGCCCGCGGAGGTTGCGGAAAATATGGGCAGACCGAGGAGGCTGATCTGGTATTCCAGGTATTCCGCGAGCGTGGCGGCCAAGTCGCTGGCCAGCAGAAGAATGCGGCGCGCTTCGTAGAAACGTTTGGCCAAGGCGGCGAGGCGCTGCGCGTCGAGGCTGTTTTTCAAGCCCTGCAGATTCTTGAGGTCCTGACCGAGGGAATCACGCACGTAGGCAGGCATATTGGAATCGCGGCTGCCGGCCTGCATAGTGTCAAGCGAGGTGGCGAACGCGAGGGAGAGTTCGTGCAGGTGATGCTGAAATTCGCGGTAGGTGGAGAAGCCGAGGCCTCGAACAATGCGCACGACCGTCGCGGGGTCGGTGCGCAGGCGCTTGGCCACGGCGCGAACGCTCAGGAGGACGTATTCGCGAGGATGCTCGAGGATGGGGCGAATCACTTCCTGGCGCTTGGCGCTGAGCTGCTCGATACGCTCGGGAAGATTGATGACCGATGGCTGAGTGTGCGCGGCGGTTTTCTTCATGCGCCGAGAGAATTGCGCAAAACGATTTGCATGTCAACGCCGCGCGGCTATTTGACGAAGATGTCGCAAGAAGCGTCCCGGCTATTTTTCTGAGGCGGCTGCCTTAGTGGCCAGGCCGGGAGCGACAATCGGCTGGAGGAAAGGCATCATGGCGCGAAGCTTGGGGCCCAACTGTTCGATGGAATGAGTTTGCTCGCGGTGCCGCGTGGCCAAAAAGTTGGGGCAGCCCTTTTCGTTTTCTTCGATCCATTTTTTGGCGAAGCTGCCGTCGCGGATCTGAATTTTGCGCATCTCCTCGCGGGTCTTTTGGGTAATGATCCTTGGGCCCGCGGAGTAGTCGCCTTGTTCGGCGGTGTCGCTGACCGAATAGCGCATGTAGCTGAGACCGCCGCGATAGATCAGGTCGACAATCAGCTTCAATTCGTGCAGGCATTCAAAGTAGGCGACCTCGGGTTGGTATCCTGCTTCGACCAGGGTCTCGAATCCGGCTTTGATTAATTCGCTGACTCCACCGCAAAGAACCGCTTGCTCGCCGAAGAGGTCGGTCTCGGTTTCTTCAGTGAAGGTGGTTTCGAGGACGCCGGCGCGCGTGCAACCGAGCCCCTTCGCGTAGGAAAGAGCGAGCGCCTTTGCTTTTCCGGAGGCATCCTGCTCGACAGCGAGGAGCGCGGGCGTGCCGCCGCCTTCGGTGAAGACTTCGCGAACGCGATGGCCGGGGGCCTTGGGCGCGATCATGGAGACGTCCA
>WNFD01001124.1_pt1 | contig 55059 bp, 54 predicted proteins | sample 5400491 | NCBI WGS metagenome assembly WNFD01 (sample SAMN13153343, study PRJNA577476) | soil metagenome | isolation source: 120 cm saprolite under Douglas fir tree site 2 hole 2 replicate 2 | place: USA:California | collected 2015-04-18 | reverse complement strand
ATCTCAACCTGATCTGGAGCCCGGTCGCGTTTGTCGACATCGGGATCGAGGGCGCCTGGGGCCACCGCCAAGTCGTGTCGAACCTGCGCGGCGATGCCTACACCATGCAAACCTCGATGAAGGTCAGGTTCTAGGCGCACCCCAGCGGCCTGGTAACATTGAACATGGAAGCGGCCCATGATCTCGCTCATCGAAGGCCTTCCCGACGACGTTGTAGGCATCCTTGCAACCGGAAAGGTGACCAAAAACGACTGCGATCGGGTGCTTACCCCGGCTGTCCAGAAAACCCTGAGCCGGCACGATAAAATCCGCCTCTACTACGAAATCAGCTCGCGGTTTCCGGGGGCTGCCTGGGACGATTTGCAGGTCGGGATCGAGCCGTTGCCGCAATGGGCACGGATCGCGGTGGTGACTGATGTCGGTTGGATCAGACACACGGTCAACGCGCTGCGCTTCTTGATCCCCGGCGATATCCGCGTCTTCGCCACGGTTCGAACGCGCGAAGGGCGCGATTGGATCGCCGCCGATCTGCTGTAGGACGGGGATTTCCAGTCGGGATCGCATCGGGCTGCGTGGGCGCGGCCGACTCGTTGCGGCCGGTTCGCGCTGGGAGACGTTTCTGAGGCGGTCCTTCAGAACTCTGAGGCGGTCCTTCAGAACGGGATTTCGTCGTCGAGATCGGCGTTGGCGGCGCGCCCGCGCGCCGGGGCGGCGGCGCGTGGGCCGCCGCCGAAGCTGCCGGCATCGCCTTCGTCGTAGCTCGGCTCGCCGGCGCCGCTGCCGCGGGCCGGGTCGAGCATCGTCAATTCGCCGCGGAAGCGGGTCAGCACGATCTCGGTCGAGTATTTCTCGACGCCGGCGTTGTCGGTCCATTTGCGGGTCTGAAGAGCGCCCTCGACATAGACCTTGGAGCCCTTGCGCAGGTATTTCTCGGCGAGTTCGGTCAGCCGCTCGTTGAAGATCACGATTCGGTGCCACTCGGTCTTTTCCTTGCGCTCGCCCGACATCTTGTCGCGCCAGCTCTCGGAGGTCGCGAGGTTCAGGTTGGCGATGCGCATGCCGTCCTGGGTCGAGCGGATTTCGGGGTCGCGGCCGAGATTGCCGACGAGAATGACCTTGTTGACGCTGCCAGCCATGGGGTCACCGCGGTTTCATGAAGATGGGGCGGCATCTTACCAAGTTCCGCGAATGTTCCCACCTGAATCTTATCCACCGATTCTCGGCACGGCGGTTGCGGCGAGTGCGAGGAGAAAACAACGCTTTAACGCAGAGGACGCGGAGGACACGCGGAGGGCGCGGAGCGATTGCCCCTCTGCGTCCTCTGCGCAACCTCGGCGTCCTCTGCGTTAAGTGGTTGTTTTTTCTCTGAATCTGCACCACGTGTCGGTGGCCGTATCATCCCTCCGGTTGGCACGCTAAGTTCGTCTCATGCAGCAGATTCGCATTCGCGGCGCGCGGGAGCACAACCTCAAGAACATCGATGTCGACCTGCCGCGCGACAGCCTGGTGGTGATCACCGGGCTGTCGGGCTCGGGCAAATCCTCTCTCGCCTTCGACACCGTCTATGCCGAGGGCCAGCGCCGCTATGTCGAGAGCCTCAGCGCCTATGCAAGGCAGTTCCTCGAGCTGATGCAGAAGCCCGACGTCGATTCGATCGAGGGGCTTTCGCCGGCGATCTCGATCGAGCAGAAGACGACGTCGAAAAACCCGCGCTCGACGGTCGGCACGGTGACCGAGATCTACGATTATATGCGCTTATTGTGGGCGCGGGTCGGAGTGCCGTATTCGCCGGCCACGGGGCTGCCGATCGTCAGCCAGACCATCTCGCAGATGGTCGACCGGGTGCTGGCGATGCCGGAGGGTACCCGCCTTTACCTGATGGCGCCGATCGCGCGCCGCCGCAAGGGTGAGTACCGCAAGGAACTGGCCGAATTGCAGAAGCGCGGGTTTCAGCGGGTCAAGGTCGACGGCAAGATGCGCGAGATCGACGAGGTCCCGGCGCTCAAGAAAAACGTCAACCACGACATTTCGGTCGTCGTCGACCGGCTGGTCGTCGCGCCCGACCTCGGCAACCGGCTCGCCGATTCGTTCGAGACCGCGCTTGGCCTCGCCGACGGCCTGGCGATCACCGAAGACGCCGATTCGGGTGCCGAGACGACCTTTTCGGCCCGCTTCGCGTGCCCCGTCTCCGGCTTCACGATCCCCGAGATCGAGCCGCGCCTGTTTTCGTTCAACAACCCATTTGGCGCCTGCCCAGCGTGCGATGGGCTCGGCACAAAGCTCTATTTCGACCCCGACCTCGTCGTCCATGACGACGGCCGCAGCCTTTATGACGGCGCGGTCAGCCCGTGGTCGCATTCCAGTTCGCCCTATTACACGCAGACGCTCGACAGCATCGCCCGCCATTTCAAGCAGAGCATGCACACCGCATGGCGCGACCTGCCGGAAAAGATGCGCCGCACGATCCTCTACGGCTCGGGCGGCGACCCGATGCACATGACCTATGATGACGGGTTGCGCAAATACTCGACCGACCGGCCGTTCGAGGGCGTGCTGCCCAACATGGAGCGGCGCTATCGCGAGACCGACAGCGCGTGGGTCCGCGAGGAATTGGGGCGCTACCAGAATGCGAAGACCTGCGAGGTGTGCGAGGGCGCCCGCCTCAAGCCCGAGGCGCTCGCCGTCAAGATCGCCCGCAGCAGTATCAGCGAGGCGGCCGCGCTGTCGATTTCGGCAGCGGTGCGCTGGTTCGCCGGCGTCGACGAGACGCTGACCCCGAGCCAGCGCGAAATCGCCGAGCGCATCCTGAAGGAGATCAACGAGCGGCTCGGCTTTCTGAAGAATGTCGGGCTCGACTACCTGACCTTGTCGCGTGCTTCGGCGACGCTGTCGGGCGGTGAGAGTCAGCGCATCCGGCTTGCCTCGCAGATCGGCTCGGGCCTCACCGGCGTGCTCTACGTCCTCGACGAGCCGTCGATCGGGCTGCACCAGCGCGACAATGCGCGCCTCCTGGAGACGCTGAAGCGGCTGCGCGACCTCGGCAACACGGTCATCGTCGTCGAGCATGACGAGGAGGCGATCCGCACCGCCGACTGGCTCGTCGATATGGGGCCGGGCGCCGGCGTGCATGGCGGCCACCTCGTCGCCAAGGGCGTCCCCGACGACGTGATGCGCTGCCCCGACAGCATCACCGGCCAATACCTGACCGGGATGCGGCAGATCCCGGTGCCGGCGCGCTCGCGTAATGGGCACGCCGGGCAGATCCTCCGCCTCGTCGGCGCGCGCGGCAACAATCTGAAGGACATCACGGCCGAAATCCCGCTCGGCACGTTCTGTTGCGTGACCGGGGTGTCGGGCGGTGGGAAATCGACGCTGATCGTCGAGACCCTCTACAAGGCGCTCGCCAAGCGGCTCAACAACGCGCGCGAACAGGCGGCGCCGTTCGCCGCGCTGGAAGGCGACGAATTCCTCGACAAGATCGTCGATATCGACCAGTCGCCGATCGGCCGCACGCCGCGCTCGAACCCGGCGACCTATACCGGCTGCTTCACCCCGATCCGCGACTGGTTCGCCGGGCTGCCCGAATCGAAGGCGCGCGGCTACCGGCCCGGGCGCTTCTCGTTCAACGTCAAGGGCGGGCGCTGCGAAGCGTGCCAGGGCGACGGGGTCATCAAGATCGAGATGCACTTTCTGCCCGACGTCTACGTGCAGTGCGACGTGTGCCAGGGGCGGCGCTACAATCGCGAGACCCTGGAGGTGCTGTTCCGCGGCAAGAGCATCGCCGATGTGCTCGACATGACGGTCGACGAGGGCGCCGAGTTCTTCCGTGCCGTCCCGGCGATCCGCGACAAGCTGGTGACGTTGCAGCGGGTCGGGCTCGGCTACATCCATGTGGGCCAGCCGGCGACGACGCTCTCGGGCGGCGAGGCACAGCGCGTCAAACTGGCGAAGGAACTGTCGCGGCGCGCCACCGGCCGCACCCTCTACATCTTGGATGAGCCGACGACGGGGCTCCATTTCGAGGATGTCAAAAAGCTCCTCGAAGTGCTGCACACCCTGGTCGAGGCCGGCAATACGGTCCTGGTCATCGAGCACAATCTCGAAGTCATCAAGACCGCCGACTGGATCATCGATCTGGGCCCCGAGGGGGGCGACGCGGGCGGGCATATCGTCGCGACCGGCACCCCGGCGGAGATCGCCGCGGTCGAGGAGAGCCATACCGGCCGCTACCTGCGCCCCTATCTCGCCCGCCAGCCCGCACACCGCAGACGGGCGGGCTAAGCGCGCTGAAGGCGCGGCAGAGAAGCCGCAACGGCGGCCGCGTAACCGCTCTGCCAGACGATGAAGAACGCGAAGATCCCGAGCGTATCGAACATGGTCAGGACAGGCGTCAGCGCGCCGAGGCCGGCGGCAACCGCGATCGGCAACGCGCGCTTGGCGGTCGAATTGAACGCCGCGAGGGCCGTGCCGAGCAACCCGCCGCCGACCGCTCCCGCAATGACCCCCGAAATCGCGATGTCGAGTATCAGATTGTCGAATGGCAGGAGATCGTCGACCGGATGCATCAGAGAGATGCAGATCGAGACGGCGACAGCATTGGCCGCGAACGCGACGAGGCCATAAGCGACCGCTCCGGCTGGGCTCAAGCGCCGGCAAAAATAGAGGAGCGGGCCAAACACGAGGCCGAACGCCAGCCCGGGGAAAATGTACACGGCGCCGTCGATGCCGCCGCACGTGGAACTGGGTGTCGCCTGCAGCCCAAAGCAATATCCGCCGACAGCGATGCCGTAGAATTCGCCGATCTGGTATAATGTGCAGGCGGCCGCGATGGCGCCGGTCAGCGCGCCGACGACGGCGAAGGTGGTCACCAGCCACGCGCCGCCAGCTGCGATCCGCACTATACCTCCTTCACGAGAGCCATTTCCCGGTTCGCGCGTCCCGCCGGCCCCCGGAATGTCATTGCGAGGAGCGCGGCGAGGAAGCAATCTCAAAATGACCACGACATTGCTTCGCATCGCTCGCAATGGCAACGAAGGCGAAAACCACGACCGGCATGGACCCGACCCGCGAGCGGGCGATCGAGGAGCTACGCCGCATGGTGCTGGGCGCGCTCGGCGAGCATGACGCGGGCGTATGGTTGTTTGGCTCTTGTGCTCGCGGTCAGGTGCGCCAACACAGCGATATTGATATCGCGATCCTGCCGCGGGATGATCTTCCCGCAGCCTTCTTTGCCGTGCTCGCAGCGGATATAGAGGAAAGCATTGTTCCCTTTGACGTTGATCTCGTCGACCTGCGGCATGCCGACGCCGCGCTGGTCGATGAAGTGCGCCAAGAGGGCGTGAAGTGGCGCGATTGAACAGGCGGCTTGCCGAGGCCGAGGCGGCGCTCGCCACTTTCGACGAAGCCGTTGCGAAGGCATCCGGATCGCTGATCGAGCGGGACAGCGCGATCCTGCGGCTGATCTACACCTTCGAGGCGCTCTGGAAGGCCTGCCAGCAGTTGCTTGCCGACCGCGAAGACACCGAGGTTGGCTCTCCGAATACGGCAATCCGTTGGGCCCGGCGGCTGGGCTGGTTGTCGAACGCGGACGCCGAAGCCGCGATCAGGATCGGCCGCGACCGGAATCTCGCGGTCCACATGTATCGCGGGCAGATAGGAGAGGAGATCGCCGAGCGGCTGGCTGGCCATGCCGCGGTGTTGCGGCGTTGGCTCGACGCCTTGCAGGAACGCGCTGCCGACGGTACCTGATGCCGATGCACCTTGACCGGTCGACAGCGCGAGGACCGATCCCAATAGGCAACCACAGGGTATCAGCCCGAGCGACGCGGCGGGTTTGACCCAAGGGGAGGACAAAATGGCCGACGCGCCGTCGCAACAGGATGAGCAACAAACAGAAATCATACTTACAAATCGCCAGATGAAGGAGCAACAGACAAGACACTCCCTTAGAATACAACAACTCGAAGAGTCATTCGATAAAATAAGCATGCCGTTATGCATCCTTATTAGCTGGGCTATCGCAAATTTATGTTTAATGATTGTTCTGATTATCAGGCTGGGGGTGGTGACCGCGCTGGTCGCGGCGGTTATCGCGTTCATTATCGCTCTCGTGGCGTCGCGCCGGTCATTCCGCCGCTCGCGCCTTTTATACCAAGGCGCGTAAATCGCTCCCGTCCACCGGCCGAGGGTTGCCGCTTAACGCATCATGACTCGGCTTGACTCGGCCATCTCCCGGCGTCCCCTACTAGGACGGGGATGGCCGGGCCAAGACCGGCCATGTGATTCACAAGGGGGTAGCTGGGGTAATGCCCGTCCGCACCGGCAAAGAATTCCTCGAAGGGCTGCATGACGACCGGCAGATCTTCATGGAGGGGGAGCGCGTTGGCGATGTGACGCGCGACCCGCGCCTGGCCGGCGCGGCGCGGAGCTTGGCCGAGTTGTTCGATATGCAGCACGACCCGGCGCTCCGCGACCGCATGATTTTCGCCTCGCCCTCGAGCGGCGCGCCGGTCGGGCTGTCGTTTATCGAGCCGCGCTCGGTCGACGATTTGATCCGCCGGCGCGGCATGGTCAAGATCTGGATGGACGCGACCTGCGGCATGTTCGGCCGCAGCCCCGATTTTCTCAATGTCATGCTGACTGGCCTCGCCGCCGCCGCGCCCGAATTCGGCCGCAGCGACAAGCGCTTTGCCGACAATATCCGCGATTATCACGTTTATGCCCGCGAGCATGACCTCTGCATGACGCACACGCTGCTCAACCCGCAGGTCGACCGCTCGCGCCCGGTCGAGCGCCAGGAGAAGGACCTCGCCGCCAAGATCGTCAAGGAGACCGATGCCGGGATCGTCGTGAAGGGCGCCCGCATGGTCTCGACGCTGTGCGCCTATGCCGACGACATCTTGGTCATGCCCTCGACATTTCTCGCGACCAACGCCGAGGCCGCGCCCTATGCGTTCGGCTTTTCGATCCCGGTCGCGACATCCGGACTGCGCTTCATCTGCCGGCCTTCGGTGGTGCACCAGAATTCCGCCTCGGCGATGGATTATCCGCTCTCCTCGCGGCTCGACGAGGGCGACGGGCTCGCAGTCTTCGACGATGTGCTGGTGCCGTGGGAGCGGGTCTTCATCCACCGCGACCCGGAGATGTGCAACGGCCTTTTCCAGCGCACCGGCGCGATGCCGCAGGTCATGCACCAGACCTCGGTCAAGAATCTGGCGAAGGCCGAATTCATGATGGCGCTCGGCTTCGCGATCGCGCGCTCGACCAACATCGACGCCCATCTCCATGTCCAGGGCATGCTGGCCGAATTGATCCAGCACGCCGAATTCGTGCGCTCGTGCATCCGGGCGAGCGAGGCCGACGCCGCGCTAAGCCCCTCGGGGCTGATGACCCCGGCCGAAATGCCGCTCTGGACGGTGCGGATGATGTTCCCCAAGATGTTCGTCCGCGCTTGCGAGATCATCCAGATTCTGGGCGCCGGCGGGCTCGTCGCGGTGCCGTCCTATGCCGAGCTGGCGGGTCCGGCGGCCGCTGATGTCGCAACCTACGCCCAGGCCGCCAACGCCGACGCGCCGACCCGAGTCAAATTGTTCCGCCTCGCCTTCGACGCCGCGGTGTCGTCGTTCTCCGGCCGCCAGCAGCTCTACGAGCGCTATTATTCGGGCGACCCGGTGCGTCTCGCCGGCGCGCTCTACACGCTCTACGACAAGGACACCCCGGTCGCCCGCATCCACCAGATGCTCGGTGAACTCGAAGCCAAATTGTAGGATGCGTTGAGCGGAGCGAAACCCATCATCAGGTTCACAATGAGGCGGTGAGGCAATGAGAGTGCGGTGCCAGCCGAACCTCTGTGCCTCACTGCCTCACTGCCTCACTGCCTCATTGTGAATTATGGTGGGTTTCCCCCGGCTTTCGCCGAGATCAACCCACCCTACGAACCCGGTCCGACATACCCGACGCCTGCGCCGCTACCGGCGGGCGGATGGAGTAAATGCATGCGACGCTTCGCACTTTTATTGACGGCAGCAGGATTTGTTCTCGCGGCGGCGACGGTCGTCGGGGTGGCACAAACCGGTCCCGACGCGGCGATCCCGGCCAAGGCCAGCGAGCGGATCGTCGCCGATCTCGCCCGCAGCGATCTCAACACCTTCGCGGCCGACGCCGCAAAATATATGGCGCCGGAGGCTTCCGACAGGATAAAGAATAGCTTCGCCTCGATCAAGGATCTCGGTCAATCACAATACTCAGAACTCGTGTATTCCCGCGATTTTGGCCAGGCGGAAAAGGATATAATCTATAAAATTGATTTCGATAAGGCGTTTGCCTTTGTGCGTTTTCTGTGGCACGTCGACAATGGCAACTGGCACCTGGTGCACGTAGCGTACAAAACGGAGGGAAGCCTGCCGTTTCCTGGCGGATGGGAACACATCTATCCGAAATGAGGGCGTCGGCCGCGGCAGCGAAATCGTAGGATGGGTTGAGCGGAGCGGAACCCATCTTAAGAAAGAAATTTTACCACGAAGACACGGAGAACACAGAAAAATATAATCTTGATCTCCGCGTCTCCGTCGTGAATATTTTTGGTGGGTTTCGCTTACGCTCAACCCACCCTACGACACTACTACGACACTACGACACCTCACGCGAACGCCGGCATGATTTCGGCGGCGAATAATTCGACCGAGCGCATCGCCTCGGCGTGGCTCATCGAGCCGAAGGCGAAATCGCAGACGAAATAGGTCGCGCTCGATGCTTCGACCGCCTCGGCGATGTAGTCGCGCACCTGGGAGGGCGTCCCGGCGATCGCGTGGCCATGCGCCTCGAGCGGGTCCCATTCCTGGGGCAGCGAGGCCCCGAGCGGGAACGGCACGGCGTACTTGGCCCACAGCCGCTCCATGTTCTTGCGCCACGGGCGATAGGCGCGCCGGGCGATGTCGCGCGCCGCGTCCTGGGTGTCGGCGATGACGATGTGGCGGTTGATCCCCATCATCGGCATGTCCGCCGCGCTGCGCCCGAGCTTCTGCCACTCGGACCGGTAGAGGTCGATGATCGCGCGCGCCGCCGTGGTGTCGCGCAACGTGATCATATGGGCGCCGCGCTCGGCCGCCCACGGGATGCTGTCCGGGCGGCTGGTGCCGTACCACAACTCGGGATAGGGCTTTTGCGCCGGCTTCATGACGATCGGCACATGGTCGAAATCATAGAATTTGCCGTGATAGGTCAGCTCGTCCTCGGTGAGGCCGATCTGGATGACGTCGAAGGCCTCGCGGAACTGCTCGGCCCCGGTTGCGAAATCGACGCCGTAGAAGCCGACCTCGATCGGCGAGATGCCGCGCCCGACGCCATAGAGCAGCCGCCCGCCCGACATCTGGTCGAGCATGCAGACTTCGTCGATCAGGCGCAGCGGGTGGTAGAGCGGCAGCAGATAGACCATCGGCCCGAATTTGAGCCGCTTGGTGCGCTGCGCCACCGCCGAGAGGAAGACGCTGGGCGATGGCGCATAGCCCAACGGCGTGTTGTGGTGCTCGGCCAGGTGGTAGCCGTAGAACCCGGCGCGATCATACGCCTCGATCAGCTTGAGGCGGTCCTCGAAATGCCGGCCGAGCGGCACACCAGAGTCGTCGAGGTGATCGAAGATCCCGAAACGCATCGATGGCTCCCTGGTCATCTGCCCTTTGGACGACGCCGCAGACTGTCATTGCGAGCGAAGCGAAGCAATCTCACGCCGTTTGTCCCATCGAGATTGCTTCGTCGCTACGCTCCTCGCAATGACAGCAGCGTTCACGCCGCCGCCAATATCATGTCACTGATCTTCTCGGCGGTCATCAGGGTCGGGAAGTTGGTGTTGGCGCAGGGGACGCATGGGAACAATGACGCGTCGACGACGCGCAGCCCGGCGACCCCGCGCACCCTTCCCTGATTGTCGGTGACCGCCATCGGGTCGTCGTCAGCGCCCATGCGGCAGGTGCAGCTGGCGTGCCACACCCCGATCCCGGCCTTGCGGATGAAGGCTTCCAATGCCTCGTCATCCGTCATCAGCTGGTCGAAGCGGAAGCCTTCGACGATGAAGCGCTCGATCATCCAGCGCCGCAGCCAATCGGGGCCGTCGAGCAGCTTGGCGAAAAATGCGGTCAGCCGGCGGTTCCGGTCGTTGACGATTCCGATCTGGCGCACCCGGTCGCTGTAGCTCGCCGGAAACGGGTCGCTGACGGCTTCGCGCAACGCCGCGCTCAGATGCATCGCGCCGAGGCGGCGGAAGCCGTCCATCAGCCGGTCGAGATCGCGCCGGTCGGAGAGCAGGTTGAACTCGACGATCGGCTCGGCCCGCCAGTCGCGCGACGCGAGGCGGACCTGCCCGCTCTCGGACAGCGTCTTGTAGACGCAGACCAGCTGCGAGGCGATCTGTTCGCCGACCGCATGCCAGGCCGATTTGCTGACCACGGCGACAAACATATCGCCGGGCGCGACCCCGTCGATCCCCGACGAATAGCGCAGCGCCAAGAGGATGTGGCGCCGGGTCCGGCCGTTGAGGCGCGCCTCGGGCTTCATGAACGACGACACCGAAACCGACGGATGGTCCATCAGCCGCTGCCCGACCCCGGCGAGATTGGCCCGCACCTCGATGCCGAGATCCATCAGCGGCCCGGCCGGGCCGATCCCGGCGCGCAGCAGATGCGCCGGCGAATGGATCGCGCCGGAGGAGACGATGACCTCGTTCGCGCGGAACTCGGTTTCACGGCCCTGCACCAGCGCCTTGACGCCGACGCAGCTTGTGCCCTCGAACAACAGCTCGCTGACCTGGGTCTCGGCCGAGATCGTCAGGTTGGGGCGGCGCCGCGTGCCGTTGTCGAGATAGCCGATCGCGGCCGACACCCGCCGGTCGTAAAGGTTGGAGATTGTGATCGGGAAATAGCCGTCCTTGTATTCGCCGTTCTGGTCCTCGATGAAGTCGTAGCCGGCCGCCTTGTACGCCTCGGCGACCGCGTTGGCGTGGCCGCACCACATGTCCGGCGGGATGCGGCGGACCGGGATGCGGCCGTCCTTGCCATGCCAGGGACCGTCGAAATCCATGTCGCGCTCGACCTTCTTGAAATAGGGCAGCACGGCATTCCAATTCCAGCCAGCGGCGCCCCGGGCTTCCCACTCGTCGTAATCGGTGGGCGCCCCGCGGTTGGCGAGCTGGCCGTTGATCGACGAGCCGCCGCCCAGGACGCGCGCCTGCTCGTATTTGCGCAACGCGGGCCGCTCCTCGGGCCGGTTATGCGAGACGATCTCGGTATGGACGCGCAATTCCTGCCAGTGGAAGCGCGGGTCGAAATAGGCGGTGCCGGGATAGGAATCGAGGATCTCGGGCGGCACCTTGCCGTCGGGCGTATCCTGCCCGGCCTCGCAGACCAGCACCTGGTTGGTGCTTTTCGCCGACAACCGGTGCGCCATGACCGAGCCGGCCGAACCGCCGCCGACGATGATGTAATCGTACGTCATTTCGCGTCCCCCTGTGCTGGCCGAAACGATCTTATCGGGTCCGGAGGGATCTTGAGAAGACGACGTTGCCAGGGCACCCGCTCATTCGTCATCCCCGGGCTCCACGGGACAAGCCGGCCATGAGGGCTGGGGAAATCGATCGCGAGCGGAACGCCCGCCCCAACCTGTCGTTTCCTCAACAAGCTGCGGCGTTCGCCGCCGGCTTTTGACGCTTGTCCAAAGGAGAAGTCGATGCCCAGCAGGCTCAAGACACTCGCGATCGCCGCCGCGTTGGCTGCCGGCGCGTCGGGCGCCGCGATGGCGCAGGGCTACAGCGGATACACCTGCCCCGCCGGGTATGTGTACGCCGGCGGCGTCTGCCAGCCAGCTCCCGCCTATGGCTACGCTCCCTCCAATCCGGTCTCGGGCGCGGCCGCCGGCGCAGCGACCGGGGCCGCGGTCGGCGGCGCGACGGGCGGTCCGGTCGGCGCGATTGTCGGCGGAGCGGTCGGTACCGCTACCGGCGCGGTCGCTGGCGCCGCCAATGGGGCAGCCGGCGTCGCCACCGGGTATCCCCCGCCGGCTTACGGCACGAGCTACCCGCCGCCCGGCGGAGGCTGCGGACCCGGGTATTATTGGGCCAATGGCGGGTGCTATCCGGCCCGGTAGCACCGTAGCGTCACGTTCTTTCCGATCGTCGCGATGATGGCTGGCTTGCGCCGGCCGTCACCGCGCCGGGCGGGATCGCGTCAACTCACCCACCGCCGATTTCGGGGATCAGCACGACCTCGCTATCAGAGTTGAGCAGGGCGGAGCGTTGCTGCCTGTCCGGAACGGTGTTTGTTGGGCGGGTGTTGCTCTTGCGTCGAGCGGCGCCATCCCCGCTGACTTCGTGCCATCCTTCCCGGAGTAATTCCATGAGCAATGGGCTTCGTACGCTGGCAATCATTGCCGCTCTGGCCGTGCCCAGCATCGCGCTGGCGCAGAGCTGTCCTCCCGGATCCGTGATGCAGGGAGGCGTTTGTTCGACGGCGCCCTCTGGCAGCGCGGCCGGCGCCGCAGCCGCCGCCCCCGCTACCACGCCGCCGGCAGCCGCAAGCACCGCCACTCCGTCGTCGACCGCGAGCACCGCCACGCCCCCGGCAGCCGCGAGCAGCAATACGCCGGGAGGCGCGAGCACCACCGCTCCGTCGGCGACCGCCAGCACCAGCACGCCGCCGGCAGCCGCGAGCAGCAATACGCCGGGGGGCGCGAGCACCACCGCTCCGTCGGCGACCGCCAGCACCACGACGCCGGCAGCCCCGAGCACCACAATGCAGCCGGCGGCCGCGAGCACCACGACGCTGCCGGGCTCCGGCAGCAGCACGCCGCCAACCGATGCGAACAAGATCTGCCCGGCGGGAACGCAAATCTATAACGGGGTCTGCTACCCGGCCCGTTAGCCAGGCACTTCGCATCACAGGCTCCGGGCGGCGGGCGATTGCCGGCCGCCCGGCGTCAGGCGCTCGTCGCCTAGTCTAGCCGGCCGCTCATGACCAAATGGGCGTCCTTCGAGACGCACAGGCTGAAGGGCCGGCACCCACTTCCGTGGGATACCGGCCCCTGGCCGCGATGAGTTTGTTCAGCGAGCGACGCTACTGCCGGTTTGAGAGCGGTTCGCGCGAAAGACTTCGTCGGCGCGGGATTTCTGTTCCGGCGACATTGCGGCGTAAAGGTTCTGAAACGCCGGGATCAGCTTTTCCAGGCGCCGGAGGTGCGCCTCGGCAATTTTCTCATACGGCTCCATGTCTTGCACCGCGTTCATATTCGGGAATTGTTCGGCGCGCTGCATCAGGGCCTGATCCATCTCGCGGGCATTGTCTCGCATGGTCTGGGCGAATTGCCGCCACTGCGTTTCCTCGGGTGGGGTGATCTTGAGTTGCGCGCGCAGTTCCTTGATGCGCTGCTCAACACGCGCCGCCGCGCCGCCGGCCGGGGCGGCCTTGCCCGCCTCGGCGGCCGGCGCCGATGGCGCCGCGCCGGGCGTCTGGGCGGATTGGGCAAGCGCGGCGACGGGCGCCGAGAGCAGCGCAGCGACGGCCAAAGCGATAAGTCAGTTCGAGGAGATCATTGTCATCGAAAGACTCCGATCTGGGCTATTGCACAAGGCAGCGCCGACGATGGCCGCGCCGGCATTACCGCCATGATGGCCGCGGTAGCCGCCGTGCCACTCGCCGCCGCGTCCCCCGCCGCCGTGCCACTCGCGCGCCTGCGCGGCCGGGGCGACGGCAAGCTGAGAGCGAGCGTCGCCGCGGTCAGGAAACGAACCGGCAAAGCCAATGCCCCATCTCCGCTGGTGAGACCGGGAGACGTTGCGGAGATTGCAAAGTTCCCGGCGTCCCGGGACGGCAGACGGGGTGGGCTCAGACCGGCGGCAGCAGCGCCGCCGCGACGCGGCGGTCTTCGGCGAGCAGCACGTTGTAGGTGCGGCAGGCGGCCCCGGTCTCCATCGCCTCGATCGCGATGCCGCGCGCCTTGAGCGCGGTGCGCAGCGCCGCCGCGACCGGCGCCATATGCCGGCCGAGCCCGAGCAGCAGCAGCTCGACGCCGCCATGCTCGACGACCGGGGCGAGAGCCGCTTCGGTCATCGCCGCATCGACCCACGCGACGGTGCGGTCGGGAAACACCAGGACGGGGCCGAGATAGACCGTCCCGCTGACGCGAAACCCGCTCGGGCCGTAGCGCTCGATGATCTGCTGCCCGGGTTGGACGATCGGGGTCAGTTCCATCGGCCGAGCTCCATCCGGCTTAGCGCGATGCGCGTTCCGCACCCGTGGCCGTGGTTTCGGTGCCCTTGGCGATCGCGCGCCGGTTCGGCTGGACGTAATAGAGCAGCGGGGCGGCGATGAAGAGCGAGGAATAGGTTCCGATCGCGATGCCCCACAGCATCGCGATGCTGAACCCCTTCAAGACCTCGCCGCCGAACACCAGGAGCGACAAGACGGCGAGCGCGACCGTGCTGACCGTCAGGATCGTGCGCGACAGGGTTTCGTTGAGCGCGAGGTTGATCAGTTCGCGGAACGGCATCGTGCGGTATTTGCGCATCGATTCGCGCACCCGGTCGTAGATCACCACCGTATCGTTGATCGAATACCCGGCGATGGTGAGGATTGCCGCCAAGGTCGTCAGGTTAAATTCGAGCTGGAAGATCGCGAAGAGACCAACCGTCGTGACCACGTCGTGCAGGGTCGCGATCGTCGCCCCGACGCCGAACTGCCATTCGAAGCGGAACCAGATGTAAATGAGGATCGCGCCGAGAGCGAGCACCGTCGCCAAGACCCCGGCGCGGATCAGCTCGCTGCCGACGCTCGGGCCGACGACCTCGGTCCGGCGATATTCGACGCCCGTGCCCAACGCCTCGCGCGCCAGCTGCACCGCCTTCATCTGCGCGGCGTCGCCGCCGGGCTGCTGCGGCAGGCGGATCAGCACGTCGTTCGGGCTGCCGAATTGCTGCAGCGATGCTTCGCCCAGATGCAGCGCATCGAGCTTCGCCCGCATCGCCGCGAGATCGGCCGGCCCCGACGTCGTCCGCGCCTCGATCAGCGTACCGCCGACGAAATCGATGCCATAATTGAGCCCGGCCGTAAGAAACAAGCCGATCGTCAGCGCGGTCAGCGCCAGCGAAAACGCAAAGCCGAACACGTGCCAGCGCATAAAATCGATCTTCGGCACGCGCCGGATGACGATCAGCGGTCTCATCGGAGCCCAATCATCAAGTTTTCCCATACATTATGCCCCATGGCCGGGCTTGACCCGTGGGCCTTCAGCCCACGGACTTGATCCGTGGGCATCCACGTCTTCTTCCGCTGTGGAGCCGCCAGACAGAACGACGTGGACGTCCGGGTCAAGTCCGGGCAAGGGGATTTTTTGCTGCTCGTCACAGCGGGATCGCCTTGGGCTTCAATTGGCGCACCCAGGTGACGATCTGCAGCCGGGTCACCAGGATCGCCGAGAACAGCGACGTGAGAACGCCGATGCTGAGGGTCACGGCGAAGCCCTTTACCGGTCCCGACCCCAGCCAATACAGCAGAATGCCGGCCACCAGCGTCGTCACGTGACTGTCGAGGATCGTGCCGAAGGCGCGGGTGAAGCCGGCTTCGAGCGAGGACAGCATCGAACGCCCGCCACGCAGCTCCTCGCGGATCCGCTCATAGATCAGTACATTGGCGTCGACCGCCATGCCCATCGTCAGCGCGATCCCGGCAATGCCCGGCAGGGTCAGGGTCGCGCCGAGCAAAGAAAGCGCCCCAAGCATCAGGCACAAATTGAACATCAGCGCGATGTCGGCGAAGATTCCGAACAGCCCGTAGAACAGCACCATGAAAACCACGACGAGGATCACGCCGACGATGCTGGCGACCGCGCCGGCATGGATCGAATCGGCGCCGAGCTCGGCGCCGACCGTGCGCTCCTCAAGGATCGTGATCGGGGCCGGCAGCGCGCCGGCGCGCAGCAAGAGGGCGAGATCGCTCGCCGACTGCACGGTGAAGCTGCCGGAAATGATGCCGCTGCCGCCGAGGATCGGCTCGCGGATGACCGGCGCGCTGATCACCTTGTTGTCGAGCACGATGGCGAAGGGCTTGCCGACATTCTCGCGGGTTGCGTCGCCGAAACGCCGTGCCCCGGCCGCGTCGAATTTGAAGCTGACGACCGGCTCGTTGTTCTGGAAGGTGGCCTGCGCATCGGTCAGCGTGTCGCCGCCGACCATCACCCGCTTTCTCACGACATAGGCTGTCGCGCCGCCGCTGCGATTGCCCCGTCCCTCCTCGGCGGGGAGGATTTCGTCGCCGGGCGGCAGCCGGCCGCGCCGCGCCTCGTCAACGGCCACACCGCTGTCGACCAGCTGAAACGTCAGCTTAGCGGTGCGCCCCAACAGTGCCTTGACGTGCTCGGGATTGTCGACGCCGGGAAGCTGGACGAGGATGCGATCCTGCCCTTCGCGCTGGATCGTCGGCTCCTTCGTGCCGGTCTCGTCGATGCGCCGGCGGATGATCTCGATCGACTGCTCGACCGCCTGGCGGCGGCGGGTTTCGGTTGCCACCGTACCGAACTGCATCTTCCCCGCGCCGTCGCTGCCGATCGTAACGGTGAGCTCGGGGTCGATCTTGGCGAGGGCTTGCCGCGCGTCGTCGATCCGGTCGGCGTCGCGGATCGTGACGACGATCGCGTCACCTTCAACATTGAGGCCGGTATAGCCGATCTTCGTGTCGCGCAACGTGTTGCGCACGCTTTCGATGATCGAGTTGAGCCGGTCGTGCTGGGCCGCGGCGACATCGACCTCGAGCAGCAGGTACGAGCCGCCGCGCAGATCGAGGCCGAGCGCCACCTGCCGGTGCGGGATGAAATTCGGCAAATGAGCCAGCTGCGCCGGGGTGAAGAGGTTCGGGAGGCTCGCGATCACGCCAAGCGCGCAAACCGCGCAGATCAGCAGGACCTTCCAATTGGCGAAATAGAGCATGCTACAGCTTCCCGAAGGCGTCCGCGGCAGGTCGCGCCCGGAACACGCTCTCTATCGGCGTCACACCTTGTCGGCCTTGGCGGCCTCTCGGTCCTTGTCGCGCGCCGCCTCGCGCGCCGCGGCGGGGTCGGGCTTGGCGAGCACGCTGGCGATCGTGCTGCGCAACACCCGAACGCGGACGCCGGAGGCAATGTCGACCTCAACTTCCTCCGGGCTCACCACCTTCGACACCGTGCCGAGCATGCCGCCGCCGGTCACGATCTTGTCGCCGCGCCGCAGCGCGCCAATCATCGCGCGGTGCTCCTTCTGCTTCTGCTGCTGCGGCCGGATCAACAGGAAGTAGAACACGACGAAGATCAGGACGAGCGGCAAAAACTGGATCAGCGCGCTTTGATCCATCATGCTCGTCCCCTGAGCATAGGCCGGCGAGATAAACATCGGCATCGACCTCGAAATGGTGCGCCGCCGGATGCAAGGCAAGCAACCGAGGGGCGCTGGCAGGCGGCAAACGCGGCGCGCCCGCATTGGTACGCGATGCCTTGCAAAAGGGCAATCCTCGGACACTTCGCCGGTTTTCGCAAATCTCTACGGTGTGATAGCGTCCGCCGCCCGAGGCTGCGCGCGATCGACCGATGACCGATTCCGATCTTGTCCCGCTGCTCCAGCGCATCGCCGACGCGCTCGAACGCCTCGCACCGGCGTGCGCCCCGGTCAACGACCTTGATGCCGCCGACGCCTTCGTCTGGCATGCCGATCGCGAATGGCTCGAGCCGGTGGCCAGCGTCAATCGCGTTCCGATCGGGCTGTTGTGCGGGATCGACCGGGTGCGCGACATCCTCCTCGAAAACACCGCGCGTTTCGCCGCCGGGCTGCCAGCAAACAACGTCTTGTTGTGGGGCGCGCGCGGCACCGGCAAGAGCGCCCTGGTCAAAGCCGCCCATGCCGCGATCAACGAAGCGCAGCCGGGCGCGCTTGCGCTCATTGAAATCCACCGCGAGGACATTCTGAGCCTACCGCGGCTCCTCACGCTGGTGCGGGACAGTGCGCGCCGCTGCCTCTTGTTCTGCGACGATCTGTCGTTCGACCACGATGACACCAGCTACAAATCGCTGAAGGCCGTGCTCGAGGGCGGGATCGAGGGACGGCCCGGCAACGTCGCACTGTACGCGACCTCGAACCGCCGCCACCTGATGGCGCGCGACATGATCGAGAACGAGCGCTCGACCGCGATCAACCCCGGCGAAGCGGTCGAGGAGAAGGTGTCTCTATCCGACCGGTTCGGCCTGTGGCTCGGCTTCCACCACCTCGATCAGGAGACCTATTTGGCGATCGTGCGCGGCTATGCCGCGCATTACGGTCTCGATCTGCCGCCCGACCAGCTCAGCGCGGAAGCCGGCGAGTGGTCGATCACCCGCGGCTCCCGCTCAGGCCGCGTCGCCTGGCAGTTCATCCAGGACCTCGCCGGCCGGCTCGGCAAGCCGTTGACATAAGACAGCCCCCACCCCAACCCTCCCTCGCTTGCGGGGAGGGTGGGGTTGGGCTGCGCCTGGTCAGCCCGAGTTCGCGTCTTTCGTGCCGCCGGCGCTTGGCGCCGGGGCGAGGAACTCGCGCGGGTCGACCGCATGCTTGCCGCGGCGCAGCTCGAAATGCAGCTGCGGCTCGCTGACCCCGCCGGTCGCGCCAACCTTGGCGATCGCCTGGCCTCGGCTGACCGTGTCGCCGCGCTTGACGAGCAGCTCGTCGCAATGGGCGTACGCGGTGATCCAGCCGTTTGCGTGCTTCACCAGGACCAGGTTGCCGTAGCCGCGCAACTCGTTGCCGGCGTAAGCGACGGTTCCGCCGTCGACCGCATTCACCGGGGTACCGCGCGCCGCCGCGATGTTGATGCCGTCATTGTGCTTGCCGGCGGCGGTGACCCCGTAGCCGGCAAGGACGTGTCCGCGCACCGGCCACGCGAAACGGCCGCCACGCGGCAGCGGCGCGGCGGAAACGGGCTCGCTGCGCGCCTCCTCGGCGGCGCTCGGCCCCGGCGGCGCTTTTGGCGCTGGGGCCGGACCGTCGAGCGGAATGATCTCCGGCGGCGGATGACCCTGCGCGCTTGGCGCGGCGGGGGACGCGGCTGCCGGCGGCGGCGTCGGCTTCGGCGCCTCCGCCGCGCCCGGGATCAGCAGCTGCTGGCCGGCCGCGAGATTGTAGGGCGGCGTCAGATGGTTGGCCGCGATGATCGCCGGTGCCGACACGTGATAGGCGTGGGCAATGCCGCCCAGCGACTGGCCATGCTCGACGACGACGCGCCGGGCATCGCCCCGCGGCAGCGCTGCGCCTGCCGGCGCGAGCGCCGGCTCCGCGACAACCCGCGGCGCGGTGCCCCTCATAACGACTGGCGCCGGGTTTGACGGACCCCCGGCACAGGCTGCGACAAGGCCGGCCAACGCGATCACCGACGCAACACGGATAATTCCGTACCGCGCGAATTTCTGTTCCCCCATATCCCCCTCCTTGCCGCCCCCCGACGCGCAAGAAAGCTATACCTTCATCAGTTTAGGACGGACGGATCGCCGACCCTAGAGCCGACTCTTATTTCTTGTGGTCATCCACCCAATCGTCATCCCCGGGCTTGTCCTGGGGATCCGCGTGGATGGCCGGGTCAAGCCCGGCCATGACGAATGAGAACTTGAATGGACGAATCGGTGCCTATTCGAACACCCTCCGCAATGCGGCCAGCACCGGCACGTTGGTCAGGTTGAGGTAGATCGGGGTGATCGAGACTTTGTTGCCGGAGAGCGCCGCGACGTCCGTGCCGGGCTCGGCCTCGCCTTCTTCGCGAATCGGGCCGATCCAGTAATACGGCCGACCGCGCGGATCGACCCCCTCGGTCAGATTGTCGGCGATCGCCCGCTGACCCTGGCTGGTGATCGCGAACCCGGCGGAATCGGGCGGCAGCACGCCAGGGAAATTGATGTTGAACAGCGTGCTGTCGGGCCAGGACAGGCGCAACAGACGGCGGATCACCTCCGGCGCGAAGGTCTCGCTGGTCTGCCAGGGGATGTCCTGGCCATTGCGGTAGTCCTGGCTCAGCGCCATCGCCGGGATGCCGAGCAAGGTCGCTTCCATCGCCGCGGCGACAGTGCCCGAATAGGTCAAATCCTCGCCGACATTGCTGCCGGCGTTGATGCCCGAGAGGACGAGGTCGGGCGGCTGGTCGCGCAACAGCCGCTTGACCGCGATGAGGACGCAATCGGTCGGGGTCCCATCGATCGCATAACGCCGCCGCGCGACCTCGCGCATGCGCAGCGGGCGGCGCGTCGTCAGCGAATGGCTGGCGCCGCTCTGTTCCAGCTCCGGCGCCACCACCCAGACATCGTCCGACAGATTGCCGGCGATCGCTTCCAGCACCTTGATGCCGGGCGAGGCGATGCCGTCATCATTGGAGATCAGGATCCGGCAGCTCGCGAGGTCGATATGCCCGTCAGCCATGATCCCCGATCATCTTCTGACCGCCCATATAAGGCTGCAGCGCCTCGGGGACCGCGACCGTGCCGTTATGGCTCTGGAAGTTCTCGAGGATCGCGATCAGCGTCCGGCCGATCGCGAGGGCGGAGCCGTTGAGGGTGTGCACCGGGCGCGTCCCCTTGCCCTCCGCCGGCCGGTAGCGCGCCCTCATGCGCTGGGCCTGGAACGGGCCGCAATTCGAACAGCTCGAAATCTCGCGATAGGTGTCCTGGCCGGGGAGCCAGACCTCAATATCGTAGGTCTTGCGCGCGGCAAACCCCATATCGCCGGTCGACAGCAGCACGACCCGATAGGCGAGGCCCAGCCGCTTCAGCACCTCTTCGGCGCATTGGGTCATGCGTTCGTGCTCGGCCTCGGAATCCTCGGGCCGGGTGATCGAGACAAGCTCGACCTTCTCGAATTGGTGCTGGCGGATCATGCCGCGGGTGTCTTTGCCCGCGGCGCCGGCTTCCGAGCGGAAGCACGGCGTCCAGGCCGTGAAGCGCAGCGGCAGGGTGCTCTCGTCGAGGATCTCGCCGGCGACGAGGTTGATCAGCGGCACCTCGGCGGTCGGGATCAGCCACAGATTGTGCTCGGTGGTGCGGAACATGTCCTCTTCCTGCTTCGGCAATTGTCCGGTGCCGAACACCGCTTCGTCGCGCACCAACAGCGGCGGCGAGATTTCGGTGTAGCCGAACTCCTGGGTGTGCAGGTCGAGCATGAATTGCCCGATCGCCCGTTCGAGCCGGGCGAGCTGCCCCTTCAGCACGACAAAGCGCGACCCCGAAAGGCGGGCGGCGCGCGGAAAATCCATCAGCCCGAGCTTCTCGCCGATCGCCTCGTGCGGCAGGACGGTAAAATTGAACCGCGGCGGCGCGCCATGGCGGCGCAGCTCCTTGTTGGCGGTCTCGTCCGGGCCATCCGGCACCTCAGGCTGGGGCAGGTTCGGCAGGCCCGCCAGCAGATCGTCGAGTTCCTTTCGGAGGCGGGCCGCCTCGCTTGCTTTGTCAGCCTCAAGTCTTCGGGTCGCAGCAATAATTTTTGCCAAGTCGACGGCATCAATGCCGGCTTTTTTTGCCGCGCCAAACTCGCGGGAAAGCCGGTTGCGCACCGCTTGCGCGTCCTCCACCGCGGTTTGCAGCGCCCGCCATTCTTTGTCGAGTGCCAGAACCTCATCAACGCGCGGCTGGAGGCCGCGCCGGACGAGGCCCCGGTCGAATTCCTCCGGGTTTTCCCGGATCCATCGCAGATCGTGCATTTCTCTAAGCGAAGCTCTCTTAGTTCGTCATGGCCGGGCGTGTCCCGGCCATCCGCGTGGATCCCCGGGACAAGCCCGGGGATGACGGTTAGGGGGACGGAATGACGATATCACGAACGCTTCAACGGGCCGAACCACGCACCATCCCAGCCTATTCCCCCGGCGCGGCCGGATTGCCGCCACCGGCCAGTTCGGCCTCTTCCTCCGCTTCGCGTTTGGCGCGCGCCTTCTCGACCATGCGGCAGGAGATGATCGAGACTTCGTAGAGGATGATGAGCGGCACGGCGAGACAGGTCTGGCTGACGATGTCGGGCGGCGTGAGGACCGCGGCGATTGCGAACATGCCGACGATCGCATAGCGCCGCTTTGAGGCAAGCCCGGCGGCGGTAACGAGCCCGACCCGCGCCATCAGGGTCAGCAGCACCGGGAGCTGAAAGGCGACCCCGAAGGCGAACAGCAGGGTCATCACCAGCGACAGGTATTCGTTGACCTTGGGCTCCGAAACGATCGGCAGCACCCCCTCCCCCGCCGGCGTCTCGAAGCTCAGGAAAAACCGGAACGCCATCGGTATCACGACGAAATAGGCGAGCGAGGCACCCATGATGAACAACACAGGCGTCGCGCACAGATACGGCAGAAACGCCCGCTTCTCGGTCTTGTAGAGGCCGGGCGCGACGAATTTCCACAGCTGGACGGCAATAATCGGAAACGACAGGCAGATCGCCGCCCAGAACGACACCTTGACGTAGGTGAAGAACGCCTCGGTCAGGCCGGTGAAGATCATCTTGCGCCCGGCCTCGCCGGCATAGATGTCGGCCAGCGGGTGGGCGAGGAAGCGATAGATCGCCTCCTTGAACTGATAGCACACAAGAAACGCCGCAAGGATTGCGCCGAACGACCACAACAGCCGGTTGCGCAGCTCGACCAAATGTTCGAGCAGCGGCATGCGGCCGCTTTCGAGCTCGTCCTCCTTATCGTCCTCGGCCATCGGCGCCCCTTACCGTTTTGGCTCGGGCTCGGGGTTCGGCGCCGGCGCGGCGGACGAAGGCTCCGGCTGACTCGACGGCTGGGCGGCCGGTTCCGCCGCGTCCTCGGTAGGCGGTGCCGGCTCAGACAACGCGGCTTCAGCGGGCGCCGGTAGCGCCGCGGGCGCGGCGGCGACGGCGGGCGCGGCGGAACCCGGTTCCTCGAAATAATCGGGCAGATCGGGCGGCTTGATGCTCTGGGTCAGCTCGCCGGTCGGGTCGACGGTGCTGCGAATCTCCTTTTCGAGATCGAATTCGGTGGCCTTTTTCAAATCCTGGCGCACCTCCTCGAGTTCGGCCTCGCGGATCATTTGGTCGATGCTGCCCTGGAACTCGCGCGACAGCGTGCGTGCCTTGCGCACCCAAAAGCCGGCGACGCGCAGCGCGCGCGGCAGATCCTTCGGCCCGATCACGAGGAGCGCGACGATCCCGATCAGCATCAACTCCGGCCAGCCGATATCAAACAGCATCGGTCAACCGACAACCGAAAGACAACATCACACAGCTCCGCAAGGCGCGCGATTTATCTCAGAAAGGCGCGGCAGCGGCAATCGCGGGCACTGTTCTGCGTCGTTCCTGCCCAATCTTCGGACCGCGGGCCTGCGGCTCGCATGCGGGCCGCAGGCCCGCGGTCCAATCACAGAAGAGCGCTTACTCGTCGATTTCGTCGGCCTCCGCTTCGTCGTCAACCAACTCGGCAGCCTCGCCGAGCACCGCCGGGCCGATGTCGAGGAGGCCGGCGGCGCGCAGCTCGTCGATGCCGGGCAGCACATCGAGGCCGTCGAGCCCGAAATGCGCGAGAAAACCCGGAGTCGTCACCCAATTGAGCGGGCGGCCCGGGCTGTCGCGTCGGCCGCGCGGCCGCACCCAGCCTGCCTCCATCAGCCGGTCGAGGGTGCCGCGCGCCAGCGCGACGCCCCGGATCGCCTCGATCTCGGTGCGCGTCGCCGGCTGGTGATAGGCGATGATCGCCAGCGTCTCGACGGCGGCCCGCGACAGCCTGCGCGGCACGACCCGTTCGCTCTTCAGCAAGGAGGCGAGGTCCGGCGCGGTGCGGAAGGTCCAGCCGCCGGCGAGGCGCACCAGGTTCACCCCGCGCTCGGCATAGAGTTCGGCAAGCTCCTGCAATAGCGCGGCGACATCCTCCGAGTCGCCGAGCCGCGTGGCCAGATCGTCGGCGGCGAGCGGCCCGGGCGCGGCGAACAGCAGCGCCTCGAGCAATCTCAGCTGATGGCGGTTCGCGCTCATCCCGGTTCACTCCGGTGCGGGGCCGCGCTGCGCAGATAGATCGGCCCGAACGGGCGGTCCTGGCGTAGCTCGACCCGGCCAGCGCGGGTCAGCTCCAACGTCGCGGCAAAGGTCGCGGCGAGCGCCGAGCGGCGGAACACCGCGCCGCGCAACTCGGCCGGTAGAAAGGCCGCCAGCTCGCGCCATTCCGGAACATGGCCGACGAATTGGGCGAGGTGGCGCAGCGCGTCGTCGAGCGAGTGCAGCGCCGGCGGCTCGATCGTCAGCACCCGCGCGTGGCTCCGCCGGTGGCCCTCGCCATAGGCGGAGAGGAGCTCGTAGAGGCTCAGCTGGTAGACCGGCTGGTCGATCGTGGGAAGCCCCTCCGGCATGCCGCGCAGGAAGAATTCGCGGCCGAGCTGCGGCAGCGCCATCAGCGCAGTGCCGGCGCGCTGCATCGCGGCGAGGAGACGCAGGCGATGGCGCAGCGCCGCTTCGAGCTCCGCGCCGCTGGGGCCGTCATCCTCGGCCGGCGGCTCGGGCAACAAGAGGCGGGATTTGAGGTAGGCCAGCCACGCCGCCATGACCAGATAATCGGCCGCGATCTCGAGGCGCAGCCGCTGCTGGGCGGCGATGAAGGCGAGATACTGGTCGGCGAGCGCCAGGATCGACAGCTTCGCGAGGTCGACCTTCTGTTCGCGGGCCAGGGCCAGCAGCAGATCGATCGGCCCTTCGTAGCCGTCGAGATCGAGAAAGAGCGCCGGTTCCCCGTCCGGCCCGACGCGCGATCGATCGGCCGCGCTCAACCGCCCTGCCCCGTCACCTGCAGGACGAGCCGGATCAGCGCATCGGCCGGCACCCCGATCAGCCATCCGAGCAGGTTGAAACCGAACCCGCTGCTCGCACCGACATAGGAGACGACAAAAAGCAGCATCAGAATCATCATGCCGTATGGCTCGACCCGGGCCAGCGGACGCGCCAGGAACCCGGGCAGGATGCCGACCGCGACGCGGCCGCCGTCGAGCGGCGGGAACGGAAGCATGTTGAAGACGCACAGCACCGCGTTGAGCTGCAGCGAATGGACCAGATTTGCCGCCGCCCACTGCGCTCCGCCCGGCGGTATCCACTCGACCCCGTAGAACAAGAGCGATGAGATGATCGCCAGGAGGACGTTCATCGCCGGGCCAGCCAGCGCGACCCAAACCATGTCGCGCCGCGGATGATGCAGCCGGCCGAAATTGACCGGCACCGGCTTTGCGTAGCCGAACAGAAAGCCCGAGGCCAGAAAGAGCATCGCCGGCAGCAGGACGGTGCCGAACGGATCGATGTGGCTCAGCGGGTTCAACGTCATCCGCCCCGCCCGGGCTGCGGTGTCGTCGCCGAAGCGATAGGCGACAAAGCCGTGCGCCGCCTCGTGAAATGTCACGGCAAAGATGACCGGCAGGACCCAGGTGGTCGCCTGCTGGAACATCGACGCCCAATGCGCAGTGGAATTCATTTGCGCGACTGAATTTGCGCCGGCGCCGGACCCGCCGTCCCGGCCATCAGGTCGGCAAAACGGAGCTCCGCCGCGCCGCGGTCGAAATCCTCGCGCGGGCGCAGACGCCGCGCTTCGCCGCGCGCGATCCGTTCCTCGACCGCCGGAGAGATCGGCCGGGCGGCATCGACGATTTCGGCCATCTCGGCCATTACCCCGTTGCAATGCAAAACCAGGTCAACACCGGCATCGAGGGCGCGTCGAGCGCGTTCACCCATCGTGCCGTCGAGCGCACCCATCGCGATGTCGTCCGACACCAACACGCCGCCAAACCCGATCTCACCGCGAATTATGGTGTCGATGACCCGGCGGGAAAAGGTCGCCGGCGCCGCATCGTCGATCGCCGCGAAGACGATATGCGCGGTCATCGCCCATGGCATCGCCCAGGGCATCGCCGACAGCGCGCGGAACGGCGCGAAGTCGCTCTGCGCCAGGGTCGCGCGGTCGGCATCGACCCGGGGGCAGGCCCGATGGCTGTCGACCCGGGCGCGGCCATGCCCGGGGATATGCTTGAGGATCGGCAGCACGCCGCCGGCCAGGAGCCCCTCGCAGAAGGCGCCGGCGAGCCGCGCCACCCGCGCCGGCTCGTCGCCAAAGGCGCGGTCGCCGATCACCGGGTCGGCCTCGGCAATCGGCAGGTCGAGCACCGGGGCGGCATCGACAGTGATGCCGAGTTCGGCCAAATCGTCGGCGATCAGGCGGGCGCCGAGCCGCGCCGCTTCCAGTGCGAGCGGGTCCGGCAATGCCGCGATTTCACCGGCTGCCGGATAGCGTCGCCATTCCGGCGGCTGCAATCTGGCGACCCGGCCGCCCTCCTGATCCACCAGCACCGGCGCATCGGGCCGCCCGACCGAAGCGCGCAATTCGTCGATCAGCGCGCGCACCTGATCGCGCGCCCGGCAATTACGCCGAAACAAGACGAAGCCGAGCGGGTCCGCGGCCGCGAAAAAACCGCGCTCCTCGGCGGTCAAACGCTCGCCGGCGCAGCCCAGGACAAGGGCGCGCGGCACTCTGTCGTGGCCTCTGCGCTCACCGCGCAAGGATGCACCCGAGGTTGCGTCGCTTCAGCTCACCGCACAGCTTTTCGGCCGCCGCCGCATCGCCAAACGAGCCGGCGAGGACCCGATAGTAGATGCCCTTGTCGCCGAGATCGGTGCGGACCGCGACGGCGGTGAGCTTGCCCAACAGATCGGGGTATTCCCGCTTTAGCCGGGCCCAATCGTTGTTGTGTCGCCGGTGCGGAGGGCGGCTCAAGCAAGGTTGTCTCCTTGGCGCCGGGAGCCGGGCGCGGCATCGGCTGTTCGGCGGCGGGCAGCAGCTTTTCGACCGGCGTGCCGCCCGGCTTCTCGTTGTAGAGCGAGACGTTCTGATCGGGGATGGTCATGCCGCCCGGCTGGTCCGGCTTGACCTTGGTCGGGCGCTCATCGGCGCGGATCACCGGAACCGCGTCGCCCGGCGCGATTACCGCGGGATGGCGGGTGCCCTGGACATAGGCGAACCACAACCCGCCGGCGAAAAGCGCCATCGCGACCAGGGTCAGCAGCATTGTCGACAACCGGCGGTCCGGGCGGGCGAACTCGTCGGCGCGATCCTCGCCAACCAGCCCGATTCCTTCGTCAGGGTCATGGTACTCACTGAAGGTCTGCCGCATTTCCTACATCTCCTCCACCGGTTCGACCCCGAAGACGGCCAGCCCCGAGGCGATGACGAGCGCGACCGCCCGGACCAGCGCAAGGCGGGCGCAGGTAAGATCCGGATCCGCCGCGACGAGGAACCGCAGCGTCGCCTCGTCCTTGCCCTTGGTCCACAAGAGGTGGAATTGCGCCGCCACCTCCTGCAGGAAAAAGGCGATGCGGTGCGGCTCATGGGCTTCGGCCGCGCCTTCGACGGTGCGCGGCCAGCTTGCCAGCAGCCGGATCAGCGCCAGTTCGAGCGGGTCGGCGAGCCGATCGAGCGGCGCCGCCGCCAGCGCTGCGTCGCCGAGGCGCTCGGGCGGCAATTGCGCCGCCGCGTGGCGCATTACCGAAGCGGCGCGCGCATGCGCGTATTGCACATAGAAGACCGGGTTGTCCTTCGACTGCTCGGTGACCTTGGCAAAGTCGAAGTCGAGGGTCTGATCGTTCTTGCGGGTCAGCATGATGAAGCGGAAGACGTCCTTGCCGACCTCGTCGACGACCTCGCGCAACGTGACAAACGTGCCGGCGCGCTTTGACATCCGTACCGGCTCGCCGTTGTCGAATAGGTTGACCAGCTGGCATAGTTTAACGTCAAGGGTTGCCGCGCCCTCCGAGATCGCCTTGACCGCCGCCCGCATGCGCTTGACGTAGCCGCCGTGATCCGCGCCCCAAACGTCGATCAGGTTTCTGAAGCCGCGGCGAAACTTGTCATGGTGATAAGCAATGTCGGCGGCAAAATAAGTCCACGACCCGTCTGATTTCCGAACCGGCCGGTCCACGTCATCGCCGAATTGCGTCGCCCGAAACAAGATGAGCGGGCGCGGCTCCCAGTCTTCGGGGGGCGGCTTGCCCTTGGGCGCTTCGAGCATGCCGATATAGATCAGCCCGCGCTCGCCGAGCGCGGCGAGCGCGGCATCGACGGCGCCCGCTTCGGTCAGCGCTTGCTCGGAGACGAAGGCATCGAAGCCGATGCTGAGAAGCCCGAGATCGTCGCGGATCAATCTCATCATCGCGGCGACCGCAAAATCGCGCAACGGCCGCAGCCATTCGGTTTCCGGCTTGCCAAGCCATTTCCTGCCATCGCGCTCGGCCAGCCTGCGGCCGGGGGTAATCAAGTAATCGCCGGGATAGAGCCCTTCGGGAACTTCGCCGATTTCCTCGCCCAACGCCTCGCGGTAGCGCAGGTACAGCGACCGAGCGAGCGTGTCCACTTGGCCGCCGGCGTCATTGATGTAGTACTCGCGGTGCACAGCGAACCCGGCTTTGGTCAGCAGCGCTGCTAGCGCATCGCCGACGACCGCAATGCGGGCATGCCCGACATGGATCGGCCCGGTCGGGTTGGTCGAAAGGAATTCGACATTGACCGTTTCGCCGTTGCCGACCGTCGCATCGCCGTAAGCGGTCCCGGCGTTGAGGATCGCGCGCAGCTGGGCGTGCCACACCGCCGGATCGAGCCGGATGTTCAGAAAACCCGGCCGCGCCGCCGCGACCGCAAAGCCGCCGCCATGGTAATCGCCGCTCGTCAGCTCATGGCGGCCGAGCGCCGCGCCGATCCGCTCGGCGAGCGCCATCGGGTTCTCTTTGATCGCGCCGGCCAGTACCATCGCGGCATTGGTGGCAAGATCGCCATGCGCCGGGTCGCGCGGCGGCTCGATCGCGATGCGGGCGAAATCGAGCCCCGGCGGCAGCGTCCCCGCTTCCACCAGAGCGCGGCAAGAACCAGCCGGCGGAAATCGCCGAAGATATTGCTCATCGTATGTTCGTCATACCGAGGCGTAGGTATCGAACAACCGGCGATGCTCGTCGAGTGCGAAACGGTCGGTCATGCCGGCGAGGTAATCGGCAATCACCCGAACGGTATCGGGCGTCTTGTCGCGGGTCAGCGCGCGCCACTCGCCGGGCAGGCATTCGGGCTCGGCGAGGAACAGCTGGAACAACTCGCGTATGACCCGACGCGCTTTTGAACTCATACGGTTAACCCGATAGTGCCGGTACATCCGCTCGGATAGGAATCGCTTGAGCGCCCGGTCATGGTTCCGCATCTCCTGTGAAAAAGCCGCGATCGGCTCGCCGAGCCGACGCACCTCCTCGACGGTCCTGACCCCGCTCTCGCCGAGCCTCTTGCCGGTTTCGGCGACGAGGTCGCGCACCATGCGGTCGATCAACCGGCGAATCGCCTCATGGATCAGTCGCGACTCGTCGAGCCCGGGATAGCGCGCGCCGACCTCGGCGAACACCGGACCGACGAGCGGCACCTCGGCGAGATCGGCGACGGCGAAGAGGCCGGCGCGCAATCCGTCGTCGATGTCGTGGTTGTCGTACGCGATGTCGTCGGCGAGCGCGGCGATTTGCGCCTCCGGCCCGGGAAAGGTGTCGAGCCCCAACGGGTGCTGCCGGTCATATTCGGCGATCGAGGGCGGCACCGGCTGCTCGATGCCGGGCCCGACGAGCGGACCATTGTGCTTGACGGTGCCCTCCAGGGCCTCCCAGGTCAGATTGAGCCCGTCGAATTCGGCATAGGTGCGTTCGAGACGGGTCAGGATGCGCAGCGTCTGGTCGTTGTGCGAGAAGCCGCCAAAGGGCTGCATCTCGGCGTTGAGCGCGTCTTCGCCGGCATGGCCGAACGGTGTGTGCCCGAGGTCATGCGCGAGGCCAACCGCCTCAGCGAGGTCCTCGTCGAGGCCGAGCGCGCGCGCGGCTGTGCGGGCGATCTGCGCGACTTCGAGGCTGTGGGTCAGCCGCGTGCGGAAATGGTCGCCCTCGTGATAGATGAAGACCTGCGTTTTGTGCTTCAGCCGGCGAAACGCCGTCGAATGGATGATGCGATCGCGGTCGCGCTGAAACGGCGAGCGCATCTCATGCTCCGGCTCCGGATGGAGCCGGCCGCGGCTTTTCTCGGGATTTGACGCGTAGGGCGCGCGTTTGACCGCCCAAACCATGGCCGACCCTACGCCCGGAGGGCGCAGGCGTCTACTTTCGCGAGCAGTCGCCCACCCGACCGGGTAATCGTTTCGGCTGCCGATCGGTGGGTCCCGGCTTTCGCCGGGACTGCGGGGTTGCCTATAAGAGTGCCGTCGGCGCCTGTGGCACAGTCGCCCAGAATTCGGGGTCGTGGCCGAAGAAGATGCGGGCGCCTTGGGCTTCGAGAGCGGCGAGGCGGTCGAGCGAGGCGTGCATAGCGTCGCGGTCGTAGACGAAACGCGGCAATCGCCGCTCGCGCAAGGTGCGGCAGAAATAGCAGGAATCGGCGGCCAGCACGATGTTGCCGCCCGAGAGGCGCAGCTTCAAGGATTGGTGCCCCGGCGTGTGACCGTGGGTCGGCAGGCAGACGACCGAGCCGTCGCCGAACACATCGTGCTCGCCATCGACGAGGCGCAATTTGTGGCCGAGATCGAAATCGCGCGGGTCGAAGCCGACGCGCGCTGCGCGGTCGGGGTCCATCCCGGCGTCCCATTCGCGGCGCTGCACGATCATCGTCGCGTTGGGAATCTGGGCGTTGCCGCCGCAATGGTCGAAATGGAAATGCGAGTTGATGATCAGGTCGATCGTTGCCGGGTCGCGGCCGAGCGCGGTTAGACGGGCGGCGATCTCCTCGCCCGGATGGTAATCGAAGGCGAAGAGACCGGCCACGCGGTCGCCGACCCGGGCCACGGGGTCATGTTGGCAATCCGGGTGCATGCCGGTGTCGAACAGCGCGGTGCCTTTCGGGTGCTCGATCAGATAGGACGGGATCGGCAGCCGGATCCGGCCCTCCCCGCCATCCATCAGACGGCCGAGCTCGCCCTCGAGGTGGCCGCAGGTCAGCGCGTAGACCTTTAGCGCCATGACACCCCTCACGTTCGCAGAAAAGCCGCGTTCGCCTCCTCGAACAGGCGCATGTTCTTCTCCAGGTCGTAGCGCCCTTCGTGCAATGTCTCCGGGTCCCATTCGCTGCGGCTGACGGCAAAAAAGTCGCCGCCATAGACGTGAATGGCGCCGGTCAGCCGCGCCACCGGGTTGGTCACCGAATGGATGACGTCGCGGCCGAGCGGCTCGGCATCGCGCTCGCCGAGCGACTTTGCCCTGGCCGCCTCGATCCTGCCGCCCGCGGCGTCGGGCACCCGGCGCCAGAAGATGTTGTCCTCGCGCCCGGTATAGACGCCGATCACCGCCCACATCAGGTGGTTGTGCGGCATGATCGTCATGCGCGGGGCCCAAACGACGCTGAGGATCGTCAGGTCGGCGCCGCGATAGAGCGCCTCGACCCCGGCGCATCGCGGCTCGCCGAGCCCGCCAAGGATTGCGGCGGGTTCGGAGACCGCGCGCGCCACCACCTCGCGCGCCGCTTTGTGCGACGGATCGGCGGCAACCGCATCCTGGCAGTCGGCGATGAACCGATCGAGATCGAACATGTGCGCCTCCCCGTCTATTCGGCCGCCGCGCCGGCCAGCGCGGCCGCCTCGGAATTGTGGCCTTTCTGGTGGAAATAATTGGCCCGGCAAAATTCGAGCACCAGGTCGCGATAGACCGCCGGCGGATAGCGCGCCGGGTTGTCGGCGCTGACGCAGCTCGGCAGGCATTCGATCACGCTATCCGGGTTCGGGCTGTGGAAGTAGGCGATCGAATAGCGGTCGGTCCCGGAATCGTTGAGCACCCCGTGCGGCGTCGATAGGAAGCGGTCGTTCGACCAGCGGCGCATCATATTGCCGAGATTGATCAGATAGGTGCCGGGGATGATCGGCGGCGCAAACCACTCTCCCTGCGGCAAGCGCACCGCCAGCCCCGGCACATCGGTGCGCGCCAGCGCGGTCATGAAGCTGTTGTCAGTGTGCGGCGCCTGGCCGAACAGATTGTCCGCGCCCGCATCCTGCGGCGGGTAATGCAGGAAGCGCAGATTGGCGTGCGCCTCGTTGGCGAAGAACGGCGCAAAGAAATCTTCCGGCATGTCGAGCGCCACGGCAAAGACAGGCAGCATCCGGTCGCACATCGCCCCGAGCGCGCGGAAATAGGCCATCATGTCGCGGCGCAGCTCCGGCAGCCCGTCTGGCCACTGGTTGCGGCCGCGCAATGGCTTCCCGGCGAGCACATCGGGGTGCTCGGGGCCGCGATCGTGACTAACGAAGAAGCTTTCGTTCTGGTTAGGCCGGGTCGCCTTGTGCACGGTCGAGGCGCCCTGCACCGAGGTGTTGATCGGCAGATAGCCGATATTGTTCTCGTCGAGGCGCAGCTTGAGCTTGTCGGCGAGCGGCAAGGCATGGAATTGCCGCGAGGCGGCGAAGGCGCGATCGATCAGCGCCTCGGGCACGCCATGGTTCAGCGCATAAAAGAACCCGACATTCTCGCAAGCGTGGCGCACGGCGGCGGCGAGGTTGCGGAGAGCATCCGGCTCGCCGGTTAAGGCCAGGCCGAAATCGATGACCGGGATCTGCGCGGCAGCGCCGGCGTAATCGCGGACTGCATGTTCCTTAAACAGGTTCATTCTGTGCTCCGGGGTCGCTCGGAGCAGACTATAGACCGGCGCGGCGGCACCGTTCCAGCCGAACGCCGATCAGTTGAACTGCCGGAGAGGATTGTTGCTAACGAAGCGAAAATCGGCGAAGCGCCGGACATGACCCGTAAGGCCATCGATCCAGCGCCTCTAGGGCGGGCGAGAGTGGAGCGATTCGCCGATGACCCCTTTTCGCCGAAGGGTCGGCCGGTTTGAGGAGTGCGCCCTGCAGTGTAACGGCTCGGACGCCGCGCAGGGCATCTGGGCGATCAGGGGAGTACGCCGTCCGTGCTATAGGGGCGCCGGCAGAGCCTGATCAGGACGCGAGAAGCTGCTGATAATTGCGCAGTTTAGCTTCGCGTGCGGCTTCGCGCGCCGCATCGTGGTCGCGCAAGGCGACACGGTCCGCCGCGGTGACGCTGGCGCGTGTCGGCACGACGCAGGCGGTCGGGCAGCGGGTGATGCTTCGCTTGCGGAGAAATTCGGCCATGGCGCTGGCATACTCGGTCTCGGACATCACGGGGGTCTCCAATTAGCTGAGCGCTGGCCCTGAGATAACGCCCATGTGGTTAACAACGCGTTATGGTAAACCTCCCGCTGGCCATTGATCCTGGATGGCTCGGCCGCCGACCCGCTTTTACCGATTGGCCTTCGTCATTATGTTATGAGAGCGGGGGAGCGCACCGCGCGAGGGAGCTGGTTCTTTGGTCAACCCGGCAATGATGGTCCGGTTCTGGGGTGTGCGCGGCAGCATCGCCTGCCCGGGGCCGCGGACCATGCGCTACGGCGGTAATACCGCCTGCGTCGAGATCCGCTGCGGCGAGCGACTGTTCGTTTTCGACAGCGGTTCAGGCTTGCGGCTGCTTGGCGACGAACTGATCAAGGGCGGACACCCGCGCGACTTCGACCTGTTCTACACCCACACTCACCTCGACCATTGTCACGGTCTGCCGTTTTTCGCGCCGTGCTATGATGCGCGGAATCGCATCCGCGTCTGGGCCGGCCACTTGAAGCCGGAGAGCGGCATCGAAGTGGTGCTCAGCAAGATGATGGCGGCGCCGTTGTTTCCGGTCCCGATCGACATCTTCAACGCCAAGCTCGAATTCCACGATTTCTCCGCCGGCGAGGCGCTGGCGCCGCACCCCGGAATGATTCTGCGCACCGGCGTGCTCAATCACCCGAACCGCGCCACCGGCTATCGGGTCGAATACAACGGCAAGGCCACCGCCTACATCACCGATACCGAGCATGAAGTCGGGCGGCTCGACCGCAACGTCCTGCAGCTGGTCGACGGCGCCGACGTCATGATCTACGACTGCACCTATACCGACGAGGAATACCCGGCGCACAAGAACTGGGGACATTCGACCTGGCAGGAGGGCGTGCGCCTGGCCAATGCCGCAAAGGTCAAGACACTGGTCCTGTTCCACCATGACCCCGACCATGACGACATCTTCATGGATGGGGTCGCCGCCGAAGCCGCCAAGGCCCGCCCCGGCACGATCGTCGCCCATGAGGGCCTGATCCTGCAGCTCTGATCGGCGCTCTGCTGCGGTTCAGTGATACGGGTCGGCCGCGTCGCGCAGCCCGTCACCGAGAAAATTGAAGGCGAGCACGGTCAGGATCACCGGAATGACCGGCAACATCAGCCATGGGTACAACGCGACGACGCTGATGTTCTGAGCCTCGTTCAAGAGCACCCCCCAGCTGGTGATCGGGGGGCGCAGCCCGAGCCCGAGGAAGGACAGCGCGGTCTCGCCGAGGATCATGCCGGGGATGATCAGGGTCGCCGAAGCTATCAGGTGGCTCATAAAGCTCGGCAGCAGGTGCCGGCCGATGATCCGCGCCGGGCTCGCGCCCATCAGCACCGCGGCGGTACAGAAATCCTCCTCGCGCAACGACAGGAGCTTTGAGCGGACGGCACGGGCAAGGTGGGTCCACTCGATCATCCCGAGAATCACCGTGATGCCGAAGTAGACCAGGATCGGGCTCCAGGTCACCGGGAGCACCGCGGACAGCGCCATCCACAATGGCAGGTGCGGGAAGGATTGAATGACCTCGATGCCGCGCTGGATCAACATGTCGGTCCAGCCGCCGTAATACCCCGCGATACCACCGATCACGATGCCGAGGGTGAAGGCGATGGTCACACCAATGAGGCCGACCGTCAGCGAGATGCGGGCGCCGTAAATGATGCGCGACAGCATATCGCGGCCGAGCCGGTCGGTGCCGAACATGAACAATTGCCCGCCCTGGGCCGGGCAGACCAGGTGGAAATCGCCCGGAATGAGGCCCCAATGATTGTACCTGTCGCCATGACAAAGGAACCGGATCGGCTGGCGCTGGGCCGGGTCGGGCGTGTAGACCCGGCGTAGATTGGTCATGTCGAGACGGTAGCGGTAACCATTGACGAACGGCCAGACGACGCGGCCTTCATCGATCACGTGGAGGCGCTGCGGCGGCGCGTAGATGAAATCGGTATGGCGGCTGTCGAGCCCATAGGGCGCGAGCGCTTCGCAAAACAGGATGATCACGTAAAAGGCGATCAGCAGCGCTCCCGAAATTACGGCGACCCGGTGCCGTCGAAAACGCCACCACATCAGCTGCAACTGCGAGGCGCGGTAGAAGCGCTCCTGCGCCGGGGTCATGCTGTCGACGGCAAAGGGATCGAACGGCGCCGGCGATACGTAATGCGCCATCGGCCCGCCCGGATCCGCTCCCGCGTCGCCTGCCCTCTTGGGCGGCGCCGGACCCGCGGTGAGACCGATTTCGCTCACTGCGAGCGCCCCGCCTGCAGGCGAATCCGCGGATCGAGCACGGCCAGGGCCAAATCCGACAGAAAGACGCCGATCACCGTCAGGAACGCCATGAACATCAGGAACGAGCCGGCAAGAAACATGTCCTGGCTGCGCAGCGCGTCGAGCAGCATCGGACCGGTGGTCGGCAACGACATTACGATCGAGACGACCGCCGCCCCCGAGATGACATGTGGCAAAAGCGAGCCGATATCGGAGATGAAGGGATTGAGCGCCATGCGAAGCGGATATTTGAATAGGACCTTCATCGGGTGCAGGCCCTTGGCGCGCGCCGTAACGACGTATTGCTTCTGAAGTTCGTCCAAGAGGTTGGCGCGCAGGCGCCGGATCATGCTGGCGGTCCCGGCCGTGCCGATGACGATGACCGGGATCCAGAGATGCGCGAAGACCGAGAGCGCCTTCGACCAGGACCAGGGCTTATCGAGGTATATCGGATCCATCAGCCCGCCGACCGAAATCCCGAGGTAGACATGCGCCAGATAAATCAGCACCAGCGCAAGCAGGAAACTCGGCGTGGCAAGCCCGAGAAACCCCAGAAACGTCAGCAGGTAATCGCTCATGCTGTATTGGTGCGTCGCGGAATAGACCCCGATCGGGAACGCGACAATGTAGGTAAAGACGATCGTCGTGAAGGAGACGATAAATGTCAGGAACAGGCGATCGCCGACCACCTTGTTGACCGGCAGGTCATAGAGAAAGGAAAAACCCATGTCCCCGTGCAGCAACCCACCGATCCAGTACAGGTACTGCACCCATAATGGCTGGTCAAAGCCGTATTGTGCCTTGAGAAAGGCGATCTTGGTGAGGTTGGCATTCTCGCCCTGGCTTTGCAGCTCGGCGATATAGGTCGAGAAATAGTCGCCCGGCGGCAGATTGATGATAATGAAAATCAGGATGCTGATGGCGATCAATGTCGGGACCATGATCAGGATCCGGTTGACGAGATAGCCAAGCATCGAAAACCGCTCTCCCTAGCGCGGCCGGCGTCGGGCCGATCGGCAACTGCCGCCACCCATTATCGGAAAATTGTCGGGTCTGACGCGATAGCAAATTTCGAAGCAAGCGCCGCATCAGCGCGGTTGGCCCGTCAGCGCGGCCGAGGCCGCGGGCGCCGCGGATTGATCGAACCAAAACCCGTCCGGCTTGTACAGGCCGAAATGGGCGCCGGGGTCCCAATTGTACATCCCATCGTCCGGCACATTGCGCAGCCGCGCATTGACGACAACCGGCTGCTGGACTCCGGCGACAAGCCCGATCGTAAACACCTGGTCGGCCCAGATCCGCAGCATTTCGTGCCATACCTGCGCATGCTTTTCGCTGTCCGCCGCGCCGAGCCAGGATTCGTAGAGCTCCCTGAGCCGGAGTACATCCGGCAGGTCCGGGGCTTCTCCCGCGGTCCGGTTGGTTTCCGCATATTGGCCCCATTTGGGCCATTCGAGCTGCTGCTGGGTCGTCGGGGCAAGTTCCCAAGACGACATATCCGGGGTGGCGAGGCCGTTTTCGATGCCTTTATCGAGCGACATCAGCGTCTGACCGGAAAACACCCGACGCCGAAACAGGGTCAGCTGCGAGGGTCTGGAAAACAGCCTGATGCCAACCTGCCGCCACGAATCGCGGATCAATTCGAGGACATCGGATTTGTCCGTCGATTCCCCCGAATCCTCGACGACGATGTCGAGCGGGCGCCCGTCCGGCAAATGGCGCAGCCCATCGCTCCCGCGATCGAGGCCGATCATATCGAGCTGCCGATTGGCTTCGTTGATGTCGAAGGCGGCCCAGGCGGAGCGATATTCGGGGCGATAGAGCGGACTTTCCGGCAACACCGTGTTCTGACCTTCAATCGCCAGCCCGAAATAGATCACCTGGTTGATCTCGTGGCGATTGGTCGCGAGCGACAGGGCGCGGCGAAAACGCACGTCGCGCATCAGCCGGCGCCACTCCTCGTCGTCAACGTTGAGGTTGGGATAGAGCGCGAGCTGGCTGCCGGGACCGGTTCGCCATAGCAGGACCTTGTAACCATTGGCCGCTTCGCCGGCCTTCAAGAAGGTATAATCGTCGAAGCTCAGATAACGAGCCTGAAGATCGCTCTCGCCGGCCCCGGTTTTGGCCGCGATGATCCGGCTGCTGGCGACGTTGAAGATGATCCGATCAATATACGGCAGTTGATGGCCGGCCCCATCGACCCGATAATAATAGGGGTTCCGCTCAAATACGATGCGATCTGCCGGTAGGCTCGTTTTCAGTATCCATGGCTCGAGAGACGGCATGTCGGGGTTGTCATTGCGGTACATTACGTCAAATTTATTATGTAGCGCTGACCAGTTCCGGACACCGACCCGTTTCACCAGAGCGTCGAGGGTCTCTTTATCGGCATATTTGACATGGAACTGCTTCATGTAATGCGCGGGACGATAAATAAACAGCGGGTCGGGTCCGGCCAGCGCCGGCAGGAAGAGCGGGTTGGGAATGGACCAGCTGTAGCGGACCGTCTGCTCGTCCAACACCGTGAATTTCGGGGGTTCGCGATTGGGCAGCAACGCCTGCGGCAATCCCGCGGCCGACAGATGTTGATTGTTCGCGACATCCTCGAACCAGTAGCGGAAATCCTCCGCCGTGAAAGGCTTCCCGTCGGACCATTTATGCCCGGCCCGCAAGTGCAGCGTGAAAATCCGCCCCCGCTCGACATCGACCCCTTCGAGCATATCGGGCACGATCGCCAGGGCCGGCGAGTAGGCCACCAAGCGGGCATATCCGTAGACGACCATCAATCGCGTATCCTTGGGACTGGCCATCAGCATGCGCAGTTCGCCGCCGGGCCGGCCGATCGTCTCCAGTTCGGCCAGGGCCGGCTCGCTCGGTATTCGCTTGGCGACCGGCGGCAGCGCGCCGCTCGTGACCTCGGGCACCAATGACGGGGTCTCCTGCAACTCGGCCCGCGCGGGGGCAGATGGCAGCAGAAGAAGCGCGAGCATGGAGCAGGCGAGAAGAACCCTGCAGCTGCATGGTTGTGCGTCCTTCGAGAGGGCGCGGAGCTCGTCCTCGGGATGACGTACGTTTTTGATAATATTAAGAAATAGCGTCATCCTAAGGCGTCCACTACGCACGCGTCTCGAAGGACGCACGGCGCCAATCCGAGGCAACCCGGGCATCAGGACCCTCCGGCGAGGCTGGCCTCTCGCATCCGCATCGCGCCGGTCAGCGCGCTGGCTTCTACGCAGTGACCCGGCGCGACATCGATCAACTGGGACGGTCGTCCCGGCACGCGGCGGAAGGGCTCCGGCCAGGCCGTCGGATCGGAGGCCCGCCCCTCCATCAGGCGATTGAAATCGAGGTGATGCTCCGGGTCCGGCACCGGGATCGCAGCGAGCAGCGCCTGGGTGTAGGGATGAACCGGATTGTGGAAGAGTGCGCCGCGCGGGGCAATCTCGACGATGCGGCCGCCGCACATCACCGCGATCCGGTCGGCGATATAGTCGACGACCGCAAGGTTGTGCGAGATGAACAGGTAGGTCAGGCCGAGCTTTTTCTGCAGATCCATCAACAGGTTCAGGATCTGCGCCTGGATCGACACGTCGAGCGCTGAGACCGGCTCGTCGCAGATCACCAATTCGGGCCGCAGCGCGAGCGCGCGGGCGATGCCGATGCGCTGGCGCTGCCCACCGGAAAAGCTGTGCGGGTAGCGCCGCATATCGCGCAGGTCGAGCCCGACGAGGTTGATCAGTTCGGCGACCATGTCCTGGCGCGAGCGCGCGTCGCCGATACCATGGATGACCAGCGGCTCGGCGATGATGTCGAGGACGCTCATGCGCGGATTGAGCGAGCCGAACGGATCCTGAAAAATGAACTGAACCCGGCGGCGAAATTGCTTCAGCCCCTCGCCGTCAAGCGCCAGGACATCGGTTGCCACACCCCGGTCGCTGAACATCACCGAGCCCGAATCCGGCGTCAGGGCGCGCAGCAGGACCTTGCTCAAGGTGGTCTTGCCGCATCCGCTTTCGCCGACCAGACCGAGACATTCGCCGCGCCCAATCCGCAGGCTGACGCCGTCGACCGCCACCACCTGCAGACCCGACCCGGCGCGGAACAGCCCGCCGCGCCGCAACCCGAAACTCTTGCGGATGTCAGTACATTCGAGGAGCGGTCCGGTGGCGTCCTCCGGCCACGGCGCCCGCTGCGCCATCAGATGAGGCGCGTCCCCCGGCGGGATTTCGCGCAGCGGCGTCAGGCGCTCGCCCGGTTGCATGTCAAAGCGCGGAACCGCCCGCAACAGCGCGCGCAGATAGGGGTGCCGCGCCCGGCTGAAGATATCGTCGAGCGCGCCGCTTTCCATGATCTCGCCGCGATACATCACGATGATTTCCTCGGCGACATTGGCGACCACCCCGAGATCGTGGGTGATCAGCAGCACGGCCATTCCGAGCTCGCGCTGCAACTCGACGAGCAGCTTCAGGATCTGCGCCTGAATCGTTACATCGAGTGCGGTCGTCGGCTCGTCCGCGATCAACAGAGCGGGCCGGCAGACCAGCGCCATCGCGATCATCGCGCGCTGCCGCAACCCGCCCGACAACTCGAACGGATAGCTGCGCCAGGCCCGCGCCGCATCGGGAAACCCGACGAGGCGCAGCATGTCGAGGGTCAGCTCCTTTGCCTCCGCCGCCGTGCCGCTGCGGTGCAGCCGCAATGCCTCGCCGACCTGATCGCCGATCGTGTGCAGCGGCGACAATGAACTCATCGGCTCCTGGAAGATGATCGAGATCTGGCCGCCACGGATCGCCCGCATGGCCGGGCCGTCGGCCGGCAATTGGGCGAGATCGACCGTCTCGTCCTTGCCGCGCGGATCGGCGAACAGGATCGCCCCCCGGGTAATCGCGCCGTTGCGCGGCAGGATGCGCAGAATGCTCTGGCTGACCACCGATTTGCCCGAGCCGGATTCGCCGACGAGAGCGATCGTCGAAGCCGGCCGGATCCGGAAGCTGACGCCCCTGACCGCCTCGATGAAGCGGCCCGGGGCGGCGAACCGGACATGCAGATCCTCGACCCGGAGCACATCCTTCATCGCTGTGCTCCGAGTTCCGGCAGCCTGATCCCAAGCGCATGGAGGTTGTCGAGCGTCGCCTCGTTCAGCGCGATGCCGCGCGCCGCGGCGACCTCCGCCGCGCGCCGCACCAGCTGATCGAACCCGGCGATCCGGCTGTCGAGCCTGACCGTGGAGCCGCCGGCGCTGAGTTCGAGCTGCATCCAGCCGCTGCGCCGGTCGCGGCGCGTCGAATAATAGGCGAGCTTCATGCGGTCGAGTTCGGCCCAGCTGATCCGGCTGCGCCAGGCGCCGTGCGCGCGCAGCTCGGTGTCGGTCATCTCGAGGCTCGTTCCGTGACGCAGCACGGTGCGCAGGCCGAAAATGCCAAAGACCGCGGCAAAGCCGCCGAGCACGGTTGCCGCCACGGTGCCGACCGGTTCGGTGGCGAACACCACGCCGGTCGGCACCAGCCCGGCGGCGGCGCGCAGATAATCTCCGACCATCGCCGTCGCCGGGTAGGCATGCCGGGTGGTACCGGCCGCCTCATCTCCAAACCCGTCGATCGGCATCATTGCAGGAGCTCGGCAGGATTCGCCCAGCGGGCCGCTTCGTGAGCTCGAATCAGCTGAATCAGCCGATCGAGTAACGTCGTGGTCGGGCCATCCATAATCAGGTGATGCGTCAGAATGCCGATCGGCCCGGCCGATGCGGCAGCGCCAAGCCGGTTCGCCCGCAAATGGCCTACCAGGCTGCCCAGCGCGGCGGCCTCGCCAATAAATCCACGATCGCCCTGCCACGCGACGAGATCGACGTGAACATCGATCGTGACGAGGCCGGGCGGCAGGGCCGCGCTGCTCGGCGACGCCATCGTCGAGATCGCGGCGACGCCATTCGCGCGAAGCAGCGGCAGAAATTCGCCGGCGAATCGGTTCCACGGCGGCGCCAGCGCGGCCAGGGCGCGCTGCCCGAACAAGGCTTTGAGGCGAGCCTGCCCGGCGCCGATCTCGGCCGCGACCGCCGAGGCAGACCGCCCTTCCGGATATTCGCTCTTCTTGCCGTGCCGGGCGTGGTTCGCATGCTGCCAGCCGTGCTGCATTACCGCGACAAGCGGCCGGCCGTGCAAGGCGATCGCCAGCTCCGCGCAGGCCAGGGCCGGGATCACGGCCAGCGCAACCGGCACCTCATCGGCAAGCTGCAGCAGGTCGTCAAGCTGCGGCGTCAGCGTCACCGCGTCGTCATCGCGCCACCACAAATCGGCAACGCGGCCGGCCAGCCCCCATCGATCGAGCTCGTCCACGAGATCGGACCACTCCGCGGTCGTTGCCTGATCGACGGGCATACGAACATTCATTGAGCAATAATACCCTGGCTCGCAGCTGCCACAAAATGCGCTACCCGGGACGTTTCATCGTTGCGATCAACCGGGCCGTGTATGCCGCTCCGCCGGTGTCGATCGCAACCGTCGCCGGCTCGCGCGCCGCGGCGCGCTCGATCGCCGCGGCAAGGCTTTGGGGCGACAGCTCGTTCTCGCGCACGAGCTCGGCCGCACCCAGCGCGGCCAGCCGTTCAGCACGCACCAGCTGCTCGGTCTCGCGCCCGGCCGCGAACGGCACAAGGACGGCGCGCGCTCGCGTGGCCAGGATATCGAGCACCGTGTTGTACCCCGCCTGGCTGACCGACACTCGGCAGCCTCGCAGCAGCCCAACGAAATTATAACAAAATCGCTCGACTGCAACCCCGGCCGAAAGATCCGCCCCGAGCGCCGTAAAATCGGCTTCCGGAAGGTTGGTGCCGGTGAAGAGGCGCCAGGGGTGGCCCGCGAGACACCCGGCCCGGCGCGCCGCGAGGGCCGCCCCGAGCAGGGCCTGGCCCGCCGCTCCTCCGCCGGCGGAGACAACAACTTCGTCACCGCCGGTCGACGCCGCGGCGTCGACCGAAGCGGCCGGCGGGCAGACATAGCCGGTGTAGCTCAGCCGGTCAGCGATCTCCGGCGCCGCCGGGAAACTCGCATCGAACGGGATCAGAGCCGGGTCGCCATGCACCAGGACCGCGTCGAAATCGCGGCGCACGCGCTCGACGATGTCGCGGTGCCGCTTCGGGTCGTCGCGCACCACAACGATGTCGCGCACCGAACATATGAGGCGCGGCCGCGGGGTTGCCGCGCACACCGCCGCGATCAGCGGCTCCAGCTCGAAGCGAAAGGCGCGGCGCGCAAAGGGGAAGCCCTCAATGATGACGGCATCCGGCCGGGCCGTCGCAAAGGCCGCGAGCAGCGCCGCCCGCCGCCCGTTGCGCAGCGCGTCGTCGATCGGTTGGCCCGCGCTGTCAACGAGCTCGAACCGCGCGTCGAGCGCCCGCACCGGAAGCAGCTGCACGATGCGAAGCGACGGATTGCGCGGCAGCGCGACCGGCGCGCCGCCGCAGACCAGCGTCACGGCGACGCCCTCTTGCACGAGCGCTTCGGCGATCCGCAGGGAGCGCTGCAAGTGCCCGATACCGAGCAGATGCTGAACGTAGAACAGCGCAGACGAGATCACGCCGCCCGCACCCGACCGATCACCGCGGCGAGCCGCCTCGCTGCTGCCGGCAGGTCATGCGCGCGCTCGACCTTGGCACGCGCCGCAGCCCCCATCGCGGCCCGCCTCTCGCTGTCGACGATCAGGCGACGCGCCGCCGCAGCGAAGGCCGCGCCATCGCCAGGCCGCACGAGGAGGCCGGTTTCGCCCGCGGCGACGATGCCGGCAACGCCGCCGCTCGCCCCGGCCACGACGGCCACGCCGCTCGCCTGGGCTTCGAGCAGCGCCATGCCGAAGGCTTCATTGACCGCCGGCCATACAAACAGATCGGCCTCGGCGAGCGCCGCCGCGACCGCACCCTCATCGAGCGCGCCGCGGTAGCGGATGCGCGCGCCGAGCGGTGCCAGCGCGCATTCGACCTCGGCGCGGGCCGGGCCGTCGCCGACGATGTCGAGCGACCACGGCAAATCGAGCAGATCCGCCAACGCCGTGCCGAGCAGCCGGTAGGAGGCGAGCTTGTCGCCATGCCGCATCATCGCCACCGCAATGAGACGCGGCGGCGCTGATCGATGCCGTGCCCGGCGCCCGCCATAGCGGCTGATGTCGAGAAACGGCGACAGCGCGATCCAGCGCCGCGGATCGCTCAACAGCGGCAGGACGCATTCGCGGTCGGCCGGGTTGAGCCCGAGCACCGCGTCGGCCCGACGCAAAGCCTCTTCGACCGCGCGGTGGCCAACCTGCCAGCTCCCCCCGGCCCGCTTCGGCGCCGAGGACGCTTCGGCGATGACGTAGGGAATGCCGAGCGCCGAGCTGATCGCGGGGCCCAGCCAATCCGGCGCCTTGTAGTAGAGGTGATAGGTGAACCACAGCTCGGGAGCCGCACGGGGTTCCTGCCGCCACCGCCGCAGCAGCCGGTCGGCGGCACCCCGGGCGGCGCTGCCGAGACGGGCCTGGCGCACCGGGTCGCCGGCGCCGTCATAGCTGCGCAGCCGCGATGCCAGAAACGGCTCGTGCCCGGCGCCGCGCAACGCCTCGCAGAACAGCTGCGCTACCCGGCGGTCGCCCGACGGCATCGGGTGATCGGGCGCCTTCAGCGGCGCATAAAACGCAATCCGCATGCGGACCGGTCTGCTGGGCGATCAGTCTGCCGCAGCCGACACCGGCGTCCGGGCCGGCTCCGACCGCTGCTCGGGCAAACCGAACAGCGCCGCCAGCACGGCAATGCCGCTCGCCATGTCGAACTCCCGCCGGACCCGCGCCTCGCCCGCGCCGCCGAGGCGGGTGCGCCGCGCCGGATCGCGGATCAGGGCTTCGAGAGCCGTCGCCAACGCCCGCGGATTGTCCGGCTCGACCAGCACGCCGGTGCGGCCGTCCTCGATCAATTCGCCGATTCCCGGGAGCTGCGTCGCGACGCAGGCGAGGCGCTGGCTCTGCGCCTCCATCAGCACATTGGGCAAGCCGTCGCGGTCGGAATCCCGGCCGATCTTGGCGGCGAGCACGAAGAGATCGGCCTCGCGACAGGCCGCCAGGACCTCCGGCTGCGGCCGCGCGCCCCGCCATTCGATGCGCCCATCGAGGCCGAGGCGCGCGGCTTGCCGCGTGAGGCGCTTAGCCAAAGCACCGCCGCCGATATGGACAAAGCGCCAGGCGAGATCGGCCGGCAGCAGCGCCAGGGCACCGACCAGATCGTCATAGCCCTTTTTTTCGACCGCCCGGCCAACTGACAGCACAGTGACCGGGTGCGCCGGATCGCTGCCGTCTCCGCCGGCCGGTCGCGGCCGCGGCGGGGGAAAGCGATCGAAATCGAGCCCGTGATAAGAGAGCGCGACCGTGCCGGGCGGCGGCATCAGCTCGGCCAGGTGGCGGCGCCCGGCCTCAGTGCAGGTGACCGCCCATTGCGCCGAGCCGAGCTTCTCGCGCTTTTCCCAGGTCGGGATCGTCCAGATGTCCTTGGCATGGGCCGATACCGACCAGCGCACCCCGCGCATGATCGCCGCATAGCGCGCGACCGAGGCTGGCGTGTGCAGGAAATGCGCATGGAGGTGGGCAATATCCGGCGCCAGCTCGGCCGCCAGCACCAAGGCCTGGCCAAAGCGGCGGATGCGGTTGGGCGTCGGATCGCGCGCCAGATCGGAGAGCCAGCCGCGCCGCGCCGCTGCGTAGCCCGGCAGAAGCCGCGCCCGGCGCCAGGCCGCGAACACCCGCCGCTTCTCGTCCTTGAGATATTCCGGGAGGTAGAGCACCGGAGCGCGGATCTGGCTATGCACCGGATGGGTCGCTCGGTCGGTCGGGTGGCGCAGCGAGACGATCTGGATGTCGAGCCCGCGCTGTTCGAGCGCCCGAATTTCCTGGGCGATAAAGCTCTCCGAGAGACGCGGATAGCCTTTGAGGACAAAGGCAACCCGCCCTCCGGCCGGCGGCGGTGATCCGGTGGCGATCATGCGTTCCGCCGGGCGCGCACCCGCATGCGCTCCGCCCGACCCTGACTGAGCCATTTCTGCGCCAGCCGATTGACGCTCGCCATGCCGTCAAGCAAGCCCGGAATGACCACCGCCGAAGGCTGCTTCTGCTGCATCAGCTGCAACAGAGCCGCCGCCATCGTTCGGGGGTCGTGTTCCGGCGAGTCGGGCAAGACAGCAACGAGCCCGAGTTCGGCGGCACGCTGGGCGCGGATGAATTGTTCGAGGCGCGGCGCGGTGCGCGGCACGATCAAGGCCGGCTTGTCGAAGGAAAGGATCTCGCAGAACGTGTTGTAGCCGCCCATCGCAACGACCCCGGCGGCACGCGCCATCAGATGTTCGAGGTGGGTGTCGAAGGTGATCGTGCGCACCTTGGGAAGTCGAGCCGCGCGCGCCGCGAAGGCCGCCTGGTGATCGGGCAGCATGAACGGGCCGAAAACCGCCAGCACCGGGGGCAAGCCACCCGGGTCGTTCTCGTAGGCGGCGAAGACCCAGTCGACGAGGCCCTCGCCGTCGCCGCCGCCGCCGGCCGTCACCAAGAGGAACTCGCCATCAGGCAGATCGGCCAGCTGTGGCGCCGCCACGGCAACCGGAGCATGGCGGCGCAAATACCCGGTATAAACCATGCGCCGGCGCACGCTTGCCGGGAGCGCGATGCCGGCGAGCGGGTCGCAGATCTGCGGGAGCCCGTAGACCCAGATCTCGTTGTAATATTCGCTCACGGCCGGGATGGCATTCTTACGCTCCCACTCGGTTTCGAGCGCGCTCGGATCGTCCATCACGTCGCGCAGACCGAGGATGAGCGGCGTACCCCGCGCCCGCAGCAGGTCGAGCGTAGGCCGCACCTCGCCGTGCAGTCCGAGCGGTTCCTTGTCGACGAGAAAGATGTCGGGATCGAAGATATCGGCGGTATGACGGATGATCGAGGAGCGCATGGCCAGCGTCTCCTCGATGTCGATATGCAGGTTGAGGGAGACGTACTCGCCGTTACGCAGCTTGATTACGCCGGGAATGCGCACAAAATCAACACGCGAACGGAAATCGAAGCTGCCGATGATCGGCGATCCCGATAAGATCAGCACCGACAGCGAGGAGTCGGCATCCACCAGCGAATGCGCGATTGCCCGGCACCGGCGAAGATGGCCAAGACCGAAGGTGTCATGGCTGTAGATCAGGATACGCTTATGGTCGCGACGGCCGTCCACGCCATGCCCTCATCCTTGCCGGCCGGCCGCACTATGACATGCAGGAGTAGGACGCGCGAGATGCACTTTTCCCCGAGACGCCAGCGATGAAGGCGACGACGGCGCTGGCCAGTTCGGCCGAACAGGTGCTGCGCCCCGGTTTCTTTCCCGGAACCGAGCCGCGCTCCGACGGCACCACCGCCGAGGCAAAGCCGCCAGAACCGGCAAGCAGCGATCTGGAACCGACGGTCTATCGCTTCATCCTGAAGCACAGCCTGCGCCAGCAGATCTTCCTGCTGGTGCTCACCCTCGCCTCGTTCCCGTTCCTCTATTATTCGCTGAAGCTCCCGAAAGAGATCATCAATCACGCCATTGACGGCAAGCATTTTCCGCAGGAATTCCTTGGGTTCGAATTCAACCAGGTACCGTATCTGATGTTCCTGTGCGGGATATTCCTGGCGCTTGTTTTTATCAATGGCGGGTTCAAATATTACATCAATACGTTCAAGGGGCAGCTTGGCGAGCGGATGCTGCGACGTTTTCGCTATTCGCTGTACGAGCGGCTGCTGCGGTTTCCGCCGTCTTATTTCCAGAAGACCTCATCGGCGCAGATCATCCCGATGATCACCGTCGAGTGCGAGCAATTGGGCGGCTTTATCGGCGATTCCTTTAACCAGCCGCTATTCCAGGGCGGCCAGCTGCTGACGATCCTCTTCTTCGTGTTCATGCAGGATCCGCTGCTTTGCATCGCCGCGACCGCATTGTATCCGGTGCAGGGCTATGTCATCCCAAAGCTGCAAGCCAAGGTAAACCTGCTCGCCAAGCGCCGGGTGCGCACGGTGCGTCAGGTTGCCGATCGGGTACAGGAATCGGCGGCTGGTATCGTCGAGATCCATGCCAACGACACGGTCAAGCTGCGGCTGACCGATTTTGCCAATGTCCTCGGCGTGATCTATGACATCCGATTTGAGATCTACAGGCGGAAATTCTTTACCAAATTCTTGAACAATTTCATCGGTCAGCTGACCCCGTTTTTCTTCTTCTCTTTGGGCGGCTATCTGGTCATCCAGGGCGGTGACAATCTATCCTTGGGCGCGCTGGTGGCGATCATCGCCGCCATCAAAGAGATGGCCGCGCCGTGGAAGGAGCTGCTCGACTTCTACCAGATCAAGGAAAATTCGCGGATCACCTACGAACAGATCGTCGAGCAGTTCCAGCCGCCCGGGATGGTCGATGCGCAGCTGCTGCTGGCGGAACCCGATACCGTGCCGCAGCTGACCGGCGAAATCACCGCCGCCAATTTGTCGCTCGCCGAGGATGACAAGAACCGAGTCGTCGATGCGGTGAGTTTTACGGTGGAGCTGGTCGAGCATGTCGCGATCATCGGCCAGAGCGGCAGCGGTAAGAGCGAGCTCGCTTTGCTCCTCGCGCGGCTGGCCCAACCGACCGGCGGCCGGATCACGATCGGCGGCAAGGATATCGCCGATCTGCCGGTCGCGGTCATCGGCCGGCGGATCGGCTATGTCGGCAACATGCCTTACGTCTTTACTGGGACATTGCGCGACAATCTGCTGCTCGGGCTGCGTCACCGCCCGGTGCGGCCCGCCGAGTATGAGGAGGCGGCTATGCGCCGCCGGGCGCGCGAACTCTTCGAGGCCCGGCGCTCCGGCAACATCGATTTCGATCTGAATGCCGATTGGATCGATTACGAAAGCGCCGGGGTATCCGACGCGGCGGGACTTACCCAGCGCATCGCACAGGTGCTGGAGCGTCTCGACTTCGAGGAAGATGTCTACGCCCTCGGGCTGCGCGGGCGGCTCGATCCGGCGGAGCACGCGGAGGCCGCCGAGCGCCTGATCGAAGCCCGCAAGGCGCTGGCCCAGCGGCTGGTCGCCGATGGCATTACCAAGCTCGTCGAAACCTACGATCTCGAACAGTACAACTCGAACGCCACGGTCGCGGAAAATTTGCTGTTCGGTACCCCGATCGGACCGGTTTTCGACTTTAGTTCGCTCGCCGAGAATGCGTATGTGCTGAGCGTTCTGGACAAGCTCGCCCTGACCGACGATCTGGTAGAGGCCGGCCGCGAAGTTGCCGCGACGATGACCGAGATGTTCGCCGGACTGCCCGCCGAGCACGAATTCTTCGAGCAGTTCAGCTTCATCAGCGCCAATGATTTGCCGGAATTCGCCGCGATTCTGTCAGTGACCGAGAACAGCGGCTCAAAGGCACTGTCGGAGGAGCAGCGCCGCAAACTGCTGTCGCTGCCGTTCAAGCTGATCGCGGCGCGCCACCGCCTCGGCGTCCTTGACGACGCCATGCAGCAGCGGCTGCTTGACGCGCGTCGGGTGTTCCGCGCCGAGCTGCCGGCCGAGGCCCGCGGGCAGATCGAATTTTTTGATCCCGACCGCTACAACGCCGCCGCCTCGCTGCAAGACAACATCCTCTTCGGCAAGATCGCCTATGGCGAGGCGGACGCGGCGGTACACGTCCCACAGGTCCTGGGCGACGTGCTGGAAGCGCTGTCGCTGCGGCCGGCGGTCATCGATGTCGGCCTCGATTACCATGTCGGCACCGCCGGATCCCGCCTGACGGCGGCCCAGCGTCAGCGAACGGCGATTGCCCGCGCCCTGCTGAAGCATCCGGATCTCTTGATCCTCAACGAGGCGACGACGGCGTTCGAAGGACCGGCACAAGCCAGGGCGAGCGAGGGGTTGCGGCAGGAAATGGCGGGGCGCGGCCTGTTCTGGGTGTTGCATCGCGCCAGCCTCGCGCGCAATTTCGACCGCGTGCTGGTGATGAGCGGCGGCAAGCTGCAGGAGCAGGGCCGCCCGGGCGAGCTGGATCAAAAGAATTCGCTGACCGCCCTCTTGATGGCCGCGGAATGACAGAGCGCAACGCGCCGATAAGAACGGGAGGAAACAGGTGAGCCTACAGCAGGAGTTCGAGTTTCTTCGACGAGTGCCGTTTTTCGCGGAGATCGAACCGGCCAAGCTCAAGCTCTTGGCGTTCATGAGCGAGCGGGTCGGGTTTGATGACGGCAAGTTCCTCTGCCGCCAGGGCGATCAGGCCGATGCGGCCTATCTGATCATCGAAGGCGAGGCCGACATCATCCTCGAAGGAGCGGGCGGACCGGTCACCGTCGCCACGCTCGGCGCCAACGACATCGTCGGCGAGATGGCGATCCTGGGCGATGTGCCGCGCAACGCTTCGGTCCGTGCCAAGGGCCGGCTGGTGGCGCTGCGCATCGCCAGGGACCCGTTCATGCGCATGGTGCGCGAATTCCCGAGCATGGCGGTGGCGATCATGCAGGAGCTGGCGCAGCGGCTCGATTCGACCAACAACCAGCTGCGCACCGCGACGTTCGAGGTGCGGCGTCTGAGCGAAAGCGTGGGGGCGGCGACGCCGGCCGAATGAGCCGGCTCGACAGCTTTATCCGCCGCCTCGAGGCGCAGCGCGCCTGCCTCGATCGCGCCGCCGAGCTGATCCGCGACATCGACGGCTTCGTGCTCGAGCTGGGGCTTGGCAATGGCCGGACCTACGACCATCTGCGCTCGCTGTTCCCCGACCGGGCGATCTATGTCTGCGAGCGCCAGGTCGCGGCGCACCCCGATTGCGTGCCGCCGCCCGACATGCTGATCCTCGGCGACATGCGCGAGACCTTGCGGGCGGTGCAGGGCCGGCTGGGCGGGCGGGTCGCCTTTGCTCATCTCGATGTCGGGACCGGCGATGCGGCGGCGAACCAGGTTTTGGCGGCAGAGCTGACGCCGAGCCTGGTGCCGCTGTTGTGCCGCCGAGCGGTGCTGGCGGCCGATCCGGCGATCGATTGCCCCGAGCTCGAAGCGCTGCCGCTGCCCGCCGGCATCGCCCCCGGCCGCTATCACCTCTATCGCCGGCTCTAGCCGAATTCGACCATCACCGGCACGTGGTCGGAGGCCTGGTCCCAGCCGCGGCTGGCGCGGTGGATTTGCGCCTCGGCGAGCGCGCCCACCAGGGACGGGGTCACCCAGACATGGTCGAGGCGACGGCCGCGGTCAGAGGCCGCCCAGTCTCGGTTGCGGTAGCTCCACCAGGAATAGAGCCGCTGTTCGGCCGGCACGAAATGCCGGATGGCGTCGACAAATCCGCCGGCCATTTGCAGCGCGGCGAGGCGCTCGACCTCGACCGGGGTGTGGCTGACGACCTTGAGCAATTGCTTGTGCGACCAAACGTCATTTTCGAGCGGCGCGATGTTGAGATCGCCGACGGCGATCATCGCGCGGCCAGTGGCCCGCTCGGTCGCGAACCATCGGGTCAGCTCGTCGAGAAATTGCAGCTTGTGGGCAAATTTCGGGTTGGCGTCGGGGTCGGGAATGTCGCCCCCCGCCGGCACATAAATGTTGTGCAGCTCGGTGCCGCCGGGCAGCTCGACGACGGCGTGGCGGCAGTCGGTGCGCGCGCACCATGACCGCGTCGTCGCCGAGGTGAACGGCAGCCGCGACAGGATGGCGACGCCGTTATAGCCCTTCATGCCGTGCACGAGGATGTGGCGATAGCCGAGGGTCTCGAACTCGGCGCGCGGAAACCGCTCGTCCGGGGTCTTGGTCTCCTGGAGGCACAACACGTCCGGCTGCTGCTCCTCGAGCAGCCGGCGGACGAGCCCGATGCGCAGCCGGACCGAGTTGATGTTCCAGGTAATCAGACGCAAGGGTCACCCCATCAACCGCCAAACCAGCGATCGCGACAATGCGTCAGCGGGCGCGCCGGAACAAGGAAGGGCCACAAAAAAACGGCGCCCGGTCGGGGGGGATGACCGGGCGCCTGCTTATCAGAAGCGCTTGGGGGAATTCGGGGCCCGTAGGGGAGACGGGCCCGTCATAAGAGGGCTTGGCGCCCTCTCCGCTTCTGGACCCCAGAGATAGGTATGCCGCGGCCGGGCTCAAATGCGAATCATGCATGCGAGCGCGGCAAAAATGCATACAGCAAGGAGGAACTTTGGCGATTTCCCGCTATGCGGCGCGGCGGTTTGTCGCAGTTGCCGCTGCGGTTGCATGGCAGGCTTGCGCGAAGGCGGCAAAGAGGGCGCGCGAGAACGGGTTTTCCAGCGGCTTGTATTCGGGGTGCCATTGCACGCCGACGACGAATCGGGCGCCCGGCAGGCTGACCGCCTCGATCTGCCCGTCCGGCGCCACCGCTTCGACAAACAGCGTCGGGGCCGGGGAATCGATCCCCTGCCCGTGCAATGAGTTGACCATCAGCTCACCGGTGCCGGCGAGCTCGATCAGCCGGCCGCCCTCGGAGAGCTGGACCGGGTGCGCCGGCCCGTAGCGCTGGTCGAGCGTCATCGGCCCGCGCCGCCGCCTATGGTTGAACCGCCCCGGCATCTCGAAAATCCGCTGATAGAGCGAGCCGCCGAGCGCCACGTTCAGCTCCTGGATGCCGCGGCAGATCGCCAGGATCGGCAGGTCGCGGCGCACCGCCTCGCGGATCAGCGGCAAGGTCGTCGCATCGCGGTCGGGGTCGTGCAGCGTGCCCTCCTGGCTCGGCGGCCCGCCGTAATGGTCGGGCTCGACGTTGGAGGGGCTGCCGGTCAGCAAGAGACCGTCGAGCCGGTCGAGCAGCGCGCTGCAATCGATCTTCGGCCCGATCGACGGGATCAGGAACGGCAGGCAGCCGGCCGCATCGATGACGGCGTGCGGATAGCGCTCGCTGACGGTGTGGAACGGGCGCTCGTTGATCGAGCGCAGGCAACACGGAATGCCAATGATCGAGGGGTTGCGACCGGACATTTAGTCCCGCTCTTGTTGATGCATCAGTGGTTCGTTCCGCTAAAGAGAGACTGATACTGGAACAGCGTGGGATCGAGCGCCATGCCGAATTGCAGGTCGGAGAGCGTGACGGTCGTTGTCTTCCCTTGCTGATCGACCACAATCCATTGCCTCAGGATCGGTGGATTTTCGGTAAAGACGAGGGTCAGCGAGCCGGCATCAGGCTGCGCGCTCTCGACCACGGTAACGCCAATCGCCGCCCCGGCATGCTGGACCGATGTGACGATCACGTCAGCCCCAAAGCTGACCGGGTCGCGAAGAAGAAACCATGCCGGTGTCGACTTGAGCTCATATTTCGAGGCCTGTTTCAGCTCCTTGTCCCAGTAATACACGTAAGTGCTGTCGGCGAGCAGCGTAATCGGGTTGGGCGGGTCATACTCAAAGCGCATACGTCCGGGGCGCGCCACCCACAACTTGCCCATACTGACCGCCCCGTTATTGGCGACCTGCCGGAACCGCGCGGTCATCGTGCGGATACCATTGAGATAGGCGGCGAACCGCTGCAGCTCGAGCGTGTCCTGCGGGGTCAGCACCGCCGGGGCCGGGGCGGCGACCGCGGCGCCCATCGGAACCAGCAGCACAAGCACCGCACCGAGCGCTCGGCAGCATCGCAAAAACCAGGCCATCGGGTTCGTTATCTCCGGGCATGCCGCCGAATCACGGCCTTCGAGCAGATAGGCCGGCCGCCGCGTGCGTCAATGTGGCTCGCTCGCCCGCGTGGCGTAAGTCATCGATGGGGGCGGGCGGCCAGCGACCAGGCGTACCAATCGAGCAGCGAGGCGCCGCGGTCGGGCGGCGGTCGGCCGGCAAAGCGCGCGGCCTGTGCGGCCGCCCGCGCCGCGAACCCCTCTCGGGACGCCGGGCGTCGATGCTCCGCCGCGAAGGCGGCGTCGGCCTGCTGCAATTCCGGCGTGTCGCCGAGGCGCAGAAGCCGCGGTTCAGCGTCGGAGAACGCCCGAAGGCACGAAACAGACGCAGGATCGATCTTCGCAGCCACCAGCGCCGCGCGAATGCTGGCCAATCCTTTCGCATTTTCGCGCAAGCCCTCGCGCTCCGATACCTTGCGCCGGGCGGCCTCCGTCAGAACCGCCAGCCGGCGCGCCAGTCGCGCCCCCCGCTTCCTATGGGGCAACGACGCCATTGACCGCTTCCAGCCGTTGCAGGCGAGCCTCGAACTCGCCCGCTTCGATCGCCCGGATGAAGGTATCGACGACCTGCGCCAGCTCCCACGCCTCGCCGGTCGACAACACGCCCTCGGCCACTGCCTCGGCAATCGCCGTCATGGCCGGCGCGAGATCGCCGGCGGTACGCAGCGGCGGCAACGCAAAGCTGGTCGGGCGGTACCGGCGCGGCCCGATGATGCGGCCGATGCACAGCCGCAAGGCTGCGGCGTCGCCCTCCAGCGCCATCGCCACCGCCTTGTTGGCCAAGGCACCGCAGGCGCCGTCGAACAATTGCTCTGCCAGCACCGTTGCCCGATTGCGCACGCCCGGAATCCGCCCGGCCGGATTGCCCGACTGGCCCTTGACGAATTGCCCCTCTGCGTTGCGTTCACCCTGCATCTGCTGGGAATCAGCAGGCATCCACATCCCTCCTAAATGACCGCGCACCGCCAATCCGGATTGCGCTTTTATGCAATATATACTATTTTCGCTAATTTGTAAAGAACAAAGCCGGTACTGTCAACGGCTATCCGCTATCGACCCCACAACGGTCGCTCGTCGGAGCTGACCCGTTCGGCAGATCATGCCCGAGGCTGTGTGGAAACAGCGTGAGATTGCGGTCCTGGCCGATTCCATCCGGGGCGAATCTGCTTTAGAATCCCGAAGCTTGGGGGCTTCGGGGGTGGCGATGCATCGGTTCATCTTTGGCGAAGATCGGATGCAACAGGCGCTGCTACCGCACAGCCTGGAGGATTACGTTGGCGAAGAGAACTCGGTTCGGGTGATCGAGGTCTTCATCGACGAACTGGACCTGGCCGCCTTGGGATTTTCAGGGATGACGCGAGCAGCGACGGGCCGGCCGGCCTACCATCCCTCGACGCTGTTGAAGATCTACCTCTACGGCTATCTCAATCGCCTGCAGTCGAGCCGGCGGCTCGAACGGGAAACGCAGCGCAATGTTGAGCTGATGTGGCTCACGGGCCGTCTGTCGCCCGACTTCAAAACGATCGCCGACTTCCGCAAGGACAATGGAAAGGCGATCCGGGCGGTGTGCGGACAGTTCGTCGAGCTTTGCCGTCGGCTCAAACTCTTCACTCGTGCCGTTGTTGCCATCGACGGCAGCAAGTTCAAAGCGGTGAACAACCGCGACAAGAACTTCACGGTAGCCAAGGTCGGCAAGCGGATGGAGCAGGTCGACGCCAGCATCGTGCGCTACCTGGCGGCGCTGGACCGGGCCGACCGCGAAGAGAGTGATGTCGCTGAAGCCAAGACAACCCGCCTCAAGGACAAGATCGCCGGCCTGCGCCGGCAGATGCAGCGCGCCGTCGTGGCGATGGCTCCCAAGCAGACGCGCTTTACACGAATGCGATGGCTGCCAACCGATCAAACACCGGCCCGCGAAGGGTTAAAACGCGCGACGGCGCTGCGAGGATTGAAATCACGGTCGTTTCACTC
>WNFD01000217.1_pt1 | contig 55093 bp, 54 predicted proteins | sample 5400491 | NCBI WGS metagenome assembly WNFD01 (sample SAMN13153343, study PRJNA577476) | soil metagenome | isolation source: 120 cm saprolite under Douglas fir tree site 2 hole 2 replicate 2 | place: USA:California | collected 2015-04-18 | reverse complement strand
GCACGCCGCTTGCTGAATTCGGAGAATATGTTCTCCTGACCAACTTCGACAATTACGTCGAATGGTTCGCCGCGCTGCACGGCGGTCTGGTAAGGGGCATAGATCGACCGATGCCCAACGTGACTGCCGATGGAATCACTCTGATTAACTTCGGCATGGGAAGCCCGAATGCCGCAACCGTGATGGATCTGTTAAGTGCCATTGCGCCGAAAGCCGTATTGTTTCTTGGCAAATGTGGCGGGTTGAAACGCAAAAATAAAGTTGGCGACTTGATTCTACCGATCGCGGCCATTCGGGGCGAAGGTACCTCGAATGACTACCTGCCACCGGAGGTGCCCGCGCTGCCCGCGTTCGAGTTGCAGCGCGCGGTGTCAACGATGATCCGCGATCTCGGTCACGACTATTGGACAGGTACTGTGTACACGACCAATCGTCGTGTTTGGGAACACGATGATCGCTTTAAGGAGGTGTTGCGTCGCACCCGAAGTATGGCGATCGACATGGAGACTGCAACAATCTTTGCTGCGGGATTTGCCAACCACATTTCCACTGGCGCGCTGCTTCTTGTATCCGATCAGCCAATGATCCCCGAGGGTGTGAAGACTGAAGCGTCGGATCTGACGGTGACCGTGAACTATGTCGAAGGGCATATCAAAATCGGGATAGAGGCCTTGAAGCTTGTGCGGCGCCGTGGACGCAGCGTTAAGCATTTGCGTTTCGAAGACGATTTCGATGGAGGGCATGAGACGTAAAGAGGCGTCGCACCGCCGCATGAACAGTTTGGGGAAGCAGTAATATGATCTCCCAATTCGGGAACGTGATGGTCGCCGCGGGTTATCCGACCAATATGCCCAGCGGCAGAAGCGACCGACATATCCTCAGTCGTGCGCGCTAAAACGTCCATGCAGTGCGTTGGCCGTCAGGCGCGCAAACTGCGCGTGACTCAGATGAAGTAGTGTCTCGGCGAGACGATCGCCGCTAGATGGGGCATGCATGCGTCAGCCGTGCGAGTGGGCGACATGCTGAGTTCGTGCAGGATCTCCTCGTATTGGATGTTTCGGCGGCTAGATAATTTGCGAGTGTGGGAGCAGTGGACATGACGTGACCTCCGGTGCAAAATGCAAACCATCCACCGTGAGGTTTTTCCTGCAGCGCCGTACAACGGGCGGCTGCGTGGTTATAAACCCAACACAGGTCTTCCATCCGCCAGTTGCAATTCGTGGTCAGTGACCAACTCTATCTGCCGCGCGGCGTTGCCATGCTGAAGCGTGTGTTGGGCGCTGCGGGGACAGATGATTTGCTGAGATCGGCTCACCATCACCGTTGACGAGATCGAGATCGGCGGACGCGCGAGCACAACAGCCGAGGCCGACCGCTCCCTGTCTGGCAGGGCTTCCGTATGGTCGCCGAAGGCGAAGCCTTATGAATTGGCAGTCCGCTGACTCTCTCGATAGCGGTATTTCGGAGCGCTGCCGGCGAGCGCGGTTGTCGGACAGGTAGAACCTCTTTGGATCTATGAGGGGGACTGACCGTGCCGTCAGATTGCAAACTTCTTGTCATTCCTTTGTTCGGTCAGGACGCGGACTATTCCTTCGTCCCGACCAAGGGGAGCACGCAGCGGTGGTCCAGGGCGGCCGTCAGGTCGGCGCGTCGGCGCTTCGGCCTTGACGGCCGCGAGCACGATGGCAGCCTTGCGATCTCTCGTGGCGATGGTGTGCATCGTGGTGACCCTCGCATCATCAATGCTGTTCAGCGATGCAGCGCAGGCCGAACGAACGTTGTCGGCCACGCTTCCAGTGAACTGGCTATCCATCGATCCCTGCGCGGCTTTTGTCACGGAGGTATCCAAGAGTTTCACCGCGCCGGAACATTGGATACGCGCAGTGATGCGCGTCGAAAAGCGGCGGCAAATTGCGAGCGCGATCGCAGAAGGGCGCCATGGGGCTGATGCAGATCATGCCGAAGACCTGGTAGAACTGCGCGCCCGCTATGGTCTCGGCGCCGATCCATACGATCTCCGCGACATCATCCTGGCCGGCGCCGCTTACATGCGCGAACTCCATGATCGTTGCGGCGCGCCGGGCTTTCTCGCCGCCTGCAACGCCGGGCCTCGACGCTACGAACATCATCTGGCGACGGGTCGCGCCGATGCCGGATCAGATCCAGGCGTATGTCGCGACACTCGCATCGATGATCGGGGGCAAACGGACTGGCGGGAAGATCGTCGCGGCGTGAGGTCGTTGCCCCGATCCGATTATCATTGTTTATCGCGCGCACCGCGAGCAACTCATCCGACGATCGGCCGCCGCATGGCGTGTACCCAGATCGTCCACTGAGCCAGCGTCCAGTTGTGGGTCTGTCGGCGCTGGTGCGGCACCCAGGCAAGCCGTTCGTACACCGTGCCAATGAAGTCCGGTCACGTGATCCAGATTTCGCTTCATCGCAGTTTGTCAGGAACATCGCATATTCTGATGTGAGGCAGGGGAGGAGGGCCATACGAGCCACGGATGGCAAGATAAAGCGGGTTTCCCCGCTTCCGGAACTTCGTTCCTAAGTTTTTGTCTGCACATTGTTTTAGGTCGGTCTCCGACGTTCCGTCGAGATGAGCGAGCGGCGTTTTTTCCGATTATCATTCTCTTTCAATGCTCCGAGAGCCGTCGCCCGCGAAGTGCTGAAAATCGGAGATGGCCGTATCTTCGCTGGCGCAGGTATTTCTACGCTGCATCACGCGGACTGCATTGCTGGTCTTGCGCGATAACGTTCGACTTCCAATCGTCGTTTCATGGCGCGCAACGAAGACGACTTTCGTATCCGTCCCGGCAAGGTCCGCGATCGCGGCGGCGGACAAGAAACCGCGCGCCGAATCGGCGCGGCGGGTGGACGCCCGATCAGCTTCGTCGGTGAGGTCCATCGGGCGATCCGGCGCGCTGGCGGCAATCCGAACCGGGACCCCCGCACCGGGAAGGGAGGCGGCCGGTTCAATGCGCGGGGCAGGGGCGCTGCGACGGCGCTGACGCTGAGGGATCGGAGTGCGTGGAGCCGGGACGGAAGCGGGGTGCGCACCCGCTCGCGACGCGTGGCGGTGAAGGCCCGCGTGGTGAAGCTCAACCCGCAGCGCGGAGCCGCCCGCGGGCGGCAGTTCGTCGGCGCCAAGGCGGTGGACGCGCACCTGCGCTATCTTGAGCGGGACGGCGTGACGAAGGATGGGGAGAAGGGCCAGGTCTATTCGGGCGAGCGCGATGTGGAGGATGGCCGTGCCTTCCTCGACCGCGGCCGCGATGACCGCCATCAGTTCCGCTTCATCGTCTCGGCCGAGAACGGCGTGGACCTGGCCGACCCGCGCGAGACCACCCGCGATCTGATGAAGCAGATGGAAGCCGACCTCGGGACGAAGCTCGACTGGATCGCGGTCGATCACCACAACACCGGCTACCCGCACACCCACATCATCGTTCGGGGCATCACCGACGACGGCAAGACCCTCAACGTCGCCGGCGACTATATCGCCTACGGCATTCGCGAACGGGCCAGCGAGATTGTCACCCGGGAACTGGGCCGCCAGACCGAGCTTGAGGTAGCGAAGCAGCTTGAGCGGGAAGTGGACGCCGATCGCTTCACCCGGCTCGACCGGATGCTGATCGCCGAGCAGCAGGGGAAGGAATTCGCCGACCTGCGCCCTGACCAGGACATGCGCGACACCTTCCGCCAGAACCGGGCACTGCTGATAGAGCGAGCGCGCAAGCTGGAGCGCATGGGGCTGGCGACTGAGATAGAGACCGGCAAATGGATTGTATCGCCAAAAGCCGAGCCGACGCTGCGGGAGCTTGGTGAACGTGGCGACATCATCAAGACCATGCACAGGGCGTTGGAGCGCGAAGGGCTGGCGGAGGACCGCCATCCCGCGCGCTACGTTTTGCACCGCGAGAACGCGACCGAACGCATCGTCGGCCGGGTGCTCGACAAAGGGCTTGGCGGCGACGAGATGGGCGAGCGGGTCCGGCTGATGATCGACGGGGTGGACGGTTGCGTGCATCACATCGAGATGGATGCTGCCCGCGCAGAGGAAGCTGGCCGAGGCATGATAGTCGCGGCTGGCTCCGCCCCTCCCGGGCCGCGCGCAGCAGACCGCAACATCATGGATGTCGCAGGTCAAGAAGGCGTCTATCATCCGTCCGTGCATCTGGAGCGGGCGCGCGCCGCCATCGACCGCATCGGCGGCGATCCTGAGGCATTCGTTCGCACCCATGTCCGCCGGCTGGAGGCGCTGCGCCGGGCCGGGCATGCCGAGCGGATCGACGCGGATCACTGGCGCGTCCCCGCCGATCTCCCCGAGCGCGGTCAAGCCTACGATCTCGCGCGGGACCGCGCGAACATCCGAGTCAGCGTCCTGTCTCCCACCGGCCTTGACCGGCAGATCGGCAGCGATGGCGCGACCTGGCTCGACCGGGAACTGGCCTCGCCCAGTCGTGCCACGCTTGCCAATAGCGGGTTCGGCCGGGAGGTCAGCGAAGCGATGGAGCGCCGCAAGCAGAGCCTCGTGAACATGGGCCACGCCGTTCGGTTGGATGACGGCCGTATCCGTGTGTCGAAGGATTTTATCGCCAATCTGGAGTCTGCCGAAGTGACCTGTGTAGGCAAAACCATGGCAGCCGAACGCGGGCTGACATTCACCACCGCCAAATCAGGCGAATATGTCAGCGGCACGCTTGTCGGCTCGACCCAACTGGCCAGCGGCCGCTTCGCCATGATCGATGACGGCATCGGCTTCCAGCTCGTGCCGTGGCAGCCCGTTCTCGACAAGCGCATCGGCCAGCACATCAGTGGTATCATGCGCGATGTTGGCGGCATCGAATGGGGTTTCGGCAGGAAACGGGGGCTGGGGTTATGAGCGTCCCCAACATCGTCACCTGCTTGTCGCCATGGGGCCGGACCGGCGCCATCCCCTCAAGGCTGGCGCGTGCCGCGCCCCCGCTTCGCGGCTAGCGGCCTTGACCGAATGTCGCCGGTCCGGCAGGGGCTTGCCAAGCAGTTAAGGTCGATTATGCAACGGAACGCTCCTTCCGGATAGGGGACGGGGGAGGGGCCGCGTTGTTGCCGACCGACGCGTCCGCAACTCGCCATGCAATTTGTTTGGTACGGTGCCCCTTTCTCCTGACACCATCTCATGATACCGGACCAACAAACCCTGGATTGTTCGATCGTGCGCGCGTTTCTCTTCTGGGGCTGGTGGATCGTCACCGCCTGGATGTTCGCGACGGTTTTATCGTCTCAACTCTGCAACGCCAAGTTCCGCCCATAGCCAATCGAAGCTGTAATTTGCCAATTTGTTGTTACGGTCGGCAGAAGCGGCCGTGCTGTTTTCGATCATTTTAAGCCAGTCGACGACTTTTACGCGACCCCTCGCGGTTCTGGCCGCAGCGCGTGGTGATTTATTTCCGAGCATCGGGATTGGCTGGTCAAGCAGACTGCGATAGTGCCGATCCAGGCCCGCGTGAATAATAGCGCGGCGCTCTTCTTCGGACATCTCCGGGATCTGCGGCGCAGTGTCCTCTCGCGACGTCTTGAGCTGTTCGACGGATTGCATCTCGACCAAGGGCCACCAATCCATCGAGCATCTCGGACAATAGCGCGCGCGCTCGGTCGGAACGCGCCCGGGAATTTACCGATAGCACCAACGCCTTATCCTTTAACTCCACACCGCCGAGTACAAGCGAACCATCATCGAGGGTCGTGATGAAGGTCTGCGATTTCGGCGATAGCTTCTGTTTGCCCGAGGCCCAGGCAGGCTTCTCAAGACTGACCCAGTTCCAGAACGTCGCATTCTCCTGACGAAGCTCATGACAACGCCCTAACGCCGCTCGAATATTGTCGGCCGTGGTACCTGCCACGAACGGATAATGCACAGTGCAGAACAAAAGTTCGTCGCCTTCAGTCTTCCGTACTGCCGGAATTAGCGGACTTAAAGCGCTATCGATGGCATCGATGAGCCATAGGGTCGTGATCGTTGGGGCTACGGCACGCAGGACCGCAGTCTCGGAGAACCCGCTGGCAATTGCCGGGTTGTCGACGCCGCGACCAACCAAATCGGCAAACTTTTGTTTCTCTTTCTCGACACGTTTCGCGAGCTTGTGCAGAAACTTCAGGAGTTCTTCCGATGCATCGCGGTCGAATGGCAGTATTGCCCCGCTGATTTGTGTTCGTGATCCAACCTGCACAACGCGCGTCGCGATCCGGTCCCATTGTTTAAAGGGAACGGGTCGCCGACTGTTCACTGATCAGGACTGGTTCGCCCCCGCGCACAAGGTCCCGCGCGCGGAGGTATCTCGGACGATATCGCTGACTTCGTAGAAGCTCATCACTGAAGTTCGCAACGCGGCCATATAAGCCCGGGTGGACGCGCCTTCCTTCCACCCTCGGCGTTTCAGATAGTCATCGACGACATTGCTTCCGTCATCAAAATCACGGGTCAGAAAATCCTCGAATGCGCAACCCCAGACCGTACGCATGAACCAGTCTTCGCCGAGTATCGAGATGATCTCGTCGACATCGAGATCGGTTTGGTCGCAGGTGGGCAGCAGATGATCGTCATAGACCTCCGCGAACCGACCGCTTCATTGGTCGCGGGTCAGCCATTTCATCAACCCTTGGAGCGAATGCGCGCCGGTCATGGTTCATGCTCGCGTCGTGGAATCATCGGTCACTGCCCCCAAGCCTGCGTTGTGATAGTCTAGCAAATCGACATCACCGGCTCGACGGCTGGGCTATCCTCGAGAGGGTCGAATCAACAAGTTTTCATGGGCAGACCCGACTTGCTGGAAGGGGGCCGCCGTCTCATGTGGCGGGTATTATGAGTGGACCCACACCATCGGATCGTGAGGTATTGGCTGGATCGGTTGAGCGCGTCACCTACCAGAACGCCGAAAACGGCTTTTGTGTCCTCCGGGTCAAGGCCCGCGGGCACCGTGATCTGGTCACCCTGGTGGGTCATGCCGCCGCGATCTCCGCCGGGGAATGGATTACCGCGACCGGCGACTGGATCAATGACCGCACCCATGGTCAGCAGTTCAAGGCCCGGTTCCTCAAGACATCAACGCCCACCTCGAACGAGGGCATCGAGAAATACCTCGCCTCTGGAATGATCCGCGGCATAGGTCCGGTCTATGCCAAGAAGCTCCTGCGTGCCTTCGGCAACACGGTGTTCGATGTCATTGAGGCGGAACCCGACCGCCTCCAGGAGGTAGATGGCATTGGTCCCGTACGAGCAAGCCGCATCACGGCTGCCTGGGCCGAGCAGAAGGTGGTGCGCGAGATCATGGTGTTCCTGCACAGCCATGGCGTCGGCACTGCACGGGCGGTACGTATCTACAAGACGTACGGCGCCGATGCCGTCCAGGTCATGTCCGAAAATCCCTATCGTCTGGCCCGCGATATCCGCGGCATTGGCTTCAAGACCGCTGACGCTATCGCGATGAAGCTCGGCGTCGACAAGACCGCCATGATCCGCGTGCGCGCCGGCATTTCCTATGCGTTGACCGAAGCTATGGACGAGGGGCATTGCGGCCTGCCTACTGACGGATTGGTTCCGCTTGCCGAAAAGCTCCTGGAGATATCGCAGGATCTGATCCGTACGGCTCTCGACCTCGAACTGGCTGAGGGTACGGTCATCGCCGACCGCGTTGGCGAAACTGACTGCATTTTTCTAGCTGGTCTGTATCGCGCCGAGCAGGCAATTGCAGAACGGCTTTTGACGCTTGCCAAGGGCAAGCTTCCTTGGGATTTGATTGCTCCTGAAAAGGCCATTCCATGGATCGAGCGGCGGATCACCTTGACACTCGCCGAAAGTCAAAGAAAGGCGGTCGCGCTGGCGCTTGCTTCCAAGGTTCTGGTAATTACCGGCGGCCCCGGCGTCGGCAAGACTACCATTGTCAACGCCATTCTGCGCATTCTCTCGGCCAAGGATGCAAGGCTTTTGCTTTGCGCCCCCACCGGTCGCGCGGCCAAGCGGATGAACGAGGCTACCGGCCTTGAGGCCAAAACGATCCACCGCTTGCTCGAAGTTGATCCAAAGAAGGGCGGTTTTCGGAGGAACGCCGAGAATCCACTCGACTGCGATCTACTTGTTATCGATGAAACGTCGATGGTGGATGTCTTGCTGATGCATGCACTGCTCAAGGCGGTGCCCGACGAAGCCGCGCTGCTCGTGGTCGGGGATGTCGACCAACTGCCCTCAGTAGGCCCCGGCCAGGTATTGGCCGACATCATCACTTCGGGTGCTGTGCCCGTGGTGCGGCTCACCGAGGTGTTTCGACAGGCTGCCAAAAGTCAGATCATTGTCAGCGCGCACCGTATCAACGAGGGCGGCATCCCTCATCTGGGCAAGCCCGACGGCGAAAGTGATTTTTATTTCGTGGAGGCGGACGATCCGGAAACTGCGCTGCTGCGCATCGTCGAATTGGTCAAGACGCGGATTCCCAAGCGTTTCGGCCTTGATCCCATTCGGGACGTCCAAGTTCTCTGTCCCATGAACCGAGGCGGCGTCGGTGCTCGCTCGCTTAACGTCGAGTTGCAAACGGCGTTGAACCCCGCTGGGGAACGCAAGGTCGAGAGGTTCGGCTGGACTTTCGCGCCGGGCGATAAGGTTATGCAGATCGAGAACGACTACGACAAGGAGGTCTACAACGGTGACATCGGCTACGTCCGGGATGTCGAGCCTGATGACGGTGAGCTCACTGCAACCTTTGACGGACGCCTGGTCACTTACGGCTTCGGCGAACTCGACACATTGGTGCCGGCCTATGCCGCAACCATCCACAAAAGCCAGGGCTCGGAATACCCGGCCGTCGTAATACCGGTCATGACGCAGCACTACGCCATGCTGCAGCGTAATCTGCTCTATACCGGGGTCACCCGGGGCAAGAAATTGGTCGTGCTGGTCGGACAGAAGAAGGCGGTTGCCATTGCGGTCCGCAATGTATCCGGCCGGCGACGATGGTCGAAACTCGGCGAATGGCTGCAACGCTAATAGATCGAACCTGAGAGCCAACACGGGCACAAGGGTATACCGATTTGGGGGCACGCCGTAGTCCCCGATGCGCTTCGCCGCTTTATCAAAAGCAGATAGTGATTGAATGGAGACTGAGCGTGGCTGTTCTGATTCTTGGCGGCACAGGTTCGATCGGCCCCCCGTGCTCCGCGAAATCGTTCGACTGGGACACGATGTGGTCGCCTTGGCGCGGTCCGACGGTTCGGCAAGCAAGATGGCCGAGCTCGGCGCAGTGCCCATCGCTAGCGACATCAAAACACCCGAAAAATGGATCGGAAACCTTCCGCTGCTTCAGGCCGTCATCCACTTGGCTCCACGGAAGAGACACCGCTTCATCCGCTTGCAGCGTTCGCTTGGATAGTGCCGCATCTGCGTCGCGTCCTCGATAATAGCGGTATCGAGCCCGTAGTCATCCATCCCGCGATGGTATGGGAACCTGACGGGGGCGTGTTTCGGCGCTTCGTCGACGATGCCATTGAACGGGATGCGATCCGTATCGTCGGCGGAGAGGACGTGCGCTGACCACTGGTGCATCGAGAAGACCTTGCAAATCTCTACGCCTTGGTACTCGAAAGCACCATTACACGGGAAAGCTATATCGGGGCGGCGATCAGCGGATTTCCGGTCGGTCGCAGAGTGCGCGCGATTGCGCGGCGTTTTGGTAGGCGCAATCGCTAACCACAAATCATTTCCGCAGATACCATTGCGGCCGAGCTTGGTCCTTGGCCCTCGACCAATAGCTGAGCGGCGACAAGGCGTGGCGCAATCTCGGTTGGAAGCCGAGGCACCTTGATCCAGAAAGCAAGATTGCCGCCGTCAACTGAGGAAAATCCGGCGATGGAGCAGCAGAACACTTCCTTCCCAAGGCGTGATCGTTGGGAGGGAGCACCCTGTTCCAAAAGCTGTAACCGCCGCCTGCAAGCATTTCTACGCCGCAAGTCGATGACTCGAATTTCTGACTTCCGTCGTGGAATTCCTGGCTGTTTTCATCCGATGGACCCTGACGAGGGAGCGACGGCATGGCAAAGGAAGAGGGACGGAAGGGGCCTTGTCCGGTCAACGATAACGGGCCGCAAACGGGCGAGCCCCTCGACCCCCGCATTCTGCGGATTGCAGAAGCCATTGGCCGACAGCTTGCTCGCGCGCAGGCCAAGCCTCCCGCCGCCGCCAATGACAACGAACCACGGCGACGGTAGCCACGTTGGAAACGGGTTTTCCAAAACTGGGCTTGGCTTTTCTGAACCAGTGACATTTTCATTCTGTGCGGCTCGCTCGCACAGGTAACAGTCAAGTTCCGGGGATAGCGTTGACAGGGACGGAGGGCGGCGATGAGCTCGATCAAATTGTGCCTTGATATCGACGCAAATTATCGAATCGATATGAGGCCTGATCTGGAGACGAGGCCATGCCCAAGGTTGCGCTTTACGCCCGCTACTCGACCGACAATCAGAGCGTGGTGTCAATCGAGGACCAGTTCCGCATCTGTCGGGAGCATGCGGACCGGGAGCATTGGCAAGTCGTCGATACCTATCATGATGCCGCTATCTCCGGTGCCAGTGTCATTCTCCGGCCAGGTGTCCAATCGCTATTGCAGGACGCCCAGCGCGGCAGGTTCGACATTGTGCTCGCGGAGGCCTTGGACCGCGTCTCTCGCGATCAAGCCGACGTGGCGACGCTGTTCAAGCATCTGCGCTTTGCCGGCGTGCAGATCGTCACCCTAGCCGAAGGCGAAATCGCCGAGCTTCATGTCGGCCTCAAGGGCACGATGAACGCCCTGTTCCTGAAAGACCTCGCCGCCAAGACCCATCGTGGTCTCCGGGGACGTGTAGAGAAGGGCAAGGCCGGCGGCGGGCTTTGCTATGGCTACGAGGTGGTGAAGCGTACCGACAGCGAGGGCGAGCCAGTTCGGGGCGAACGCAAGATCAATGAGGCCGAGGCCGCGATCGTCCGCCGCATCTTCCGGGAATTTGCGGTGGGAAAATCGCCGCGCGCCATCGCGACTGATCTGAACCGGGATGGTATTCCCGGCCCGTTCGGCCACACCTGGGGCGATACGACGATCCGGGGTCACGCCTGCAGGGGCAATGGCGTCGTCAACAACGAGCTCTATGCGGGCGTGTTGGTCTGGAACCGGCAGCGCTTCATCAAGGACCCGAACACGGGCAAGCGTGTGTCGCGTCCGAACCCCGAGGCGAAATGGGTCAGGACCGAGGTGCCGGAGCTTCGCATTGTCGATGACGAGTTGTGGCAGCGGGTGAAGCTGCGCCAGGCCGAGCTTGCGAAACAATTCGAGGCTACGACCAAGGGCGTCCGTGCTGCGCGCGCGGAACGGCTGAACCGCTTACGTCGTCCTGCCTTCCTTCTGTCGGGTCTACTGACTTGCGGATGTTGCGGCGGCAAATATGGCATCGTCGTCAACGACCGCTACGGCTGTCTTGGTCATTTCCGCAAGGGGATGTGCGACAATGGCCGAACTATACGCCGTGACGACATCGAGCGGCGCGTGCTGGCGGGCCTTACCGATAAGCTGGTATCTCCCGAGGCTGTAGCGGTCGCAGTGCGCGCCTATGCCGAGGAGACCAACCGCCAGAACCACGAGCGGCGCGCGCAAGTGGAAGCGAGCCGCCGCCCCCTTGAGAAGATTGAGAGGGGAACAAAAGCGATTCTCGACGCCATCGAGGATGGAATGTATCAGCCGGCCATGAAAGCAAGGATGAGCGAGCTGGAACAGCAGAAGGCCGAGATCGAGAAGCGTCTTGCAGAGGCTCCGGCAGATATGCCGGACGTACATCCGAATATCGCCGAACACTACCGCGCGAAGGTGATCCGTCTCGCAGAAACCTTGGCCGAGCCGGAGGCCGATGGGGAAGCTCGCGAGGACATCCGCTCGCTGATTGGCGAGGTAGTGATAACTCCCGGCGATAAGCGAGGTGAGAGCCACGCCACCCTACGTGGCGAGTTGGTGGCCATTCTCGACCTTGCCGCCGGTCGCCGGAGGTCTCCCAGACCAGAAGTTATAACAAACGCGCTTGCAGGTCCTCGATTTGAACCTAAGACCCAGGGCCAAGAGCGCCGCAGTACGAGTTGCGGGGTTCCATCATGGCGCCGCGGCGTGCCCTGGACTGCGGTGCATTTCGACCATGCTATCCCGACGATTTCATGCCTCACTCCCATATCTGGAAAGTGCTAGATACGAAGCGCCGGGTTTCCGGGATGTTTCCATCCTTGAGGCTGCTCAAGTATTATTGCGCGTATATCCAGTTAGGCAGACATTATTGCTCTGGCCTGTCGGCTAGCTCTAATTTTCGGTATCGGAAACAAACGGATGTCCAAGAAGAGAAGCGACACGCGACGCCGAATATTGGAAGCCGCTGGTCGGCTTTTCGATGTTGAGGGGGTCAGGAGCGCCACCATCGACGCGATTGCTGCAGAAGCTCGCGTTACCAAACGGACGCTCTATTACCACTTTCGTAGCAAGGATGATCTCATCGCTGCTTCGCTCCTTGATCAGTCTTTAGTTGTGCAGCGTGCAATCGATTTCGTCGGCTTCGATACGAGCGAGGGTTTGGAGGACGTCGTCAAACAGGTCTTCGGCACGGTTTCGGAATTGACAGCCGACATCCGATGGAAGGGCTGCGCATTTATGCGCGCCGCCATCGAACTCGCCGGACTTCCCGGTCACCCCGCCGTTCTGGCTGCCCGGAATCATAAAGCTCAGATTGAGCTGATCCTTTGCAATAGACTAACAACCCTCGGTGCTCGGGATCCCGCATCCTCGGCCCGAAAAATAATGATTCTGCTCGATGGTGCGATCATGCAGGGTATGGTGCATCATGACCCCGACTACGTCGGCGAAGCTAGTCGTATGGCGCTAAACATTGTAATGAGCGCCCGCCGAGAGGGACACCGCGTTCTTTTTCCAGGTCCAGCGCTACAACCGGTCTCCGAACTAGACAACACAGCTCTTGATTTTGCATTGCATTGTGGGGCATCGGCGTCCTTGATCGAATCGCTCGACCGCATCAGGGCCGGCTGATCGTATTCGCGGCCGCCCGTGCTTGGTTTTTCAGAGCCTTGGCACTGCATTCAGATCGAGCTTTGTGATGTTCTGAGTTCGTCCGATTGGATGTGGTACCACGAATTATGCGGCTCGAGTTACCGCAAGTCGTGGGCAGCTTGCCCTCCGCTTTTTCCTTGAACCAATTCAAGCATGCACCGCCGGCCGGGTAAATGGTCGGAAGTATACTCACTAGTGTATGTGATTGATGTGGGCTCCGAGCGATAACTCTCGACATCGAGAGGTATTGGGAGCGCCGCAGCGTGAATGCTGGTTTTCGCTCCCGACAGGAGATCGGGCGTGAGGACCGGAAACGCGAATGCTTACGGCTGCGACCCCAGGTCGGGTGTCGCATCTTGGTGCTGCGACGCGTTCGCGGCGCAGCCAACTGCAATCCGAGGCTGCCTGTGACCGGGACCTTATTGCGGGTAGGTTTAAGACATAGCCAGACCCTGACGGTCGACGCCGGCATGACTGTGCCCAACGTCTCGCCGGCTTTCGGCAGTTTCCGGGATATGCCGGAGGTATTCGCGACCGCTTATATGGTTGGCTTCATCGAATCGACTTGTATCGAAGCGTTGCATCCGTACCTCGCTGCCGACCAGAGAACGGTCGGAATCCACATTAACGTAAGCCACAGTGCGGCCACGCCTGTCGGCATGAGCGTGACGGCGGAAGTCGAGTTAATTGCCGTCGAAGGAAGGCGGCTTCAATTCCGTGTCGAATGCCGCGACGCGAAGGAAATCATCGCTGCCGGCACCCACGACCGCGCCATCGTTGATCTGAAGAAATTTGCCACGCGTCTGCAAGCAAAAGCCGAAGAGCCCGGGATCGCGCGAGCAATGCGAGAAAAGGCATCGTAATGCTCGAAGGAAGCGGCCGACTGGTGCCGCCGGCCCCGACCGCAGCGGAGCTCTTGGCACTCGGGGATCGTGCGCTGACAGTCTTGGCGCGACTTCCCTCGACGCTTGATGCCCATCGTGATGGGGTCTCCAAAGAGATGGTCAAGGCTGCGCTGACCGCTTTCGCGCAAGAGGACTTGCTCAATCTCGCTTTCCTCGACCCGAAGGCTTCGACGGTGCATCCACATGACATGCGCCGTACCGCCACGATCATGGAAGTACTTGGTGGGGGTTCGGGGTCTTTGGCTTCGATTTACATGGTGAATGCGATCCTCGGTGGTGCCGTCGTCGCCATCGAGGGAACGTCTGAGCAGAAGGAACGACTGCTGCCCCAGCTTCGGATGGGTAAGCTGGAACTAGCCTTTGCGATGACCGAGCCGCAAGCCGGCTCCGATGCTGCGAGCCTTTCGACAACGGCGAGCCCCGATGGCGAAGGCTTCGTACTTAGTGGCGAAAAGCTTTACACCACTGGCGCGGCCACCGCCGATTGGATCATTGTCGTGGCGCGCGTCGCCGCGGCGCCAAAGCGGACCTTCGGCTTGTTCCTGGTGCCGCACGGCGCGGCCGGGCTCACCGTGGAGCCGCTCGCCAAACTTTCCGCGAACATTCATGCATCGTGCCGACTGAAGCTCGACGAGGTCCGAGTCCCACCGAGCCAGATCTTGGGTGGCGCCGAACGGATTGGATCAGCGTGGTCGACCTTGCGCGTGACCGGTTCGCTCGAGCGGCTGATGGTGGCCGCGATGGCTCTGGGCCTCGCGAGCGCGGTGGTCACTCGCGCTGTCGAATTTGCCAAGTCGCGCCAGCAATTCGGTCAGCCGATCGCCGCATTCCAAAGCATTCAACACATGCTCGTGGAAATGCAAGTGCAAGAGACCAGCATGCGCTTGTTCGTCGAGCAGGCCCTGTCGGCCTTGGAAAGCGGACGTGACGCGACCCAGGAGGTTTGCATGGCGAAATACGTCTGTTCCGAGCAATTGCAGACGATCGTATCGCAGGGAATGCGGGTCATGGGCGGGCGAAGCTATTTCGATTTCGAGGACATGGCGCGGTACTACAGCGAAGCCCCGTTCAGCCTCTTCGCCGGGGGCACCGTAGAAATTCAGAAGATGCTGATCGCTCGAACCATGGGGCTGGGCTGAGGCGCGCTAATGCTAACGAAGGACCAAAGATGGACTTTTCCATTCCTGACGATTTGAACCAGATCAAAGCCAAAGTGCGGCGGATGGTCGACACCGAACTGAAGCCGCACGATCAGGCGATCGAGGAAACGGGACACATCCCGCCTCAGGCGCTCGATGCAATCCGTGAGATGGGCCTGTTCGGAACCCTGATCCCCGCCGAATACGGTGGGCTCGGGCTCGGGATGCTCGGCAATTGCCTTGTGATCGAGGAAATGGCCAAGGCCCACATCGCCTATTTCTACACCTACAGCATGAATGTGCATATCGCATCAAAAGGTATCGAGCTTTATGGATCGGCCGAGCAGCGACGTCGGTGGCTGCCTGACTTGGCCAGCGGGCGCATGATCGGCTGCTTCGCGCTGACCGAGGAGGGCGCGGGATCAGACGCGGCAGCGCTGAAGACGACAGCGGTTCGCAACGGTGATCACTACGTCATTAATGGACGCAAACGATACATCACCAACGCGTCCATCGCCGACCTTTTTACGGTATTCGCGGCAACCGGTGGCGACGAGACACGGCGGCAAATTTCCGCCCTTGTCGTGACAAGGGATACGGCCGGCCTCCGGATCGGCAAGGTCTTTGCCATGGCCGGCGGCCATGGCACGCTTCAGGCGGAGGTCATCTTTGAGGATTGCCGCGTCCCGGTCGAAAATCGTCTGGGCAAAGAGGGCGAAGGCTTCGCCCTCGCGATGCAGAGTCTGGATGCGGGACGGATCTGCTGGGCCGCCTACAGTATCGGCGCCGCCGAGCAGCTACTCGGCATGGCGATCGCGCATCTTACCGAGCGACATCAGTTCGGAAAGCCGCTGGCTGACAATCAGGGGCTTCAGTGGATGCTTGCAGACATGGCAGCCGATCTGCATGCCGCGAGGCTGGTCTGTTACGACGCAGCCTGGCGTTATGAGCGCGAGCCGGCGAAGCGGACTGAGATCGGTGCGATGGCGAAACTCATCGCCTCCGAAATGGTGTCCCGTATGGCCGACCAGACGGTGCAGCTTTTCGGCGGCGAAGGATATCGCAAGGACCGGTCCATCGAGCGGATCTGGCGCGAGATCAGGGTAATTCGGATCCTTGAGGGGACATCGGAGGTCATGCGCAACATCGTCGCCCGTGAGCTGCTGCGAGAGCCACGGCGGCGGCTCAGTGTTGACCGGATAGCGGGTTGATCGGCCCATCATGGGAACATTCAAGGCGATCGTGGTGGAGAAGACCGAAGCCGGGCAGGTGGTCGCGATCCGTGATTTCGACGAATCGCAATTGATGGAAGGGGACGTCACCGTCCGGGTAACCCATTCGTCGATGAACTACAAGGACGGGCTGGCCCTGACCGGAAAGTCGCCGGTCGTTCGCCGCTTTCCAATGATACCGGGCATTGACCTTGCCGGTATTGTTGAATCTGCTTCCCATCCCGAGTTCAGCGTCGGCGATGCCGTATTGCTGAACACCTATGGGCTAGGTGAGACCCACCTCGGAGGCTTCGCGCAGAAGGCACGCGTGAAGGGCGATTGGTTGCTGCCGATTCCCACAGGCCTTGATGCGGCGCAGGTCATGGCGATTGGCACAGCGGGTTATACAGCCGCACTCAGCGTCCTCGCACTCGAACGACATGGCCTCACTCCAGATCAAGGCGCCGCGGTCGTTACCGGCGCAGCCGGTGGTGTCGGATCGGTCGCAACCGCGCTTCTGGCCAAGGCTGGATGGCATGTGATCGCTTCGACCGGCCGCCCGCAGGAGAGTGGCTATCTGCACAGCCTCGGCGCAGCAGAGGTTATTGATCGCAGCGAGCTTTCGGCGCCGGCGACGCGGCCGCTCAACAAGGAGCGTTGGATAGCGGGAATCGACTCCGTCGGATCGCACACCCTCGCGAGCATTCTGTCGATGACCAAGTATGGTGGCGCCGTCGCCGCCTGCGGTCTCGCACAGGGCATGGAATTACCGGGGTCGGTTGCGCCGTTCATTCTGCGGGGCGTCACACTCCTTGGTATCGAATCGGTAATGGCTTCGAAAGGCATGCGGATCAAGGCATGGTATCGATTGGCGTCCGATCTCGACGCCCGGAAGCTCACCTCGCTCGTGACGACCATCGGTCTCGACCAGGTCATAGAGACCGGCAACGCGATTCTCGACGGCAAGGTGCGCGGACGAATCCTGGTGAAGATCGAATGAAGAGAGCGCTTGGTGCGGGCGTATCGGCGTGCCGCGGATGCGTTTCGGTTGTTGCTCTTTGCGAATTGAGGGATCGGTGAATGTTCGACGGGTTTGACCGGAAGCAGATCGAGACGGATGGTGCCAACATTAATTGCGTCGTCGCCGGATCTGGGCCACCGGTCCTGATGCTGCATGGTTTTCCGCAACATCTCGCCATGTGGGCGAAGGTAGCTCCAAAACTCGCTGAGAACTTCACTGTTGTTTGCGCTGATCTGCGGGGCTACGGCGACTCCTCCAAGCCACAATGCTCTGTGGATAGGTCCAACTACTCTTTCCGTGCCATGGCAGCAGACCAGATCGCGTTGATGAAGAGTCTCGGCTTCGAGCGGTTTCATCTGGTGGGTCACGATCGTGGAGGACGAACCGGCCATCGCATGGCCCTCGACCGACCGGACGTCGTCCGGTCGCTCGCGGTCCTCGACATTGTGCCGACCTACGCGATGTTCATGGAAACAAATCGGATGGTCGCTGGCGCCTATTGGCATTGGTATTTCTTGTCGCAGCCCGAGCCGTTTCCCGAGCGCCTCATAGGTGCCAATCCGGATTTCTTCTACGAGACCTGTCTTCTCGGCTGGGGTGCCACCCGCATTGAGGATTTTGATCGTGAAATGCTGGCCGACTACCGGCGTTGCTGGCGCGATGCGGCCATGATCCATGGCTCCTGCTCGGACTATCGGGCTGCTGCAACGATCGATCTGGAACATGACACTGCCGACATTGAGAGGTTGGTCGACTGTCCGGTACTCGCATTCTGGGGAACGAATGGCATGATGCATAAGTGTTTCGACATCGGTGCTGCCTGGCGCAAGCGATGTTCGCAGGTACGCGATGCAACCCTCCCCGGCGGGCACTTCTTCATCGATCAGTTTCCTGAAGACGCGGCGCGGATACTGATGAACTTCCTCCTGTCCGCGTGATCGTCGGGTGGTGCTGTCCTTGACGTTGTCCTTACCTTTCAGGAGTCCTGTTGCGATGAGTGAGTTTTACGTCAAGGTCGGAGATGCGGTTACGTTCGCCAAAACCGTCGGCGAGAGTGACGTCTATCTGTTCGCGGGAATTACAGGGGATTTTCTGCCAAACCACATCAACGAACAATTTATGGCCCGTTCAAAATATGGCCACCGCATTGCGCACGGCGCCCTGATCGTAGGCTTCATGTCGACATGTGCGACACTCATGATCGGAAAGTGTGGAGGAAGCAGTCTGGACGAGACGCCAGTGGCGCTCGGCTACGACAAAGTGCGCTTTCTCGAGCCGGTTGTAATCGGCGATACCGTAACACTTACCTACACGATCGCGGAGATTGACCCGATCAAGCGGCAATCGGTCGCTGACATCGAGGTGATGAATCAGAAAGGCGACCTCGTCGGCGTGGCTCGTCACATTCTCCGCTGGGTGAAACACTAATGCTCAACGCTTTTGCCATCGCCCGCGTACACCTCACCTGATCCCCTGCAAGAAAGTTCCCCCATGCATATCCTTATCATCGGAGCCGCCGGCATGGTCGGCCGCAAGCTCACCGACCGTCTCGTTATCGAAAGGACGCTGAACGGCCTGGATATCACCGAACTGACCCTCGTCGACGTGGTCGAGCCGCCGGTACCAGTCGGCTTCGCTGGCAAAGTCTCCGCTGTCACGGCAGACTTGGCCTCACCGGGCGCCTCTCGCGGCCTGATCGATGGTCGCCCCGACATTATCTTCCATCTGGCCGCCATCGTCTCGGGCGAAGCCGAAGCGGACTTCGAGAAGGGCTACCGAATCAATCTCGATGCTACGCGTGGGCTGTTCGATGCTATTCGTGTCGAGGGCCTCAGAGCGCCCTACAAGCCGCGCGTCGTCTTCACCTCTTCGATCGCCGTGTTCGGGGCGCCCTTCCCAGATAAAGTCGCCGACGAGTTCATTCAGGCCCCACTGACCAGCTACGGTACTCAGAAGCTGATCGGAGAACTCCTGCTCGCGGACTATAGTCGGCGTGGGTTCTTCGACGGCATCGGCGTTCGGTTGCCCACCATCTGCATTCGTCCTGAGAAGCCCAATAAGGCGGCGTCTGGCTTTTTCTCTAGTATCCTGCGCGAACCGCTGAACGGACAGGAGGCGGTGTTGCCGGTGTCGGAGGATGTGCGATGCTGGTTCGCTAGCCCGCGAGCGGCCGTTGGCTTCCTCGTTCACGCGACAACCGTCGATCTGTCCCGCGTCGGAGCGCGCCGAACCCTCAATATGCCCGGCCTGTCTGCCACGGTGGGCGAGGAAATCGAGGCCTTGCGGCGCATAGCCGGCGACAAGGTGGTGAAGCTGATCCGGCGCGAGCCGGATCCGACGATAGACCGGATTGTCGCCGGCTGGCCGCGTGACTTCGAAGCTCTGCGCGCGCTCGAACTCGGCTTTCGGGCAGAGACTTCGTTCGACGACATCATCCGCGCTCATATCGAGGATGAACTCAGCCGGACGGATGCAGTAAATTCTTGAACGGGGTTACGACATGAAAAATGGTGAGCGAGCTGACACCGTGACTAAGGGCCTGGACCTGTTGAATCCGCTCGCGGCGTTCCGTCTTGACCGGGACGTCGCGGTTATCACCGGCGCCGGCAGTGGGGTCGGTTATGCCATTGCGATCGCCTTCGCCCAAGTGGGAGCGCGCATCGCGGCGCTCGACCGCGATGCTGCCGCGGGCACGGCACTCGTCGGCAAGATTGTTGCCGCTGGCGGCAAGGCGGAAGCACACGTGCTTGATGTGACAGATCAGGCGGCGGTCGATCGGGTGTTTGCAGCGATTGTCGAGACGCATGGTCGTCTCGACGTACTCGTCAACAGCGCCGGTATCGCCATTCGCAAACCGGCGGTCGAACTACCACTCGCAGACTGGGAGCGAGTGATGGCCGTCAACACCACCGCTTCCTTCCTTTGCGCCCGCGCAGCCGCCCGACACATGCTCGAATGCGGTGGTGGGCGCATCATCAACATCGCCTCGGTCATGGGCCTTTCGGGTGGGATCTTCCCGAACGTCGCGTATCAGACTTCGAAGGGCGCCGTGATCAACCTGACCCGAGCGCTCGCCGTGGAATGGGCACGCCAGGGCATCCGGGTCAACGCGGTTGCGCCGAACTACATCCGTACGCCTCTGACCGCTGCACTTTTCGAGCAACCGGAGAAGCTCGCGGAAATCGAGCAGTCGACACCCATGGGCCGTGTCGGCGAGCCGGAGGACGTGGTCGGCGCAGCGCTCTACTTGGCGAGCCGCGCGTCAGCCCTCGTCACTGGCCATATTCTTGCCGTCGATGGCGGATTCCTCGCTCGATGAGGAAGACTGGAGAAAGAGGAACCGACCTCCTCATGACATGCGGCGGAGCCCCTTTGTACTGCCTTGGGGTGAAGCCATCGGCTACTCGCGCGATGTACCGCGCCTCGCGCGAACTCGAGGCGAGTCGGGAGAATGTCGCCGCACCGCGGACTATCCCCGTCGAAATGTCGGCGACCAGGCGTGACGTGCTGTGTATCCCTTGCGGCGCCGCGTACGGCCCACCTCGCGATCCCGCGTCCACCCTATGAGGCGGGCGCGAAAAAGAGGTGCCGATCGCTCGCTTCTACACCACGGTCCAACGGCAAGCCTCAAAGCAAGCCCGGAAGGAAGAAACGCCCATGACCACGAAGATCGCCCTCGTCACCGGCGCCGGCTCCGGTGTCGGTAAAGCCGCGGCCCTTGGCCTCTTGAAGGCAGGTTATTCCGTGGTGCTCGCCGGCAGGCGCAAGGAGCCGTTGGAACAAGTTGCAGCCGAAGGCCCCGTCGGGGCGAAGACGCTCGCCATCCCGACCGACGTTGCCAATCCCTCGTCGGTCAAGGCCCTGTTCGCGGCAACCAAACAGGCCTTCGGTCGCCTCGACGTGCTCTTCAACAATGCTGGCGTCGGCGCACCCGGCATTCCGATGGAGGAGCTGACCTACGAGCAATGGAAGGCGGCGGTCGACACCAACCTCACCGGCCCCTTCCTGTGCACCCAGGAGGCGATTTTGATCATGAAGGACCAAAACCCACGCGGTGGGCGCATCATCAACAATGGTTCGATCTCGGCTCACGCACCGCGCCCGAATTCGGCGCCCTATACCGCGACCAAGCACGCGATCACCGGTCTCACCAAGTCAACCGCGCTCGATGGACGCAAATACGACATCGCATGCGGCCAGATCGACATCGGCAACGCCACGACCGATCTCGCCGCTCCTATGGCTGCCGGTGTGCTTCAGCCGAATGGGCAGATCGCGGTCGAGCCCCTGATGGACCCAGCCCATGTTGCGAGCGCGGTCGTCTACATGGCGAGCCTACCCTTGGACGCCAACATCCTGACACTGACCGTTATGGCGACCAAGATGCCCTTCGTCGGACGGGGATGAGCGGATATTTCGCGGTCCCTATGCTGCTCAAGCCGATACTCCCGCCGTGAGACGGAGCGTGCCCCGCACCCAATTGGCCTCAAGGAGTTCGCCATAGAGCTGCATTAGCAATCGGTTCATCGCCGCCTTTCAGGGCGGCGATGATGCGTTGATTCAGTGATGCTTATTAGTGAGGCGCTGAAAGGGCGGCACAAACTGGGAGAACCTGTCCAGCCGAAAGGCGGGAAGCGCCGGCAGTTTTGGTTCGAGTGCTAGGTCCGCCAGCATGCTGCCGATGGCGCTGGCGAACTTCGCACCGTGACCGGAGCAGGGGGAGGCAACGATGACCCTGGGATCTTCGGGCAGCCGATCGATAATGAATTCGTTGCCGTTGTCAGTCCGCACGTCGGCCTTCAGTGTGTTGGTGTACAGGCAGACGTCACGGTCGGCGATCGCTCCTGCAGCGCCGGGCACGAATTCGGTGAGCGTCGCTCCCACCGCTTCGAGCTCTCGGTCGGTTGCCGGCGGGTGCCATTCGTCGGCGCCAGCGACAGGGCCATGATCGTGCCGCGCGGCCTTGACGCCGCGGCCCTCGAAGTCGGGGAAACCGTAGACCAGGCCGCGCCCGCCCTCCACGATGAACACCGGAAACTCTCCATAACGCACGGATTCGGGTTTGGCAGGCGTGAACCATCCGACCGCTTGCCGGGTCACCTTGAGGTGCCTCTCCAGGCCCGGGATGAACGGCGCGATCCACGGGCCAGCCGCAACAATGACCTTTTCGGCCATCACCTCCTCGTTGGGCGTCGCGATGCGGATGCCGGCCCGCGTCCGCTGCATCTGCGCTTCGGCCCTGACGATCTGGCCGTCGGCGCCTTCCCTGAAGGCGAGCATCGCGGCCTCCGCCATCAGGATGCCGCCGCTCTCCTGGACCACGACGTCCCAGCCTTCCGGCAGATGGAAAGCGGGAAACGCCGCGTTGGCTTCGGCTCCGTTGGTGGGACCGGTAACGGCGCCCTTGCGCGTCGCGGCGGCGCGGGAATCCGCCACCATCTGCGAACCGGGCGGGCCAGCTTCGAGCACGCGGCTTGGTTTAAGGATGGTCCGTCCGCTTATGGACTCTAGCGCGCGCCAACCCGCGAAGGCCTTGTCACTGAGATCGGTATAGGCATCACTCTCGAAGTTGAAGCGCCGGTAGACCCGGCATGAGCCGTGCGAGGAGCCACGAGATTCGCCGGCCGCCAAGGGATCGAATCCGAGCACATCGACCCCACGGCGCACCAGCGAATGGAGCGCCGAGCTTCCCATTAGGCCAAGGCCGATGATAGCGACCTCGCACGTGCGCATAACGAATAACCTCCTCAAGCGTTCGTTTGAATCGGCCGACGAGTAGCCAAGGTGGCGCCTGTTAAACGTTGCTGTACGACAACTCGTAATTCTTGGCGAATTCATCGAATGACAGCAGAGCGGCGCGGCCTTCCGGTTCGACAGTGGCACGCTCGGGATCGAGGCCCGAAAACTGCTTGATGGTCTCGATCGAGTCCCAGAGGGTTACCGCGAGAAACTCTACGCGTCCGTCAACCTGACGCTGCAGCAGATACGCGCCCTGGTGACCGGCGATATCCTTCAAGTGCGGCGCTACTTTGGTGATGAAGTGACTTCGATAGGAGTCGGCTTTGGCGAGGGTGGCCGTCCCGTGCCACGTGCGAGCGATCATGTTACTCTTCTCCCAAACCGTTGAACCTGTCTTCCGACTTGATCTGGCGACTGATGACCAGGCGTTGAATCTCGGAGGTGCCCTCATAGATTTTGCAGACACGGACATCGCGATAGATTCGTTCCACGGGAAAATCATTGAGATATCCGAAGCCGCCGTGAATCTGGATGGCGTCGTTGCACACCTGTTCGGCGGTCTCGGAGGCGAACAGCTTCGCCATCGATGCCTCCTTCAGGCATGGTCGTCTGGCATCGCGCAGGGCCGCTGCCCGCAATACCATCAATTCAGCCGCATGTAGCGTCGTAGCCATGTCCGCGAGTTTGAACGCAACGGCCTGGTGATCGATGATGGGTTTGCCGAAAGTCTTCCGTTCTTTCGAGTAAGCCAGCGCAGCCTCATAGGCTGCACGCCCCATCCCGACTGCTTGGGCCGCGACGCCGATCCGTCCGCCTTCGAGGTTTCCAAGTGCGATCTTGAGGCCTTGCCCTTCCTCGCCGAGCATTTGCTCTGGGAGTACTACGCAGTCGTCGAATATAATCTGGCAATGGTCCGAGGACCTTTGACCCATGGTGTGTTCGACCTTGCCCACGACGTATCCCGGAGTTTTCGTAGGTACGATAAATGCGGAAAGCCCCCGCTTGCCAGCATCGGGATCGGTAACCGCGAAGACGATGGCGACGTCGGCGGATTTACCCGACGTAATGAACTGCTTCACTCCATTTAGGATAAACTTATTCCCCTCGCGGCGTGCCCGTGTTTTGATCGAAGCGGCGTCCGAGCCGGCCTCGGGTTCGGTGAGACAGAACGCGCCCAACTGTTGACCTGAAGCGAGCGGCCGCAGATACCGCTCCTTCTGCTCAGCGGTTCCGTGCCGCAGGATTGAAGACAGGTCAGCGAGTTGTGTACCTGGAATGACGTGGAGGTGGCACCGTCGGCGGCAGCGATCTCCATCACCGCCAGGGCGTAGGAAACATAGTCCGCGCCCGCGCCACCAAATCCTTCCGGAACAACCATGCCCAAAAAGCCGAGCCTGCCCATTGCGGCGAACGCCTCCGCGGGAAACCGGGCAGTGCGGTCACGTTCGGCTGCTGTCGGCGCGAGCTCGCGCTGGGCGAACTGACGCACGGCCCTCCGGATCAATTTCTGGGGTTCTGTCAGCATGAGCCACATCCTAAGTACAGGGCGCTACAATCGCGGAGTTAATATGAAACGCTCGCCGTTTTCTGTATTGGCTAAAGTTGCGAATGGGCCGCCACAGAGGGTAATCTCGGCTAAGGTCGTCTACAGAGTCTCAGATATCGACACGACATCGCGGTCACTGACCGCAGCGGAGGATCGCGGGGCATGGCCCGTACAGACAAGAACAACGTCACAAGATATTGGTGGGACAGCCACATTCCCGGCCTGAGCTTGATGTCGGCCGATTTCACCTCTCATGACTACGTAACCCACACCCATGACGCATTCGTCATCGCCATCTCGGAGCTCGGAAGCGCCAAAATAAAGAGCCGGGGCACCGTGGAGACCGTTCACTCCACGAGATTATTCGTGTCCAATCCAGAGGAGCCCCAATCGTCTTCGATGGCGGGAAGCACCCGTTGGCGTTATCGGTCAATTTATCTCACCTCGGCAGGTATCGTAGCTGTGGCGCATGGCCTCGGAATCGAAGAGGTCCCATACTTCACCAAGAACGTAATTGACGATTCCAATTTGGTGAGCTGTTTCGGGTCTCTCCATCGGGCCTTCGAGGCTGGAGCGGATCCATTTCTTAGACATGAGCTTTTGATATGTGCTTGTGAGCGCCTGTTTCGCGGTCATGGAAGTGCAGCTGTACGAATGAAGTCGGCCCCCCGCGACCGGACGGTTGCGCGCAAAGCGATCGAGCTCATCCATGCTCGCTTCGCCGAAGCGCTGCTCCTCAGCGAGCTTGCGGCTGCGGCGGGAATGTCTGTGTTTCAGCTTATCGGCCTATTCAGGCGAACCGTTGGAACGACGCCGCATGTATATCTGACCCACGTCCGGCTGAACGCCGCCTGTCGCCTCTTGAGGCTGGGGCATTCAATTGCGGAGACGGCGGCAACCGTCGGATTTTGCGATCAGAGCGCTCTCACGCGTCATTTCAAGAATTGCTACGGCATCACGCCTATGCAATTTGCCAATGCGGCCAGTCCCGCCCGGAGCTTCCGACATCGCAACTAGGATCAAACCGTGGGTGGGGGCACCGCCATCGACATGCTTCCAGCTAGTCTTTCCGGGCGAGGTTTGTGCGTAGCCAGCGCCTGAAGGTCTCGAGGGCGCGACTGCGCCGGCTTGCCTTGGGATAAACGAGCCAACACGCCCCGGTTGGGCAGGTGAGGGCGATGGGTCGGCAGATTGATCCAGCGCGCTCGCGGAGCAGCGCAAACGGCTCCAGTTCCAGCGCGCCGCCGGCGCCTTCTTCGGCCGTCTGCGGAAATCCCACCCGATCCGACAACACCCTCAAAGACCATCGAATTGGAACCAACCACACCTCAAATGGTCACCATCAGCGAATGTCGGTACCGGTGGTTGCGCCTCCGCGCAACCACTTTTGTTATAACTCACTCACCGTCCCGGTCTAACCGGCGGGACGGACTTAGCATAGCTTTTCTGCGGAGCGCGGGGCGGACGACGGAGCCCAGCTACGTTCAGCGTTACCAAGTTCATTCGGGGAGGCGGGGCCCGGCAGGACTGCCGCTTTCCAAAGAATGCAAGCACTTAGCCGGAGCTGAGACAGCCGGAAATCCAGATATTTCCCGATGTTTGTCTCATCGGAATGTCTCAGCGCTTCCCATCCAGAGTGCCGGAAAAGACCGCAATCGTTCACGTTCGGATCACGGCAATCACCGGGTCGGAGGAAAATAGTCACCGGCGTCGGTTATCCTCGCCGACGCGGTGGACGAACGCTTTCGCAGAGCGCCATTGCGCCAATGATCTCGCCAGCCGGGGACGGCTACAGCCGCGCGAGGTCAATCTCACGAAGTAGACCAACACAAACGAAAACGGCCGCCCCGTGAGGGACGGCCGTTTCGAAACAAGGAACTGCGGTGCCACCCGCAGCGCGAGAAAACATGCCAGACCTACTTACTGCAGCGCCGGCGACGGCGCAAGAGTCCAGTGCAGCCACACTCACGAAAAAGATCGGCGCGCGCGGGCTGATGCCGAGCTCCTCCACCGGAGGGCGCGCACATGGCTAAGCGCGTCCGTCACATGAGGATCGACAAGAACGATCCCGCCGCCGTCGCGAACGCGCACGCGTTCATCCGACGTCTCTATGAGGCCGGCGCTGCCGATCGAAAAGCGGCCGCGCTTGAGCGCGCCCGCGGTACGATCCGATTCCGTGAGCTTGAGACCGTCTTCGCCTTCGCTTATCGCGGCGGACCACTTACTCAGGACGACGCCGGGGAACGCGATCTCTACGTCGCCGGTTGCCACTTGTGGCACATCAAGAGGCGCGATCACGTCGGTTCGATCAAGGCCTGGGCGGCGATGTGGGCACCATGGTGCGGACCAGCCGAGCTGACGGCGCTGATCGAGCGAGTCGAGGCCGATCCTCGCAAGTGGACGGCCGACCCGATGGCTCGCGAACTCGGCGTCACCGACGCGATCCGGACCGCGTTGGGCTTAACCACGATCGGCGCCATTGATTTCAACAAGAAGCGGCGGAAGCAGCGCCGCGGCAAGAAGAGCGAGGCCCGCAGCACCAAGCGTCGCCGCAAGGCCGGCGCGGTTCCACGGGACGAGTGGCTCACTGCCCATTCCGAGAACCGCACGAAGCCGTGGCTCGCGGAGGGGAAGAGTCGCGCTACTCATTTCCGTGAGAAGGCGGCGGCCAAAAAGGCCGGGATCGCCGTTGAGACAAGTTCGAACGCAGCATTAGAAGGAGAATCACTGCTGTGTTCGCACCTGTCTCACGATGTTGAGACGTCGGTTGTCGCAAGTTCGTCGTCCCGTTCTGTCGTCGTCGTCGTAGAACCGGTCGCGGCCAGCCGGGCGCCCGAAGCGCCCCGGCGCTTGGTACCGCCCGTGATCGACGTGGTTGAAGTGGAGGTGGTCGGCGTCGGCTTTGGGCCTCCGCCTCCCCCGGTCAGCCACACACAGCGAGGTATCGAAAGAGCGCTCTGGCGCCAGCAGCAGCATCGGGAGGGCGTTCGATGAGCAGCGATATCGTGGTTCATGGCGGCGGCATCGTCACCGGCGTCGGAAGAGAAGATCGGTTCGCGGTTTGCTTCAAGCCGGCGAAACCAACCCTGGACGCCGTTGTGGAGCTGCGGAGGCCGTTGGCGTGGCTTGATCGATGCCGCCGGTCCCGCGTGCCTCTCTTCGACCCGACGCAGGCCGCCGAGCTGCTCGAGATCATCCCAAACGGCAGCAGGCTGGCGAGAGCTGGAGCGCTGTTCCTAGTGGCCGAAGAACAACCGGCGCCAGAAGGCTGGTTAGATGTTGCGGTCGGTTTAATGCTGGACTCCGATCTGGGCGCGCTTGGCGTCAACGACGCCTATGCGTGCGCGATCTACGATGGCGCGTACAACGATCCCGAGATCTTTCAGGACTACTTGCCGGGCTTCAGCTGCGGCGTGGTCGCGCAGGCTGTCCGCGAGGCTCGACGGCAGCAACGCTTGCCGTCGCCAGGCAGCTTCCTCGCGCTGTGTGTGAAGCATCGGGCACAGTTTAAGAAGTGGAACTCCGACACGAGCACCCTGCTCGGAATCCGATATGATGCCGAGGACGCTCTCGAGCAAATCCAGGCACCGCGGCTCGCGCTGACCTACGTCGACGACGAGATGGATATCCCGTTTTGAAAAATCTCTGGGGGAGCCCGCAAAAAGGGGCCGCCAGGACAGTGGGGCCGAGCGCCGCAGCTATTCAGGTTGAACCTTCTCGGCTCTCAAGAGACTTACGAGACAGGCTAACCTTGATTTGTCAGCGACGCGCGCTAGTCGGAGGGTTCAATCAACGGAGAGTATAGGGAGAGCAGCGATGACAACCAGATTTCGCCTGTTCAGTTTGGTGCATGCACTTTTCTTGGCGATCATCTTGCTGACGTGGCCCAGTGCGGGCATTCAAACGAGTGCAATGGCACAGTCATCGCGTTACCCGCCCCCGCATTGGTATAGCTGTCAATGGCCCAATTGCTACAAACAGCGTCGTGTTTGTGTGCGAGTAAATGGCCCCTACGGCTCATTTCCCCGCTGCTCAATGCAATCAGTGTGGTGCTGTCCCCCAGGTCAAATCCAATAGAACGACATGGGTCGCGCTGGGCTGCTTGTCTTGGGCGAACCCGTGGGTTGTTGGGCTGGGTCGCTGGGCTGGCCCAATGGGAGATCTGGGGCGACCCGGGCTGCCTCGCGGGCGGGGTTATATGTAAGACGGAATCCAAACCTTGTTACCCGTCTCACCCGGTCAATTTTTGACCCACAACCCACCCAACCCAAGGCGACGGAGGTGACCCCTGGGCGAACGGTGGGTGATCTGCTGGGCGATCACCCAGCAATGAAAAACCACCCCGGGGGGCATCGCCGAGGTAGTGCTTGACACAACCACGTCGCGAGGGCGCGCCCGAAGCGCGCCACCTGTGACTGCGAGCTGGAGATCCGGTACTTCGCCGAGCCGAACCGTACCTAATCCGCCGGCGAGCAGGATACCAAGGCAAACAACCAAAAGAACCATTTCAACCCGAAAACCATCGGTGGCAGCCACATTGCGGTCGTATAGACAACCAACAATTGCACGGACCGCGAATACGCGGCCACAAAAGGGGGAAACTATGCGTTATGTTTCGACGGTAAAATGTTGCGTTATAGTGCTCGGATTGGTGACCGTTGGGGGCATTTCGGAAAGCCTTGCGGATTGCCATGTGACCACATTTGTGAAGTTGCGTAATGGGGCATGTGGCAGGCCCACGCGGTGGGAGCTTAACGCAGGCACACCTGTTAGGTTGACGGGAGCAAGGGGTTACTGCCGGGACCCGGGCTGGCCCAACAGGCATTGGGCGGAGGTGGAAGACCCTGGCTATCACGCGCGGTTTGACCCCGGTTACGTCGCAGAGGTTGTTCTTAGCTTTAGGTGTTACAGGCACCCCCGAGGACATCGACAGACGCCGGTTTGACCTAAGCGTCCCCAAGCCGTCGGACAACGCACGGCGTCCTGAACCGGGTGGCAAATGTTCCACCACAGGTGTACGCTACGAGCGTACTACCCCAGTTGCAGGTTTGTTTTTTTCGAACTGAAGGTGCGGGGGAAGCAGTCATGAGCGCAGCCAAGTTTCGTCTGTTGCGCCGTGGAACTCAGCGCAATCCAGCCTCAGACCACGGCGGCAGCGGACATTCCTCCGAATAAATCTTGAGAAGGATGATCGCTATAAAGCAAGGGAGATTGCAATGGTTTCATTGAGAGCTCTCGCCCTAGTCACGCCTCTGATCCTGGCAGGAAGCCTGCCATTCTGCACCCCGGCAATTGCTGGTTGCCTGCCCGAAGAACTAACAGGAGACACAGGAGGCGGATGTAAGCCGGCGCCTAGTGGTGACCAAAAAGGAGGATTATTGCCGGAAGATCATAGCAAGCCCGGCCAAGATACCGTTTTTACTGACCAGCAGGACCGGCAGAATTTTTGCGAGGTAGCGTACGCAAACGCGATCAAAGGCTGTCCGCAGGGGAACGCAGGAGCAAATTGCAGAGCCGCTGCCGCCAAGCGTGAGAACCTTTGTCTAGGCAAGGAAGACGGTGGTGGCTCTGCAGGATCAATAAGCGCTAATCCACAGCCCATAACAACGACCAGCGCGGCGACCTGCAGGAGGGTGTTTCAGCAACAGATGGCGGCCTGCCGAAGGCATACGCCGAAGCTGATGCAAATGGGCACCGATGCGACTGGAACATCTAAGTCTTGCCTCGCAGAAGCGGTCCAGCAACGTGATCAATGCCTCGCGATGAGCAGGTAACGAGGCAGCGGCTTAGCGTTTTGCTGCGAGCCGCTGAGTAGGTAGCGCTCAGGGCATTTACGCCCGGGCTCTCCCGAAGAATTTTTTGATTTTGCCGAGGGCGCCCCATCGGCGCCCGGCGACCTCGCGTTGGGGACCGCGCGGCAGGTGAAGGTGAGCGACAGGACAGTCTCCGCCGCCCGCGCTGAGATAGCCCCTCGATCTGTCCAATCTGGACAAATCGAGGCCCATCCTTCCGGTTCAATTTGGGTGTACCTTCAGAGAACCAGTCTTTTCATGGTTCAAAAAAGCCATTTGACAAACCAAAATGAACTACTATGATAGAAACCATCCAAAATGAACTGTAGGGTTTCATGTGCTATGTTCGCGCCTATCTTCGTGCCAGTACCGACGAACAGGACGCGACCCGCGCCCGCGACCAGGTGAAGGCCTTCGCCGCCGAGCGCGGCCTGGAGATCGTCGCTTGGTACGTGGAGAACGAGTCCGGCGCCAAGCTCGCCCGCCCGGAGCTGTTCCGGCTCCTTGCCGACGCCCATGCCGGCGACGTCCTTCTCGTCGAACAGGTTGACCGCCTGTCACGCCTCAATAAAGCGGACTGGGAACGACTGAAGGCTGAGCTGGCGGCGAAGCACATCCGCGTCGTGGCGCTCGACTTGCCGACGTCCTGGACGATGGCCGCCAAAGCCGCCGACGAGTTCACCGCCCGGATGTTCGAAGCCATCAACAACATGCTGCTCGACATGCTGGCCGCGGTCGCCCGCAAGGATTACGAAGACCGCCGTCGCCGGCAGGCGCAGGGCCAGGCCAAAGCCAAAGCTGAGGGCCTCTACAAGGGCCGCCCAGAGGACACAGAGCGCAATGACGGGATCGGCCGCATGATTGCCGCCGGCCAATCCTGGAGCTCTATACAGGCCGCGACGGGCTGCAGCCGCGCCACGATAGCGAAGATTGCCAAACGCGCAAAGGCAGCTGCCTAAGCGTTCGCGCGGCGTGTGGTTGGCCCCGCTCTTCGGAGCGGGGCTTTTCGTTTGGTCGCGCAAAATTCGCTGGCGCAGAACGAGCGACGAACATAGCGCGAAAATTTACGAACAATTTACGAAGTTGTGCGAGTGTCGATTCAGAACAGGACTCCCGGGGACGGGGTGGTCCTTCGAGGAAAAGCTTCGCCGGGGACGGTGAACGCGATTTCCACCTTGCTGCCGGGGACGGTGGCTTTTCCAAAATCGACGCTCGCGACGGTACCCGGGTTGCCGGGATGGCGTGGGGAATATCTCCGCTGACAACGCGCAGTGTGGCTTGAGACTTGGGCGCAAACGGCCGGAAGGCACGAGCGCCACATCCGACCCCGCGCGACGAGCGCGATTCCGGCGGGAGGCCCTATCCCGCAAGGGCCACATGAGACTTTAACAATACCTGCGCGCGGCCTAGGGGGCCGCCGCGCGGGCTTAGCCCGCTACCGTAGCAATCGACGGCAGCGGCCTGAGCCCAGCCACCACACACCATCAAACTTGGAGATCGACAACCATGGCTCATACCGCCACAGCAGGCAGTTTCACGTCCGACGACAACAACCCTCGCAGCGCCCGCGCGGGGTCCATGCGGATGAAGGAGATCGCCCGCGAGAATGAGATGAACATCAAGACAATCGTCGCCGGGCTGCTCGATTCCATCGGCAGGTCGCCGACCGAGGCAGACCGGATCGCGGCTGAGGTGATCGCGTCAACCGCGGTCCGAGCGAGAAGGCTGCGCGAAAACGGCAAAAGCGACGCGCTGGAGCGCAGAGCGCTGCCTGCGTTGCTGCGTTCCTGGCCGCCGTCGTCCCAGCCGCGGCCTGAACCGGAACATTGAGGCACACGCATGTCACAATCGCCCGCCGATCGCCCGCGAATCGCCGGGCGATCGCATCGAGATAGCGCCCGTTCGCCCGTCGATCGCAATGGGCCACCTGGTCTCGCCTCGGCCAGCACCAGCGCCACCACAAACGATCCGCTGGCGGCTCGTGTGGACGGCCGCACGGCTCAAGGTCGCAGGACGCGAGATCTGTACTGGAGCCTCTACGCTGCGCTGGGAAGGCCGGAGGATCTCGCTACCAAGGCGCTGATCCTCGCCGCCGCCGAGCTGGTCACGCTGGCCGAGGTCGCCCGAGCCGATCTCCTCGGTGGCCGGGGCGACGTCAACCAGGTGGTGAGGCTTGAAAACCTCTCCACCAGAGCATTGCGCCGGATCGGCGTGGACGGGCCTGCAGCAAAACCCGTCGGACCGACCTTGGCCGAGTATCTGGCTCAGCGCTACGGCGACGCGCCGGCATCGCCGGACACAGAGGATGACGAAGATCTCGACGCCGAGGAGCAAGCCATCAGCGAGGCGACGCCATGCGAAAGCTGATCCCAATGCGGGTGGCGCTCGCCGACCCGGAAATCTTCGGCAACTCGTTTGCGGGACCAAGCTGGATTGCGTGGCGAACACTGCTGATCGCGGGCATGGGCGAATCGCTGCTGCCCGAGGAGCGCCCGATATTCACCAAGCTCACGGGCCGAGCACGCGAGCCACTAGAGCCATGCGAGGAGCTGGTTGTTTTGAAAGGCAGACGGAGCGGCGGAACTTCGGCCGCCGCGGCGCTTCTGACCTACTCCTCTTGTTTGATCGATTACTCGAACGTGCTCGGTGCCGGCGAGCGCGGGCTGGCGCTGTTTCTGGCTCCGAACGCTCGGCAGGCCCAGATTGCCTTCGATCGCGCGGCCGGCCTGATCGACGCCTCGCCGCTCCTGCGCGGCATGGTCTCCTCGCAAACGCAGGACACCATCAGCCTGTCGAACAACGTTGATCTGGAGGTCAGGCCAGCGAGCTATCGTGGCCTGAGAGGTATCACAGCTGTGGCTGTCTGCGCCGACGAGGGGGCATTTTTCCAGGCCGAGGGAAAAAATACCGACGCCGAGATCATGGCCGCGCTGCGGCCGGCGCTAATCACCACGCGCGGCATGCTGATGTTGAGCAGCACGCCCTATGCGAAGTCGGGCGAGCTGCATTCCCTATTTGAAAAGTACTACGGCGAGGATGGCCCCGTGCTGGTGGCGAGGGCCACATCGCGAGACACAAACCCAACACTTTCGCAATCCGTCATCGATCGCGCGCTGGAACGCGACGCGACCGCAGCTCGCGCAGAGTTTTTGGGCGAATTTCGCGACGATGTTAGTGGCTTCATTAGCCGCGACATGTTGCAGGCAGCAGTTGACGAGGGTGTGACCGAGCGGCCTCCCGTAAGCGACCACCTCGCGTTTGCTGATGCTGCATCCGGCATCGCCGAGAACGATGGCGACAGTTTTTCATTGGCCATCGGCCGCGTCACCGACGACGGCACGGTGATTATCGACCTGGCCCGGGAATGGGCGCCCCCTTTCGACGCGAGCGAGGTAACGTCAACCGTTGCCGGCCTCCTGAAGATCTACGGCTGTGACTCTCTCACGACCGATGGCTTCAGCAGCGGCTTCGTTCGGTCTGAGCTTGCCCGTCACAGCATCGGCCACAAGATCAGCGATCTGAGCAAGTCCGAGCTTTACCTGGCAACGCTGCCGATGTTGACCAGCCGCAGGGTGCGACTGCTCGACAACAAAACCCTGATCGATCAGTTCGCCTCGCTGGAGCGCCGGCCTGGCTCGAATGGCCGAGACCGGATCGACGCGCGAGGTCATGAGGACCTTGCGAATAGCGTGGCAGGCGTGGTCGCCATGCTCTCGGCGGCAGCGCCAGCGCCCGGCTGGGGCATCCTCGAACATTATCGTCGACAGTCCGAGGCCGCGGTCGCGGCGCAGGCCGCGCCGCCGACTCTGCGGCAAGAGCACGGCCACCAGGCGGTCATGCAGATTGGTGCTCGACCGCCTCGGCCTGCTGACTTCGTTAAGGTGATCATGCCCCTCGGCAACGAGTCTAGCCACGTCATGGGCGTGTCCGGCGAGTCCTATGTCGTCGAGTTCGAAAATGACACGCGGGTCGTGTGGGTCAGCAAAGCGGACGCGATGGCGCTGGTCGGCAATCCTTGGGCAAACCTGGCCTTCCACGAGGCCAACACTAAGCTGCACGCCGAGCTGAAGGCGAAGAGCGGCCCTGCACCATCCCGAGGCGTTCGTGTCGTCGATCTTCTGCAGGCCGCCGACGACGCGCGCCCGCGCAGCATGTTCGACCGCGGCGGCATCCTTAACGACACACTGCGAATGATCGGACGGTTGAGATGATAGCAGCCGCCATCGAAGGGGAGAATCTCATCGTGCTCTACAAAGCGCCCGAAGAACTGCGCCGCGAGTGGCATAACTTTTTTGCCACCCGCGACGTCACTCTCAAAAAGATCAGCAGCGACCACGACCTGATCAAGGCGGCGCTCGACGGCGACGAGGCCACGCTGGCAAAGGCGGCCGATCCGGACGTCACGATGGCGAAGCTCGAGGCCGCGAAGCTCAAGGCCTCGGACGGCTCGCTGTCGCTCCTGACAGGGGCCAAGATCGTCGCTTGGCTGGATGACTACAATCGGACCTATGACCGGCTCCGCTACATGGAAAAGCGCTCGGAGCGATGGAACGCACTCTTGGGGCAGGGCCGATGAGCGAAATCGAAAAAATTGACACTCCACGCGGCAGCGGCGCCCGCAGCATGACGACGCTATCGCCGAGCGCGGTGAACGTGTCGTACTCGAACCAATCTCCGCCCGGCAGCGGGCCGGATTGGTTCGGGCCACGGCAGCCGATGCAGCCGATCGCGCCGCCCGAGGTCGCCGGCCGCGCCTGGGACTTCGTGCCAGGCTACAATCTCAACACGACGCCGCGACCGTACGAGGCCGTCAGCTTCGAGACGTTGCGCGCGCTGGCCGACAGCTATGACCCTGTGCGGCTCATCATTGAGCGCCGCAAAGACCAGATGTGCAGACTCCCGTGGGTCATCCGCGTCAAGCAGGAAAAAGGCCGCGGAAAGCGGCCGTCGAAGGGCGAGCTTTCGGCCGCCATGCGCGAGCGCATCGCGGATATCACCGATCTCTTCAAGCGTCCGAGCTATGATGTTTCGTTCCGCGCTTGGCTGCGAGCTCTGCTGGAGGATTTGTTTGTCCTCGATGCGCCGGCCATCTTCCTCAAGCGTGACTGGCGGGGCAATGTGATCGGCCTTCAGAACATCGACGGCGCGACCATCAAGCGTGTGATTGATGACTGGGGCCGCACGCCGGAACCGTTCCCTTGGGCTGGCGAGGATTTCTACTGGAACGGCCAGACGGTGACGCGCGAGAACTTCACTCAGGCCGGCTTCACGGCGGCGAATGGATTTGCGTGGCCGCCTGCTTGGCAGCAGATCTTGAAGGGCCTCGCTGCGGTCAATCTCACCGCGCGCGATTTGATCTATCGGCCGCTCAACATTCGCCCTGGTCGCGCCTATGGCATGTCGCCGGTCGAGCAAATACTGTCGACGGTTTCGATCGCGATGCGCCGCGCCTATTCGCAGTTGGAGTATTTTCGCGAGGGCAACCAGCCCGAGTCGATCTACGGTCTCCCTGAGACCTGGACGCCGGACCAGGTGCAGCGTTTTCAAGATTATTGGGACAATCCGCACGTCGGCAACATGGCGGCACGTCGCCGCATGAAATTCCTGCCTGCGGGCTCAAACAACGCCTACACCGCGATCAAGGAAGCGCCGCTCAAGACCGAGTTTGATGAATGGCTCATCAGAATCGTCTGCTTCGCCTTCAGCTATCCGCCGGCCGCCTTCGTGACACTCAACAACCGCTCGGTTGCGGAACAGCACGACAAGACCGGAGAAGAGGAAGGCTCGTCGTCGACCAAACAGTGGGCTGCCGACGTCTTTAACGAAATCATAGAACACCACCTTGACGAGGACGAGCTCGAGTTCGCTTGGATCGAAGAGGACGAAGTCGACCAGGAAAAGCAGGCCACCATCCTGACAAAATATGCCGAGGACGGCATCCTCACTCTCAACCAGGTGCGCGATCGTCTTGGCGAGCCGCCCGATCCCGATCCCGCTGCAAATCGGCTCATGGTCAAAACAGCCGCCGGCTATGTGCCGATTGGCACAGGCAGCACACCTTCGAAACAGGAGATTACCCCGTGATTGAAATCAACGTTCCGCCCGGCGCCTCAACCACCGTCTACGACCAGGATGGCCGCGCGTACCACGCGCGGGTGCACGAAGGCCGCCTCGTCATCGATTTGCGGCCGCGCGAGCTCCGGGTGCTCTTGACCGGCCGCGAGGGCCTGGCTTGGCATGATGCGAATCCTGAGGCGTTGCGCCGCCTTGCTGAGATCGCCTGATGGCTAAGACCGCAAACGATCCCTTCTTCGCCACCAACGCCGAGCCGCTCAGCGCCGCGCGCAAAGGCGCGGCCGTCACGCCGAGCGACACCACGGACCTGTCCTTCGTCACGTCAAAGCTGATCGTGACGATCGGCACCGGCGGCACAGGCATCACCGTCATCTTCGCTGACGGCAGCGACCAACAGTCCGTCACGATCCCGCTCGCAGTGGGGACCTGGGTGCTGGAGATGCAGGTTCGCCGCGTCATGGCGACCGGAACCACGCTCGGCACCGGTGGCGCCGTTATCGCTCTCTGGAGCTGAGGCAAATCGAAAGGAAATACCTCAATGTCGCTACCCTTGATCACGATGCAGCCGCCGAGCGGCCAGTCGGCCCCGACGATGGTCCACCTTCCCGATGCCACCACCGTATTTCCCAACGCTTCGGGGCAAATCTCGATCTCGTCGAAATTTGTAGAAGTGATGCTGGCGGCCGGCTGGTCGATCGTTGTGTCTTCCGGGACTACGCATGTTCCCTAATTGAATTTCCAATCGCGCGACTCGATCCGCGTGCCGTTTTCCGGCGGCACCGCCTCGATCGCGCGTCGAGCGAGCGGGTCCTCCGGGGACGGTGTGGCCCGTTCGCTCACCCAACCGCGCGACCTCGGTGGCTGAGTTTTCCTCCTCGCCGCTGAGTCTCGCGTGCAGGGCGGGCGATCTATGCTTGGGGTGAGGTCGCCCGCCCATCCATTCCGACCGCGTGGCTTCCTCGTTGCCGCGCCAAACTGCGCCAGCGCCGATGAGGTGCTGGCGCCTTTTTTGCTTCCATCCCGAGCGTGTGCGCGTCTCTCCGTCCGCGCTCGCTCGGCGCTCGGCGGCGCGGCGGATGTACCCGCGCTGCCGAGCATTCCTTCGGGTGAGGCATGACCAAAGTTCTTGATCTTATGGGTTTCGTCGCTCAGTTGAAGACCATAGAGCACGACCTGGTCGACGTCGGTCCCGCGATCGTCGCTCGCGCGTGTGAGATGGTAGCGAAGCAAGCCCGAGCGGCCATCGGAAAAGAGCATGAACTATGGCCGGCGTTGGCGCCCTCGACGATCGCAGATCGCGTGAGCAAGGGGTACGCGCCGAATGAGCCGCTCCTCCGCACCGGCGAGCTGCGCGATAGCATCGAATGGACAGCGAGTGGCCTCGAGGGATGTGTCGGCTCGGATTCGCCGATCGCCGTCTGGCAGGAGCTTGGCACCAGCCGGATTCCACCTCGATCGTTCCTCGTCAGCTCCGCAATTTCAATGGAGGAGAAGATCCAGCGCATGGCCGCGCGGGCTGTCGTTGCTGTGCTGGAGGGTCGCGGCCTGCACTCGAGTGCAATGGCCGAGCTGATCCACCTGCTGGGGCACACGTTCCACAAGGTCAAGGAAGATCTGATCGACCCTCTCCTTTTCGGGGACGACGGCGAAGGCGAGAACAAATGACGATTATCGCGCTGAAGGACGCGCCCGGCGGCGCGGCGCTGATCGAGGCTATGCTCGAGGCGATCAAAAACTTGTCGCTGCTTTACGCGCACACGCCGGACGACAAGGCCAGCGCCAGCTTGCAGGGATACATAGAGAAGGTCCGGCCGGCGCTGAGGCAGGCAGTCGGTGCCGGAACGGCGGAAAAGATGTTAGAAGTGTTTCGCGGAGCGGTGATGGGCCGCAAGCATGAGATCGAAGGCGGTGGAGGGTCGCGGGTGTGTAGTATTCCGGGGTGATCAATTAAGGCAGTGTCGCGCCGTCTCGGAATTCGGCTGGGGCAGAAAATCCACCAATAAGTAAGATGAGTAATCTTTCACGTTCGTTTCGCCAAGCAGCCTTTGGCGTGTTTTGCTTGAACGGCCGCGGCACCGTCGCAAAAATCTCGGCATGATTGGGTAAACCTTCCATGTCGGTGTCGAGCACGCAATAGAGCCGATCATTTCGCTTTCGCTGGTCCGTGTTCCCTTCCGCCACTATGCGGCGAACCTCCGCGCATGAAAATGTCGCAACGCCGTGGTATTTTTGGCCGGGTTTCTTGATGCGTGCAGTGACGGTGGCCTTGAACTCTTCATTCGAAGCGCTCTCCCTAAGAACGCTCATGCCCTTCTTTTCCGCATGAGTGATCATCGTGATGGCGAGAGCGTCTTTGTCCAGGTCAGTTGGGGCAATCACTACGCTGTGCAGAACCTCTGAGCTATGAACCTTGCCCGGCGATCCGTGTCGGCCAACGGTAACATGCTCGCAAACGCAGGCTGGGCAAGCTTCGCCGATTCTTACTGCTTTGCCATCTGTTTCGGGATTGACGTAGGTATTTTCAACGCAGTGTGTTTTGAAAACTAGAGCGAGAAACCAATTTGGGACAAACCGTCTGGCAGCGATTGTCCATCGAAGGAAATTTCGTCGCTCCATTTTTGCTCGCCCCGACGTGCATAGAAGCCAATTTTGTTGTCACCTAGAAATTCCAGCTCGGCATACACGTCCGGTTTGCGAATGAACAGAATGGCGTGCCCGTCAGCGTGCAGCGCAGCACGGGGTATCACGCTATCGGGAGACAGTTTTCTAATGAAAGCGTGAGCTTCCTTAAGCGAATAGGTCAGTGGTCTTGCAGCATCGCTTCCATCCCAATCGGCTTCAAATTTCTCAAAGCGCAGAATTTGTGCGACGGCGGCGTCTGCGGGGCTAGGAGAAATGCTGAGACCCTGCCCGATCTCAAGAGCTTTTGTGCCACTGCTGTCTTTCGCAGACGTAGTTCTGATAGTCGGCCCAGCAGGAATCGTCACCGGTTCAACAAGGCGGATGTACGCCTGCGCCGGTCGAGATGCTATTAGCGTGATGCATGGCTCCGCGTCCCGCAAATAGGCTTCCGTGATGTTTTCAATGGCGGTCAGCATGTTTAGTCAATCATTGAGCGCAATGCGCGCAGCGGCTTCAGGTGTAATAATGCCTTCAAACAACTTCTTCAAGTAGCCCTGGGAGTTGGAAAGCTGCCCTAACGGCTCGTTCAGCTTGCCGGAGAGTGCTTCCATACGGGACATTGTTAGGATTGTAATCTTACTCATATCATCTGCCCTCGCCGGCGGACTATTGTCGACAACGCCGATGTTTATATTGGTCAGATTTCGCCGATTGTCCTCCGCATAATCGAACCATCCAGAATGGCAATGGAAAGCGCGCCTTTTGTCGTGAAGCGCAGAGGCAAGGTAAGGGGACGTTTTCGAAATGACTTCGAAATGATCAGCTAGTACTGCGGTGGATGTAAAGCTGTCTACGTATTGCAGTTGAATTGAATTCACGCCGTCCAGTATCGGAGAAGCGACGTCAAGTGAGTTTATCAACTCGGAGGCCATCTTTTGGAACGCAGTCCAAGTTGTATATCGCGATGACGCTAAAATCAAAGCCGTTGTTCCGATGGTGAATTCTCCGATAACGGCGCCATCGGCGTGTCGTTGAAACGCGACACGCCTTCGATGCACCATCATATTCGAGGCGTCCAAAAAAACCTGAGATCCGGGCTGGATTTGGATCGGCTCTATACCGTCAACGCGGTGCACAAACTGATGAAGCGCAGCCGCTTTTCTGCCCGCGACAACTATCTCGTCGAAAGTGTTTGGGTCCACAGGCGCCGCAAAGGAGATGACGGCAGTCACACTGTCGATCGCGTGGTCTGCGTGCGCCGGCTCCCAATTCATCGCGTCCCACCAAACAGCAAATGATCCATGAATCTTATAACGAAATGATTTCCAAATGCAAAAGATCGGTGGGCGTATTAGACCCAGAAAAGGCTGGGTTCTTAAGCAAATCAGGCCTTGGACTTCGCCTTCAGCCCGAGCTCGACCAGGCGGCGGATGGCCTCGGCCCGTCCCGGCATATCGGACTGCCCCCGGCGCCAGCGGTCTATTTGCTCCAATTGATCATCATGCCACCGCTGGCCAACCAGCGTGCCCACGCCAGTTGACGGCCGGCCGATCTTCTTTTTGTTGTCAGAAACTCTTTCCTTTTTCATGACGTCATGTTAACAAAAAGGCAAGCCGAGGGGAAGCTCGTAACTTCCGCCCCGGCTCTAACCCCGAGCACGGAGTCTACCCATGCCCAAGGCTGGACCCAGCATACCAAATCTGTTGGACCTCGCGGAAGAATTGAGCCGCGAGGTACAATTCGCTCCCGAAACTAAGCACGTCGTAACCGTACGGCGGGAATTGATGGCCCGAATCGAGGCGGCGTTGCGCGGCTTGGCAACAGCCGCCATAGAGGCTCCCAGCAAGGCCATGAGGGCGTGGACCACCATCACCACCGAACGAACCCGCCTGCAGCGCGAGCGGCTGGCAGAGGAAATTTCGCGCATCGCGGATGAGAAGTTGCGAAACCGTCTGCGACACGCGATGAGCAGGCTCATGATGTTCATCGAGGACGATCTCGAGCAGTGGATCGCCAGAGGAGGCGAGGCATGAACATCAAGTCGAAGGCTGTTCAAGGATCCGCGCGGGATGACGACGCCGAGCTGCTCGACCTCTGCCGGACGCACCAGCGCTTGTGGCGCCAATGGGGCCGGGCGGATGATGCCATGGAGACCGCCGATCTTATGGATCGCTGTGAATGGCTCTCGCGCAAAATCATCGGCATACCTGCCTTCACCGTTAGCGGCCTCGCCGCCAAGCGCCGTGTCATGCGCCAATCCGAGTTCGACGACCCTTGTCGGCTCATTGAGTCGATCCTGGACTTCGACGCCGAGCGCGTCGCCGCGCGCTGATCGCGCACGATTCGGAGGGGCCCGCCGCTAAGGCGGGCCTTTTTTCGTGGTCGCGGATGGGCCAAAGGCACCGCCGGACCATCACAATGCGGTGAATGTCTCCCCCAGAGGGGCGAAAATCTCCCACAGAGGCCGCGATCATAGCAACTCATTGATTTTATTAGCACCAATCAGGTTCCTAAGCCATTGAAGCTGTGGATCTTTTTTCTTGTCTCGCCGCAGGCACTAAAGCATAACGCTGTCAAGTTGATGTCTTAACCTGGAATAGGATTTAGGAAATGAGCCAACTGGAGGGTGTGAAGCTAGTCACGATCCGCCTGCCGGCTGACGTTAAGGCGTATTTGGATCGCGAGGTCGCGCGCTACAAGTCATCGCAGTCTTCGGAAGTGATCCGGATGCTGCGCGACCGCATGGCGTGCGAGCAGCGGGACAAGGTGGTCGGCTGATGTCCACTCGCGGCACTCATCGCTTATTATCGGTTCCCCGCTTCGCGCTACGGCGCGATGAGGCGGCCGCGTCTCTGGGAGTATCGACAACAAAGTTTGACGAGTGGTGCGCGGACGGCCGGATGCCCAAGGGCCGCAAGATCGACGGCGTGGTCCTTTGGGATACGCAAGAAATCTGGGAGGCGTGGGAGCGGCTCCGAGACGGGCATCATTCAAAGAATCCATTTGATGGCGTCATCGCATGATCAAGACCCGACTGAAGTACTGCGTCTTTGATCCGGACCCGAACGGGAACGATCGCTATTACGTTCGCAAGCCTGGACATCCGAAGATCCGGATCAAGGAATCGTTTCAGGATGGAGAAGGGCGCATAACGGAAGCCTTCATGAAGGCATACTTCAAGGCCCTCGAAGCGCTCGATGGAAAGCAGGCGCCAAAGACGCCTCGTGAGAAGACATTCTATTGGCTGGTGGATCAGTACTATCGATCGCCAAAGTTCAAAAACTTCGATCAACTCACCCAAGCGGATAAGCGCAGTGTTCTCGATCGCTTCTGTCAGACGGCGGGGGATCTGCCTTATGCGGCTCTCAGGAAGGAAGACGTCGAGGCCTCCCAGGACAAGCGCAGGGCGACGCCTGGCGCGGCCGACAAGTTGGTGAAGTATCTGCGCTCGTTGTTCGTGTGGGCCATTGAGAAGAAGCTGGCGACGTTCAATCCCGCGGTTGGGATAGCAAAGATCAATGAGACGGAGGGCTGGCACACCTGGACGCCGGCCGAAGTTGATATCTATCGGAGGTACTACAAGATCGGCACCAAGGCGCGGTTGGCGCTCGAATTGATGCTGAATGTTGGCGCCAGAATTTCCGATGCCTCGCGAATTGGCCGCCAGCACGAGACTGATGGCTGGCTCAATTTTGTTGCCTGGAAAAATCGAAATCGAAAGTCTCGTAAGACGATCCAGTGTCCGATCACACGCGAGCTCGCCGAGGCGCTGGCCGCAACTCCAACCGGCGACATGACCTATCTTGTTAACGATCTTGGCCGGCCGTTCACTATCAACGGTCTCGGCAACAAGATGCGGGATTGGTGCGACGCTGCAGGGCTCCCCCAGTGCACGGCGCACGGGCTGCGAAAGGCGGCCGCGGTGATCCTTGCTGAGAGTGGGGTGACTGCGCCGGAGCTGTGCGCGCTGTTCGGCTGGTCAAAACTGGAGACTGCAGAAATCTACATTCGCCAGGCTCGCCAGCGGACGATGGTGGCAAACGCATTCACGCGTCTTGACGAGTATCGAAACCAGAAAAGTGTCTCAGTTCTGGGACCGAGAACGATCAATGAGACAAAACGGAAAAATAATCGTGATAAATCAAAGCCAGAATAGCCGGATGGTGGGCCCGGCAGGACTCGAACCTGCAACCAGACCGTTATGAGCGGAAGGATACAGCTTACCTCGTTGAACTTCTTGCTGTTTTGGTGGAGTTCGAGCGTATTCGTCGCGTTTTGACGAGGTCGTTTCTGGTGCGAAACTGGTGCGGTACGCGAACGTTCGTTGGCCCATCGCCCCCAGAAGCGGTCACATTGGAACATACTCGGCTGCCGGATGGCGCAAGATCGGCTTGTTGTGATAACGTCGCGTCGAGCCGGTAAGAATGTACGGGACCAGCGATGGCGGGCGGCGGCGCCTCTACTGCGGAACGCAACATCATAACGGTTCTCGCTGTCGATATGGTGGGCTCGACCCGCCACATCGGGGCTTGCGATCCCGACGACGCCCAGGCGTTCCTGGACCATTGGCTAGATCACATACGTAGTGCAGTGGACCGCGTTGGGGGACGGATCGTCCATTATGCGGGCGACGGTGGTATTGCGATATTTGGCTGGCCAAGCGCATTCGAGGATCATGCGGATCGCGCCTGTGTTGCGGCCTGGGATATCCAGAGCCATAGCAAAGCAATCGGACCGGGAGGAAATCCGGTTACTTTTCGTGTAGGTCTTCATTCTGGCCTGGTCGGTGTACGCAGAGGCGGCCGCAATGCTATCGCGCGTTTCGATGTTGCCGGTGCGACCGTGCACGTTGCCGCCAAGTTGCAACAGGAAGCGGCTCCCGGCGAAGTCCTAGTCAGCGGCGAAACCGCCAGGTTGTGCCGCTCGCCACTTGACGTGACGCCGCATGAGGCATCTGCGGCGATAGCTGACCGCCTCATCGAGGTCTATAGGCTGAATGCGCGGCCAAAAGATGTCGACCATAACGACGCGGCTCGCCGCTATCAAAATCCGATCGTGGATCGGGTCGACGAGCTTGCGGTGCTTCGTGAACGACTTCCGCGCCCAGGCGGCAAGAACTCTTCCGTTGCCCTAATAGGCGAAGCAGGAATTGGCAAGAGCCGTCTTGCTACAGCCGCGATGACTGAGGCTCTCATATCGGAAGCAAGATGCTGCGTCTTTTATGGCGCTGTGCAGCGGCGTATCACGGCATTTGCCGTCGCCCGCGCATTGGTGGGCGATATGCTCGGTGCACGCAGCCTGTCGTCAGATGACCATCTTCGCGACGCGCTTACTGGACTGGGAGTTGAGGAAAGTGATCTCAAGACGATTGAAACCCTGTTCATTGTTGAAAAATCCCGCTCGCGCCAACGATTGAGCGACCACACACAAACGCAAATTGTGCGCGCGCTGGTAAATGCCTTCTTGGCGCTGGCGCTTAGTCGGCCGACCCTCTTACTGATCGAGGATATTCAGTGGATCGATCCGGAAAGCCGTCATTTCCTGGAATTGCTCGCGCGCGCAGATAGCACACAACAGCCGCTTTGCATCTTGCTGACCGGCCGGCCGGAATCGTCGAGCCAGGCTGCCAATATTGCGAAATCCATCATTCATCTGCAGCCGCTGCCGCGGGCACATATGGAGACTTTGGGACGCCAATTGTGGCCCAAAAATCGATCTCCATCGGTACTTGCTCGAGCAATCGATCGCGCGGACGGGGTTCCGTTTATATTGGAAGAGTTCCTGCGTTCGGCGGATGCGACGAACGCGCCCAGCGGCAAATCACTGCCTCAGAGCGTCGAGTCGGTCATTCATGCGCGGCTGCAACAGCTTTCGCCTAAGGTCAAGACATTCGCGCAAGCGCTCAGCCTTCTGGGAGAGGAGGCTGAAATCCATTTGGCAACGGCGGTGCTGGGCGTGGACGTTGGCGAGCTATTGAACGCGTTGTTCGAGCTCGAGCGATTTGCATTCGTTCACCCGCTTGCGGGCAATTCCGTGCGTTTTCGACATCAGATTATCGCCGAGGCTTGCGCAAACACGATACCGCGCGATCAGCGTCGAAAGATCCATCGGGCGGCCATTCGGGCGATAACCTCGCGTTACCCGAACCTCAGCGGTCGATACGAGCAATTGGCTTTCCACGCGGAAGAAGCCGGAGAGTCCGAGGCCGCCCTTGGCTATCTCTGGGAGGCTGCCGTGGAAGCGCGCCGGAACGCCGCCGCTTCGTCGCTCAGTCTTATCTTTGACCGGGCACTCAAGCTCATTGAACGCCTAGGGGAAGCTGCGGAAGAAAAATATGTCGATTTCGGTCGCGTGTGTTTCGCTTCGATGTTGCAACAGGGCGAATTCAAGAAAGTGAACATGCATCTGCCGCGCACCATGGAGCTGGCCCGGCGCCAAGGAAGAGCGGCCCAGGTGTGCGGCGCGCATTCCCAACTTGGAATGATTTGCTGGTTTGAAGGCCGGTACGAGGAAGGGCTGCGGGTGACAAGCGAAGGGCTGGAGATGGCCCGCGCGCTCGGGTCGCCCGCGTTGATATTTTCAAATCAGACCTTGATGGCAAATGTATTGCATGGAATGGGCGCCGTCGATCATGCGATTGCTGCGCTGGACGAACTGAGCGAAATGCTCACGGGAGAACTCGAGACGGTGCGGCTCGGAACGCCAGCCAGTCCAAAGTGCACGGTATTGGCATTCAGGAGCTGGTTCATGAATGCAACAGGTCAATACGAGGAGGCGCTTGAATTTGCGCGCCGCGCACTGGAGATCGCGGTTCGCGAACAGGATTTGTACGGGGAAGTGTTGGCCCGCAGCACGATGGCGCGGAATCTCCTCATGCTTCGCCGGAATGATGAAGCTGTAGAATGTTTGTCGATTGCCAGAGAGATTGCCGAAAGCAACGGCTACGATACTATCAAGCCCAACCTGACCGGGGCAATCGCGACCGCGCTGGCGCGCACGGGCAAAGCCCATCAGGCAGTCGGCCTAGTAGAGGCTTGTTTGGAAGGCGGGATGCATCTGCGCACAGGCCAGGCGGAAGTGTGCTACCTCTATGTCGGTTACGCCGAGGCTCTCGTGAGAAGCGCTGAATTGGAGCGTGGGCTTGCCGCGCTCGATCATGCCCTCTCGATTGCTCGCGCAATCAAAAATCCATGGCTGATTGTTGAATGCCTTGGTTTGAGAACTCGCGTGCTGATGGAGACGACGCCTGACGACCCGCGCATCGATCAGGATCTTGCCGAGCAACGTGCGATTTGTGCTCAGTCTGGCGTCGTCGCCTGGGCCATGTCCCGGGTTGTGGCCTGACTGCGATCATGGGGTAACCCGGGTGAAGCGCGCCGGCAACCCGATCGTAATGCTGGCAAGCTTCGTAGGCTCGCCGCCCTTGCCGGCGACCCTGCGCAATCCCTGCAGACGGCTTGCGGCCTTGACGCATTCTTGCAGAACAATCATGGCTACCCGATCGCGGCCCCAGCAAACTCTGCTATTGTCCGCCTCATTGAACAGCAGGTAGGTTTTGATATCCCGATCGAGCTTGAAGCGAAACGGCTCGCCGAAAACCCGCGGGTCCATGTTGGCCGCCCGGATCAGCGGTGCTACCCACTCGCCTTTCTTGACTTCTGCGTTCCCCGATAGATTTGTGTCGGTCTCGCAGTATCGCATTCGTACAGGCAAAGTGGGATTGAGCCGGTCGGCCTCGTAGATGATGTGTGACAGCACATCAGGCACCGGCAGTTGCACGAGAGTCGGCAGATCGAGACGGTACTTGAACAGCGCTCCCATCACGGAAGCGAAGGCCAGCGGAATACTGGCCATAGTGGTACCGACAATTTCGAACAGGATCGTACTGACGTCCCTGTAGTAAACGGACGGCCAATCGCCCCCATTCGATAAGTCTTTGGCATAGAGCGCTTTTATGTGTTCTCGGCCTTCATTCTGTACAAACGCTCCTAGAAGCGACTTCGATGAACGAATCGAGGACGTGCGGGCTCCCAAGAGAACGGTATCGATATAGTCGAGCATTTCGGAACCTGCTTGACGCGCCAAGGCGTGCAGGGTCCCGATCGATTGGACGTTTCCGATCAGATCGGCGAGAACGATGGCAGACCAGATCTGCGTTGTGGCCAAGCCTGGGTTGTCAGGTTCTTTGCCGATCAATTTGGCGACCCAGTCAGGCGGTAATTCGCCGACATGCTGGCGCGCGAAGGGCAGAGCCGCGGCAAGCTCGGTGAGCCAATTCGGTGGCGGAATTCCATATAGTTTGGTGATGATCGCGTAGGTGGCCGGAGCGGCCAGATCATTGACCAGATCTATCCTTCGCGCGTAGGCCGTTCGGCGCAGCGCTCTGTCCGAAGCGGATTCGGCTATCTCGTGTACAACATCGGCCATCCAGGGAGGGTCGCCGTCCGCTTGCCAGGGCTTGTTGGTTTGTTCGGGGCGATACGCGTCCGCGAGCACCCTCCAGGCCTCGTAGAGGACTGTACGAAGACGCCTTCGTACCGGTTCAGTCGGCCCGACGTCCTCTGTGCCGACAATGACATCCTCTCCTCGCGTGATGTCTCGTCCCGTCTGCGTATACTGCCGGACCGAAAAGAGCAGCGCCTTAGTACCGTTAGACTCTTTCACATTGTTCAAGACGGTTTTGACGTCGTCATAACGTCCGACAAAGCAGAGCGTGCCGAGTTTGTTGCCATCGTCGGGAGAACTTACCGTAGTGGCGGCGGGTAGTTCGACGCGAATAACTGTGTTCTTGTCATCTTGAAGAATAGTCTGTCCATAGCGCTGCAATCGATCGGGATCGAACAAGCCACGCATCTTTGCATCGCCCATGCTGAAGCCTGCAAATGGGATCTCGGTTTTCACCGGGTCGAACCGACTCTTGTTGGCAATCTCCCTGAGAGCCTTGATACCTGGCGCGAAAAAGTAGTCGCCGCCGCGAGTCATGACGAAGCGCGGCAGACCGGTCATGGGCGCTGCTGCGCCCGCTTCGAAGAAACGATCCGACACAGCACCGCTATGATTCCCGGTCAGTGGACATCGCCCCAGCCCGGCCTGGCCGAGAAACTCTCCACCGTTGATCCAATTCGACTGGATCACTTCAAACTGCAGGTCGATCCGTGAGTTCGCGGCGATGAACAGCAATCCTCGCCTTTCACCATCATCCAGAGCATCATCCTTGAGGAGCGGACCGCCATAGCTGATTCCGCGCCGCAAAATCCGATGGCGGCGAGCCTCGCCACGCCCACCGATGTCGCGCGGGTTGGCGCGGCGGATATGCGCGCCGAGCGGGCACCTTCTTCCAAGCGGGTCGTCGGCCGCATAACGGAAGTTGTTCAGCGTGGCCTCCATCTCCTGATCGACAGCGCGTTCCTGATCGGGTGATAGAACGAGCGGCACACCATTGGGCCACCGTCCGACAAATTGCGCCGAGAGCGCGTTCTGAGCTTCCTTATCCTTTGGGCGCATTCGGCTGAGAAACCCTCGGAAGCCGGCCACATCCTGTTCGAGTTTGCGGAATACGAGGAACGTGCTTCCGAGCGTGAGACCCTTGCTGATCGGCAGCGCTTGGACCTCGCCGTTTTCGTCGGGCATGTTGAGGAAGATCTCCCCAGGAGCGACCGGGCTCCAAGTGCGATCGCGGCTCGGCGTGCCGCCGCCCGGAAGCGTGTCGCGAAGTCCCATGTCGACAAACGGTTGGCTCAGACCGTCGCGGAAACCAAAATGCTCGAAGCGATAGTCGAGCTCCTTTGCCGCGCCATCTTTGTCGACCTCATAGGGGTATTGGCCCAGTTCGATATGAAGAATCTCTAGGCCAAACAGGCGGAACAGGATACGAAGTCCGAAACGCAGCATCTGACCATGATCGTCCACCGGGTCGTTGAATGCTTTGACATCGCGACGCATCGCTTTCCAGAACGACTCCTTTCCGGAATTTTCGGCGCTCAACGCAAATCCGCCTGTGAAATAGCCATGCAAGCTAGGTAAACCCAGCTCACCCTCCCAGAAATCGGGGGCGCTTGGACCGGTGTCGTGCAGGCGTTCCGCGCGCGCTGCCATTCCCTGTTTGAAGGCATCCGGAAACGACGCGAGCGTCAAGGCGTTCATCTTGAGCGCCGCCAGGCCTGAATAGGTGAAGGCAATATTGATCGGCGTGCCGTCCGTGACGGGTGCTTCCGGACGACCTGCGTTCTCGCCGCGAACAATCCCCGGCGAGGGCTCCCCTGCATCCGCAGGATTCATCATTGCGGGCGCGCATTGACGCAGGACCTCGTAAAGCGTCACGAGCGGGAGCGGCCCTAACAGACCCTCTGGAACAGAAGCGTTTACCTTGTCACTGACCAGATCTAGCTGGGCGGCATAATCGTCTGGTTCGGTATAAACGCGAACCAAGTCCTGAAGAAAGCCGACGTCTAGGGCGCCGATTTCAAAATGATGGCGCATCCAGCTAATTGGATCAAGCCAAGGAACGTTCGGCTTACGTGTTGGAGATTCTTTCGTTGGTCGGGCTGCCTGAGATTGGGGAGATGCGGAGAGAGATACCATACTATCCGCCGTACTCTTGATGCCTGATTTGTCAGAAGACACGATCGCCTTCAGCCACTTCAGGAAGGCATCCGCCGGTCGGTCCGGCTCCGATCCAGGCAATCCAGGGTCTTTTGCCAAACGTTGTTCAACAATCCCTGCATTCACGTATGTGGTTTGCGCAAAGTCCTGCCACAGTTCGTGCTTGGCATCAGGATCATCCTTCATAGCGCCTTGCATACGATCCATCATGGCATCGAACTCCGCTTGCCGGAGGATGCGAAAGAAGAAGAACAGCGACCAGTTCCGCGGCACCTTTTCGTCCTTGCCGACTTGAAATTTTGAGGCCTTCAGAAGGTGGGCCTGAATGTTCTTACTCGTCTCCTCGCGGCTGGCGTGGGCCTGATTAGCCATTTTCGTTCCCTCCCCTCAGCTCCTGTCCGTTTCGAATATTCCGCCAGGCGTCGGGAAATTGCATGCGTATTGCTCGCTCTGCCGCAGGAATTCGTCAAACAGCTCTTCGACGGATCTCTCGCGCGCTCTCGCGGGAGAGTAGATCCGGGCGACGAGCGCGTCGAACCGTCGCTTGAAATCTTCAAGCTGCTTGATGCGGACAGTCGAAAAATTCGAATAGGGTGCGTAAAACAGGTTCGTATTGATCTGGTAACGTCTGATCCACAGCCAGAACTGCTCGAAGTTGCGCGTCCCCGGAAAGTCCTCGCAATTCTCGAAAACCCTATCAAAGTCGCGGGCGAGAAATGCCGCAACGTCACGCATGTAGGCCTTCAACTCGCCATCGAACTCGACAAGTGTCAGCAGGAAAGAGCGCAGTTTCGGTGGAGGCTTTCTTGACCCATCGAGGTAGTCATCGATTGGCACAGGTATGCCGCCGCCGTCGCTCAGTTTGCCGTCCGGATAATAGTCCACGACGCCTGGGAGGGCCGAATAAAGCAGATACTGCTCAGGCCGAATGATGATCATGCGGCCGAAGTGGATCGCGGGTATTCTGCCTAGTTCAGTCGGAAGGCCTTGTTGATGTCGGTCTGCAAGGTTCTGGATCGCCGAGGTGGTGCTCTCTTCATAGGTGCGCCGTTCACCGGGCGGGCATCCAAGTCTGATGGGCGCCAAAACGGCGATTTCGCTGATTCCTCCGATGGTTTTGGAAGCTGCCCAATTTAGCTCGATGCGCGGCGCGTTCGCCCTCTCGCTGTCAATCATGGAGAACCTCAAATCTATGACTTATCGAAAATGTCTTAGCAGAGCCAAGAGTGACACCGATTGCATTCCCGCACCAGAGCCTGGCCTCAGCGACTTGGCTCGCAAAAGTTCAGTGGCCCTAATCGGTCGCTGTCACAGGAAGGATTGAGGAATTAGGTCATGCCATTTGACCTATCGTGAAACGGCTTTTCGCTTAACCACAATGTCGCGAGAGATTCAGGAACCACAAGTGCCGAAGGTTTACAGGTTATCAGTTGCGGGTCGCACTGGGCAGACGTGCACGGCACCCTTCCCGTTCATTCTCGGTGTGCTTCCGATCGTGGTTGCGACCGGCGCCGGTGGGAAGATGAGCCAGTCGCTCGGGAGACAGTGTTCGCAGGCATGCTGGGCGTCACCGGATTCAGTCTTATTTTCACACCGACGCGGTTATCCGAAGGATTGGCGTCAAAGCGTTCTTTCCAATCAGGGCCATAGCCCTTTCGGCCCACGAGACCATGACCTATAACTGACGCGGTTTCGGACATAGGTCCGTCGTCGTGGGCCGAGAGCACCGAAGGCGGTTCCGTTCGCGCTGAATTCGTCGTGCTCGCAAAGCGGAGATCGTGGGCCCGTCGTCGAAGCGGACCGAAGCAATTTGGCGCGCGACGCCGACTTGCAGCTCCTCTAACCTTCGCAGGTCAGCCCTTTCTGTGCGCTATGCTTTCTAGCGAACCGGGACCAATAAATCTTTTCTCAGCTCGTCTATCAAGTATCGTGTTCCTTGGCCAAATGAGTACGGTCAACAACACCTCTTCGGATAGTTGGTACGGCGGTCCCTCGCGGCGGCTCCGGCAGTCCGTCTCGTTTTCGCTCTGCTCAAGTTACGGCGGACACGCTTCGCCCTGACGGTCATGCGTGGCTTGCCGAGCCGCAGCCCGCGGGCCGAGCATTCCGCCTTCGCCTGTAGGTTTCGGCGCGGCAGCCTTCCTCGCTTCGCGAGCGGAGGCTAAACTAGTGGGCCCCGCAGGACTTGAACCCGCAACCAGACCGTTCTGAGCGGGAGGAGAAAGTCGACTTCCTTGATTTTCTTGGGCTTTCGTTCGAAATCGATCGCATTCGTTGCGCGTTGTAGAGGTCGTTTCTGGTGCGAAACTGGTGCGGTGAGGGGCTTGCGCATCGTAGAAGGCGAATGAGGCAGGCATACGCAGGTCTTGGATACTGTTTGCGACGCCGATTAAAAGAACCGCTGACACTTAATCAGCGGTTCTGTCGGAAAATTCTCACACTTCCGAGGGGTCTCGTCGCACTCGACACGCGCGCAGCTGCGGTCGTAGGCGCTCCATCCGCGCAGTGTGCGCTACCCGCGTCAACAATACAGTCGGACCAAAATCTTCGCATGAACGTCCTGCCGACGTGCGCTTGCCGCGCGGCACCCGCGACTTTCTGCGACACTTCCAACAGGATCCGCCGAGGAAAGATAGAGCGAAAACCTTAGGTTAAGCGCTTCACCCGTCACCACAGCAAAAATTCGATTTGCAAATCAGATCCTTGCTTGAATTTCACTCTGCCTTTTTGAGCCAGTTTGACAGTTTGGCCCAGGCTTCCTTGTTCGACTGATGACAGAGCTGCCGATCAAGGTACTCTTGAACCGCGCCCGAGAGCCACCAGCTCATTGAAACGTCGTCTATCGGCGTTATCCTCCCTGAAGGCGCTGGCGCTTCCTCCTGTGGATGACTGTGGGGGCTCCTTGCGCCGGTTGCGGGGCCGTATCGAAGATCTGAAAGCGAACATATTTGATTCCTTCGGCTGCGCGGGCCGCTTCAAGGGCCTGCGCGGCGTGACCGCTGCGTGTTCCGAAAAGCGCCGTAACTGGATTGATGAGGCTCTCGAACCATCGAGCCTTCCGAGGCGTCGTCGCAGGTGGCTCATGTTGAGCGAGCATGCCGCCATAAGAGACATTGTCTCCGGCACGCTGAACCGGATCGTTGGTTACATGCAATATGACGGGATTCATCTCTGGCCTAAGCTGCGTGATCGCGAGTGCAAGCTGAAGCGCCGTGGTTACGCCGTCATTCTCGAAGTAGCCGCCGTCAACGGCGCGTTCCGACGGACGCCACGGATCGTCGCTCCGAATCGCGCCATAGGGTGAGATGGCAGGGAACCGGCCGCTAAGGATTGCTGCGGTAGACAACGGAATGTCGCGCTGAGGAAGCTCTTCGAACAGGTCGTAGGCTTCCGCGAAACGCGCTGCTCGTGCCCGTTGCCGTCGCGATAGGTGGCCGAAGCTCTGAAGCGATCACCCGCCGGCCAGTATCGACCGACTATCACTGTGTCCGGATCTCCCCTCAGAAGAACCATCAATGGGGTACGGTACAGGCGCCGAAAGATAGCTATCACCAGAAACAACACTGCCGCCGCGACGGTTGCAGCTTCGAAAGCCTGGAAATATGAATAGACGGCACCTCTCCCGGAGTCCATCAAAGCGGACGTTGTCTCAGCGCCGACAACACCACAGCCGACAGCGCCGAAGCAGACAAGGCCAAGGAGTCTTGGCAACCAGGTTCCGATGAACGCGAATTGCTGTTTGAGCGGCGCGGCGATATTTTGCTCAAGCGGCAGGGGATGACTTCCGGCAGCCCACACCTGTTGTTCGAGCGCCTTCCTTGCGGCGTAGTGTACGCAAAGGGCCCAGGCCAAAACAAGAGCGAAAAACATGGTCCAGTACAGCGCGCCGGCATTGACCTCCGCAAAGAGATCGCGCGCCGGCGGGGCGCGAGCGAACAGCAGCGCCCAAGTCCGGTGCTGATCGCGCTGATGCGGCAAACCCAGACAGCACGTGCAAAGCGCGAAATATGTGTGCGCGGCGTCGGAAAAAAGCATAGGAGGAATGTAATTGCGGCCAAGCCCAGCGCGATCGTGTACATCGAAGGACTCCCATGTCCGGATAAATTAGCCGCCAACAGAATCCCGCTTCAGCGGTAGGCTACAGCTAGTTTATTCTTTGCAGTCTGGTTCAAGCTAATGCCAAAGTGCGTCATGCTAGCGATGGGCGTCGGTGAGCCAATTGCGAAAGTATTTGTCGTAATATTCAATGTCCGCGTGATCGCGCGCAGCGGTATCTTGATGTCCGAATTCAGAAAACCCTTGCGAACCCCATTTGTCGACAATGGTCTTTCGATAGAAATTTCGATCGTCCACAAGAGCCGGCCGGTGTCCCTTCGGCTGTGTCAGGAGGTACATCAGACCGTTGATGTACTGATGAGAAAGATCGACGACCGGAAAGAAGGTGGTGGTCCCTGGAAGGTTTGACAGGAACCGATTGGAGCCGAGATAGGCAAGAAAGTCGCGATCCCCGGTGTCGATCCGACGGTCTAATACCTTGACCTTCGCGAGGTGCGCCCGGTCGATCAATGCCTGCGGTGTGAGCGCGGTCTGCGCATCGAGCGACGGCAATTTCTTGATGAAGTAGGTGCCGCTATCGTTGATCATGAAAAAAGAGGTGCCCCTGTGTCCGGGCTGCCGGCTGTGCGACCGTCCATCGTCAGGTTCGGCTTCGCAATGATAAACTCGCCGGACGTTGGGTCCTGAAACGGCCGATCCGGCATCGCCAAACCGGTGTGCCCGCCCGCTCATGGCGATGAGCACCGCCTCTTCGAGTTCGTTGACCGGCAGCGGCTTTTGGTTCGATGTGTATGTCATTGAGTCCGTCTTCAGCATGGGCACGCCGCGACTGACTCGGTGCGTTCTTCGACGCCAGATGCTCTCCACGAGTGGACGCGCCGACAGGGCGTCGTGGCCAGCAGTCTTGAATGCCGCTCCGTCGTTCATTGCAACTCTTCGTAGGGCTCCTTTTGCCGCGTCTTGAACGCTCAGTTCGGAAGTTTTCGAGGATCAGGCCAGGGGGCAAACGGATTCGCGACGCGCTGGAGCGCCGGCGCCAACTCGGGGAAATGGCGCAGCAGCACAGTCGACATATTGTTGTCGTTGATCCAGTCGAGGCCGGCCTTGGTGTAGACGGCTTCGTTGAAGTCGTTGGTGAAGAAGCGATCGCTCTTGAGCCGTCGCGGCGCCATCAGGATGAAGACACGGAACGCCGTGTCGCTGAAGCCGAATCCCTTGGGCGGTTTTTCCGCATACATGCCGACCATCAGATCGACCTTGTCGGGATGGCCATAGATCTTGCGCA
>WNFD01000404.1_pt1 | contig 55260 bp, 49 predicted proteins | sample 5400491 | NCBI WGS metagenome assembly WNFD01 (sample SAMN13153343, study PRJNA577476) | soil metagenome | isolation source: 120 cm saprolite under Douglas fir tree site 2 hole 2 replicate 2 | place: USA:California | collected 2015-04-18 | reverse complement strand
CGGGGAGCACGCTGGCGTCGGACGGGTCGTCGACGTATACCTGGGATCCGTCGGGGTCGGTGCTGGCGGGGATCGGGGTGGCGGGCGGCACGGCGTCGCAGGGGGTGGTGGCGTTCACTGATGCGCACACGGATGTGACGGGTGATTTCACGGCGTCCGGGTCAGCGCTTGCGGGGTCGGCGTCGTTTGACCCGCTGGGGAATGTGCTGGGGTCGTCGTCGGTGGCGGGTCACCTGGGGTTCCAGTCGGGGTGGACGGATCCGGCGAACGGCCGGGTGAACATGGCGGCGCGCTGGTATGACCCGGCGGCGGGCCAGTTCACCTCGAGGGACACGGTGAATGTCAGCCCGGTGGGTGACTCGGCGGCGGCGGGCCCGTTTGCGTATGCGGGGGATAACCCTTTGAGCGGGACGGATCCGTCGGGGCATATGCGGGTGGCGGATACGACCGGCTGGACGGCATGGGCGCCTCCGCCGCCGCCTGCCCCGTCGCCTTCTCCGCCGCCTGCGCCGTCGTCGTGCGGCTTCTGGTGCGGGGTCGGGCATGTGGCGCGCTCGGCGGTGCATCTGGCGGCGCGTGGTCTTAGCGGGCTGCGGCATCTGGTGTCGTCGGGTGCGGAGTGTTCCGGTTCACGGTGGATGCGGCGGTGCGTGTGGGGCGGGCGGCGGCGGGGGCGGTGGGGCATGCGGTGCGGGATGTGTCGTCGGTGGTGTCGGACGCGGCGGCGTGGGGGGCGCATGCGGCGGCGGCGGTGTATCACCAGGCGGCGTCGGCGGGGACGCGGGCGTATCACGCGGTGGCGCACTGGGCGCAGGCGGCGTATCACGCCTCGGCGCATGTGGTGGGGACGTCGTTTCACGCGGTAGCGCGGGCCGCGACGGCGACCGCGAGCTTCATTAAGCATCACGCGGCGGCGATCGCGTCGTTCGTGGTGTCGACGGTGGTGTTCGTGGGCTGTGAGGCGGTGCTGACGGGGGCGTCCGGGGGTGCGCTGACGGTGCCCGGCGCGATTGTGTGCGGGGCACCGCCAGCCACCTGTTCTGGGACCCGGCCACCCGCCAGTGGATTATCACCACCGGAACCACCCCTATCCTCGTCCACAACTGCGACGGTGCCGGAAGCTTCAGGAATCGAGAGTACGCTGAGAAAGCGTTGGACTTGAGTGACGTACGACGAGCAGGAGTGGCACCGGCTGAACCCGGAACGCCGGAGTTCGATCGATACATCACGGCAGGCCGAATCAGACGGGCTGTTCTAGCCGACGACAGGCTGGTCGCTCTGCCTGACGAGGTCCGTGTTCCCGGACGGGGTATGATACCGACCGCTCACGGAGCCTTGACTGGTGACGTTAGCGAGGCCAACGATATTGTACGGGCAGCAGGTATGGCTGAGGTCGGCGGAGAGAGCGGAAATTATACGGGAGACGCTATAAATGATTACAGTGGTCATTATCACCCATAGGGCCAGGCTGCCATGGATCTGGCCCGCCAGAGGTTCAGTGATTACGGTATTAACTTCCCGGAGTCTGGTGTGAGTGTCCGTACCTCTCCAGAGTCTGGATGATAATGCGAGATGAGCGGATTATGGCGCATCGTGAGTTCCCATTTACGGATCCAAGTGCACTCCTTGAGTACGCCAGGTATCAGGCGGCCGGCGAGATTGGTGATTTTGTCAACGGCTGGGCTGGCCTGATTGACGGCGCTTTTTCCCGTATGAGGCGTACCGACTCACAGTATGACCGTGAAATCTACCGGGAAGTGGCCCTGGTCGGGATCGAGGGTGCACGTTCCCATACATCGATGATGCCCGAGTCCCTTTGGATTGACAAGAACATTTCAGTCCGCGTGACATACCTCCGAACGAAGGAAAAAGATGAAGAATGGACAAGATGAGAGGCTATGGATATATTCAAAGAATTTACAGGTAGCCTAGACGTGGATTACGAAACGGCGGCAACGGTCATCTCGGTAAGCCGTCGTGAGAGTCCCGGTGCTAGAGTGAGCGCCATGTTTCGCATTGCCGGTATTCTTTTGTGGATGCAGGAAATCACATCTCTATTGCCGACGGAAGAGCGGGCGGAGCTTGATCGATGGCTTGCTATTAGAGATGATATTCTGCGGTGTCAGCGGCTGTGCTGTGACGAGGTCACCGCTGTAGTTCCCTGAACTCGGCCGTGGGGAGTCCGGCCCGGCCGGTAGGTCAATGCCAGACTGCAACGGCCCTGGGTGACTGGGTGATGACACTTTGGTATTGCGCGGGGCTGGGCTGCGTGCTTAGGCTCGGCCTCTGACGTGATGAGTCCGGGCTGGCCTGGTGCTTGTGTCCGGGAGGTGGGGGCGTGTATGGGTAAGGCTGAGCTGTGCCCGCAGTGCCGGAAGACGCGGCTGTCCCGTTACAACAATGAGCCGCTCTGCGCGGCGTGCACCCGGGCCGCCCGGGAGCCCGGTTCCGGGACGCCGTCGTGGCTCTACGACTCGGCGCCGATGCGCCGTGCCCTGGCCCGGGACGATATCCCGCTGTTCTCGGTGATCTTCCGGGCGGCGTCCGGGATGTCACAGCACGACCTGGCCAGGATCACGGGGCTGTCGCAGAGCACGATCAGCTGCATCGAGACCCGCAGGCGCCGCCCGCTCGATGTGACCCGCAAGTTCCTGCGGTTCACCGATGCGATCGGGATGCCGCGGGTGGCGCTGCTGCCCTTTTTCCTGGGCGATGCGGATGTTACGTTGGCGGATATCGGCATCCCGGAGGGAACGGGTACGGACGTGGACCGGCGGACCTTCGGGGGGGTAGCGGCCGGGCTGCTGGCCTCGGCGGCCTTGCCGCAGGCGCAGGTCCCTGAACGGGTAGATGCCGCGCATGTTCGTCATATGCGCGAGTGCCTGGAGCGGATGTACGTCCGTGACTGGGGTGTTGGTGGCGGTGCGGTGCTGCGCGAGGCGCTTGGTCACTTCCGTCGTGCCCGGCAGATGCTTGACGAGAGTGATTACAGCGAGACGGTCGGTCGTCAGCTGCTCGTCGTTACCGCTGACCTGTGCCGGTTCGCGGGATGGGGCGCCTTTGACCGCGGGGACGAGCAGCTTGCGAGGCGTTTTTACGGCGAGGCGGAAATGCTGGCGGGTGATACCGGCAGCAGCGAGCTGGCCGTCCACGTGTACGCGGTCATGGCTCGCCAGTCCGCGCACCTGGCGAGGGTCTATCAGCGGCGGGGGCTCGCGCGGGAGGCGCTGCGGTTCGCTGACAGGGCGGCGGATGCGGCCCGGCATGAGCCGTCGCCCAGGCTGCACGCACTAGCCGGGATGCGGCAGGCTGTCGCTCATGCCCAGCTTGGCGACGAGGTCGCGTTCCGCTCGGCCATCACCCGCGCCCGCCGGGCGCTGGATCGCGGGGACCATCCCGCAGACCCGTCGTGGGCGCGGTTTATCACTCACGCGGAGATCACCGCGCACGAGGCGATGGGCTGGGAACGGCTCGGCTCGCCTGCGCACGCGGTGACGCTCTACCGGGGTGTGCTTGGTGATGGAAGCGAGCTAGCACGCAACGCACGCAACTATGCCTGCGTTCATTCAGACCTCGCCGGGGCGCTGCTGGACGAGGGAGACGTGACGCTGGCGATCGCCGAAGGCCGCGCGGCTCTTTCGTCGTTCACTGCCGGGCAGATGACCTCGGCACGACCGATCAACACGATGAGGCCGGTGCGCACGGCTGCCGGGAGCACCGGCGACGAGGAGTTCTGTGAGCATTTCGACGCCGCCGAGCGAGCACTGACTGCTGCATAACGTCCGGCGTGGTGTCTCGCCCCGGCTGGCGGGATCGCGGGCGGCGGGCGGGGTGTGTGCGGTGACCGGCGTTGTGCTCTGCCGGGCACCGCACATGCCCGTCCGGCGCCCGCGATGGTGTCACCCCGGCAGGACTCGCGGTGCGGGATCCCTGCCACCACGCTCCGTCCGGCGCCTGGGCAGGGCTCGCGAGGCGGAGATCCCGTCACCGCGCTCCCGTTCGGCATAATGCTTGTCATCGGGGTTACCTCGCAGACGGCGGCGGGCCTGCCCGGCGGTGATGCCTCCTGCGGCGTGCGTGCCTCCTGGGCTAGTCAACCAGGCACTGGCTTTGGCGGCAGATTACACGAATGCCATGAGAGGATTCCATTGCTGCCCATTCTGCCGAGAGCACACTCATATGTCGATGCTCCTCGGTGATCAGCTAGTCTACCTGGGGCACTCGGAGATACGAATCAGGGTAGGCGATACGACATATGTTGCGCCGAGCCTGCTGCCACATTATATGGCTGCTCACAATTACATGCCTCCAGCAGAGGTTATCCGGGCGCTTGGCGGGGGCTTGCCAGCGGCTGGGTCATGACGAGCCCGCACGGCCGAGCTGAAAGCTGGCCGTGCTGAGACGGACGTATGTTCAGCTACGTGTCGGAGATCGATTGGACGGAGTGCCCGCCGCGGCGGGCGGGGGTGGACGCGGCGGCGCTGGAGCGGGTGCTGGAGCTGGTGCGGGCACGTGGCGCGGTGGCCCAGTTGTGCGTGCTGCGCGACGGGCAGGTCGTGCTCGACCGCCGGTTCGGCTGCCGCGCGGACGCCCTGTTCTGGGTCTTCTCGGTGAGCAAGCCGTTCGTGGCGCTGCTGGTGCACCTGCTGGCCGAGCGCGGCGAGTTGGCCCTGGACGATCCGGTCGCCGCCTGCTGGCCGGCCTACGCCAGGGACGGCAAGGACGCGATCACCATCCGGCACGTGCTGACCCACCGTGCCGGGGTCCCGGTCTCCAGCCGCAGTCTGCTGGGCGACGCGATGGCCATGACCAGCTGGGACCGCGCGGTGCGGCAGGCCGAATCGGCGCGGCCGCGCTGGCCGGCCGGGCAGGTTCCCGCCTACCACACCTTGTCCTACGGGTTCATCCTCGGTGAGCTCCTGCGCCGGGTGACCGGCGCAGGCGTGCCCGGACTGCTGGCCGCCGAGTTCACCGGGCCGCTGCGGCTGAACGACATCCACCTGGGTCTCCCGGCAGCCCTGTGGTCCCGGCGCGTTCCGCTGGCCGCCAGCAGCCCGCGCGAGCAGGCACGCCGCGCGGTGTTCAACCGGCGCCGCACCCGCCAGGCGGTCATCCCGGCCGCCGGCATCTCGGCCACCGCCCGCGACCTGGCGCTGTTCTACCAGATGCTGCTCGGCGGCGGCCGGCTCGGCGGCGTCCGGGTCCTGCAGCCGGCCACCATCGCTCACGCCACTCAGATCTCCAGTGATGGAGAAGTCGACCGGCTCGGACGGCCAGTCCGCTACGCGCACGGCTTCCAGCTCGGCGGGCCACCCGGGCATGCCCGCCCGATGGGAAGCCACGCCAGCCCCGGGACCTTCGGCCACAACGGCAGCGGCATCTGCAACACCTGGGCCGACCCCGCCCGCGGGCTAGCCGTCGCCTACCTGACCAACCTGGTGGTCAGCCGCCAGGAGGGCCTGCACCACCAGTGCCAGGTCAGCGACGCCATCCTCGCCGCCTGCACCTGACCATCGTGACCCGTGAGCTTCCCCCGACCCCGTGGGGGCTGGCCAAGGGTGGCGGGTTGCCGCCGAAGCCATTCAGCGCGACGACCGGCCGGAACTGGTCCGTCGTCATCGATCCGTGGACACGACGCATGTCGGCTTCGCGTAACTCCCGGGTGTCGGCGACGCAGATCGGATGCTCGATACGTTTACGGAGCAAGAGCGGTCCGAGCGGGTCGCCAGGGAATCTAGAGAGGATGACCCTTTGGTAATGCTGAGCAGTGGTGATCCGGTCGCTGTCGCGCTGGTGCAGGCTATCCACACTGGCGATGCTGGGTCGCTGAGGCGCCTCCTGGACGAGCATCGCGGGCTGGCCTCGGCGAGGATCGAAGATGACAAGGGAAGCTCACGCACCCCGTTGCACGTCGCGACGGACTGGCCCGGTTACTTCCCCGATGGCCCGGCAGTGGTACGGCTACTCATCGGGGCGGGCGCGGATCCTGATGCGCCGGTCATCGGGTCCTGGCACTCGGAAACCCCGCTGCACTGGGCGGCCAGCAGCGACGACGCCGACGTGGCCGACGCGCTGATCGACGGCGGAGCCGACGTGGAGGCGCAGGGTGCGTCGATCGGGGGCGGCTCGCCGCTGGACGACGCGGTCGCCTACGGCTGCTGGCACGTGGCTCGCCGCCTGGTCGAGCGGGGCGCCCGGGTCGACAGGCTGTGGCATGCGGCGGCGCTTGGCATGCTGGCCCGCGTCGGGGAACTTCTGGACCTCAGCCCGGCGCCGTCACCGGATGAGATCAGCGACGCCTTCTGGCAGGCCTGCCACGGTGGCCAGCTCCGGGTGGCTGAATACCTGCTCACCCGCGGGGCCGACGTGAACTGGAACCCGGACCACAACAAAGCGACCCCGCTGGACATCGCGGGCAGCCCCGGTACGCGCAGGGAAGCGCTGGTCACCTGGCTTCGCGACCACGGCGCCCGCCCGGCCGGGCAGCCGACGTGAGCGGCCGGTCCGGCATCTCGGCTAGCGCCCGCGACCTGGCGCTTGAGTTTGCCCGGATCGAGGGCGGGCTGACGGCGCTTGCCTGGTCGCGCGGCCTTCTCGGCAGTATCGGACGACTGCTAAGCTAAGACGAAAGTCGTCCAAAGGAAGGTTCGTCGTGCGGACCAGGGAGCGAGCGAACAAGACCGTCCTTCGCAAGAAGAACATCATGACGATCCCGCGCGACGTCGCCGAGCGGATGCACCTCGAAGAGGGCGACGAGTTCATCGTGACCGAGGAGGACGGCCGCATCGTGCTCACCCCGGCTCTGTCCATCCCGGCCGACCAGGCATGGTTCTGGACCCCCGGCTGGCAGGCGCGCATTGCCGAGGCCGAGGCGGACCGGGTCGCGGGCGACAGCACCGTCTATAATTCGGAGGAGGAGTTTTTGGCCTCGCTCGAGGACTCCTGATGCCGACCTATGAGAGTCTCGCCGCGTTCCAGCGGCAGTGGGAGAAGCTCGACGCAGGGCAGCGGGCCGCGTTCCGGCGAGTTCTGGCAGTGTTTATCGCCAACCTCAGGGCAGGCGAGGGCTTCAGTCCCGAGCTGCGCGTACACAAGCTCGTCAACACTGAGATCTGGTCGCTGACGTGGGCGAAGGACGGCCGGGCGTTGTTTCGCTACGGCACGCAGATCGTTGCCGGCGAGACCCACATCGTCTGGGAAGCGATCGGCACTCACGCCGAGACGTACAACTTCAAGAAGTAAAGCCCGCGCCTTCACCATCGTGCTGGACGGGGGAGCGTGAATTACACCTCAGGGGGGAGAGCGGTATCTTCCTTCCTGAAGAGGAATGGCTGGAATAGGCGTCCGGCGCCGCTCATGAGCCTGGGCCCCCACGGGGTCGCTGCGGGAAGCGGACAGTAGTGGATGAAGGAGTAGCCCAGTCTCCAGGCCAGGGCACCGTCGGTGGCTATCTGGTCGCCGATCAGGACCCCTGGCCGCGGGAGATCCCGGTACGGCGCGGTCCGCAGGGGCTTGCGGGCGGAGGCGACGTACAGGACGGAGAGGGCATGTCCGGCAGGGGCGGCGGGCAGGCGCCGCCGGGAGTTGGTGGCGAAGCAGACGGCAAGCAGCCCGGACGAGGCCGAGACCTGTTCGAGGAAGGAGGCGACGCCCTGGCTCAGGGCTGCTGTGTCGGTGTCCCAGTAGGCGATCAGCGGCTCCACGTCGACGATGACCGTCCTGGGCGACAAGTCCCTGACGCCACGCACGATCTCACCCGGCTGGCCGAACCGCTGATAGGCGATTCTCATGGGCCGCTGCTATCGGGCGAAGACCAGGTGGTAAGCGGCGGCGAGTTACACGGCCGCAGGGTTGCGTGAACGGCCGGGATCGCCCCCTCGTCCCCTGTCCAGGGTCGGCTCACCCGGATCAGCGTACGGGCGCGCTGCCCGTGTCGGCGAGTGCAAAATTTTTTACCTAACGGGAGCGGGGTGGCACTGCGGAGTGCGGGGATGGCCTGTATGCACGCGGCGGTGGCGCGGTGGCGCGGGCAGGCGAGCCCAAGGCGCTCTACCACCTTGCCACCATCAGCTGTAAAGAATCTTTTTACCAAGATAATTAACGGCGGTTTCGGGGAGACCGCGCTCGCCACTGACACATTTAACAACCAGGCTGGTGGCACGGGTTTCACCCAGGTGATTTCTCAGTTCGCCGACGCTCCGACTGCCTCGCTCATCGCCAATGTCACGACACTGATCCCGTGACGAAGTGGCGAGCCAGACAAGGCTCGACCGACTCACAACGTAAATGTGCGCCGACCTTCGTTACAAAGTGCCGCAGGCGGTGTCGGCGGCGTCGCCTAGGGTGTTGAGCGTCTGGATGACGGAGCCTGGTACGTTACCGCGCGCCACATCCGCGCGCACGGTCACGAGCTGTCCGGAGAGCGCGCCGAGGGCGCTCTTCGCGGTCGCGTTCTGGCTCTTGGCCTCGGCGGCGTTGATGTCGCTGATGGCAACGTTGATATCGGTTGTGATCGTGCGCTGCGAGGCATGCGTGTTGAGGTCGTTAATGGTCTTGTTGTAGGCGTCGAGCGCCGTGCCCTTGAACGACGTGCAGCCCGGATCGGCCAGCTTGACGATGTGCGGCACCAGGTAGATGCCTAGCGCGACCCACAGCAGCGAGAGAGCGATCCCGAACCAGGACCGGATCTTGCCCTGGTGGTTACTCCTTGACCGCACGAGGCCGGCGATTCCGAAGCCGATGCCGAACAACGGTGCCGGGAGTATTCCGAAAACCAGCGACGTCGTGGCGAACCCGTTGCCGCGCTTTGGCTGTGGCTCGGCCTGGTAGCCGCCGGGCGGCTGCGAAGGATAGCGACCGGGTGCTTGCGGGGGGTAACCACCCGGCGCCTGATCTGAGTAGTAGTCACCGGGCGGCTGCGCCGAATGAGCACCGCGCGCCTGTCCCGGATAGTAGTCACCCTGCGGCTGCGCCGAATGGGCGCCGCCGCGCGCCTGTTCCTGGTAGTAACCGCCGGGCGCCTCCGGGTAATGGCCGCCTTGATCCTGCCGGTAATGGCGGCCTGGAGCCTCCGGATAGGCCTCGCCAGCGGCCTCACGATAATAGTTGTCTGGCGGCTGCGGAGGGTAGCCGCCACTCTGTTGCGCCGGATAGCCGCTGCCCTGTTGTGTCGCATAGTTGCCGTTCGGTTGCGCCGGATAGCCGTCGGGCGCCGGGGCCCGGTATCCGTCAGGCATTGGAGCGCGGTGGCTGGGTGCCTGCTGCTCTGCGTCGTAACCGTAGGGAAATGGCGGGTCGGCTCCCTGATCATGAGATTGCGACACAATTCACCCCGTTCAGGACGTACATACCGACAGATAAGGGACCAAGGCTAGCGATTGGATCATCTCGCGCGCAGGCGCACCCTTACTTTCGTTCCCAAACCGAGACGACACGGGACGAACGGTGCAGCAAAGCGCCCTCGATGCCCGAGGTGCAGCGAGGTGCCCGCGGGCAGCGAGGTGCCCGAGGTGCGGCCAGCGCAAGGAACCCGCGGATCGCACCGGTTCGGCAAGCGAACGGCCCCGGTCCGCCGCGTAGTGAATCCGGGGATCGACGACCCCAGAGGGTCCACGATCCCCGGATCGACGCCAACGGCTCGACGGCGCCGCCCCCTTGGGTGCGGGTGGATACGCGGATCGCACCGGTTCGGGGGAGGTGATCGACGCCGGCGGTCAGGCGGTGGTTTCGCGGGTGAGGGTGGCGGGGTTGGGCTCCTGGCGGGGGAGGGAGACGTCAGCCGTGACGTCCGCGGCCAGCCGCAGCCGGTCTCCGTCCGCCAGCCGGACATCCACCCCGGAAAGCACGCGGTCGCCGTTGACAAACGTGCCATTCGTCGAATGCTCGTCCCGCACGGACGCGTGCCCCGCGTCGTCCACGGTGACCGTAGCGTGCCGCCGCGATACGTTGTCGAACTGGGCGAAGGCGGCGGCCACCAGCGATTCCTCCGGATCGCGGCCGAGCAGCACCGAGGTGCCCGCGGGCACCTCGACGTTGCCTGTCGGGAAGGCGAGCCTGAGCACCACGGGCGAGATGCGGCCGCGCCTGGTCAGCGGCTCCCGGCATACGGTGCACACCACGTCGGCGGGATCCGGAACGGCCGAGCCGCAACTCGGGCAGGTGGCCCCGCCCTCGGCTGCCAGGATCTCATCCCTGCCGAGGTATCTCTGCGTGATCGTGGGCGGCGTCGGCGGATCCTCGTCCAGCAGGCGCCCCCGCGGCAGGTTGGCGCCACACCTGAAGCAGATGAGGTCCTCAGGCTGAACCCTGGCGGCACAGTCAGGGCAGGTCAGGAATCTCATGTCGCCCTCCACGAAGGCTTTGTGTCGTCGGCCATGACCGTCCCGGTCCCGCCGCTCGAGCCCGCGACCCGGCGCGGGCACCCCGCCCCGGCAGCGGCGCGGAACTGTCCCACGAGAGCGTAACGTGCCTACCCGTAGGTTTCACGTCATGGGTGTGATACGCCCATCCGGGTCCGGCCCCCGCGGTGACGGCGCGCGGACTCCGCGGCTTGCTGTCCGCGCCACCGCGCTCTCGTTCGGCATAGATCTGGGCATGCTGCTTGTAGCGCCATGGCGGATGATGGTGCCAGGCGGACAGGAGCATCGGCCCGGCGGAGGAGACTACGGATGATCAGCTACCGGCTCGGCGGGGAGCACGAGGAGCTGCGCGCGACTGTCGCCGAGTTCGCCCGCGAGGTTGTGGCGCCGGTGATCGGGGGCTTCTACGAGCGGCACGAGTTCCCGTACGAGATCGTCGCGAGGATGGCGAAGCTCGGCCTGTTCGGGCTCCCGTTCCCCGAAGACTACGGCGGCATGGGCGGCGACTACTTCGCGCTCTGCGTGGCCCTGGAGGAACTCGCCCGGGTGGACTCCTCGGTGGCCATCACGCTGGAGGCGGCGGTGTCGCTCGGCGCGATGCCGGTCTACCGGTTCGGTTCCGCGCAGCAGCGCCGCAGCTGGCTGCCCGGCCTGTGCTCGGGGGAGCGGCTCGCCGCGTTCGGCCTGACCGAGGCGGGCGGCGGGTCGGACATCCCGGGCGGGATGCGCACCACCGCGCGCCTGGAGAACGGCGATGGGGAGGAGGGCGGGGAGTGGGTGATCGACGGCAGCAAGGCATTCATCACGAACTCTGGCACGTCGATCACGTCCTTCGTGACGGTCCTCGCGATCACCGGCAGCCGCGGCGACGGCAAGCCGGAGACGTCCTCGATCATCGTGCCGGCCGGGACGCCCGGCTTCACCGTCGGCCAGCGGTACTCGAAGGTCGGCTGGTGCGCGTCGGACACCCGGGAGCTTTCCTTTTCCGGCTGCCGCGTGCCCGCGGATCATCTGCTCGGCGAGCAGGGCCGTGGATATGCGCAGTTCCTGCGGATACTCGACGAGGGCAGGGTGGCGATCGCCGCGCTCTCTGTCGGCCTGGCCCAGGGCTGCGTCGATGAGTGCCTGCGGTACGCGGCGCAGCGCGAGGCGTTCGGCCACCGGCTCGGGTACTACCAGGGCATCCAGTTCAAGATCGCCGACATGGAGGCGCGGGTGCACGCCGCGCGCCTCGCCTGGTATGACGCGGCCGCCAGGATGGCCGCGGGGGAGCCGTTCAAGAAGGAAGCGGCGATCGCCAAGCTGACCGCGTCCAACGCGGCCATGGACAACGCGCGCGACGCCACCCAGGTCTTCGGCGGCTACGGGTTCATGAACGAGTTCCCCGTGGGCCGGTTCTACCGGGACGCCAAGATCCTCGAGATCGGCGAGGGGACGTCCGAGGTGCAGCGCATGATCATCGCAAGGGAGCTCGGTATCGGCGGCGGCGACTAGTTTTATCCCGAACGCGCTCCGCGGGTGGTGACAGCCTCCGGTAATCCCGCGTGGTCGAGCCGGGGACTGACGCGGCGTCCTGGGGTGCTCGTGCCCTGCGATTCCTGTGTGCTGCGGACGAGCCTGCTCACCTCGGTGCGCAGGTGCACGAACGCTGGCTGCTCCTTGGTGGTGATCTGGTCGCGCGGCTCGGGCAGGCCGGCCGTGAGGTCGGCGCGGACCCGCCCCGGACCCGGAGTCAGGACGACCACCCGGTCGCCGACGTAGACGCTCTCGTCGATGTCGTGGGTGATGAGCAGGATCGTGATCCCCCGGTCCCGGCGCAGCCGGAGGACAAGATCTTCCAGGTCCTCCCGCGTCTGCGCGTCCACCGACCCGAACGGCTCGTCCATGAGCAGCAGCACCGGGTCGTAGGCGAGCGCGCGGGCGATGGCGACCCGCTGCTGCATCCCGCCGGAAAGCTGCCACGGATGCCGGCCCGCCGCGTCGGCCAGCCCGACCTCGGCGAGGGCGGCGTGCGCGGCATCCCGGCGCAGGGCGCGGCTCGGCTGAGTCCTGCGCAGCGGCAGCGCCACGTTGTCGCGCGCGGTCAGCCAGGGATAGAGCGAGCGGCTGTAGTCCTGGAACACCACCGCGAGCCCGTCGGGCACCCGGTCTACCGGGGCGCCGTTGAGCGTGATACTGCCCCTGCTCGGACGGAGCAGGCCCGCGATGCATCGCAGCAGGGTGGACTTGCCGCAGCCGGACGGGCCCACGATGCTGACAAGCTCGCCCTTGCTGGCTTTGAGGCTGATGCCGTCGATCGCCAGGTGCGTGGCGTTCCCCCGCCGGTAGGTGTGCGCAAGGTCGGCTACATCGAGCACGATGAGTCCTGTCAGTTCGTCAGCTGTCGAGCACCACGGTGCCACGCCAGCACCCGGTGTTCCACCATAAGCAGCGCAGTATTCAGCAGGTATCCCAGGATGCCGAGCAGGACGACCCCGGACCACACGGCGGGCAGGTCGAAGGAGCTCTCCGCGACGTTCATCTCGTCGCCGATGCCGTTGGAGCTTCCGATCAGCTCGGAGAAGACCATCAGGATCAGGGAGAGCGAGAGGCTGAGCCTGAGCCCGGCGAAGATCTTTGGCAGGGCCGCGGGGATGATGAGCCTGGTCAGCCGCTGGCCCCAGGCCAGCTGGAACGCGCGCGCGGTCTCTGCCTGCAGGGGGTCGACGGACCTCGCGCCGTCGATCGTGTTGAGCAGGATCGGCCAGACGGCGCCGAACACGATCGTGGCGACTTCCATCTGGGTACCGAGCTTGAACAAGACGATGAAGACAGGGGCGAGCATCACCGTGGGGATGGCACGGGCAAACTGCAGCAGCGGGTCGAGGTAGTCGGTCACGGCGGCGGAGCGCCCGAGCGCTATCCCGGTCGGCACGGCGATCGCGGTGGCGATGGCCAGCCCGCCCAGGATCCGGCCCAGGCTCGGCAGGATGTTGCCTACCGCGTCGGACGTCAGGAACAGATGCGTGGCAGGGCCGGAGAACCAGGTCTGGTGCATCCGCGCCAGGATCGTCGACGGGGGAGGGAAGAAGGGGCTCTGCCTGGACCGCGCCCAGGCCTCCCAGCTGCCTGCCCCGGCGACGAGCACCACCCATCGCCACAGCCAGTGCGTGCCTGGGGGGACACGGAACCGCCACGGGGGAGGACTCGCCGCCGGCCTGACGCCCGGTCTCATGTCAGCTCTCCCGTGTAGGCGTGATGCCATCGGAACAGCCGCCGCTCGGCCCACACGAGGAGCGAGTTCAGGGTGAGGCCGAGGATGCCCGTCCAGAAGGTCGCGGCCAGGACGAGGGCGATCGCGTCGCTGGCCGCGCCGTTGTACTGGTCGACGATGTAAGAGCCTATCCCGTTGCCGTTGATCCGGCCCGTGAGGTAGCCCGTGCCGATGCCGAGGATGATCGCGATGGAGGACGCGAGCCGGATGCCTGTCGCGATGAACGGCGCCGCGCTCGGCAGCGAGACATGCCGGACCACGCCGAGCGGGCTGAACCCGAACGCCCTGAGGGTCTCCTTCGCCAGCGGGTCCACATCGTCGAGGCCGTAGATCGTGTTGAACAGCACCGGCCAGATCGCCGCGTACACGATCAGCGTGAGGGTCATCCGCAGGCCCGCGCCGAGGACCAGGGTGACCAGCGGGATGATCGAGACCGAGGGGATCGGCCGCAGGAACTCCACGATGGCCCGGGTGGCGACGCGGACACCCGGCAGGCTGCCGAGCACAAGGCCGCACGGCACGCCCACGATGACCGTGATGAGAAGCCCGAGCGCCCACGCCTCGACCGTGGCCCCGAAGTCGGTGAGGAACTGCGTGTTGACGACTAGTCCCGCCGCCTTGGCGAGCACCGTCGACATGAGCGGCAGGGCGGACTGGCTGACGATCCCGGACCAGCCGAACGCCTGGGCGAGCAGGAGGAACACGGCGATGCCGGAAAGCCCGCGCGTCCATCGGGCGGCGCGGGCCTTCCGTGCCGGGGCCGGGGCCCCGGCACGGACTTCGGTGGTGGTGTCGGGCGTCATCGACGACTAGTGAAACAGCAACGGCGTCACGTTGAGGTGGGTCTGTAGCATCTTGCCGGAAAGCATCAGGTCAGCGACCCGTTGCAGTTGCGTCGCGTCTTGCGCCGTGGGGTAGCCGTTGAGCGCGATGAGCGCGGCCGTCTCGGGGCTGATGGTCGGGATGTAGGTCGGCAGGATCTTCTCGACCGCCTGGCGGTCGGTGTCGGCCAGCGCGTTCCCCTTCAGCAGCGCGCGCTGGAAGGCCCGCGCCGTGTTGGGGTATTTCTGCGCCCATTGCTGGGTCGTGACAATGCCGGCCAGCGGGATGCCAATGGTCGGGCCCTGGCATTGCGCGAGCACGGAGACGGCGCCGAGGGTCCGCTCCGTATTCGTGAGGTAGGGCTCCACCTCACTGATGGCATCGACCCTGCCGGCCTTGAGAGCCGCGCCCATCAAGGCGAAATTGATCGCGGTGTACTTCACCAGGGCGGTATTGACGCCCTGCGCCTGGAGCACCGCGTTGGCGGTGATCGTCTGGATGTTCGGGTTGATGTTGACGGCGATCGTCTTGCCGGTCAGGCCCGCGGCGGTCTTGATTTTCGAACCTGGCATTACAAGGATGTTCTGGGTGTTCGTCCCGCATGTCGACGACGGGGCGATGACGCTTAGCTTGAACGTATTGTGGGCGTCCGCCGCGAAGAACGACGTGTAGTTGGCGGCGGCGACCATGTCGACGGTGCCGTGGAGTATGTCGGGGATCGCATCGGTGCTCTTGGCGACAACCTGATAGCTGACGTCAAGCCCTTCTTGCCTGAAATAGCCCTCCTTGATGGCGAGGAAGAAGGGCGCGGCGTCGACGATGGGGACTACCCCGACCTTGATGTGCGTCTTCTCGAGCCCGCTGCTCGTCGGGTTTGTCCCGGCTGAGCTCGAGGTGCCGCAGGCGCTGGCCAGCAGGGCTGTGGCCAGGCCAATGGTGCCTACTAGGGATGGCCGGAACGGGCGAGTGACACGAGCGAACCTCATGGCGCTCCTTTTGCTGCGGATATCTGGTCATGCCGGAACAGCGGCTCTTCTTGGAGGGAAGCCGCAGCCAGCTTGTATTACATCGCCGCGGGCACGCGGGGCGCCAGCGGTGGCTGATCGTAGCCGCTGGTACCTTACCGTCGCACGTTAGCGGCCGAGCGGAACGTTATGAAATATTGTTCTACCTCGTCTTCGTCCTCAGGTGCCCCTGAATTGTCCGCTCCATGTTTAGCTCTGGGTATGCTAGGTATGCCGCTGGCGCCCAATCGGGGCCGTATGCAGCCCGCGCGTCTCGCCCAGACGAGTGTGGGCCTCCCGGCCCAGGCTAGGACATACCTATCTATACGCGCATGAGTGACTACCGTACCAGCGTCACACGGTGACGGCTAGATACACCTGTCCTTTGAGTCAGGCAAGTGCGGTGTCATGCACCGGCCGACGGCTATACGGGTGCTGGCCTGCGGCGATGCTTACCTGGAGGCCACTGAAAGTCTTTGCTGTGAGCATCTGCGGAATGAATGTCACTGGACTATTCCAGACTAATCACTCTGTATTCCGACTAGTCTCCCACGATCTCGCGCCCGTCGGCACCCGTAAAGGTCCTTGGGTATTTCATCCGCGGCCGTGAGCACCCCCCGGCGTGCCGCGAGGGCACCGGGGGCGCGCATCGTTTGGTGTGGATGCCTCGCCAGTGCAGTTCTAGCTACGCCAGCGCGGCATCCACACCATTGACTGGCAGTCGCCGACGCGCGGTCTAGACCGGTCTAGACCGGTCTAGACCGCGCGCCAGCGACTGGGGTTGCGGTCGGGATGCGCCCCGCTGGCGTCACCTCTCACCGCAACCCCTGCGGCGACGGCGGCCTAGGGCCCTGCCGCCGCGGACCGCTGGTGCCCTGCCGCCGCGGACCACATGTGCTCCTGGCTGCGGATTCACCCGATTGACCGATGAATCGTAGTAACCTGCTGATTACATCCCCCTTACCCGTTTTGTAACGGCTAGAGTGACCCAAGGCTGTCCTGTCGTCCCCTACAGCAGCGACCGTCACCTGGGAAAGGGGTACGGATGCCGTTCGGCTCCTTGACTGACTCGTCAGCACTTGTCCCGACACTTCTCAATCGGTGCGAGGTGGGAGCGCAGTGCGCAAACGACCAATAACGGACGAGGGTGCCGCCGACCAGGCCGCGGCGCCAGCGCCCGCGCTCCCCGCGCCTGACAGCGCTGCCCGGCCCGCGGGCCGGAGGCCCTCCCCGCGCAGGCGCAGCCGGTTCGCGCTCAAGAACTGGCGGGTGCGGTGGAGGCTGTTCCTCCTTATCGCCATCCCGACCATCACCGCCCTGGTCTTCGGCGGCCTGCGCATCGACACCTCGGCCCGCAGCGCCGTCGCTTACCAGCACGTCGAGCAGCTCGCGACGCTGGGCAGCGACGTCACCCACCTCGCTCAGGCGATGGAGGACGAGCGCGACGTCCTGGCCGGCTACATCGGCGCGGGCAGGCTGGCGACCGACACCGCCAATGCCACCACCGTTCCGGAGCGGACCACGGATATGTGGGCCGCCCGGGTGCGCGCCCTGGCCAGCGGAATCGGCGGGGCGTACGCGCCGCAGACGCAGGCCGACGCGAGCGCGGTCCTCGGCAGGATCGCCGACCTGCCGCTTCTCCGCCAGTCCGCGTTGACGCCGAGCGTCCTTCCCGCGCTGATCCTGATCGACGACTACTCCGCCGCGATCGCTGACATGTTCGCGTTCGAAGACCAGATCGCGCAGGGCAGCAGCGACGCCACGCTGCAGGCGAGTGTCAGGGCGCTCGGCTCGATGTCCCGGGTGGAGGACCAGGCGACAGAGCAGCGCGGACTCCTCTACGCGGCCATCGTCGCCGGGCAGTTCCCGCCCGGCAGCATCGATGTGCTCAACGGCGCCAAATCGCAGCAGGACGCCAACTTCGCTCAGTTCAAGAGCGCCGCGACCCTCCCCCAGGTGCAGTTCTACAACGACACGGTGACCGGTCCGTGCGTAGACGACGCCGCGACCCTCGAATCGTTCTCCGCCACCCTCGGCGAGCAGAATCAGAGCCTGACCGCGCTGGCCACGGCCAACGCGAACCCCAGCGCGAGTTCCTGCCCCGCTGTCGAGGCTGGCGCCGCCGCGGCCGTCCAGTCCAGCTCCAGCCAGGCCAACATCTGGTACGTCGAGATGTCGGACACCGTCCTCAAGATGCGTACGGTGGAAACGCAGCTGATCGATTCCATCACCGCGCAAAGCCATGTCCTGCGGGCGTCCGCGACGCGCTCCGCGCTGCTCAGCGGCATCGCCGTGCTCGCCATCCTCGTCTTCGTCCTGCTGATCACGACGTTCGTCGCCCGGTCCATGGTCGGGCCGCTGCGCAGGCTGCGCGCTGACGCGCTCGAAGTCGCGGGGACCCGGCTGCCCGAGATGGTGCGCCGGCTGAGCGAGGCCGATGGCGTGGAGGAAGGCCTCGACATCGAGCCGATTGATGTCGATTCCACCGATGAGATCGGTGAGGTCGCGCGGGCGTTCGACCAGGTGCACCGCGAGGCGGTGCGGCTGGCGGCGAACGAGGCCATGCTGCGCGGGAACCTCAACGCGATGTTCGTCAACCTGTCCAGGCGCAGCCAGTCGCTCATCGAGCGCCAGATCGCCCTGATCGACTCCCTGGAGCAGGGCGAGCAGGACTCTGAACGGCTGAGCAGCCTGTTCCGCCTCGACCACCTCGCTACCCGCATGCGCCGTAACTCAGAGAACCTGCTGGTGCTCGCCGGCCACGACGTATCGCGGCGGTGGAGCCAGCCGGTGGCACTGGTGGACGTGCTCCGCGCGGCCATCTCCGAGATCGAGCAGTATGAGCGGGTCGTACTCAACGTCCAGCCGGGTGTCGCCGTCGTCGGCCACGCCGTCAACGACGTCGTGCACCTCGTCGCGGAGATCGTCGAGAACGCGACGACGTTCTCCTCTGAGGACACCCAGGTGTATGTCTCCGGTCACCCGCTGACCAGCGGGGGGGTGCTCCTCGACATCACCGACAGCGGGGTAGGGATAACGGACCAGGAGATGGCGCACGCCAACTGGCGGCTGGACAACCCGCCGATGGTCGACGTCGCCGTTTCCCGGCGCATGGGCCTGTTCGTGGTCGGCCGGCTCGCGGCCAGGCACGGCATCAGAGTCCGGCTCCGGCATGCCCCGTCCGGCGGCCTCACGACGCTCATCTGGCTGCCGGAGACCATCGCGGCGCAGGAAGCGGCCGCGCCGATCGGCCGGCTGCGGCGGTTCGAGGTGGAGGAGCACGGCCAGCCCGTGCCTTCGCTGTCCGCGCCCACGCCGACGGACGTCGCCACGATGCCACGGCCGGCGATCAGTACCATCACGGGCGCGGCGGCTGCCCAGGCCGCGGCCGCGGCCCGGGTGCCCAGGTTCTCCCCTGGAGGGCAGCCCGACCCGGTGCCTAACGGGCCGTCGCCGGTGAATAACAACAACAACACTCAGGTGACAGTCCCGCCCGCCGCCCGCACCGGGGGAGAGCAGCGGCTGCCCATCTTCGACTCGCTCGAGTCCGATTGGTTCCGTCGGCACGGGACCGGCCTCGAGACGCCGGATTCGCGCGGCACACCAGGCAAGCCGGTGTGGACGTCGCCAAGCGATGAGGGATGGCACGCCGCGGAGGTGGTGGTCGCGCCCGCCGCCGGACCCACGACCTCGTCGGGATTGCCCAGGCGCGTGCCAAGGGCCAATCTCGTCCCAGGATCCGTCGGCGGCCCGCCGGCGGAAACACAGAGCCCGTCGCGCTCGGCAGAGTCTGTCCGCAGCCGTATGGCGAGCTTCCAGCAGGGCGTGCGCGACGCCCGTGCTGCCGCGACTCAAACCGAGGAGCCACCAGAGACGTGATCTCCCCCGCCAAAGATATAAACGGCATATGGTAAGCGGCGTGAGTCTGTCAGCCCCCGGGACCGGGGCTGGGACTCCGGGTGTTGTCAGGGGGTCGCCCCCCGGGGCTAGGACTGCGGGGGTTGTCAAGGGGTCGCCCCCCGGGGCTAGTAGTGTCGGTAGCGAGAGGAGAACGCGTGAGTTTGCCAGGCCACCCGGCGCAGGACCTGAACTGGCTAATCACTAACTTCGTGGAGCGTGTCCCTGATGTGGCCCACGCGGTTGTGGTGTCGTCAGACGGGCTGCCGCTGGCATTCTCGGCCGGGTTCCCCCAGGACCGGGCAGACCAGCTGGCAGCGGTCACATCCGGGCTGACCAGCCTTACGCAGGGCGCGTCGCGGGTTTTCGAGGGCGGCGCTGTCGTCCAGACCGTTGTTGAGATGCAGCGGGGCGTCCTGATTGTCATGGCGATAAGCAACGGCTCTAGCCTGGCCGTTCTCGCCGCATCTGCGTGTGACCTCGGATTGGTCGCCTACGAGATGACTTTGCTTGTTGAGCGGGCCGGGCGCGTGCTTACGCCAGCGGTCCGGGGAGCGGTGCAGCCATCCCTTCCAGGGGATGGCAGACGGTGACCGGAGGACGCGGTGGCGGGCCTTGGCCGCGGAGGAGATGACTATAGTCAGCCGGGCGCTTCGTCCGGCCCGCTGCGGGACGGGTCGCCGAACCGCCGCGGATACCAACAGCGTCCGGCTGAGGATGAGGCCGTTGGCAGGCTAGTCAGGCCGTACGCGGTCACTGGCGGGCGCACACAGCCCCGCTACCAGCTCGCGATCGAGGCTCTGGTAACCGCGACGATCTACGAACCGCGAGATCTGTCCACCCTCGCCCCCGAGTGCCAGGCGATCCTGCAATTCTGCAGGGACTGGCGATCGGTTGCCGAGGTCTCCGCTGTGCTGCGGATGCCTCTCGGCGTGGCTAGGATCCTCATCGCGGACATGGGGGCAGATGGCCTGGTGCGTATTCACCAGCGAGACCATGCAGAGGGCCGTCCGGACCTCAACCTGCTCGAAAGGGTGCTCAGTGGACTCCGCAAGATCTAGTGCCGCCCGGCACCGCGACGAAGCGGCCACGATGACTTCTGTCAAGATCGTCGTTGCTGGCGGGTTCGGTGTAGGCAAGACCACATTCGTCGGCTCGGTGTCGGAGATCACCCCGCTCACCACCGAGGCGATGATGACCGTCGCGAGCACTGAAGTAGACGATCTGTCACACGTGCCGGACAAGAACACCACGACGGTCGCCATGGACTTCGGTCGGATAACCCTCGACAAGGACCTGATCCTGTACCTGTTCGGCACGCCCGGGCAGCACCGTTTCTGGTTCATGTGGGATGACCTGATCCAGGGAGCCATCGGTGCCGTCGTCCTTGTCGACACCCGGCGGCTGGCTGACTCGTTCCCCGCGGTGGACTACTTCGAGGCGAGCGGGCTGCCGTTCGTCATCGGGGTCAACGGCTTCTACGGTGAGTTCCCGCACAGGGCCGAGGACGTGAGCGATGCGCTTGCCATCAGCTCGACGGTCCCCGTGGTGTCCTGCGACGCGCGCAACAGAGAGTCCACCAAGGCCACCCTGGTCACGCTGGTCGAGCACGCGATGGCAATGCAGATGGCCAACCGGTACTGAAAGGTTGTTCAAGAATGTCCCAGAGTAAGATCCACTACTTAGGTACCCGCAGCCCGGAGGGGAGCCGGGCACGATGATGACGGAGCGGCTGATGCTACCGCTGGGGGGTGCTTGGTAACCCTCTGAGCCAGAAGGAGCGTTCCGTTGAGTGATCGTTACTACACCACGAGCACGGCTTTCCTCGAGGCGCTTGCCGAAGCCGGCGTGCGCTACATGTTCGCGAACCTGGGCAGCGATCACCCCGGGCTGATCGAGGCGCTTGCGCGTGCTCGCGCCGAGGGGCGTCAGGCGGCCGAGCGCGAGCGTCAGGCCGAGCGCGAGGGCCAGGGCATTCCCGAGATCATCGTGTGCCCGCACGAGACGGTCGCGCTCAGCGCGGCACACGCCTATGCCGTGGTCACCGGGCAGCCGCAGGCCGTGCTCGTGCACGTCGACGCGGGCACGCAGAACCTCGGCGGCGCGGTCAACAACGCGTCCCGCGGGCGTGTCCCTGTGCTGATCTTCGCCGGGTCGGCGCCATACACGATCGAGGGCGAGCTGCCCGGCGGGCGGAACGAGTTCATCCACTGGATTCAGGACGTGCACGATCAGCGCGGCATCCTGCGCAACTACACCAAGTACGACAATGAGATCCGCACCGGCCGCAACGTCAAGCAGCTCGTCCACCGTGCCCTGCAGATCGCCCGCAGCGAGCCCGCGGGCCCTGTCTACCTCATCGGCCCCCGCGAGGTGATGGAGGAGGAACTCGAGCCGTCCTCCGTCAACCCCGGCTACTACACGCCGATCGCGCCCGCCGCCCTGACGGATGAGGTCGCCGCCGAGATCGGCGCGGCGCTGGCCGCCGCGGAGCATCCCCTGATCATCACGTCGTACCTGGGCCGCGACCCGAGCGCGGTGGGGGAGCTTGTAAGCCTCTGCGAGCTGCTCGCGATTCCCGTCATCGAGTCCGTCCCCAATCATGTCAACTTCCCTGCTGATCATCCGTTGCAGTGCGGCTATCACTGGCACACCGTCGCGCAGAACCCGCTGCTCGCCGAGGCCGACGTCATCCTCACAGTAGATAGCGACGTGCCGTGGATTCATGTCACCAACCGCCCTTCGCCTGACGCTACGATCTACGCCATCGACATCGACCCGCTGAAGTCGCAGATGCCGATGTGGCATATCCCCGCGCGGAGATTCGCCGCTGCCAACTCGCGCGTCGCTCTGGGCCAGCTCAGCGCTTCCGTTCGGCATAATGATCTTGTAGATGAGGCGGCCGTGGCCGCGCGGCGGACTGCCATCACCCGGATCCATGACGAGCAGCGGGCCGAATGGGCGGCGGCGGAGCGGCCGCGGGACGATGTGATCACCCCGGCGTACCTGACCGCATGCGTGCGCGAGCTGCTCGCGGGGGAAGACGCGATCGTCCTTGCCGAGGTCGTCACGAATTCCGAGATGCTCTCCCACCATCTGCGGGCAAATCGCCCGGGTTCGCTCATCAATCAAGGCGGCGGCTCGCTCGGCTGGGCAGGCGGCGGCGCGGTCGGGGCCAAGCTGGCGGCGCCGGACCGGACGGTGGTGGCCCTGGTTGGCGACGGCTCGTTCATATTCGGCGTGCCCACGGCGGCGCAGTGGGTGGCGCGGCGTTACGGCACCCCCGTGCTCACGATCATCTACAACAACCGGGGGTGGCGGGCGCCCAAGTTCTCGACGCTCAGGATGCACCCGGACGGCGCCGCGGCCGCCGCGGACGACTTCAACGTCAGTTTCGAGCCGGAGGCAGACCTGCCCGGGGTTGCTCATGCCGCAGGCGGGGCGCACGCGGCGACGGTCACCGATCCGGCCGAGCTTCCGCAGGCGCTGAAGGATGCGCTCGCGGCGGTGCACGGCGGCCGTTCGGCGGTGGTGAGCGTGCACCTGCCGCGCGCGTAGCCCGCTTGCGCGACCGGCCCCGGTGATCGCCTGTATCGCGGGAGGATTGTCAGCGCATGGGGGCTGGAAGTTCTTCGTGGCTTTTCAGGTCCGGGGCTGGCGTTCGCCGGGGTCGTGTCGTGCTGTAGTGTGCTCGCGTTCCGGGGCGGTAGCTCAGCCGGTTAGAGCAGCGGACTCATAATCCGCCGGTCCTGGGTTCGAGTCCCAGCCGCCCCACCGGACCGGCAGGCCTTGCGGGCAAGGCGTTCCAGCATGCCCGGCTGTCCGGGACGTGGTGTCCGGAGAGGTGTCATGGCGGCCCGCTGATTCCGCGCTGAAGGCGCTGATCCGCAATCACTGATCCGCAACCGCGGCGCCGTGCTATGGGAGCAACTTCAGCTCGGGCTGGCAGCGGCCATCCCCGGCAGTGTCACCGCTGCCGGGGACGGCCGTCATTTGCGCCCGTGGGCGGCTTCAGCCTGCGGAGCCGGTGGTGAGGACCACGGTGGCCGTGTGCGACTGGCCGGACTGGTCGGTCCAGCTGATGCTGATTGTGTTACCGGGGTGGTAGTTCGCCAGCACCGAGGACACCTCCGACGAGGACGTGATGGCCTGCCCGGCCAGGGAGGTGATCCGGTCGCCCTGGGCCACGCCCGCCTGCGCCGCCGCCGAACCGGAGACAACCCCGGCCACGGTCGCACCACTGCCTGCGGAGATGCCGCCGAAGAACCCGGCGCTGGAGGATGCGACCGCTACGCCGAGGAACGCGGTGCCGCCGGTGTGCACGGCGGAGGACGACGTGCCCGCCTCGATCTGGCTGGCGATCGAGGCCGCCTCGCTGATCGGGATGGCGAACGCCTGGGTCTGCGCCTGCCCGGCCTGCGCCTGGAATCCGGTCGTCGAAGCGGACGTGGAAGCGGCGGTGTTCATGCCGATGACCTGCCCGGAGCTGCTGACCAGCGGGCCGCCGGAATCACCCGGCTGGATGGCGGCGCTGGTACGGATCAGCCCGGTCAGCTGCTCAGCGGTGCTCGCCGACTGGTCGGAGGCGGTGATCGCCTGGTTGACCGCAGTGACCTGTCCGGTCGCCGCCGACGGGGTGCCGCCCTGGCCGCCCGCGTTGCCCAGGGCGACCACCGTCTGCCCGGTCTGCGCGCTGGCGGGGCTGAGGCTGACCGTCTTCAGTCCCGAGGCGCCGGTGAGCTGCAGGACCGCGACGTCCTGAGTCTTGTCGTAGCCGACGACGGTAGCGGTGTAGGTCTGCCCGTTCCCTACGTCGGTGACCTTGATGGCGGTCGCGCCCTCGATCACGTGGTTGTTCGTCAGCACCTCGCCGCTGGAGGTGAGCACCATCCCGGTGCCGGCTGCGGTGCCGCCCTGGTATCCGAGCGTGGACACCACGTCGACCAGGGCCGGGTCCACCTTCGCCTCGATCTGCGCGGTGGTCAGCGTGGTCGCGCCGAACGCGTTCGCGGCGCCCAGCCCCGCGAACGCCAGCGCGGTGGCCGCCCCCAGCGACGCGCCGCCGAGCAGGACACGGCGCCGCCGCTTACGGCCGCGCCCGTCTCCGCCCTGACCGCCGGGACCTTCAGGCTGCCCGTACCCGTCGGCCCCGTACCCGCCTGGTGCTCCTGGCCCGTACCCGCCCGGAGTCCCTGATTCGCCGCTGCCCGGGGCCCCCGGCTCGCCGCCGCCCATGGCTCCCGGCTGATTGCTGTCTGTTCCGGCTGGGCCGGAAGGCGGCCCGAAGATCGTGCTCATCTGGGATCTGCTCCTCAGTGCGTCATCACCCTGACTGGCTTACTCTTCGAGCATCAGTCGCTTACCTGGAGGCAATCTGCAAGGGACGCTATGCGCCCGCCTACGCTTTCCTGAAGATTCGCTGACCACCTTCATGTTCAGCGTCGTGAGCTTTCAGTCTTTGCCTGCGGGCCAGGGCACGGCTGGAGCATCTTGAGGGGCGGCGCCGGCATCCGGGTCAACGCCGTGGTCCCTGGTCTGGTCGCGACCCCGAAGGTGCTCGGCCGATGCAGGTACGCGACGGGGTCTTGCAGGTGGCCGGTAGAAGCCATTACCGCTGCCGTGCCATGGAAAGGGGTGCTGGCCGTGATGGCATCGAAGCCGTCTGGGGTGAGGCTAAGACCGCAAGGTCATGACGTACTCCCTCTGGGAGGTGCAAGGTGCAACAGGTTCGCGTTACGAAGCGACGTCGTATAAGGGATCCGGGCTGGCGCCGGGCCGCGTAATCAGTAAAATATTTGGGTCGGCGAACTCGGCAGAAGCGGACGGGCTCCTTTCGGTCGCCCAGATGATCTCGTGATCACGACCAGGGGGGCTTTAGCGCACTATTACCAGCTCTCCCGGAGGATTCCGTGGACTCGCGCAAGGTTCAGAACGATCATTTGCAGGCACTGATCAAAGAGGCGGCCTGGAATGGCCAGAACCTCGCCGAAGCGGTGAATGCCGTTGGCCGGGAGGCGAATCTTCCGCTCAGCTATTCCCGGTCCTCGGTCGGGCAGTGGATCGCTGGCATGACTCCCCGGCGCCCCGTCCCCCATATTGTGACCGAGGCGCTCTCGCGGAGACTCAGCCACCCGATCACACTGGCCGAAGCGGGCTTCGACGAAACCCCCGCCGAGGCTGAACAACGGATGGAAGGCCCGCTCCGGCGGCTGATCAGGCTAGCCGTGGCGACCGGCCCCGGCAACATGGGCAGCTCCCCTTACCGCATATACAGCCTGACCGGGTTCCCGGCGTTGGCACCGACCGTGGCGGGCGAGATCCAGCGGGTTCCCGCGTCGGATCCGCTGAAGAGGTCTATGCGCGTCGGTCGCAAGGACGTCGAATCGGCCGGCGTGATGCTGCGGCTGTTCACCGAGGCCGACGCCGCCGCCGGTGCGGGCCATGTCCGCCCCGGGCTCGGCTTCTACCTGGCCAACACCATCGCCCCGTCGCTGTATGTGTCCTCACCGCAGATCCGTGCGGAACTGCTCCCGGTGGCGGCCCGGCTGGCCCACTTGTGCGGCCTGATGTGCTACGACGACGAGCTGCACGGGTTCGCCCAGCAGTACTACCGGGTGGCTCTGCGGCTTTCGGCCGCGGCGGGGGTGATCGGTTCCCAATCCCTGGTGCTGTGCGCGATGAGCGCTCAGGCGGTGTCGCTGGGGCATCACGATCACGCACTCGGCCTGGCCAGGGACGCCGTCAGCGTAGCCGCCGTGGCCCTGTCCGCGCCGGAGTTGGCGACGCTGCTCGGACAGCGGGCGGTGGCGCACGCGGCGGCCGGGGACCTTAACGGCGCGCTGGCCGACATGGCGGCGGCCCAGGCGCATCTGAAGCGAGTGAACGGCGATGAGCGCACGCTCAGGGACACACCCGCGGCGACGCTGGCCTGCCAGCGGGGCCTGATGCTGGCGCTGCTGGGCGACGCGCCGAGTGCCATCGCGCAGATGGAGATCTCAGTGCGGCGCCGTCCCAGCGCAGACCGGCGTTCCCGGGCTATCACGCTGTCCCGTATCGCCAACCTCCAGCTGCGCCATGGCCACCTTGAGGAGGCCATCGCCACCTGGCATCGCTTCCTCGACGACTACCCGGCCATCAATTCGGGGCGTGCCCGCACCGCGCTCACCCTCTTGCAGTCTGGAATCCGGCCTTATCAAGGCAGCCCGGCGGCCGGCACCCTCCTGGCCCGGGCCCTGTCCTTACAGCAGCGGCTCCCGCACTTGGCAGCAGGATCCCCGATGGTGCCGACCGCCCCGTCACGGGACATGGACATCCGCGTGCGGTTCCAGGCACACAGTTCTCCGCTGCCCGCTTGATAAAGACCGACCTTTTCCGCTGATTTCTGGTCCGGCCGCTGTTTCGGTGCGGGCCGTCCTTCAGCATGCGCTCTGATGTGCGCGACGCATGTGAACGTCAAGATCATCAAGGAGTTTCACAGCCTTCTCTTCATGCGGAGATCCGAAGCCGCTAGTTCGCAGATAACGTTGCCTATTATCGCAACAGCACGAAAACCCTCCCGATCGTGCAGGGAAGTTGAAGAGAACGGAGCGGAACGGTGCATCAGAACTCGGTATCTCTCGTGAACGTGCTTTTAGAGGGCGGTCCAGACGTCTTCTCGCCAGCCGATCGCCGACGCCGGATTCCCGCTGGGGAGTTCAAGGTTAAGGTGTCGCGCGGGCACTGCACCGAGCATTTCTGTCGGACGCCGCAGACCGTTCACATCGAAGACCGTGAGTTCCAGGTCTACCACTGGTCGTATCGGACGTACGTAGCTGAATAGCTTCACAAAACAAGGAGGAGACCCGATGTCCGTGTCGCATTCGGAGCCCATCGCGATCGTTGGGATGGGCTGCCGCTTCCCTGGAAAAGTGGAAACGTCGGCGGGGCTGTGGGACCTGGCGGCCGCGGGCCGTCAGGAAATGGGACCGGTGCCCGCCGACCGGTGGGACGCCGAGCGGCTGATGGCGTTCCAGAACCCCGACGAGGCGGCGCGTTACGGGCGCGGCTGTTTCCTGGACGGGGACGTGTGGGCCTGGGACCCCGAAGCGCTCAACGTGGCGCCCGCCGAGCAGCGGTGGGTCGACCCGCAGTTCCGGGTGCTGATGGAGGTGGCCTGGGAGGCGGTGGAGCACGCCGGGATCCCGGTAGACCGGCTGCGCGGCTCTCGTACCGGCGTGTACGTCGGGGCCTACACGCCTGACAACCTGTTCCGGGAGGCACGTCCGGTGGAGGACGCGCTGAACAGCATGTACCTGTTCGGGAACTTCCCGGGCACCCTGGTGGGCCTGCTGGCCTTCAGCATGGACCTGCGCGGCCCGGTGATGGCGCTGAACACGATGTGCTCCTCGGGCCTGGTGGCCATCGACTCGGCCTGCGCGGCCCTGACGCTCGGCGAGTGCGACACGGCCCTGGCGGGTGCGGTCATGCTGATGCTGTCACCGCAGACGCACCACTTGGAGGCCGCGCTGCTGACCTCCCAGCGCGGTGAGTCCTTCGCCTTCGACGCGCGCGCCGACGGTTACGTGCGCGGTGAGGGCGCGGCGATGCTGCTGCTCAAGCGGCTGTCGGACGCCCGGCGCGACGGCGACCGGGTGCTGGCGGTGATCCGCGGCGGCGCGGTCAACAACGACGGCCAGGCCACTCGGCTCACCGCGCCGTCCACCGAGATGCAGCAGGTCCTGTTCCGCGCGGCGGTGGAACGCGCCAGGATCGACCCGGGCCAGGTCGGCCTAGTCGAGGCGCACGGCCCGGGCACGCCGGTCGGAGACCCGGTGGAGTACAACTCCATCAACGCCGTGTTCGGACGCGGCAGCGGCCGTTGCGCGCTTGGTTCCATCAAGACCAACATCGGGCACTCCGAACCCGTTTCAGGGCTGGCGGGCACCATCAAGGCCATCGAGTGCATGCGACGCGGCCTGATCGCGCCGAACGCGAACTTCCGGACCTGGAACCCGGCCATCGTGGTGGACGAGGACTCCCGGCTGTTCATCCCCACCGAGGTGACCCCCTGGCCGGTGGACGGAGGGCCCCGGCTGGCGGCCGTGTGCTCCTACGGCGTGACCGGCACCAACGCGCACATCATCCTCGAGTCCGCGCCCGTCACGTCCCGGCGGCCCGGCCCCCGCGCGACCGTCGCCACGGATGCGCGGCCGCGGCTGTTCACGCTCTCCGGCGTCTCGGCGGAGTCGGTGACGCTGGCGGCGGGCCGTCTCGCCGAGTGGGTCGAGGGCGAGGGCGCCGGGACCGACCTGGACGAGGTCGCCCGCACCCTGGCCGTGCACCGCTCCCACGCCGCGCATCGCGCCGCGATCGTCGCCCGCGACCGGCGCGAGCTGGTCGCGCGGGCCGAGGCCTTCGCGGCGGGCGCGACCCCGGACGGAGTGGTCGGCGGCACAGTCACGCTGGCCGCCGGCCACCGCGGACCGGTGTTCGTCTTCCCCGGCCAGGGCACGCAGTGGGCCGGAATGTGCCAGGGGCTTTTGGAGTCGGAGCCGGACTTCGCCGCCGCCATCGACGAGATCGAACTCCTGATGGCCGCGGAGTCGGGATTCTCGCTGCGGCGGATGCTCGAAGAACCCGACCTGCTCGTCGGGGTGGACCGCATCCAGCCGGTGCTGTTCGGCGTCCAGGTGGCGCTGACCCGGCTGTGGCGGTCGTGGGGAGTGGAGCCGACGGCGGTGATCGGCCAGTCCCTCGGCGAGGTCGCCGCGGCCGTCGTCGCCGACGGCCTCAGCCTCGCCGATGGGGTCGCCGTCATCTGCCGCCGGGCTACCCTGCTGGCCGAGACGGCGGGCGGCGCGATGGCCTCGGTCATGCTCGGCGCCGATCGCGTCCAGGCCGACATCGAGGCGGCTGGGGCGGACGGCGTGGCGCTGGGCGTGCTCACGGCTCCCGAGGCGACGGTGATCTCCGGCGACGCCGGGCAGGTGGCCGCACTGGTGGAGGGCTGGCAGGCCGCCGGCGCGGTCGCGCGCATGGTCGACGTCGACGTGGCCTCTCACTCCCCCCAGATGGACCCCATCCTGGATCGCCTGCACGAGGCGGTGTCCACGGTGACCGCGCACGAGCCCCGGCTGCCTTTCTACTCGACGGCGGCCGCCGACCCGCGCCTTCCGGGGCCGCTGGACGCCGGCTACTGGGTGCGTAACCAGCGCGACACCGTCCACTTCCACGAGGCGATCGCCGCCGCCATGGCCGACGGATACCGGCTGTTCATCGAGTGCGGCCCGCACCCGCTGGCGGTCCGTCCCGTCGCCGACACCGCGCGCCATCACGACGTCGAGAACACGCTCGCGGTCGGCAGCCTGCGCCGCAACGAGGACGACCAGGACATCTTCCTGGCCAACCTGGCCGCCGTGCACTGCGGCGGGTACGCCGTCGACTGGAGTGCTCGCTACGGCGAGGGCGCACCGGCGGACGTTCCCGGCACCGCATGGCGGCGACTGCGGCTCGGCGGGGAGAAGGAGCCGTACCGGCTCGTCGCCCCGAACCTGCCCGCGGCCAGCGAGCATCCGCTGCTCGGCGGGCATGTGCACGACCCGCAGGCCCCCGGACGGCACCTGTGGCAAACCCCCATCAGCCCGCGCCGGCTGCCCTGGCTGGACGACCACCAGGTGGCGGGCGTCGCGGTGCTGCCCGGTACCGGATACGCCGAGATGATGCTGGCGGCCGGGGCCGAGGTCTTCGGTACCACGCACCTGTCGCTGAGCGAGCTGAGCATCGAGAAACCGCTCCCGCTGGAGCCCGAGCCCCTGGTCACTACCCGCCTTCAACGCGACGGGCAGGCGGCCGCCGCCGAAGTTGTCTCCCAAGGGCAGGACGGTGCCCTCATCGTGCACGCCCGGGCCACGGTACGGGCGCTGCGCCGCAACGGGCGGCCCAAGACGGTCGACTTGGCCGGCCTGACCACCCCGCAGTGGCGCGACTCGGTGCCCGAGCAGCTGTACGCGCACGTCCGCGAGCGGCACGACGTGATCCACGGGCCGGCCTTCGCCGCCATCGAGCGTATCCAGGTGCACCCCGAGGAGGACCGCGCGGTCTCGTCCCTGCGGATCGCCGACGCCGGTCGGGCATCGGCCTGGATGATGGTGCTCCATCCGGCGCTCGCCGACGAGGTGGTGCAGACCGTGGTGGGCGCGTGGATCGTCAACTACTCCACCAGCCCCGGCCCGGTCGTCGTCGGCGGTGCCACCGAGATCCGGGTGTACGGCCCCACCGCGCACGCCCGCATGGCCAACGTGCGGCTCGACCACGCCGACGACCTGGCGTGCACCGCCTCCGGGCAGCTGATCGCGCTGGACGGGACTGTGGTCGCCGAGGTGCGCGGGCTGCGGCTGGTCAACATCACCCCGCCGCAGGAGCGCTTCAACTCGCGCCTGGCCCACCTGGAGTGGGTGCCCGAGCCCGCGCCGGAGCCGGAGCCGGCCGAGGAGACAGCCGCGTCCCGGTGGCTGCTCGTCGCGCCCGAGAAGACCCCGTGGACGCAGCGGCTCGGCGGGCTGCTGGCCGACGGCTCGGCAGGCTGCCGGCTCCTCACTCACGGCCCGGACGACGCGCTGACGCCGCAGGGGCTGGACGACGCGCTCGACGAGGCGGCCCAGGCCCGGCGGACCACGGTCGTGGTAGCCGTCGGGGCCCGTCCAGGGGAGTGCGACCCCGCCACCGCCGCACGCGAGGAGCTGAAGCGCGCGGTCACCGTCATCCAGCGGGCGGCCGAACGGGAGGACCCGCCGCGGCTGTGGCTGGTGTTCCGCGCCGACGACGCGCCCATGACGGCCGCGGGCCTGCGCGGGCTGTGGCGCGCGGCGGCGTTCGAGCACCCCGAACTGGTGCCGAGCATCATCGAGATCTCCAGCGGCACGCCGTTGGACGCGGTGCTGGCCGACCTGCGCGCAGCCGGGCAGTCCATCACCGAGGTCACCTGGTCGCACGGGACCCGGCACCTGGTCCGGGTTCGGTCCGGCCCTGGCGCCGTCGCGGCGGCGCCGTCGCGGCAGCCGGTGCGTCCCGACGCCGCCTACCTCGTCACCGGCGGCCTGGGCGGGCTCGGCCTGGTCACCACGGGCTGGCTGGCCGAGCGGGGCGCCCGGCGCATGGTGGTCTGCGGCCGCTCCGCCCCGTCCGAGCACGCCGCGGGACAGCTAGAGCGCCTGCGCGCCACCGGGGCCGACATCGCGGTGGTCCTGGGTGACATCGCCGACCCCGCCGTCCTCGCGCAGGTCATGCACACCGCGACCGACGGGGACGTGCCGCTGCGCGGCGTGCTGCACGCCGCCGGGGTCGTAGAGGACGCCACATTGGCCACCCTCGACGACCGGCTCATCGACCGGGTCTGGCGCGGCAAGGCCGAGGGCGGCTGGGCCCTGCATCGCGCCACCCTCGACCACGACCTGGACTTCTTCGTCGTCTACTCCTCCGTCGCATCCTTGTTGGGATCCCCCGGCCAGGCGGCTTACGCGGCCGCCAACGCCTTCCTGGACGACCTGGTGCGCTGGCGGCTGGGCCACGGCCTGCCGGCCACGGGAATCCACTGGGGCGCCTGGAGCGAGGTGGGCCGCGGGCAGCACCTGGCCCAGCAGGGGCATGTGACGATCTCGCCGTCCGACGGCGTCGAGGCGCTCGAACGCATCCTGACCGGCGGCCACCGCCAGATTGCCTACTCACCGATCGACGCGGCCCGATGGACCGCCGCCTATCCGGCCCTGGCCGACTCCACCCTCCTGCACGACCTTCTCACCGGGCAGCCCGCGCCGAACGAAGGGCTGGCGCCGGTGCTGAGCGAGCTTCTCGACGCGCAGACCCTGGCGCAGCGGCGCAGGATCCTGGAAGGTCACATCATCGATTGCGTCCGCACCATCCTGGGCGGCACCGACCGCCACATCACCCCCGACACCAGCCTGGTGCTGCTCGGCGTCGACTCCCTGGCCGCCGTGCAACTCCAGCAGCGGCTCCAGAACACGCTGAAGATCAGCATCAAGTCCGGGGTGATCTGGGTCAAACCCAGCGCCGCCGGCCTGGCCGAATGGATCAGCGAGCAGATGGGCTTCTCCGAGGCGACCTCCAAGAGGCGGACTCCCGATGCGGCAGCTGACGTCCTCGCCGCATAGCCCGGCCGAGACCCGCGCGTCCACGCACCGGCCGGCCCTGCTGCGCCCGCCGGTGCTGTGGGCGGCCTTCGGGGCAGCCTGCGTCCTGTTCCAGGCGTGGGTGGCCGCCCGGTGGGCCGCCGATGGCAACCTGCACGGGTATCGCTTCGACGGCCCTATGCCGGCCTACCTGAAGGTCAGCACGCAGGTGCTCCAGGTCATCGCGATCGCGATGTGCGTGGTGATGGCCGCCGTGTGCTGGCGAGGCAGCCGGGCGGCCGGGCAGGTCACCCTGTCCGCCGCCCTGCTCGTCGGCTACTTCTTGTCCTTCTGGAGCGACCCGTACTCGGGCACGCTCCACCAGACCGCGAGCAACAACCTCAGCGGAATCGACTATCCGACGTGGGGTCCCTACATGCCCGGGTGGCACGGCCCCACGCCACAGGCCCAGAGCCTCCTGGAGAACCTCGGTTATCCATGGGTGGTCATCTGGATCTGGATGGGCCTGGGCATCGCACGGTGGCTGGGTGCCCGGCACCCCGGCTGGAGCCGGGCTCGCGTCGGCTGGCTCACCGCCGCGGCGATGTTCCCGATCGACATCGGCCTGGAGCAGGCCTACATGCGCTTCGGCGGCTACGGCTACTCACGCGCCCTGCCCCACTTCACCCTCTTCGAGGGCCAGTGGTACCAGCTGCCGCTGTACTCACCGGCCATCATGACGTTCTGCGCGGTGATGCCCGTGGTGGTGATGGTCCTGTACGCCAGGCCGGGACGTGAGGTCTGGCTGCTGGAGGGGTCGCTGAGCCTGCCGCACCGCGTCCGGCCGTGGGTCCGGCTGCTGGCGGGCGTCGGCTTCGCCAATGCCTGCATGCTGAGCCTCCAGCTAGTGGTCTTCCTGGCGTCGCTGGTCAGCCACCCCATCGACCTGCCGCCCTGGTACGAACGGCCGCTGGCATGAGCCCCGCACGGCGCCGCGGCGGGCACGCCGTCGTGATCGGGGCGGGGATCGGCGGCCTCGCCGCGGCGAGGGCGCTGAGCGAGGACTTCGCCGAGGTCACCGTCGTCGAACGCGACCGGCTGCCCGCCGATCCCCGCCCGCGAGCCGGCGTGCCGCAAGGACGGCACGGGCACGCGCTCGCGGCGCGGGGCCTGCGGGTCCTCAACGGCCTCTTCCCGGGGCTCAGCCGGGAACTGGACGCGGCGGGCGCACCGACGATCGACTTCTGCGTGCAGGCCGAGCACCACTGGCCGGACGGAGTGCCGACGGCGATCCCGTCGCAGGTGCTCATCCAGCCGGTCAGCCGCCCGCTGCTGGAAACCATCCTGCGACGCCGTGTGGTAGCCATTCCCGGCGTCCGCGTCATGGCGGGCTGCACGGTCACCGGCCTGCGGGGCGACGCCCGGCGGGTCACCGGCGTCCACCTCACCCGGCGCGGTGACGGCACGACCACGACGCTCCTCGCGAGCCTGGTCGCCGACGCCACGGGCCGGTCCTCCCGTCTGCCCGGCTGGCTCGAAACCATCGGCCTGCCCCGGCCCGCGGCCACGACCGTGGACGCCGGTGTCGGCTACGCCACCCGCGTCTACGACATCGAGCCAGGCGCGGCCCCGGACTGGCGGGCGCTGTTCGAGATCCCGCACCCCCCGGACGTCCCCCGCGGCTGCTTCGCCCTCCGCGTCGAGAGCGACCGGCTGCTGGTCACCCTTCAGGGGGCGGCCGGCGACCACCCGCCAACCGATGAGGACGGCTTCGAGCGCTTCATGAAGTCCCTGCGCAGCGACATCGCCGCCGTCGTCGCACCGCTGCACCCGGCGTCCGGGGTGTATCGCTACGCGCGGTCGGCCGCCCAGCGCCGGCTCTACCACCAGGCCAGGCACTGGCCGGACGGGCTCATCGTGCTCGGTGACGCCGCCTGCACGTTCAACCCGCTGTACGCGCAAGGCATGACCGTGGCGGCCCTGGAGGCCCAGGCGCTGGGCGACCTGCTCGCCCGGTCCCGGTCCGCGGGCACTGACCCGCACGGATTCTCCCGGGCCTTCCAGCGGCGCGTCGGCCGGATCACCTCCTGGCCGTGGACGATGTCGGCCCTGGCCGACCGCGCCTGGACCCAGACCACGCCGATGGTCACAGCCGCGCACCGGTACCTAGGCGCCTGCCAGGACCTCGCGATTGACGACTCGCCCATGTTTCACGACCTCGCGCGCGTGACCAACATGCTCACCGGCCCCGCAGTCCTTTTCCGCCCCCGCCACCTTTCCCGCCACCTTTCCCGACGCCTCGGCCTGGTCCCGCGCCCCTGAACGACCCCGGGCCCGCGGCGGGCCACCGCCGTATCCCCGTGTGGCGTTGCTGGCCGAGGCCGATGCGAGCGTAAACACGGCCGCCCGAGCCGAGCACCTGGACGGCCGTTCGTCCGCCACGCCCGGACGCGCTGCGCGCCCAGCTCCCGCCGTGCGGGAGCTGGGCGAGGCGCTGCGTGTCCGGGGGGCGGCCAGGCGGGCCGCTGAGGGTCACCAGGTGACCGGCAGCCGCACCGGCCCGCGTACCAGCAGCCCGGACTTCCACTCGACCTGGTCGGGCGCGATTGCCAGCCGCAGCCCCGGGAAGCGCCGTACCAGGGTCGTCAGGCTCACCTCGAGTTCCTGGCGGGCGAGGTTGGCGCCCAGGCAGTAGTGCGCGCCGTGGCCGAACGACATGTGCGGGTACTCGCCCCGCGCGATGTCGAAGCGATCGGGGTCGGGGAAGACTTCCGGGTCGCGGTTGGCCGCCGCCATCGAGGGCAGCACGGCCTCGCCCTTGCGGATCGTCCCCGAGGGCAGCTTCACGTCGGCCGTGGCGACGCGGAGCAGCCCGCCGTCGGCAGGCATCGCGTGCCGCAGGATCTCCTCGACCGCGACCGGTATCCGTCCGGGGTCGCGGGCCAGCAGCCGGTACTGGCCGGTGGCCAGTAGCGAGAGCACTCCGCGGGCCAGTGTGTTGGCGGTCGTCTCGTGCCCGGCCACGATCAGACTGACCACCAGGCGGACCATCTCGTGTTCGCTGAGCACGTCGCCGCCATCGTGCGCGGCGACCAGCACGTCGATCAGCGCGTCGCCGGGGGCGGTGCGCCGCTCGGCGATGAGCCCGTGCGCGTACCCGGCGAACGCGCGGCCCGCTTCCTGTCGTTCCTGCGGGGTGTACGCCGAGCTGGACAAGAACACATCCGACCACTGGGCAAACCGCCCCAGATCGTCATCGGGAACCCCGAGCAGCGTGCAGATCACCCGCAGCGGCAACTGCACCGCGAAGTCGGCGACCAGGTCGGCCGGCGGGTCCCCCAGGCCGGCGGCGAGCTCGTCGGCGATCGCCGACGCCCGCGTCCGCCACACCGCAACCTGGGCCGGCAGGAACGCCTTGGACACGATCCGGCGGATCCGGGTGTGCCGGGGCGGATCGATGTTCGACAGCGCCTCTGGATCGCTGCCCACGACCAGCCGTGGCGCGCCTGGATAGCTGAGCTCGCGGGTGAAGCGCGGACTGGCCAGCACGGCGCGGACGTCGGCGTACCGCACCGCCACCCGCGCCTCATCACCGCTCGGCATCTGGGCCGGGGCCAGCGGGGCGTTCTCGCGCCGTTCGGCGAACTCGGTCGGCGGCGACCCATGCGGTCCGGGCGGGAAGGGAAAACCGGGATCTGATCGCATGCGCAGGCTCCTTGGCATCGTCTTAGGAATACGGCAACGGGCACTCGCCAACCAGGGTCACCGGTTGGCCGGCCCTGAGCGGGTCAGCTGGACGGGAAGCTCGCTCCAGCCTTGGATCATGAAGGACGGGGTCTGGCGCAGCCCGGCGGTGTCAATGGCCAGGCACATGTCGGGAAAGCGGTCAAAGAGCGCGGGCAGGGCGGTGAGCGCCTCCCGCCAGGCCAGGGGTTCCCCGATGCAATGGTGCGCGCCGACCCCGAAGGCCAGGTGTTCGCGCTGCTCCCGGCCCGCGTCGAACCCGTCAGCGTGCTGCCCGTGCTGGTCCGGATCGCGTCCGACGGCGAGGTAGGTGGCGAGGATGGCGTCGCCCGCCGGGATCTGCACGCCGCCCAGGTCGAGCGGTTCGACCGCGAACCGCAGCGGGATATTTGCGGCCGGAGGGCTCCAGCGAAGAGTCTCCTGCACCACTGCCTCCCATGTGATGTCGCCGGTGCGGACCCGCTTCAGCTGGTCGGGTTGGGTAAGCAGGGCGTGCACCGCGTTGAGGATCAAGCTGACGGTGGTCTCCTGCCCGCCGGAAATGATCATCAGCAGGGTGTCCCGGAGTTCCTCCGGGGCCAGCCGGTCACTGCCGTCGCGGGCGTTGATCAGCTGCGTGGTCAGATCGTCGGCCGGGTGCTCGCACTTGCCCGCGATGAGGTCGTCGATCATGCCGTAGACCTCGACGACGGCCGCGGCGGCCTCCCCGGGCTCGGTGGTAGTGTCCAGCACCGCCGACACCAGCCGGGCGAAGTCCAGGCGCATCTCCTCGGGGACGCCGAACAGCTCGCAGATCACTCCCAGGGGCAGCGGATGCGCGTAGGCGGTGCGCAGATCGACGATCCGGCCTGCGGGCAGTGCGTCGAGTCCGTCCAGCAGTTCAGCGGTAATCCGATCGATGATCGGCTGCATCGCCTTGGTCCGGTGGTTGGTGAAGCTAGGGGCCAGCAGCTTGCGCAACCGCTGGTGCTCAGTGCTATAGGCGTTCAGCATGGTCTGCCCGCCGACGACGACGTTGATCCAGGCCCACTCGGGCCGGGTGCCGACCTCTGGCCACAACCGCCAGTGCCGCCGGGCGTCCTTGCTGACGTTGGGGTCGAGGAGGATCCGCCGGAGCAGGTCGTGCCGGGTGACGGCCCAGGCGGGGATGCCGCCGGGGAGTTCCACCCTGACGACGTCAGCGGAATCGCGGAGCAGGGCGGCCTCACCAGGAAGGTCGGCGCCCGAGGGATCGAGGACGAAGGGCAATTGGCTGATCATGGAGATGCTCCCGAAGCAGGCCCATATGAAAGGCGCTTTTCCACGCCTTAGCGAATTGACTCCACGATAAGTACGCCACCTTCGCCATCCCCCATTCACAAGAAGGGGAGTTTGTAGAATTCCGCAGCGATCTTGACGGGCGGACTCAGCGACGGAGGATTCTGAGGATCATGGCCGTACATCGGAGCTGCGGCATTGCGGCTAGCAGGAATTTCGCCGCGGCGTAGCGAGGCCGGGTTAGCGGGCATCGAGGAACGTGAGGACGGCTAGCACCCGCCGGTGCTCCGTTGCGCTCTCCGGCAGGTCCAGCTTGGTCAAGATGCTGCGGACGTGCTTTTCCACTGTGCCCTCCTGGATGCAGATCCGCTGCGCGATGCCGGCGTTGGACGCGCCCTCGGCCATCAGCGCGAGCACCTCCCGTTCCCGCGGCGACAGCACGTCCAGCGGATCACGCCGTCGCCGGGCCATGACCAGCTCCTGCACCAGCGACGGGTCCACCACCGAGGCGCCCGCGGTGATCCGTTCCACCGTCGCGATGAACTCCACCACATCGGTCACCCGGCTCTTCAGCAGGTAGCCCAGCCGCTGCCCGCCGGCCAGCAGCTCCATCGCCTCGTCCACCTCTACGTGCGCGGACAGCACGATGATCGCCGTGCCGGGCAGCTCCTGGCGGATCACCCGGGCCGCCTGCAACCCTTCGGTGGCATGGCGCGGCGGCATCCGGATGTCGATGATCGCCAGGTCCGGCTGTACCGAGCGGATCAAGGCCAGCAGCCCGGCCCCGTCGCCTGCCTGGCCCACCACCTCGAACCCCGAGCTGGCCAGCAAGCTGGCCAGCCCCTCCCGCAGCAGCACATCGTCATCGGCCAGCACCACCCGCGGCGCGGACCGGCCTCCCGGCGCCATCTCAGGTGCCCCGGGCCTCGGCGCCGCGCGCTCCATGTCAGCCTCCTGCCTGCTGGCCGGTACGGCTTTCGGACTAGCATCGCCGACCCGCCGGCGATCCGGCAACACAGCCAGCGCCCGCACGCCCTGGAGGCTGGCTGCAATCCCGGCGGTACCGTTAGCAGGCATGGCGCTTGCCGTGACAACCGGGGCTATCGGCCGGGACAGCAGGCCGCGGCCGAGGAGCAGTGTCCAGGTGCGGACCGTCATCCGCGCCATCGGCGCAGCGGATTTCTGCATGCGATCGTGGCCATTGGCGGCATGGTGCCGGCCGCGAGACGTCCGGTAGTGCCGCGGCAGTGACTCACCTGCTGGAGGTCGATGGTGTCACAGCAGTTCAAGCCGGGTAAGGCCAGCACCGGGCGGGTCTACAACGCCTACAACGGCGGCGAGGACAACTTCGAGGCCGACCGGGCGCTGGCCGGCCAGGTGGTGGCGGTCGCGCCGGATGCCGCTGGCCGTGCGGCCGACCTGGCCGGGTTCTCGCTGGCGGCAGCCGCGGTGATCGCAGCCGGTGTCGGGCAGCTCGTCGATATCGGCGCAGGCACCCCGGCCAGGGATTGTTTATACCAGGTGGCGCGCCGCGTCAACCCGGGCATTCGGCTCGCGGCGGTCGATCACGATCCGGTGGTGCTGGCGCAGCTGCGTGCCGAGGCTGGGGACCGGGCCGTGATCGAGGCGGATGTGCGGCATGTGGCCGGGCTGCTCCGCGAGCTGGACGCGGTGGTCGACTGGTCGCAGCCGCTGGGCGTGATGCTGTGCGCGGTGCTGCATTTCGTCGCGGACGACGAGGTAGAAGGCCGAGGGCCACGCGCGATCGCCGGGGCGATCATCTTCAGGCTGGCTCCCGGCAGCCTGGTGGCGATCTCGCACGCGTGCTCCACCGGCGCGGACCCGGACGTGATCACCGGGATCAGCGCGGCATACGAACGTCACAGCCTGCGGCTGGTATGGCGGGACGAGGAAGTGATCAAAGACCTGTTCACCAGCCGGGTGGCGCTCCTGCCGCCGCCGGGCACCGTAGCTGGAGGGCTGGGCGATCCGCGGTCGTGGCTGCTGCCCCCGCAGCAGCTTCGTCAAGGGCTCGCAGTCGGCTCGCCGGTGTCGTTGCGGGCAGGCATCGGGATGGTGACGGGAACCGGGAGGGCCGGGGCATGAGGGCATGGCACGCGCGGATCGGGTATTCGCTGCTCGTTCCCGTCGTGACGGCATTGCTGGCGGCGCATGCCCTGGTGGCGCAGGCCACCGCGGCGGTGGCGGCGCGCCCGGACCAGCCCGGCCGTGTACGGTGACGAGCTCCTGACCGGCGACACGAGCCGGGCGGGGGACCGGCGCCTCGGTGATCGCGGTTGACCGGCGCACCGGCCGTCTGGCGCATCCTGGTCGATCCGCACGTGGCGGCGATCATCACCGGTGCGGCGGTGGTTCTACCGGGGAGTCGTGTACGAGAGCGTGTCCTCCGACGAGGAGGTGCTGGCGCGACCACCCGAGCGGCACGTGCGGCCCGGACTTCGATTTCGGCAGCGGCCCCAACCTGATCCGGCTGCCGTCCGGCCGGCAGATCCTGGGCATCGGGCAGAAGAGCGGCGTGTACTGGGCGCTCGACGCACGGACCGGTGCGCCGGCACCTCGGCGGACGGAAACACGTCAACCACCAGCGGCGGTTTCTGGGCCGCCTTGGACGCGGCGACTGGGAAGGTCCTATGGCAGGTCGCCGACCCGCAGGGAGCGGCTGACATGGGGTATGTCAGCACTGCCGACGGCGTGGTGTACGCCGCATCAACCGCCCCGGCCGGCACCAACATGTACGCGCTCGACGCGGCCAGCGGCCGCATCCTGTGGAGCTTCGCCAGCGGCGGGCTCGGTAGCGGCCGGTGCCGCGATCGCCGGAGGCCGGGTGTACTGGGGGTCCGGTTAGCTGCTGCCCGTCAGCTGCCCCGCCCCCGGCGTGGCGCTGAACTACTGCCCGGCCGGAAACGACAAGTTCTATACGTTCGCCCCATCACCTCGGCGCTAACACGGCCGAGCAGCGCCTGCGCCGCTCGTCCTCGGTGGTGCCGCCCCAGACACCGGTATCGCCGTTGTCCAATGCCCACTGGAGACATGGTCCGCGCACCGAGCACGTTCGGCATATCTGCTTGGCTTCCTCGATCTTGAGCACGGAGGCACCCGAGGTGCCGAGAGGAAAGAACAGGTCGGGATCGGCGTCGCGACAGGCGGCGTGGTTACGCCAGTCCGTGTCCACGGAATCCTGTCGCCGCTGGAGAAGGGCTTGGCTCCTGTCGCTCACCGGGTTACGTCACCTTCCTCCTCGCGGGCGTGCGCGGCGCTGCGTCAGGCCGTGCCGCATTGTTGCGCGCAGCGGTTAAGGCCGGCCGAGTATCCGGCCGATGCCCCGCGCCGACAGCTCCGATTTCGCAAGGAATCCGGCAGCCGGGCTTTCGGCGATCAGCTCCGCATAATCCGCTTCGGCCCGCGTCGAGATCAGGATTACCTCGGCGCTGCGGCCGTCCCGGGCCAGGAGCCGGGCAAGGTCAAAGCCGCTCTCCTCCCCCAGCCCGATATCGACGAGAATGACATCCGGCCGCAGCGCGTGGGCCTCCCGCAGCGCTCCGGCAGTATCCGAAGCCACCCCCGCGACCGTCACGCCCTCTCGCTCAAGCAGGACCCGCGCCGCCTCAAGAAAGGCGTCGCTGTCATCAACCAGAAGGCACCGTAGCTGCATTCAGCAACCATGCCAGGGGATACGCAGTCGCCGCATTGCGGCTAGCAGGAGTTCTGCCGGGTCAGCCGCGATCAGCTCGCAAAGGCAAGCGCAGCCGGGGGCACCCAGCCGGCCGCAGCGTCGCCTCGACGGCCCGCCAGGGCCTGGCCGGGGGAAGGTGACCCAGCGGGCTGCAGGGCCGACGCGACGTCAGTGGAGCCGGAGCGGGAGCTGGACGCCAATCAGCGTCCCTCGGCCAGGAGGGCTGCTAACCTCGATCGACCCGCCCAGGGCCTCGGCCCGGTCACGCAGGCCGATCAGGCCCGAGCCGCGGCCGGGATCGGCGCTGCCCACGCCGTCGTCGCGTATCGACAGGTGGAGGCGGTCGTCGCGCTCCTCGACGGAGACGCGTACTACCGACGCGTGCGCGTGCTTCGTCGCGTTCGTGATCGCCTCCGAGACGACGTAATACGCCGCCACCTCGATCGGCTCGGGGAGCCGCGCGAGCGCCGCGACATCGAGGTCGACAGGTATCGCGGCCCGGCGGGCGAGTATCCGCAGGGCAGGCCTCAGCCCGCCTTCAGACAGGATCGCCGGGTGAATGCCGCGGGCGACCTCGCGTAAATCCTCGACGACCCCGCGGAGTCCGTCGGCCACCCGGGCAATCGCCGTCTCGAGCTCAGGCAGCCCGGCAGGAACGATGGACTTCGCGAGGCCAAGATTCAGGCCGAGCGAGACGAGGCGCTGCTGGATCCCGTCGTGCAGATCCCGCTCGATCCGCCGCCGGGTCTCATCCGCGGCCGCGACGATGCGCGCCCGTGAGGCGGCAAGCTCGGTTCGGCTCTGGGCATTTCCGACGGCCGTTGCGACGAGCTCAGTGAAGTCCGCCAGGCGGTCGGCGGTGTCGGAGGGAAAGGGCTCTCGCCTCGTCAGGACGCCCACCACCCCCCACAGGCGGCCTTCGACGATGATCGGGCTCGCCGCCATCGACCGGATTCCGAGCTCGCGTAGGCGGCCGGCGACCGGATCGGGCACGCCTCGCCACAGATCCTCATCAGCCCGGGCTGAGCGGCCAGTCCGCCAGACCATCGCCGGGGCAAGGTAATCGCGGAGTTCCAAGCGCATCCCGGCCGACCACATGACCGGGTCCCTCCCTCCCGCGCCGCTGATCACGACAGCGGTTCCATCCGGCTCGAAGCGGGATATGCCGGCGCCGTCCGCGCCGAGCAGCTGGCGGACCTCCTCGGCGACCGCCGAGAAGATTTCGGCCGGCGGGATTCCGCGGGCGACGAGAGTGGCCACCCGCCGGAGCGCGGCCTGTTCCTGCGCCATGCGGGCGAGTTCGTCACGGCTCGCCTCCAGCGCGCCCCGGTTCTGCGCGTTCGCGACCGCGGTGGCGATCAGGTCGGTGAACTCCGTCATCCGCTGCTCGGTGTCGGGCGGCAGCGGCCCCTGCCCGGACCCGATGGCGATCATTCCCCACAGCCGGCCGTTGACGTGTATCGGTATGGCGACCGCGGACCGCAGCCCCTCGCCGAGATAGGGTTCCCCGCCGGGAATGTCGCGGTAGTCATCGGTCCGGGCGGCCTGGCCGGTGCGCAATACGGTCGCGGTCACCCCGGTCGGCGGATAACCCTCCCAGCGTTCCCCGACCCGCACGTGGGGACCTGTCGTGCCTTCGTTGGCGACAAGCGTCGCGGTTCCATCGGGCTCGTACCGGATCATCCTTGCGGTGCTGCCGCCGAAATGCCGGAGAGCTTCCCTGGTCACCGCCGCGAACACCGCCTCGGGCGGTTCGCTCCGCGCGACTAGCATAGCCAGTCGCCGCAGCGCCGCCTGGGTGCCCGCAAGTTCGCGCAGTTCCTGCCCGGCTTGGGCGTTGGCAATGGCCGTCGCGGCCAGTGCCATGAAGCCCGCCATGCGCGACCCGGTGTCGGCCGGGAAATCCTCCTGCGAGGTCGCGGCCACCGTCACGCCCCAGTGCTACGGGCCTTTCGCCAGCCGCTCGCCGCTGATCCGTGCCGGACGCCCGGTGCGGAGCGCGGTCGCCTGAATCATCCCAGGTAGCAGCTTTTGCCGGAAGCCAGCCGGTACTTGATCAGTTACCACGCCGTAGGACCCTGCGACGGTGAGATATCCCTCAAGCTTCCCGCGCTCTCCGGCCAGGTAATCAACGCGGGAGACGAACGTCGCCTCGGCCCCGATCAGGTGGCCGAGCTCATCCGCGACCGCGGTGAACACCTCGCCCGGCGGCGCGCCTTCGGCGACCAGCGTGGCCACCCGCCGCAGCGCGGCCTGCTCATCGGCAAGCTGGCGCAGCCGAATCTGGTCGGATGGATCACTGCCCGCCTCCGCGTCCGCGGCGCGGCCCACATCAGCGCCGGCGTCTGGCGCGTTCATAACGCTGACCGTAGCCGGGTGCCCGGCAGGCCGCCAGCTGGTGTCCATTTTTCCGCGCGACGGCCGGCCCGTCGACAGCGGGGGAGGGGGAGCGTAAGCTGTATTGCGTTCGTCGAAGGATGTGAATATGGAGGCTACCACCCAATCCGCGCCGTTTACCGACAGCATTTTCCGCCAGCATCGTCACGTTTGCGCGTTCTTCAACAGCATTGACGAGCAGCATCGAGTGCTTCGCCCATTCATTAAGGATGGGTTCGACCAGGGGGAGAAGGCCTACCACTACGTCGACCCTGAGCGGCGGGAAGAACATCTCAGGTGGCTCGCCGACGCAGGTATCAATGTGCAGGAGGCGATGGGCGCCGGCCAACTGGAGGTGCGGCCGTGGCAAGAAAGCCCGCTGCGCGGAGGACGCTTCGACCTGGGCACCTGGCTGACTTCATTCGAGGAAGTGATCCAGTCCGGCCCCGCAGCAGGGTACACGCAGACAAGGATCATGGGTCACATGGAATGGGCGCTCCTTGACTTGCCGGGCGTCGGCGACTTAATCGAGTACGAGACACGGGTCAATTATTTGATTCCCAAGTACGAGTGCCCGGTGATTTGCATCTACGATCTGACGAAATTCGGCGCGAGCGTGGTGATCGACGCCTTACGGACGCATCCGCTCGTGATTATCGGCGGACTGCTTCTGGAGAACCCGTTCTTCGTTTCTCCAGACGAGTTGCTACTCGAATTCCGAGAGCGGCGGTCGGCGCGCACGAACGCGAGCACGGCGCGCTGAATGCCCGGCGATACCGATGCTGAGATCCGCGGGCTCCGGACCTTGCTCAGGGATCTCGTGGCGCTTTCCGTTATCCCGACGGTATGGGTTGGCAGAGAACCGGCTGTCGTGGCTGCCGGGCTTGCCGACACGCTGATCGGATTGTTGCAGCTTGATTTTGTCTTCGTCCGTTTGTGCGTTCCCGGTGCCGACGGCGCAGTGGACGTCAGGCGGGGGAGGGCGGGTAGGACCTTCTCGGAAGGGCTGGAATATCATCTCGCCGCGACGGGCGGATTATCAGGGATCAAGATCATTCCTGATGTCGGCGCGGGCGATGACCGGTGCCGCTGCGTTATCATTCCCGTCGGTGTCAATGCCGAGGGCGGTGTGGTTGCCGCAGCGTGCGATCGCGCTGGATTTCCCACGGAAATTGACCAGGTGCTTCTGTCTCATGCCGCGAATCACGCAGTTACGGCATTTCAGAGCGCGACCCTCAACCACGAGCGCGCAAGAGCCGGAGAGGAGCTCCGCCGGGCCCGGGACGAGCTTGAGATTAAGGTGGCGGAGCGGACGGCCGAGTTGCGCAGAAGCGAAGCCTACCTGTCCGAGGCGCAGCGGCTGACCCATACCGGAACTGCCGCTCTGAACCCCGCCGGAGAGGTAACCCACTCCTCCGATGAGCACTCCCGCTTGTACGGCTTCGACCCTGAACAAGGGATTCCCTCTCTCGAGGAGTTCCGCCAGCGCGTTCATCCGCAAGACCGTGCGGGATGGGCCAGTGCGCTCAAGAAGGGATTCAGTGAAGGCACAAGAGTCGAAGGGGAGTTCCGGGTCGATCTTCCCGAGGGCCCGCTGAAACGGCTCCGCGCAATCACGCACCCGGTCTTCACCGCGCATGGCGAGCCCGAGGAATTCGTGGGCATCGTCGTGGATGTCACCGAGCGCAGGCGTGCCGAGCGAGAACACCGGGCGCAGCTGTGGTTCCTCGAGAGCATGGACGCGATCGACTGCGCCATCCAGGGGACCAGCGACCTCAAGCAGATGATGGGCGATGTTCTCAGTGCCGTCCTGGTGATCTTCAGATGCGATCGGGCATGGCTGCTTTATCCCTGTGATCCGGAGGCCGGCTCGCTCCGGGTGCCCATGGAGCGTACCCGGCCGGAATACCTCGGCGCGGGCGTCGGCGTGGACATCCCGAACGAACCGGAGGTCGCCGAGGTCTCCCGGAACCTGCTGGCCTCGGACGGTCCGGTGCGCTTCGATCCCGAGTCGCACTACGCGCTTCCGCCGCAGCTGGCGGACCGTTTCGGCATCAGGTCCATCATCGCCATGGCCGTTCACCCGAAGGTGGACAAGCCGTACGCGTTCGGCCTGCACCAGTGCTCTCACCCGCGGGTCTGGACGCCGCACGAGGAGCGGCTGTTCCATGAGGTCGCCCGACGGCTAGCGGACGCGCTGGACACGCTGCTGATGTTTCGTGACCTGCGCGAAAGCCAGCGCAAGCTTGAGGCGAGCCGGGCCGAGCTCGCCGCCTCGCGGGCGCGGATCATGACGGCCGCCGACGAGACGCGGCGCCGGATCGAGCGGGATCTGCACGACGGAGTGCAGCAGCGGCTCGTCTCGCTGTCGTTCGCGCAGCGGAGTGCGGCGGCGATCGTCCCGCCCGAACTGCGCGAGCTGCGGGAGCAGTTGTCCGTGGTGCTGGACGGACTGGCGGGCGCGCTCAAGGAACTCCGGGAGATCTCACACGGTATCCACCCGGCTATCCTCGCCCACGGCGGCCTTGCGCCTGCCCTCAAGGCCCTTGCCCGCCGGTCAGCCCTCCCGGTCGAGCTGGAGGTGCACGCCAGGACGCGGCTGCCTGAGCCGGTGGAAGTGGCCGCCTATTACGTCGTGTCGGAGGCGCTCACGAATGCCGCAAAGCACGCGGACGCATCCCAGGTGCACGTCACCGTCGAGGCGCGTGACGATGTCCTCGAACTCTCGATCCGCGACGATGGCCGCGGCGGGGCCGATCCGTCACGCGGTTCCGGGCTCATCGGCCTCTCCGACCGCGTCCACGCGCTCGGAGGGACGATCGAAGTGACGAGCCCCGTCGGACGAGGCACGACACTGTCCATCACCTTTCCCCTCGAAGAGGATGCATCCCGCTTCTAGAAGAGGCTGCGCCAGCCCTTGACCAGGACCGCGGAACGCGGGGTGGCGGTGGCTTCAGTGCCCGGGTTCCTGCTATCCGGTAGCCGGGTTGGCCGTTCGCGGGGGAGACGGGGCCGTCTGGCTGCGAGATCGTGAACGAAGGAGCACGGCGTTTATCGCTGAAGGAGTGACCATGTACCACGTCGGCGTGGACATCGGCGGTACGTTCACCGACTGCGTCCTCGTGGACCGGCAGGGAACCACCGCAGTGCGAAGTGCGCGGGTCGGGCTGGTCGCCACCGCCGGGCACGGTGACGCGCTCGCGATGATGCGCGGTGCCGGCCGCGAACCTGGCGCATGAAAAGGCCCTGACACAGGCGGTCCGCGGGGTGTTCGTGTTTTGCTCGTCGGAGGTGTCTCCCCGGCTGGGCGAATACGAGCGCACGGTCGTCACGGTGCTGAATGGTTACGTCGGCCCGGCCTCTTCGCGGTATCTGAACGAGCTGGAGGGTCGGCTCGCGACCCCGTTGCTGGTCATGCAGTCCAGCGGCGGGGTGCTGCCCGCGTCCGCTGCGATCCCGCTGGGCACGATCAACTCCGGCCCGGCTGGCGGGCTGGTCGGCGTCCCCGGCCTGGTCGGCGCCTACGGCCACCACCATGTGGTCGGCACCGACATGGCGGCACGTCGTTCGACCTCGGCCTGGTGATCGACGGCAGGCCGACGGTGGTCGAGCACAACGTCATCGACCAGTACACCTACCGGCTGCCCAGCCTGGACGTGCGCTCGATCGCCTGCGGCGGCGGCTCGATCGCCTGGTTCGACGAGGCGACCGGCGGCCTTAGGGTCGGCCCGGCCAGTGTCGGCTCCGAGCCGGGCCCGGCCAGCTACGGTGGCGGCGGCGCCGAGCCGACGGTGACCGACGCCGATGTGGTGCTCGGCCTGCGGTTGCTGCTTTGTTGGCTCGTGATCCCGTTGCGCATGCGGATCTTGCTGACCCGTCTGCTGTAGCGACCCTGCTGGGCGCGTTGCGCCATGCCTGGGCCGCCGACAAGCTGACTGAGCTGCTAGCTCGTGATCCCGTTGCGCATGCGGACCTTACCGACCCGTCCGGCGCCCCTTCTTTGCTGTACGCGCTGCGCCACGCCGGGGCCGCCGACGCGGCGACCGCGCTGGCCACTCGCGCCGCTGCTCACGCCGACCTCAGCCAACTCACCGATACGGTCGCCACCGTCTTGATTAACGCACTGCGCGATGCGGGAGCCGACGACGCGGTGGTCGCGCTGGTCGGTCGCGCCGACGACGGCGGGCTTTTCCAGTCAATTCGCGCCGCCGATTCCAGGATCCAGCGACTCCGCTTCGGGCGAGAACCTGATCGCAGACCCTCTGAGCGGTGGGGCTGGGATGATCTAGGCTGATCGCCTCCGGAGGGCTTTCCCAAACACGCTCTGTTCATCTGTCAGTCGTTCCGTCTCCCGCTCGTTCAAGCTGGAGCCAGCCCTAAGATTCTCGCGTGGCACGGCCCATGGCAATGAATCGGGCGGGTGCAGGCGGCACGATCAGGATGCGGAACGGAGCAGGCCGAGGGCGGGAACGGCAGCGGCTGGCCTTGGGTATCGGTGCGCTGGATTCCGCCCGGAGTCCTGCTGAGCGCCTGCTAGCTAGGCGGAGCTGTCAGGCCAAGCTGGTCACGGACTGGGCACGGATTCTCTACAATGGGTGAGACGAGCCTGGACGGCTCGGACGGCCGCAGGCTGTCTGACCAGCCAGGACAGCACAGACGAGCACTAGGCAACCCTCTCAGGGACATGATGCAGCGGACTCATAATCCGCCGGTCCTGGGTTCGAGTCCCAGCCGCCCCACCGCGTGAGGCAAGTGTCACCGATTGCATGGCCGCGCCGAGTATGGCATCTTGATGCCTCCATTGGGTGGCACTATGATGTCCATGTGCGTACTACCCTGACTCTTGATCCCGACGTCGCCCAGCTCGTTGACGAGGCTGCCCACCGCGCGCGGACATCGATGAAACAGGTGATCAACGATGCCCTGCGGCGGGCGCTTTCCCAGCCGTCGTCATGCCGGGAGCCCTATCACCTTCCTGCTCACGAGGCGACACTGCAGCCCGGCTTTGACCTGGCCGGCTTCAACCGCCTTGCCGACGAACTGGAGGACGAGGCGATTCTTGCTACCGGGAAGCGCCCTGGATCGTGATCGTCCCCGACGTCAATCTGCTGCTCTACGCAGTCGTGTCGGCCTTCCCGCAGCACAAGGCCGCCCATTTCTGGTGGGAGGAAACAGTCAACTCATCCGCGGAGATCGGTCTCACCTCCCCGGCCATCTTCGGGTTCATCCGGATAGCGACGAATCCGCGAGTGCTGTCCCCGCCGCTGACGGTTGAGGCCGCCACGGGATACGTATCCGCGTGGCTCGGCCAGCCCAACGTCAGCCACCTCATCCCTGGCCTGCGGCATGTTGAAATTGCCTTCAGCCTCCTGCACAGTGTCGGGACCGGCGGCAACCTCACGACGGACGTTCAGCTAGCAGCATTCGCGTTCGAATACGACGCGGACATGTATTCGAACGACACCGATTTCGCCCGCTTTCCCGGCCTTCGCTGGCGCAACCCGCTGGCCTGATCGCCGCACCTCATTTTCGGGTCCGCGACCTGCACAGACGGGTCGGCAGAAGCTCACCTTCGATCAGGACCTCGCGGTTCGCCTGCTGGTACGTAGGTACGGCCACCGCGACGATGCCAGACCTCGAGGGCGGGCCTGCGGGCCGCGGGGCCGTGGGCGGCGGCGACCCGCGCGTCGAACATGCGGTGCGCTGTGACTGGGATGCCTTTCGGGGCGCTGGCCCGGCGGGGCCTGGCCGAGGGCGCGGCGGGGGAGGGGGACCTCGGGATCGCTGCTTTGCGGGGTGCCCTGGAGCTGGTGCGGGGGCAGCCGTTCGCGGGCGCCGGGCCGCACAGTTACAGGATCGTGGCGGCGAGCGTGTGGCTGGTCCATTGCTCCCACTGGTCGGGTGTCCAGCCGCGCTGGGCGGTGAACGACAGGTACACGTCGGGGCTGACCAGGCAGAAGATGATGTCGGTGGCGTGCTCTAGCGCCAGGTCTGGCCGTAGCGCCTGCTTGCCGGCGAGCAACTGAGCGAAGACCCGGAAGTCGGCGAGCCGTTGCTGCTGGATGGTGTCCCACAGGGCGGCCATCTCGGGGTCCGCGCCGGCGGCATCACGGACGATCTTCAGGACGGGCGACAGCCTGAGGAGGATGGCGCGGCTGGCGGCCAGCAAGATGGCCAGCGCCTGGCGGCCGTCGGGTTCGGCGCGCATCTGCTGTACCCAGGGCCGGTCCAGCATCGGCACCGGCTCCTCATCGCCGACCGCGAGTATGTCGACGATCTGCTTGAGCACACTGGCCTTGTTGCCGAAGTGGAAGTAGACGGTCTGTACCGCCACGCCGGCGTTGGTGGCGATCTGGTCCAGGGTGGCCGCGGCATAGCCCTGCCGCAGGAACAGCTCCAGGGCCTGGTCGGTGATCCGGCGCCGGGTGGCCCGGGCCTGCTGGGCCCGGCGGGTACCTGGTTCGGTCTTCCCCTTGACAGCACTCATTGGCTAGAGCATACTCTAGTAAAAATTCGCTAGAGCTTACTCTAGCGAAAGATCTCCTGGAGGCGGTCATGGACGCGAGCTTCGGCGCCAGCGGATATCTGCTGACTCCTGCCGACGGGCCCCAGCTGTGGTTCCTGGACACCCGGATGAGCGTGAAGGCCGGCGCCGCGCAGACCGGGGGCGGTTTCACCCTGATCGAATGGTCCGCGCCGCCCGGCTTCGGCCCGCCCCGGCATCAGCACGACCGCGAGGACGAGGCGTTCTACCTGCTGGCCGGGCGGATCACGGTGGACTGCGGTGACCAGTGCTGGACCGCTGGCCCCGGCGACTTCGTGTTCCTGCCCCGCGGCATCCCGCATTCCTTCATCGTCAGCGACGGCCCGGTCCACGGGCTGCTGATCACCACCCCTGCCGGCTTCGAAGCCTTCGCCGCCGAACTCGGCCGCCCGGCCGAGCACTCCGGCCTGCCCGAACCCTCCGCACCCGACATCCCCCGCCTGATAGAGGCATCCCGCCGCTACGGCCAGCACATCCTCGGCCCGCCGGGGTCCTCCGGCCAGACCGCCATTCCCGCCGACGACACGCGCGCCTGACCGTCCCCAGGAACTTCCACCGGTATCTCACAACCAGAAGGACCATGATGCTCCGACACCTGATCCGCGGCGGGTGCACCCTGATCGCGACGCGGAGATCATCCTGACCGGTTCCTACGACCCGGACGTCGGTGAGTTCTCCTTCGCCGACCCGCTGTTCACTGCCTTGAACATCACCGAATCGATGGCCGGCGCCACCGTACGGGCCCTCTTCGCCAACCCGTTCCCGGTCTTCAACCCGAACGGTGACGAGGCCGCCGAGACCACGGCCATCTGCACCCTCACCCTGGTGTGCACCCAGCACGACAGCCACCCGTCCGACGTCTTCAGCCGCGCCGCATGGGCGCAGTTCACCACCGCGGTCAAGGACAACCAGCTGCCCTAACCAGCTGCACCGACGGGACCCCGGAGGCAGACGGGGCGAACCTCCGCCCCGGGCATGGCGCCCAGCAGCGCGCTTTTGGCGACGGCGGCGGCGCCGCGGACCACGGCCGAGGCCTGCGGGCGGGTGGCGCCGCCGTCGGCGCGCAGCACGAGACAGCGTCCCGGTCCCCCCGCCATCCGTGTCCGGTCGACCCGACCCTTTGCGAACACGACACGCAACAGACCGGACACGGCAATCGCGAAAACAGTTCCCGCGTGGGAGGTTTCTGCCCCTGCGCGCCTCACGCCGGGCAGGATGCACTCAGTGTCATAGTACGATCGCTCATCCATCCGGCACGCTCGCCAGGCGCAGTCCGAATCGGCAGCCATGGAATTCGTCCAGGGCGTAGCTGCTGCGGGCCGGGCGTGCCTGCCACCCGGGAGTACGTGCAGCAATGGATCAAGATGAAGTCAAGCGGCGCGTCATCGGCCTGCTCACCGCCGCGTACCACACAGCTGGCCAGGAGGCCGATATCGTCGGCCGGCAGAACGAGATCAAGGACGAGCTGAATGAGCTGATCGGCCCGCTGGTCCAGGGGCTTGGAGCCAGCAAGTTCACGATCGCGCGGTCCGATCTCGAGGACCCCGCGGCCCTGGCCGAGGCGGTCGCCTCTCAGGTGACGCGTCAGCTCGTGTCCAGGATGAACACGATGATCGGCATATTCATTGCCGCCTTTGTCCGCCTCTGCCGCGAATATGAGAAAGATTGCCCTGACGCAGATATCTCCGGCCTGCTCCGCCAGCTCGGTCTCCTCGTGGTTTCGGACATCTGACATTCTCGGCTTGCCCGCCGCTGATCCGTTCTGGCCAGTGCTGGCGATGAGAGCCTGGGGGGTGCCCTAGACCGGCTGGGTCGTCACCGAGATGATCGACGACCTGGAGTTCCGCGAGAAGGGCGCATTCACCCGCCTGCTCACCACCATGGTGATGGACAACGCCGCAAGCCCCTATGACCCAGCTGCCCCCCCGGGCAGCGGATGACCGAAGACGCCGGCTGCTGTCTGGGAAGAACAAGATGCCGAACGGCTGGGTCATCGACAAGCTATTTGCGATCATGGAATCTCAGGCGGCTAGAACCAGGATGGCCCGTGGGGCGTGTACGGCTCCTGGAGTGCGTGGATCTCGTCGTCAGTGAGGTGCAGGTCGAGCGCCGCGACAGCTTCGGTCAGGTGATGCGATCTGGTCGCTCCGATGATCGGAGCGGAGACGACGGGGTTGCTGAGCACCCACGCCAGCGCGACCTGGGCCATGCTGATGCCGCGGGTTCCGGCGACTTCCCGGACGGCATTGACGACAGGCTCGTCAAGGGGTGAGTCGAAGGACTTGACGATGTCGTCCACGGTGGAGCGGCGGGACTGCTCTCCCCATGGACGCGTGAGGCGTCCCTTGCCTTGCGGGGAGTAGGGCACGACGCCCACGCCCATGTCGGCGCACATGGGCAGCAGTTCGCGCTCTTCTTGGCGCCTGAGCAGGTTGTACTGGTTCTGCATGGTCACGAACCGGGTCCAGCCGCCGAGGCCGGCCGTGTGCTGGAGCTTCGCGAATTGCCAGGCGTACATGGAAGAGGCGCCCAGATAGCGGACCTTGCCGGCTTTGACGATGTCGTGCAGCGCCTCCATCGTCTCCTCGACCGGGGTGTCCGGATCGAACCGATGGATCTGGTAGAGGTCGATGTAGCCGGTGCCGAGCCGGGTCAGGGAGGCGTCGGCCTGCTCGAAGATCGCCTTGCGGGACAGGCCCTGCCCGCCTGGGCCGCCGTGCATCTTGCCGAACACCTTAGTTGCCAGCACGATGTCCTCGCGGCGGGAGTAGCGCTTGATGGCGCGACCGACCAGCTCCTCGGAGGTGCCGTGCTGGTAGGTGTTCGCCGTGTCCCAGAAGGTGATGCCCGTCTCGATGGCCTGCAGGAAGAACGGCTGGGCTGCGTCGTCGCCCAGGGCCCAGCGGTGCGCGCCCGTACTGGTGTTGTCGCCGTAGCTCATGCAGCCCAGCGCGAGACGGCTCACTCTCAGGCCGGTGTTACCCAGGCGGGTGTACTCCATCGTGATCTCCTTTGCATACGGGTGAGGGGTCAGTCGTCGCGGCGGGGAGCGGGGGAGGTGGGCCTGGGGCATGGGCACGGGTGGGAGGCCAGGCCCACGCCTCCGGGTGCTGCTGCGTCAAGGGCGCAGCAGCGCCTTGATGGCGCGACGCTCGTCCATGGCCCGGTAGCCTTCGGCGACCTGGTCCAGCGGCAGGGTCAGGTCGAAGACCTTGCCCGGGTTGATACGGCCGTCCAGCACCCGGTCGATGAGGCCGGGCAGGAAGGCGCGCACCGGGGCGGGGCCGCCGCGCAGTCCGGCGTGCGAGTAGAACAGCTCCTCGCCGTTGATCTCCACGCCGTGCGGGACGCCGACGAAGCCGACGTTTCCGCCGGGGCGGGTGGAGCGCAGGGCCTGCTGCATCGATTCCGGCATGCCGACGCATTCCAGCACCGAGTCCGCGCCGATGCCGCCGGTCAGCTCCTTCACGCGGGCGATGCCTTTGTCGCCGCGTTCGGTGACCGACCTGACTTTGCCACCGGTCTCTTCGACGACGCCGACGTACTCGTGGCCGATCGGGCGGGGCTCGCCGGCCGGGTTGATGCCGCGGTAGTCCCACAGGTCGGACCCGCACACGCAGGTGGCGGCGATGCGGATGATCGCGTCGGTGGGGTTGACGATCTTGGGGTCAGGGACGTTCTCCACCCGGATGTCACCGGGCTTGTACATGAATGTTTGGCGCATGATGGCCCCTCAGATCGTGGGTGTGGTGCCGTCGGCTGGTGAGGTGTCAGGGACGGGTGCGGGTGCTGTGGCGCGGGCCGTTGTACTCGTCGTCGGGCACGTGCTCAAGCCAGGTGTTCTCCGGGGCCGCCGTCCGGGCCCGGGTTCTCCCACAAGGCAAGGTGGATCATGAAGTGGTCCGGGGCGGCGCCGTGCCAGTGCTCCTCGCCGGGGGGCGTGAGCTGGCACCGGCTTCGCGAGGCAGTCGGCCCTGATGGCCGGCCACGTTCCCGGCGTCCTCCATGTAACCCGTGATCGAGCCGGCGCGGGAGGTCGCGGTTATAGGGGGCCTATCGCGACCCCCCTGCCTGCGGCGAGCTGACGTAATGTTGATGCCGTGGACAACCGGGCCGAGATTCGCGAGTTCCTGGTCACGCGGCGTGCCAAGATCACCCCGGAGCAAGCCGGGCTGCAGCCGGGCCGTGGGCGCCGGCGTGTGCCCGGCCTGCGGCGAGAAGAGGTCGCCGTCCTCGCCGACGTGAGCGCGGAGTGGTACGTGCGCCTGGAGAAGGGGCACATCAGCGGCGTCTCCGACGACGTCCTCGGCGCCGTAGCCCGCGCCCTGCAGCTCGACGAGGCCGAGCGGCTGCACCTGTCCGACCTCGCCCGCGCAGCGAAACCTTCCCGGTCGCCACGGCGCCGGGCCCGGCAGGCCGTGCGACCGAGCGTGCTCCGCATCCTCGAGTCGATGACCAGCACGCCGGCGTTCGTGCGCAACGGGCGCCTCGACGTGCTCGCCGTCAACCCACTCGGCCGCGCCCTGTACTCGCCCGTGTTCGACGACCCGGCCCGCCCCGCGAACCTCGCCCGGTTTTGCTTCCTCGACCCGCAGTCTCGCGACTTCTACCCAGACTGGGACGACGTCGCGCGCGCCACCGTCGCGCTGCTGCGCACCGAAGCCGGCCGCGACCCCTGCAACCGCGGACTGACCGACCTGGTCGGCGAGCTCGCGACCCGCAGCGAGGAGTTCCGCGCCGGCTGGGCCGCGCACAACGTGCGGCTGCACCAGACCGGAACCAAGCACTTCCGTCACCCGGTGGTCGGCCTTGTCGACGTCGCCTTCGACGCGATGCCACTTCCTACCCACGAGGACCGGGGCCTCACGATGACCTGCTACAGCGCCGAACCCGGCTCACCGTCAGACGACGCGCTGAAGCTGCTCGCCAGCTGGGCCGCCACCGCCAGCCCGAGCCAGGACATCGACACCGGCCAGCACGCTCACTAGCCGATCACCCGCGCAAGAGCTTCGCCTGCCGGCCACCCTGGCCACCGTTATCGTCTTCTACGTCTTCCTCGCGCGCCCGGCGTCAGGGGCTTGTGAGGATGACGAGTTGCTGGGTCGCCCGGGTCATCGCGACATAGCGGTCGACCGCTCCTTCGATGCCCTTGCCGAATGCCTCTGGGTCGATGAGGACGACCAGGTCGAACTCGAGCCCCCTGGCCAG
>WNFD01000362.1_pt1 | contig 55302 bp, 48 predicted proteins | sample 5400491 | NCBI WGS metagenome assembly WNFD01 (sample SAMN13153343, study PRJNA577476) | soil metagenome | isolation source: 120 cm saprolite under Douglas fir tree site 2 hole 2 replicate 2 | place: USA:California | collected 2015-04-18 | reverse complement strand
TGTTTACGGCCGAGCTGGCGATGCCGAGCGGCTACAAGATCCCGCCCCACTTCCACCCCACCGACGAGGTCGTCGAAGTCAAGAAGGGCACGCTGCTCGTCGGCATGGGCGACAAGTTCGACGCATCCAAGGCGAAGCCGATGAAGGCCGGCGACAAGGGAACAGTACCGGCGAAAGCACACCACTTCGCCGCGGCGCAAGGCGCCACTTTCATTTCCGTCACCGCTATGGGCCCGTTTGCCTTGACCTACGTCAATCCGGCGGACGATCCCCAGAAGCAAGCCGCCAAGCGCTGAGCGCATTCCGGGCTTTCAGAAGCTCAGCGTCGGGACGGACTCGGCGCGCGCAGCAGGTCGGGCGCGAACTGGTCAATGAGCTGCAGCAGCCGGCAGTCTGGAGGAGACGTCGTGTCCGCCGTTTCCGCCTCGCGCCCCCGGGCACGGCCTGGCCGCGAGCTGGTCGAAATCGACGGTTTGGGTGCCGAGCAGCCGGGGGTGCGCCTGGGACAGATCGAACGCGTCCCGGAAGCGCTGCTTCCCGCGGCAGGTAGGTCACGTAGTCGGGCTTGGGAATGGCCTGGGCGGGGCGCGGTGGGACGCCGTACCCTCGAGCAGGAGAGCGAGCCCGAAGCAGCCGAGGGCCCACTGCCGGGGCGCCCTCACAGGGAGTTGTGCGCCGCGCGAAACTCGCGGGTGAGCTCGCGCCGCAGCAGCTTCCCGATGGCGGACTTGGGCAGCGCCTCCCGAAACTCCACGCGCTTCGGAACCTTGTAGGCGGCGAGGTGCCGCCGGCAGTGGTCGCGGATCTCCTCCTCGGTCAGGCCCATGCCTTTCCGCGTGACCACCCACGCTATTACCGCCTCTCCCGAATGCGCGTCCGGGACCCCCGCGACGCCGACCTCAGCGACCGCCGGGTGGGTCGCGATGACTTCCTCGACCTCGCGAGGCCAAACCTGAAAGCCGCTCGCCTTGATGAGGTCCTTCTTTCGGTCGGCGATGGTGAGATACCCGTCCCCGTCGAGCGACCCCAGATCGCCGGTATAGAGCCGGCCGTTGCGCAGCATTTCCCGGGTCGCCTCCGGATTCCGCCAGTAGCCTTCCATGAGCTGCGGGGCCTCGATGACGATCTCGCCGATGTCGCCGGGTCCGAGCTCCTCGCTCGGATCGTCCACGTCCACGATTCGCAGCCGGACGTCGGGCAACGGGATACCGACCGCGCCCTCCTTATAGGCGCCCATCACGGGCGTGCCAACGGAGGCCATGCACGCTTCGGTCAGCGAATACACCTCGATTATCCGCCCACCCGTCAGCTGCTCGAACCGCCGCTTGGTTTCCGCGAGGAGCGGCGCCGACCCCGAGACACACAGTTTGACCGACGAGAAGTCCACCTTGCCGGCTCGCACGGCAGGGTGGGCAAGCATCGCGTTGTAGAGCGTCGGGACGGCGGGCAGGACGGCGGGACGCGCCTGCTGGATCGTCCGCAGGAGATCGTTCAGGTCCCTGGGGTTGGGGATGAGCACCGCCGGGTTTCGCCCCACCAGCGCCGTGCCGAGAATGCCCACGTTGCCGGCGACGTGAAACGGCGGGAACACGAACGCGATGCCGTCGTCCCATTCCTTGAGGATCGGCCGGAACCAGCGGTTGAGCTGTAGCGCGGCCATGAGCACGCCGTGATGCCGCAGCAGCGCCGCCTTCGGGATCCCGGTCGTGCCGCCCGTGAGCATGAGCAACGCGGCGTCGGATGGAGCTGGGCCGGCGCGCGGCGGTGCTGACGGCCGGGCCCGGATCACCGACTGGAACCATACGTCCCCCGGGGCCAGCTCGACCCGATCCCCTTCCTTCCGCTCCTTGAGCAAGGTGTACGCGATCCGGAGCAGGCGCGGCAGGAACTCTTTGATGTTGGTCGCGATCACGACTTCGAGCGCGGTGCCGGGCTGGAGGTGTTTGATCCTGTGATAGAACCGGCTCAGCACCACGGCCGCCCGGGCGCCGGTGCCGGCCAGGGCGTGCGCCAGCTCCTCCTCCGAGGATAACGGATTCAACGGGACGGCTACCGCGCCGGCTTTCCACACACCCAGCTGCGCGATGATCACCTGCGGGCAGTTCGGCATGATGAGGGCGACGCGGTCGCCCTTCACGACCCCGCGCGCGGCGAGCCACGCGGCGAGGCCATCGCTCAGCCCGTCCAGCTCCCCGTACGACAGTTGGGCACCCTTGAAGAGCACCGCCGGGTGGCGTGGCCGTTCGGCGGCGCTGGCCTTCACGACGTCCACCAGGGTCTGCTCAGGGTAGGGCGCGAGGGTCGCCGGTACCCCGTCGTCGTAGTGCGCGAGCCAGGGCCTGTCCATAACGGAGTTTGCAGGCCCCGCGGAGGGAGCGCCAGTCGCGCTTTAGTGGGGAATGATCTTCAAGTCCGCGAAATCGCCGCCGGAGCCGTTCCCCACCCACAGACCGACCAACCCCTTCGTGCGATCGCTCAGCTGGGTGACCACCAGACTCGGCTCTTTTGCATCGCCGACGAAGACGCTCACCTTGGGGCTGGCGACGACAACGCGCACATGGAACCAGGCATTGGGGTCCGGCGCGGGACTCACGGGCTGTTCGAAGACCCCAGGACGTTCGGTTCGCAACTTCTGCCACGGATACGTGGGCTCCGATACGTACTGTACGGCGTGGGCGTGTCTCGCGAGGTCGTCCGTCCTGAAGTTGAACGGGCGGAAGTAGATCGCGTCGTACGTCGTTCCATCCACCCCATGAAACGCAACACCGACGAAGCTTTGTCCCTGTACGTCCTTGCCTCTGATGTCCAACTCGATGGTGCCGTTGCCGAACTCGATCCCGCGCAGGTAGGCGACGCCGTCGCCAGCGTGTTCGCTCAGACGAAGACCTTTCCTGGTCCCGTCGCTGAGGCTACTCACGCTCCGATTGAAGACTTCGACGTCCTTGGGCTCGATGGATCGTTGTTGCGCGGCAACGCTGGAAGCAGCAAACAGGACGACAAGAGCAGGCATGTTCATAGGCGCTCCCCTTGTTAATTGGGCTCACTCGTACACAGCTGTTCCACAACGATACGATTGCATCCCTCCATGGCCGACCGGATGTTTACGTGGGCCGGCGGACGTGGGACGCCGCCGTATGCCCCTTCCCGAAATAAGGAGATCTCCATGAAGCGGCTCTCGCAGGTCGCCGTCGTCGCTTCGCTCGTCGCGCTGGCCGGGTGTTATCACGCGACGATCGACACGGGTCTCACTCCATCCACAATTGTTGTTGACAAGAGTTGGGCGTCGGGGTGGCTCTGGGGATTGGTGCCGCCGAGCACCATCGAAACCGCCAGCAAATGCCCCCAGGGCGTGGCCAAGGTCGAGACCCAGCACAGCTTCCTGAACCAGCTGGTCTCCGCACTCACGGTCGGCATCTACTCCCCCATGGCGATCAAGGTGACGTGCGCGCAGAGGGGTCACGCTTCCGCCGCTCCCGGGGCGTCCGAGATCGACGTTCCGCCGAGCGCAACGCCGGATGAGCGCAAGGCCGCGGTGCAGCGCGCCGCCGAGCTCTCGCTCGAAACCGGCGGCCCGGTGTTCCTCAGGTTCTAACAGGACGCGAGCGACAAGAAGGTTGGGGGGGCATCTCGCGATGCTCCCTCGGCTCGCGACAGAGCCTCATTCATACCTCAGCGACTCCACCGGATCCACCGCCGCGGCGCGCCGCGCCGGGAGGATCCCCGCGAGGAGACCGACGCCGATGAGGATGCCCACGCAGATGAGGGCGATGGGCCAGGATAGTCGCGGGCTCAGGATGTACTGCATGGCTGGGTTATCTTCCGTCGGGATCGCGTCCACGCCCAGCACGATGAGCGTCGCGACGGCGAGTCCTACCAGCCCTCCCGACAGGGCGATCGCCATGGCCTCGAACAGGAATTGCGCCATGATGTGCCGCCGCCGGGCGCCGAGCGCGCGCTTGATGCCGATCTCCTGGGTCCGCTCCTTCACCACGACGTACATGATGTTCGCGACGCCGACACCCGCGATGAGCAGCGTGAAGGCGCCGACCAGCCCCATGAAGATCTGGATGCCGAGCCCGACGGCGTGGGTTTCCTTCTCGCTCTCGATGAAGTCCCACATGCCCAGCGCGCGCTCGTCGGTGGGGTCGAAGCTGTATTTCCTGCCCAGTACGCGGTACAGCTCCGCTTTCACGATGGGGCCACGGGACGCGTCGCGCGGCTGCACGATGAGGTGGTTCACGAACCGGTTGCCATAAATGGTGCGAAACGTCGAATAGGGGATCACGCCGCGCTCGGCGTCCGGTCCGTTGTTGCTCGAGTCCTGGAACTTCTTCTTCAGGACACCGACCACGGTGAACGGCAGGCCGTCTACGACGACGCTCTTGGCGACGGGATCGACGCCCTTGCCGAAGATGCGCTCCGCCAGCTCGGTGCCGAGGAACAGCACGCGCCGCTTCTGCGCCACGTCCGTAGGGTTGATGAAGCGCCCGCCCTGCGCCGGCTCCATGTGGCGGATCGTCTCGTGCTCGAATCCCACGCCCTCGAGAAACGCGTTGGTGCGGGTCTTGCCCATCTGGAACGACGTCCCCCACCGCCCGTAGGAGATGCTGCCGCGGTCGACGTCCGGGATGGCGCTCCGGACGAGATCGAGATCCTCCTCCACGAGGCGGATGCGCCTTCCCTGCCCCAGCCCGGCGAACGCCTTGCTGGTCTCGCCGCCGTACACCATGAAGATCCGCTCGCCGGCCCCTAGCAGGCCGTCGCGCACGGTGCGCTTCAGTCCCTCCCCGAACGCCAGCAGCAAAACGACCGCGAGCGTCCCCCACGTCACCGCAAAGAAGGTGAGGAACGCCCGGGTGCGCTGCGTCTTCAGGTCGGCGATGAATTCGCGCAGCAGGATGGCGAACATCAGGTGCGCAGCGCCTCCAGCGGATCGAGCGCCGCCGCGCGCCGGGCGGGCAGCAAGCCGGCCGCAAACGCGACGATGGCGAGCAAGGTCAACGTGGCGACGAGCACCGGCGCGGAAATGGTCGGGACCCCGACGAACTCTTTGATCGGCAATCCGCCCAGGGCGGTCACCAGCCCGAGCGAGAGCAGCAGTCCGAGCGCCGCGCCCATCGCCACGATCATCAGGGCCTCGGCGAAGAACTGGCGCATGATGTCGGCGCGCGTGGCGCCCACGGCGCGCCGCACGCCGATCTCGCGGGTCCGCTCCCGCACCACGATGTACATGATGTTCGCCACGCCGATGCCGCCCACGATCAGGGTAAAGGTTCCGACAATGGCGAAGAAGATGTTGAAAGCGACGAACATGTTGCCGAACTTGGTTTCCCACTCGCTCGTGTCCCAGAACCCCAGCGCGTCCTTGTCCGTGGGATCGAACCGGTACTTGCGGCCCATCGTCTCGTACACCCGCCGCTCGGCCGGCTTCGTCAGCTCCGAGCTGCGGGCGCGGTACACGATGTTGTTGAGGAAGCGGTCGCCGAACAGGGCGTAGTGCGTGGTCGCGGGGATGAAAATTCGGTCCTGGTCGCGCTGCTGGTAGGAGGAGTTCTGCAGCTTGGGGCGCATCACCCCCACCACCGTGAACGGAGTGTCGCCCAGGAAGACTTGCTGTCCCACGGGAGCCTCCTGCTCGAACAGCAGCTTGGCCAGCTCGTTGCCCAGCACCGCCACGCGCCGCCGCTCGGCGACGTCGCGGTCGTTGATGAAGCGGCCACCCGCCTCGGCGATGATGTTGCGCATCAGGCCGTACGCGGGGACGATGCCGGTGACGGCGGGCGCGGCAGCCCGGACGCCGCGCCGTACCCGCGCGCTGCGGGTGATGAACTCGGGACTGATGTACTCGATCTCGTGGACTTCGCCGGCGAGGAGCGGCACGTCATCCGGCCGCAGCCGAATCGGGCGGCCGTCGCCGAAGCCCGCGAACGGCTTGGTGGTGCGGCCGCCGAACAGGATCACGATCCGGTCGCCCAACCCGTGAAAGCGCTTTACGGTCTGGCGCTCCAGCCCGACGCCGAACGCCAGCAGCACCACGACCGCCACGGTGCCCCAGGCGATCCCGATGACGGTGAGGGAGGTGCGGAGCTTCTGCGCCCGCAGGTCGGCGAGGAATTCACGCCACACGTCAGGTGATCTCGCGCGGCGGCGGCTCCACGATCGAGTCCGTCACCTGCAAACCCTCCAGCACTTCGATGTGGATGGCATCCGAAAGGCCGGTCTTGATGCGGCGCTCCTCGGTCTTGCCGGGGGCGGCGCGCACGGTCACGAAGCTCGAGTCGTGGCGCTGGGTGACGAGCCGCTCCGGGATGTACAGCACGCTGTCGCGGCGGGCGATGATCACCTCCGCGTTGGCCGAGTAGCCCGCGCGCAGCGTGGCCCCCTCCACCTCGGTCAGCGTGATCTCGATCGGGAAGACCGTCGCCTGCTCCTGTTTGTGCGCCTTGAGCCAGATCTTCTCGAGCCGGCCCTTCACGCTGGCGCTGGGGAGCGCCCCGATCTTGATGGTCACCGGCATGCCCTCCTTCAGCCGGCCCACGTCGATCTCGTCCACCGTACCGCGAAAGATCAGGTCTCGCATCGCGGCCATCCGCATCAGCACGGTGCCCGCCTGGTACGGGGTGAGCGGCACCACCGGATCGCCGATCTCGATCGAGTCCTCGAGGATGTAGCCGTCGATGGGGGAGCGGACCACCGTCTCCACCTGCTTGCCACCGGTGAGCACCTTGCCACCTTCCTGCAACGCGAGGCGCTCCTGCGCCAGTGACGGCGCAGCTCCACCATTTCCAGCGGCGTCGGATTGGGGGAGATCTCGAGCAGCGGCTGACCCCGCTTGACGAAGTCGCCCACCGCCGCGAAGCGCTGCCGCACCACGCCGGCGAGAATGGATTTGACGCTGACTTCGACCCGGGGCTCGATGGTGCCGACGGCGAGGGCCTTGTCGACCAGGGTTCCACGGACGACCGCCACCGCTTTCGGACCGTCCGTCTTTTTGCCGCCGAGCTTTCCGGTGGCAGCCATGGCACCCAGGCTCAAGACGGCAAACACGGCGGCGAGGATGATGATCGTGCGGCGCTTCATCTCAGGGCGGCTCCGAGCAGGCGCATAAGGATTAGACGGACTATCCCGCCAGTACGTTGCATGGCGTCGATTGTTTCCGGCCTGGCAGCGTGCGGAATTGAGATGCCGCCTGCGCGAATCGGGCGCCGGTCGGCCGACCACGACTCCTCAAGTTGGGTGCTCAACCCCGACAAGGAGTCGGTATGTGTCACTATACATCACGCACCGCGGCGCTCGCGCTGGTGGTGGGAGCGCTCGCCTGTTCCGACCGCCCGCCGGGCACCGCCCCCGAGGCGGCTTCCGGCGAGCCGGCCACCCTGTCCGCGGCGGCCCGCCCCGAGCTGCTGGCGCGCTCCCTGGCGCTCGCACTGGGCGACCCCGCGTTCCGGGCGCACGTGAAGCATGAGCTCGATCGCTCGCCGTTCCGCGAGCACAAGCTGTCGTTCCAGCGCTTCCTGGTGGCCGAGCGGGGCAGCGGGAGCGGCGCCCTGGCGGCCATGGCGCGAGGCACCGGCCTCGCGGCGGCGGACCTGGCCCGCGCCGCCGAGCGCGCCATCCCGCTCGAGATGTACCTCCCCGTTCCGGAGCACCGCCGCGCCTGGACCGGTGACGCCAACGTGCTGGTGGCGACGGCGATCGCGGATCACGACCCCCCGGTGGCGTTCGACCTGCAGGGCAACCGTCGCGTACTCGACCCCGAGCGGCCGCCCGCGACCCCGGTGATCGCGGTGGTCCCGGTGGAGACCGATTTTGCCGCGGCGCCAGCGGCCATCGGCTGCCTATCGTGCGGCTTCTTTCCGTGGCCTCCCCCGCCCCCTCCGGTTCCGCCGGCGCTGCCGGGCCTATACATGACCAAAGCCCACTTCGTGGACGACTTTGAGGGCTGGTTGAAAGGCGGGCCGGAATTTGAAGTCCATATCCTGGGCCAGAACGGGCAGACCGACTCGCTGACGGACTATCAGTGCGCCGGCGAGAAGCAGGCGGCGCCCTACTACTTCGATCAAAACGCGCTCGACTGGAGCGGCAGCGTCATGCTGCTCAGCAAGGTCCAGCTCGACGCGTACAACGCCGCCCACCCGGGGCAGAATATCCGCGTGTTCGTGGTGGAGGACGACGACACGGCGTGCGAGATCAAGGCAAATCGTGACATCGTCGGCAACCTGTTCAAGGCCGTGGACGGCGCGTACAAGGCGCTGACGGCCGGCAACGACTCGAGCTCGCTGGCACAGAAGACCTTCAAGCGCGCAAGCGCCTTCCAGAAGCTGTGGGCAGCCCTGGCCTCGCTGTTCAACACGAACGATGAGCTGGTCGGTAACGCCGTCGAAGATGTCGTGGCGGGCATCTCGTATCCCGGCTACAACTGGATCGTCAAGGGTCAGGGCAACGCCACGAACGGTTGGCTCACCCTCAACATGAAGTGAACTCGAACGCGGGAGGTCAGATGCGGAGGCTCGCGGGCGCAATCGTTGTGATGGCTCTGGCCGCGGCTCCGTCGCGCAGCCTTCGGGCACAATGGGGGATGGCGGCCGACTTGGGCGTCGCGCGATTCGGCGGCTCGTCCCGCGACACCTCCGGCACCACTGTCGGACCTTATCGACCGACCACGTTCGAGTTGCGATTGGATCGAAAGCTCGGGGCGACGCGCGTGGCGGTCGCCGTCCTGTACGCGAAGACGGGGATCGCCGGCGAGCGTGGAAGCGTCGCCATCGTGCAGTACGACGTAGCGTCGCTCTGGGAGATCGCTCCGGAGGTATCGCTGCTCGTGGTCCGCTTCGGCGCGGGCGTCGAGGCGCGGGTAGCAGCCGGCCCAGCGATCGATTTCTGGAACTTCGAGGGCGAGCAGCGCAACCGGGTGGGCGGCCGCGCGGCGGCGGTCGTCGAGTGGCCGCTCGCTCGGGCCCTCAGGGGATCGTTACGGGTGAGCGGCGTCGTGAGCGAATCGGCCTTCGATGCGGCGGATGCGCCGAGCGGCGTCGAGCGTCGCCCAACGCGACGATTCGGCGTCGCCCTCGGTCTGCGGTATCAGCCTTGAGCACTAACGTAGAGGCGGCCCGGGTCATCCCCGGGCCGCCTGCGTGCGCGGGACTCGACCATCGCACCGGGCGTGGCTAGGTTGGGTCCATGGCGCGCATCATCGTAATCGACGACAACGACGCGGCACGGGGGACCATGCGCCGTGTCCTGGAGAAGGCGGGGCATGAGGTCCTGGAAGCGAGCGACGGCGACGCCGGGCTGAAACTGCTCGCCGAGACGGGCGTCCCCCTCGTCATCACCGACATCTTCATGCCGGGGCAGGACGGCATCGTCACGCTGCGGCGGATCAAGAAAGAATTCCCCGGCGTCCGGGTGATCGCCGTATCGGGCGGGGATGCGACCGGTCGGATCGATCTGCGGAAGGATGCCGAGCTCCTGGGAGCGGCGCGCACGCTGCGAAAACCGTTCTCGCCGGCGGAGCTGCGACGAGCCGTGGAAGAGACCCTGGCCCTCGATTCGAAAACGCCCTAGCTACTCCCCGCTCAATAGCCGGCGCCGCAGCGCCGCCAGCTTGCGCCGCACCGAGCCGTCGTAGATCCGGTCGCCTACCCGCACCACCACGCCGCCCAGGATTCCCCGATCGGCGCGGAAATGGGCCCGGACCTCCTTGCCGATCGCCCGGGTCAGGCGCTCGATCACTTCCTGCTGGAGCCGCGAGTCCGGCTCCTCGAGCAGCGTGACCCCGGCATGCACCCGGTTGAGCTTGACGTCCACCAGGCCGTGATACTGCTGCGCGATCTCCGCCAGCAACCCCTGCCGGCCACGCCGCACCACCGCCTGGAGGAAGCGCACGAACTCAGGGGGCGCCAGGCCGCCCAGCGCGCGCTCGAGCAGGGCCGCCTTGGCGGCCTTGGACACGCGGGGCGACTCAAGCGCCACGCTGATGCGCTCGTCCGCCTGCACCGCCCCCGCCACCGCTTCCATGAACCGGCCGTAGCGCTCGATTTCCGATGTGCCGTGCGCTTCGGCCGCGAGCAGCAGCGCCTGGGCGTAGTTGCGCGCGATGGTGCTGCTCTTCACTTGCCCTTCCCGCCCGCCTCGAGGCTCGCCAGGTACTCGAGCACCAGACGGCGGTTCGCCTCGGAGTCGAGATTCCCCTCGATCAGCTTGGACGCGGCGGCGATCGAGAGGTCCACCGCTTCGCGCCGCAGCTCGAGGATCGCCTTGTCCTTCTCGCCCTCGATTTCCTTGCGGGCCCGCGCCAGCAGCTGCTCGTACTGCTCGCGCGCCTTAGCGAGCAGCGCCTCCCGCTCCTTCTCCGCGACCGATTCGATCTCCTGCGCCTCGGCCCGCGCGCCGGCCATGGTCCGCTTGTGCTCCTCCAGCAGCCGGACCGCCTCGGCGCGGGCCCGCTCCGCCTCCTCCAGCTGCTGCTGGATGCGGCGCTCCCGCTCCTCCACGGACTTGAGGATCGCGGGCCAGCCGTACTTCCACAGCAGCCCGAGCAGGATCAGGAAGACGAGCAGCGTCCAGAAGATCAGCCCGGTGTTGATGGAGAAGGGGTTCAAGCCCTCGTCTCCACCGTGGGCCGCTTCCTGGAGCGCGACGAGCAGCTGCACCGGCATTTACAGCAGCTTGAACAGCAGGGCGAACACGAGTGCCGCGAGCGTAGCGCCTTCGATCAGCGCCGCCGTTAGGATCATCGCGCCGCGGATGTCGCCCGAGGCCTCGGGCTGGCGCGCGATCGCCTCGACCGCCTGGCCGCCGATGCGGCCGATGCCGAGCCCCGCCCCGATCACCGCCAGCCCCAGCCCGATGCCGGCGCCGAGCAGCGCGTTGGCGTTCTTCGCCGCGGCGGCGATGTCCGCGCCGGTCGGCTGTGCACCCTGAAGCAGCGTCACGAGATCTACCATGGTCTCCTCATCCGGACTGTGTTAGTGCGCATGCTGCATCATCCCGATGAACACCGCGGTGAGCAGCGCGAAGATATAGGCCTGCAGAAACGCGACCAGCAGCTCGAGCAGCATCATGAACACCGTGAACCCCACCGCCCCGACCGCCACACCATAACGGATCGGCGGCGGCGCGGTCCCGAACACGAAGATCAACCCGAGCAGCGCCAGGATCACAAAGTGCCCCGCCGTCATGTTGGCGAACAACCGCAGCGTGAGGGCGAACGGCTTCACGATCTTCCCGATGATCTCGATGGGGGTCATGATGAGCGCCATCGCCACCGCCCCGATCCCCGTCATTCCCGGCGGCACGAACACGATCGTCTTCAGATAGCCCTTGGGGCCGAGCGCCTTGAGCCCGGACACTTCGATTGTGAGGAACGCGCTCAACGCGAGCGCCCCCGTGACCGCCAGGTTGCCGGTGGGCGTGGCACCCCAGGGGAGCAGCCCCAGCAGATTGCAATAGAGAATGAAGAAGAACAGCGTGAGGATGTAGGGCGCGAACTTGGCGCCGTCGTGCCCGATGTTGGCGATCGCCACGTCGTCGCGCACGAACAGCACGATCGCCTCGATCGCCGCGCCGAAACCGTGCGGCGCTTTCCCCTCGCGGTGGCGCCGCTCCACCTGGCGGCCGGCGTACCGCACCGTCAGGAATACGAGCGCGGCCGCGATCACCATGAACACCACGTGCTTGGTGGGCGAAACGTCCACACCGAACAGATACCAGCCCGTCGGCAGGTGCCACTCGCCCAACCCGAACGGCAGCTCCACCACGTGACTGTCCGAGGTGTGCTCGAAAATCACCTTGCCGATGTCGGGCACCTGCATCATCGCAAGAATCTCGTCTCCAGGAAGAGCAACGGCAGCAGCACGCCCAGGAAGCCGAGCGCCGCGGGCAAGGGAGGGAGCGTGGCGCGGTGCGTCGCCGCGATCGCCAGCACGGCGCCGAGCGCCAGCGCCCGTATCCCCATCCCGCCGAACCAACGGGCCATGAAGAGCGGCTGGGGCGCGCGCATCGCGGGCCGCAACAGCGCCACCGCGCCGAGCTGCGCCGCCAGCGCCGCGAGGCCACCGATCGCCGCCGCGCGTCCGCCCCCGATCACCGCCGCCACCGCCACCAGCACGACACCCAACCCCAGCAGCAGGACGTACGATTTCACCCGTCCCGGCGCTCCGTGTCTTTCTTGACGCGGTAATAGATGCTCATGAACCCGCCAAAGCCACCGAGGCCAGCGCCCACGAGGGCGAACAGCGGCCGGGTGCCGAGCCAGCCGTCCACCAGCCATCCCACGGCGCCGAACGCGAGGATCGCGAACGCGAACGCGAACCCGAGCGCGACGTACGAGTAGCCCTCGCCGAAGCTCCGGCCGAAGCGATTCTTGTCGTCGGAGGGCATGATGCGGTCGGGAACATACCCGCTTGTGAAAACTTTCGCAAGCAAAGTCAGAACGGCGCAAACTTATGTGGCGCTTGGGAGTATGATGTGGTAACCTAGAGCCTGAATGGCAGCGAACCCGACCCGCATTTCCCATCCGGCCTCCCCTCCCCAGGGCGACGTCGAGCTGCTCGAGCGCCTCACCCGCGCCCGCGCCGATCTGCTCGCCCAGGTGGGCCGCCGCATCGTGGGCCAGCACCAGGTGCTGGACGGCATCCTGACCGCCATCTTCTCGGGCGGCCACACGCTGCTGCTCGGCGTGCCGGGGCTCGCGAAAACGCTCATGGTGCAGACGGTGGCGCAGACGCTCGACCTCAAGTTCTCGCGCATCCAATTCACCCCCGATCTCATGCCCACCGACATCACCGGCACCGAGATCATCGAGGAAGACCAGGCCACCGGGAAGCGCGCGTTCCGGTTCGTGCGCGGGCCGGTGTTCGCGAATATCGTGCTGGCCGACGAGGTGAACCGCACGCCCCCCAAGACCCAGGCGGCGCTGCTGCAGGCGATGCAGGAGCACCAGGTGACGGCGGCGGGTCAGACCCATCCCCTCCCCGCGCCGTTCTTCGTGCTCGCCACCCAGAACCCGATCGAGCAAGAGGGGACCTATCCCCTGCCCGAGGCGCAGCTCGACCGCTTCATGTTCGAGCTGCGGGTGGCCTATCCCACCAAGGAAGAAGAGGAAACGATCGTCGAGGCGACCACGGGAGACCGCGCCACCGAGATCGCGCCGGTGTTGACGGCCGAAGACGTACTGGCGCTGCAGCACCTGGTGCGCCGTATCCCTGTGCCGAAGCCGCTGGTGCGGGCAGCGGTCACGCTGGTCCGCATGACCCGGCCCGGGGACGCCGAGGCGCCGGGCTTCGTGAAGCAGTTCGTGTCGTGGGGAGCGGGGCCGCGGGCGTCCCAGTACTTGATCCTGGGGGCCAAGGCACGGGCGGCCCTGGACGGCCGGCCGATGCCGGACGAGGACGATCTCCGAACGGTGGCGCCCACGGTGCTCACGCACCGGCTGGTGATCAATTTCGCGGCGGAGGCGGCGGGGCGGAGCGCGGCGGACCTGGTGGAAGAGCTGCTTGTGACGCGCGGCTGGGTGCAGGGGTAGACGGTAGGGAGGTACTCCGATGAACAAGGCCGTCCTAGCTGGTCTGGCGCTGGTGTTGCTGAGCGCCTGCGGGGGTGGGGTCGCGGGCTCGCCGTCGCTCGCGGTGATCAATCGGCAGCTCCTGGGAACGTGGGGCGGGAACAACGCCGTACTGATGGCGCTGGACACGACCGCTCACGTCCACATCGGCTGCACCGCGGGGGACACGAAGCAGGCGATCGTGACGGACGATCAGGGCCGGTTCGACGTGCCCGGCATGTACAACATCACGCTTTATCCAGTGGCGCGCGGTCCCGACCATCCAGCGCGGTTCGCCGGCTCCACCGACGGTCACGTGATGACTCTCACCGTCACGCTCACGGACACGGCGGTCACGCTCGGACCGGTGCGGCTCGAGCTCGGGAAAGAACCGCAGATGGGGCCGTGTCCGATCTGCCGGAGGCCGGCTCCGCGTCGCGTGCGGTGAGCGCAGGGCGCTGACTCCTCGCGCCCGCGTAGTGTCCGCCGTGGAGCTTCAGCTCCCCCAACTCCCACTCTAGGGACGCTGAGCACGTTCCGTCACGTTGATCATCCTCCCCCGCTGGCCCGAGCGGACGCTAGGGGGATGTTGAGTGACGAAACGAGTATCACGAGGGACATCCAATGACCCTACCAGCGTGGATCCGCCCGGTCGGGCTCGCCGAACACTTCGTCGTGGGTGGTGTGCTCGCAGCTCTCCTCGGAGCGCTCGGAACACCGGCCGCGGCTCGAGTTGTGGCCGTCGCGGCCGTCGGCATCGCGCACGAGCTGGGCGACGGGGACTTCACCAAGGCCGAGGGCGCTCCCTGGAACGGCATCCTCGATGTGGTGGCGTTTCTCCCCGTACCCCTGGTGTGGTGGGTCCTGTGACAGGGGCGCTCGCGCGATCCCGTCGCAACACTGAACGTACCCACGCTGCTGGGACGTCGGTGTGTAGATTCCGCTGGCATGAGCATCGCCCACCAAAACGTCGCCCGTGTCATTCACAAGGCGAGAGACGAAGCCAAGGCGATTCTCAACAAACTCGAAGTCCAGGGGCACCCACAGACGAGCCAGTCCAGCGCGCTCTACTTGGCGCTGGTCATGATGCAGAAGCGCCTGCTGGCGGTCGATCCGCCTCCCCCTCCCCTCGCCCAGGTCATTCCCGAGCTGACGCAACTGGCGAGCCAGTGTGAGGGCACGCTCGCTCCCATCAAACCGCTGATCGACCAGGCACTTCGCGTCGCCCGCGCTGGGTAGAAAAGGTTCAATGAGCGGCCAGTTTGGGTGTTATCGCTGTCAGCGATTGACGATCGCCATCCCCCCCGCGGCGTAGCGCTCGCCGGCCGCGGCGCCCTTCGGGAACACCTCGTCGATCGCCTCCCGCTCGGCCGGGCTCAGCGTGATCGCAGCGGCCGCGGCATTCTCCTCCAGGTAGCGCACCCGCTTGGTGCCGGGAATGGGGACGATGTCCTCGCCCCGCGCCAGCACCCAGGCCAGCGCCAGCTGCGATGGGGTGCGCTGTTTGGCTTGCGCCAGCTCGGCGATGCGCGCCACCAGCTCCAGGTTCCTGGTGAAGTTCTCGCCCTGAAACCGCGGATTGCTGCGGCGCCAGTCGTCCGGGGCGAGGTCTTCGAAGCGCCGGATCTGGCCTGAGAGGAACCCGCGCCCCAGCGGGCTGTAGGCGACGAAGCCGATGCCCAGCTCGCGGCAGGTGGGGAGGATCTCGTCTTCCGGGTCCCGGCTCCACAGCGAGTACTCGGTCTGGAGCGCGCTGATCGGGTGGGTCGCGTGGGCGCGCCGGATGGTGGCGGGGGCCGCCTCCGACAGGCCGAGGTATCGGACTTTGCCGGCGCGCACCAGCTCCGCCATGGCGCCGATCGTCTCTTCGATCGGCACGCTCGGGTCCACGCGGTGCTGGTAATAGAGGTCGATGTGATCCACGCCCAGCCGCGCGAGCGAGGCGTCGCACGCCTGGCGCACGTACTCGGGGCGGCCGCTCACGCCGGCCCAGCTTCCGTCCGGCCTGCGGACGAAGCCGAACTTGGTGGCGACCGCCACGCGGTCGCGCCGATCCTTGATGGCCCGGCCCACCAGCTGCTCGTTGGTTTTCGGGCCGTAGGAGTCGGACGTATCGAGCAGGGTGATGCCGAGGTCGCTGGCGCGGTGGATGGTGGCAATGGACTCGGCGTCATCGTGGCCGCCGTAGAATTCGGACATGCCCATGCAGCCGAGCCCCATGGCGGACACGACCAGGCCCTGGGACCCCAGGTGACGCTGCTCCATGTGTTCCTGCCTCCGAGTGAAGGTCGGTATCGGATTTTGGGAACGGAGCGGTGCAAGGTCGAGTTCCCGCGACTACCTCTGGTCAGACATCACCCACTGCTCGAACCATTCCAGGTTCCGTCGCATCACGTCGAGCTGAAGCCTCGGCTCGCCGACGCCGTGCCCCTGCCGAGGGTACACTACCATTGTGACCGGCACGTGGCGCCGCTTGAGCGCCGTGTACAGCTCGTAGCCCTGCGAGATCGGCACCCGCAGGTCGTTCTCGCCGTGCTGGACGAGGGTCGGCGTCGACACGGCCTTGACGCGGAGCACGGCGGAGCGATCCTGCCACAACTTCGGGGCATCCCAGAACTCACCGCCGAAATAGGACCCGATGAATCCAGGGATGTCCGCAACTCCCACGTAGGAGACCAGGTTCGTGATGCCCGCGCCCACGGACGCGGCGCGAAACCGGGTCGTCTGGGTTATGGCGAAGGCCGTCAGGTACCCGCCGTAACTCCACCCCATCACGCCGAGCCGGTCGGGGTCCGCGACTCCGCGCTGTGCCAGCGCGTCGATGCCGGCCATCGCGTCTCGGAAGTCCCCGCCACCCCAGTCGCGGACGTTCGCGTACCGGAACTCGCGGCCATAACCGCTGCTCCCGCGGACGTTCGGGCGGAGCACGGCGAAGCCGGCGGACGCGAAGGCGGCGATCGGGTAGGAGCCCACACCCCCGGTGAACGTCCGCGTGAAGCTCGAGGGCGGGCCCCCGTGCAGGATGGTGAGCAGCGGCACAGGCGCACCCGATCGGTAGCCTGTCGGGTAGGTCACGAGACCCTCGATCTCCCGGCCGTCGAACGACCGCCACCGAATCGGCTCCGTCCTGCCGAACGGGATGGCGGGAAGTGATTGCAGCGCGGCCACCGGCATCGGCGCGAACGGCGCGAGCCGACTGACGTACGGCTCCGGCGCGCGATCCGGCGCCTCGGAAACGAACCCGACATATGTGCCCGTGCCGTTCAGGGCCGGTGCGGACACCATGAGCGTATCAGGCGAGAGGTCCACGGCAGCGCCGCCATCCGCCGGGAGCGCGCCGAGGCGCGAGACCGTCCCGCGCGCCTCGCTGATGACGACGGCGCGCGCATCGCCCGTCCAACCCACGATCGCCGGTCGGCGGTCGAAGCTCTCCGCCAGCGGGTGGACCGCGCCGTTCACCGGCGAGACGAGCACGACCCGAAACGTGAGCGCGTACGTCGCCGGCGCGTCCGAGACGGTGACCGCGACCCAGCGACCGTCGGGCGACCACGCCGGGCCGCCCTCGGCCGCCGGCGTCGCCACGAGCGACCTCGTCCTGCCCGTCGCGACGTCCACCACCGACACGTCGGCCCGCACCCAATCGTCCCCCGACGGCGAGGGCGAGTGCGAGAAGGCGATCGCGGCGCCGTCCGGTGACCAGTCGAACGCGGGACCACTCATCCCCGCACCCACATGCCCGCCCACCTGTACGTCTTGCGGCGTGAGCAGCCGGGCGACCGTCCCGGTGGCGTCCCCCGCCACGCCGACCGTGTAGAGGCGCGCGAACCGCTGCCCTTCCCCGACCACGCGCGCGTCCCGCCCCGGCGCCGGCGGCTCCGTGAGCATGTACGCCATGCGGCGGCCGTCCGGCGACCAGCGAAACTCGCCCAGCTCCCCGGTCACGTCCGTGAGTCGCTCCGCCGGCACGCCGTCGAGCGCCACGCGCCACAGGTCCCGCTTCCCCGACCGGTTCGAGGCGAACGCGAGCCAGCGCCCGTCCGGCGACCAGGCGGGGGAGCTCGCCGGGGTCTCGACCCGTCGGGCCGCCCCCTGCCCCGCGTCACCGACGGCATACACGTACACGGAGGTCCGCCACTCACTCGGCTCCGCCTCCAGCAACGGCTCGGACACTTCAACCGCCGCCCAACGCCCGTCCGGCGAAATCGCCACGCTCCCCACGCGTTTGACCGAGAACGCCAGTTCCGGCGTCCAGCGCGCGACCGGGGCCTGCGCGCGCAGCGCCGGAAGCTGCACGTTCGCTGCGAGAAGGAGAACCAACGCGGAGGCATTTTCGCACGGTGGGGAGGCTGCGGGCATGAGGTTGCAATCTAGGCCGCAGCGCGTAGCATGTCACGGAACGCATGAAACGCTCCGCAGCCCTGCTCGTCGCAGCCGCTTTGGCGTGCGCCTCTGCGCCCGCCGTCCGCCCCGGCGTCGAGGTCTTCGTCGAGCACCCGCCCGCGCTCGTGCGCGCCAAGCGGGTGGGGCTGATCACGAATCAGTCCGGCATCGATCGCCAGCGACGCAGCACGATCGACCTGCTCGGAGGCGTGCCGGACCTGACGCTGGCCGCGCTCTACTCACCCGAGCACGGCATCCGCGGCGTGGCCGAGACGCGCGTCGCCTCGACCGTAGACGAGAAGACCGGGCTGCCCATCCATTCGCTCTACGGCGACGCCGACAAGCCCACGCCGCAGATGCTCGAGGGGATCGACGTGCTGGTCTACGACATCCAGGACCTGGGCGTGCGGCAGTACACGTACGAGTCCACGCTCGCGCTCGCGATGCAGGCCGCGGCCGAGAAGGGGATCCCCATCGTCCTGCTGGATCGGCCGAACCCGGTCACCGGAACCATTCTCGAGGGCAACATCCTTGAGCCCGCCTACCAGTCGTTCGTCGGCATCTATCCGGTCCTCTCGCGCCACGGCATGACGCTCGGCGAGCTGGCCAGGATGTACAACGCGGAGCAGCGGATCGGCGCAGACTTGACCGTCGTGCCGGTCGAGGGCTGGCGGCGCGACATGTGGTGGGACGAGACGGGCCTGCCCTGGGTGAACCCGTCGCCGAACATCCGGCGGCTCGAGGCCGCCATCCACTACCCCGGCACGGTGTTCTTCGAGGCGACCAACGTCTCGGAGGGGCGCGGTACGGACCTGCCGTTCGAGCAGATCGGCGCGCCCTGGCTCAGGAACGGCGAGGTTGTCGCAGGCATGACTGCGATGAACCTGCCGGGCATCCGGTTCGAGGCAGTCGAGTTCCCGACGGCGGAGACGGCGCGGAAGTATCCCGGCCAGGTACTGAAGGGGGTGCGGTTCACCGTGACGGACCGCGCCTCCTACCGGCCCCTGGCGACGTCGCTACTGATGATCGACGTCATCCGGCGGCTCCACCCCGATCAATTCCAGTGGGCGGGCGCGACCGTCGAGCGCCACGGCGGCAGCGCACGGCTGCGGCAGGCGATCGAGGCAGGGACGCTGGCGGAGCTGCTGCGCGAGTGGGAGCGCGACCAGGCGACGTTCCGGAAGCGGCGTGCCCCCTACCTGATCTACCATTGAACATCTCGCTCCAGGGCTTGCTTCCCGTCGCCGCTGCGCTCGCGTTCGGCATGCGTCCCCCCTCTCCCGCAGGGAGAGGGGGACAGGGGGTGAGGACCGCGGACACGCTCTGGCTCCAAAACGCCGGCCTGCGGCTCGGCTTCGACGCGAGCAACGGCTCGCTGCTCGAGCTCACCGACCGTGCGAGCGGTCAGTCCTTCGTCGACGGGCAGAGGGCGAGCGCCATTTGGCGGCTCGACCGGCTCGGCCCGGGCGACTTGAGGGTCGTCCCGAGCTCCGCGCGCAACTTCTCCTGGCACGCGCTGGCGGGCGAGCGGCCCGGGATCGCCCTGGTCTGGGGTGCCTTCGGGCTGAACGAGGCGCCCGGTCTGCGTGTGACCGCCACGGTCCGGCTGCTCGCCGAGTCGGCCCTGTCGGAGTGGCGCATCGTGGTCGACTCGCCGGGCGCCATCGCGATCGAACAGGTGCGCTTCCCCCGGCTCGCCGCTATACCGCGGCTGGGTGAGGGCGAGGAGCTCGCGGTGCCCCGCTGGATGGGCGCACTGGCGCGGGACCCGGCCACGCTGCTCGCGGGAACGGATGGCAAGGGCCGCCGCCTCGAGTGGGCGTATCCGGGCACCCTGTCGCTCCAGGTGATGGCGCTGTACCGGCGGGGGCGGGGCGGCGCGGGCCTCTACGCCGCAGCCGACGACACACTGGCATACCGAAAGACGTTCGCCATCTGGGGCGATTCGGACGGCTCACGCGGCTACGAGCTGGTCCACCCGCTCGAGAACCCGGCGAGCCCCCGGACGCAGTGGACAGCGCCGTACGCCGCGCTCCTCGGGACGTTCCAGGGCGACTGGATCACGGTCGCCGAGCGCTACCGCGCGTGGGGGACGCGCCAGTCCTGGGCGCGCGAGAGCCGGCTGCGCCGGGGCCGCCTCCCGGACTGGCTGCTCCGAACCGGCATGTGGGTCTGGAACCGCGGCCGCTCGCCCGGTGTGGTGCCGCCGGCGCTCGCGCTGCAGCGTGCCCTCGGGCTGCCCGTCAACATCTACTGGCACTGGTGGCACCACGGTCCGTACGACACGAGCTTCCCCGACTACCTCCCGCCGCGGGAGGGGGTCGACTCGTTCCGCGCGGCGCTGCGGGCGGCGCACGCCGCCGGCAGCCACGCCATGGTCTACACGAACCAGCGACTCTGGTGCACCGGCACGCCCAGCTGGTCGAGCGAGCACGCGGCCCGCTGGGCGGTGAAGGAGAAGGACGGCCGTGTGCGCGAGGAGACCTACAACATCTTCGATCCGCAGCCGTGCGCCACCATGGACGTGACCACACCCTTCTGGCGCGCCAAGTACGCAGGGGTAGCGGACACCGTACTGGACGGCTACGGCGTCGATGGGATCTACATGGACCAGGCCGTGCAGTCACTCGTGTGTTGGGACTCGACGCACGGACATCCCGCCGGCGGCGGGAACTACTGGATGGGCGGGTTCCGCGCCCTCGCGGCCCAGATCCGGGCGGCGGCCGCGCCGGGCCGGCCGGGGGGGCCGGTGCTGCTCGCCGGCGAGGGCGCCGGCGAGCCGTGGCTACCGGAGTTGGATCTCATGCTCACGCTTCAGGTCAGCCAGGAGCGCTACACCGACCCGGGCAGCGGGTGGGAGCCTATCCCATTCTTCCAGGCGGTTTACCACGCCTATGGCGTGACCTACGGCAACTACTCGTCGCTCGTCATGCCGCCCTACGACGAGCTGTGGCCGGCGCGGTTCGCGCCAGCGGAGCCGCTCACGCTACTGGACACGCGCTTCCGCCGGCAGTTCTATCTCGAGCAGGCGCGATCGTTCGTCTGGGGATTACAGCCCACGATTGCGAACTTCCGCGCTTCGCAGTTGGCCGACCGGCCGGAGGAGACTGCTTACATGATGCGCCTGGCCCGCCTCCGCGCGCGGGCGCTGGACTACCTGCTGTACGGCACATTTCTGCGCCCGCCGGAGCTGAACGTGCCGTCGGTCGACGTGGACCTCTCGCGCGTCTCGATCTACGCAGCACGGCGTGGGGGGCCGACCGTGTCGGCAGCGCGGTACCCGGCGGCGATCGCCGGCGCGTGGCGCGCCGAGCAGGGGAGCGTCGCGATCGCGCTGGCAAGCATCGTCGACGAGACGACGTCCGTCTCGTTCACCTTCGACCCGGCCGCCTACGGTCTCGGGGGCGGCGGGCAGATCGAGCGGATCGATGAGCACGGGCGCCGTCCGTTCGGTGAGTTCTCGAGCGGTGTCGTGCCGGTCACGCTGGAGCTGCCGGCCGGCGGGGCTTACGTATTGGAGTTCCGGCGGAGTCGCCGGCGCTGATCTCACGGGTTCCTTACTAGAGGAGGATCGTCCGATGTTCTCTCCACTCGCCCACCGACTCCGCACCGTGCTGCTGGCCGCCGGAGGGCTGCTCGGCGGCGCCGCCGGCCTGCTCGCACAGAACACCGTCAACCTGCAGGGTCGCGTGACCGGGGCGGGCGGCGCGCCGCTCGTCGCCGCGCAGGTCACGGTGTCGAACCGCGAGACGGGGCAGCAACGCAGCGCGGTCACGTCGGCACAGGGCACGTACACCATCGTCGGGCTGCCGCCCGGTCCCTACCACGTCACCCTGCGCCTGCTGGGCTACGGTACGCGGGAGCGCGACATCCAGCTGCTGGTGGGCCAGCACGCCACGCTCGACTTCCAGCTCCAGGAGGCCGCCGTGGCGCTCGAGGGTGTGGAGGTCGTGCACCAGCGTGAGCCCAGCTTCGAGGTGCAGCGCAGCGACGTCTCGGCGCTAGTCGTGACCAACGAGATTCTCAACCTGCCCCTCAACACGCGCAACACGATCAACCTGGCGGCGATCGTGCCGGGCCTGAAGACGTTCGCGCCCACCGCCGGCCGATCGCTGCCCGCCGCCGGCTCGCTGCCGGACCTGCGCTTCTGGAACTTCTACCTGGACGGCGCCGAGTGGAAAAGCTTCTTCAACGGCAACCTCGTGGGGATCCCGCAGACGGGCTCGCCGCTGCCGCAGGAGGCGATGCGGGAGTTCCGCGTCCACCTGAACCCGTACGACGCCCAGTACACGCGCGGGGCCTCCTTTGTCATCAGCGCGGTGACGCAGCGCGGGACCAACGAGCTCCACGGCTCCGTCTTCGGCTATGGTCAGAGCAACGCCCTCAAGGCCCTCGACCTGATCCAGCGGGAGCGTCGGACCGCGAACCCCGCCACCTTCTCGATCCCGGACTACACCCGCGCCCAGTTCGGCTTCAACCTGCGCGGCCCGATCCGGCGCGACAAGCTGTTCTTCGCGGTCAGCTACGAGGGACAGAGCATCGACGACGGCATCGCCGTCCTGCCCGGGAGGCCGGCGTACCAGCCCGCCGTCTGGGACGCCTTCGCCGGAACCTTCAAGGCACCGACCCAGAACCACACCGGCGTCGTGCGCCTCACGGCGCCGCTCGGCGGCACCCACGGCCTCGACCTGGTGTGGGCAGGTCGCTACTACAACAGTGAGACGAACTTCGGCGGGACGGGCGCGCGCAACTCAGGGATCAAGGCGAAGTACTGGGTCCACAGCGTCCAGCTCCGGGACACGTACACGCCCCGCTCCTCGTTCGCCAACGAGCTCTCGCTGAACCTGCTATTGTGGAGCCACAACGAGTCCCCGCTCGAGCCGGGCGTCACGCTGCAGTACCCCGGCATCACCTTCGGCACAGCGGGCTTCCCCCTCGTCCTCAAGGAAACGCACGTGCGGCTCATCGACCGCGCCACCCGCACCTTCGGCGAAGGCCGGCACATTCTGACGGCCGGCGTCGAGCTGGCGCGGGTCCGCACCAACAGCTGGCTGCCCAGCAATCGGGACGGCTTCTTCACGTTCCCGACGGACACGAGCACGCGCCCCAACCTCGGCCGCATCGGCGTCGGCTTCTTCAACCCGAACTCGGACGAGGATGCCCGCGCCATCACGAATGGCTGGAGCACGGGTGCGTACATTCAGGACCAGTGGCAGGCGCGGCACAACCTCCAGCTCACCGTAGGCCTCCGCTACGATGCCGAGATCAACACGCTCGACAACGACTACACCGTGCCCTGGGCGAGCGACCCCACGCTCCAGGCGATCCCGCTGCTCGCGGACTTCCTGAACACGGGCAAGCGCAAGAACGACTTGAACAACCTCGGCCCGCGCGTCGCCTTCTCGTGGGACCTGTTCGCCAACCACCGCACCTTCCTGCGGGGCGGCGCCGGCATCATGTACGACCGGATCACCACGTTCATGGCGTTCTTCGAGAAGCAGTCGGCGGGGTGGCGCTCGTACGACTTCGCGAACCCGGGCACCACCGACCCCGACTCGCTGCGCCGGATCGTGCTGTCCGGTGGGGGCACCACCCCGCCGAACATGAATCTCCTCAAGACCAACATGAAGACGCCCGAGAACCGGCAGTTCTCGGTCGGCATCGGGCACCAGCTCACGGACCGGCTCGCGCTCAACCTGGACTACATTCACCAGGACGCGCGCCACCTCTACGTCCAGCTCACGCCCAACTGGCTCAACACGACGACGGGCCAGCGCAACCTGACCAACAGCTACGGCGTCATCACGCTGTACGACGACGTAGGTCGCGCCAAGTTCGACGCGCTCATTGCCGGGCTGACCTACGACCGGCCCGGGCTGCGTGTGAGCGCGGCGGGCACGCTGGGCTCGTACCAGTCGCAGTTCGAGGGGCTCGGGAACTACATCGACCGCTCGTTCCTGGTGATGCAGCCGACCACCGCGGACGAGCGGTGGCGCCTGGTTCTTTCAGAGATCGGCGATCTGCCGTTTGGCCTGAAGCTGTCGACGGTCGCGATCTTCGCGGCGCCGCGGCCCTACGTCGCGACGATCGGCCAGGACTTGAACCACGACAACAACTTCGTCGACGATTTCGTGGGCGACAGCGCCAACCGGGTCATCCGGCCCGTGGCGGCGTGGAACAACATGTACCGCACCGTGGACCTGCGCCTCGCCAAGAGCGTGTCTGTAGGGGGCGCCCGCCGGTTCAGCGTGAGCGCGGAGGCCTTCAACATCTTCAATTGGGACAACCTGTCGGGTTTCAACGGCCGCCAGAGGGACGCGGCCGGCAATCCGATCGCGAATTACAGCCGAAAGAATGGGGTGTTCGCACCACGGCAAGGGCAGCTCGGGCTGCGCTACGAGTTCTGATCACCCGAGCATCGGCGGGCGAGGGGGGCGCGCCAGACACGCGCCCCCCTGACTGCGCCGGGCGTCCGCTTACTTCAGGTACTGTCCCACAAAGTCCAGCACGTTGTTCCGGTCCAGTCGGAACACGCCCCCGGTGCCAGCGCAATTGCCGTTGAGCCCGAAGGATGTCACGCCCGCGATCACGTTGCTGGTGCCGAGGTAGTCGGGCCCGCCCGAGTCGCCGAAGCAGGTACCGCCGGTCGAGGCGTTGTTCGAGAGCAGGAGCGAGTAATCCCCCACGATCCCGCCGTTGATCTGGATCAGGTGCGGCTCGGCGAACATGCGGATCCGCAGCGCCTCGATGTGCACCGGGTTGATTTCCTGCAGCCCGTAGCCCACGGCGGTGAAGGTGGTGTGGCTGCTGGGCTTCAGAGCGTCGAGCTGGTCCTGCGTGGGAAGCTGGCCGTACTGGCCGGCGGAGAGCTTCACGGCCTTGGAGAGCAGGACGACCCCCACGTCGTGCAGGAAGAACAGGGCCTCGGTGAACGCCGGGTGCGAGTGCCACTCTGTGGCCTCGATCGTGTTGGGCCCGCCCGGGTTGGGATACGTCGGGTCGTGCTGCACGTCGGCCTCGTTGAAGATACGGAGGCCGGAGAACTCGCCCGGCTCGCCGGCGCAGTGGCCGGCGGTGAGCACGACCTTGGGGGCGATGAGCGTGCCGGAGCAGCGGAACGCCGGCTTACCGGCGATGTCCATGATGATGAGGACGACCGCGGGATGGGCATTGCCATCGAGCGTGCCGTTGGTAATGAACGACGGGCGACCCGGGTTGCGGTCGGCCGTGGGAACCCGGTCGCAGCCGAGCAGGCTGACGCAGGCGGCGGCCAGGACGGGGATGACCAGACGTGCGTGCATGGTTCCTCTCGCGGGCGGAGTGGGGCTTGCGATTGTAACGCGGAACGAGCGCGCCGACTAGAGCACGGCAAGTTGTGTAACGAGAATCCGCCTCAGCGTTGACAGTGGCGAAGCCAAGCTTCCAGCCGCAGTTCTAACTTGTTCAAGCGTAGTGTGTTGACAGCAAATTGATTTGGATGCCTAATGGTAGCATTCCGAAACGCTGCGAGCCGTCCGCTTGGTGCCGCATCTGCAGCTTCTCACGTTGGGCGCTCCCCTGCTCCTTACGCAGTCTGGCGAGCAGGTGCGCTTCCGCACGCGCAAGCACTTCGCCCTGTTGATCCGCCTCGCCATTGAGGCGGGAAGAAAGCTGACTCGCGACTATCTGATGGACCTGCTGTGGCCCGATGCTGCGGCACCGCGGGCGCGCCACTCGCTTGCCCAGGCATTGACGGTACTGAAGGAGAAGATCGGGCGCGATCATCTCGTCGTGCAGCGAGCGTCCATCGGGCTCGTCGCCGGCGCCGTACAGGTGGACGCGGCCCGGCTCGACACCCTTGAGGCCGAGATACGTGGCCAGTTCCTCGACGGCTTCGAGGTACCGGGGGCTGTACAGTTCGAGCACTGGAAAGACGAGTGGCGCGCGAAGCTGATGCCACGAATCCGCGATTGTCTCGTGAAACAGATGGATGCTGGCCGTCGGATTGGCGACTTCGAGTCCGTGGAGAGGCACGCGCAGCTCCTCCTGGACCTCGACCCACTGTCCGACGACGCGGTCCGCGGCGTGATGGAGGCGCGGGCATGGGTGGGCGATCGCAGCAATGCCCTCCAGGTGTACGGACGGTTCGAGATGCGGCTGGCGGAGGAGCTCGGGGCGAAGCCGAGTCCGGACCTGGTGCGGATTGCGGATCTGCTCCGCGAGGGGCGACGCGCAGCGACGCGGCCGGACAAGGGCGGACAAGTGTCGGAACGTCGCGAGCGGCGCTTTGAAGCCGAGACACTCATCGGTCGCGAGCGCGAGTTCGCGCGCCTGTACGACGCATGGCTCGCGGTCCGACGGCGCGAACCGCGCATGGTCGCATTACTGGGCGATCCTGGCGTCGGAAAGACCACCCTCACTAACGCGTTCGTGTCGACTTGCCAAATGGAGGGCGCGGCGATTGCGCGTGCCCAAGCCTATGAAGCGGAGCGCGAGTTGCCGTTCGCAGTGCTCGCCGAACTGGTCAAGCAGCTCACACTGCAGCGGGCGATTGGAGGCGCGGATCCGGAGGCGCTGAGCGAGCTAACGCGCGTCTCACCGGAGATCCTCACAGCATTTCCGGGCGTGCCAAAGGCGGCGGAGTGGGCAGCGGAGGTCATTCCCTTGCGGCTTGCCGACAGTTTCCTGAAGGCGGTCGAGGCGGCTACGGAGGAGAGTCCTCTAGTCCTGGTCGTCGACGACGTCCACGCAGCCGACAATGCGACGGTTGCGATTCTTCACATCCTCGCGCGCAAGCTCCCGCGCACCCGCCTCCTGCTGATTCTGACAGCTCGATCCAACGAGCTGCGGACGGTTGCAGGTCCGAACGCACTGATGTCGGATGGCAAGATTGAAGCGCTCCAGACGCTGGACCTCGAGCCGCTGCCGGGCGAGGCGGCGGCGCGCCTCGTCGGTGCTCACGTTGCGAAGGCGGAGGTGCCAATCGCGGACGTGCCAGTCGCGCGCATCCTTCAGGCGAGCAACGGGAATCCCCTGGCCCTTGAGCTCCTCACGAAGGAATGGCTGGCGCATGGATCGAGCTCGCTGCTGAGTGACTTGGAGGCACTCAACACGCAGCCAGCCGCGAACATCGGAATCCCCCGAGCCATCGGCGCCGTGTTCGAGCGCCAGATCCGGCGGCTGGACCCTTCGACACGGGCGGCCCTCGACCTGGCAGCCGTGCTCGGAAGGCGGCTCGCGGATCTGTCCCTCTATGATGTTGTAGAGCTTTCCGCGGCGGCAGCCGGCGAAGCACTATCCCGGTTGAAGGACGAAGGTCTCCTCCGGGAGGTGCATGGCGAGCTCGAGTTCCGGAACGAGTTGATCCGGGCGCAAGCGTATTACGCTATGGCAGGGCCGGCTCGGCAGGACTTACATCGCAGGGCAGGGCAAGTGCTGGCGGCTCAGTGCGCCGCTCAAGGCCGACCGCCAGAGTTAGAGGTGGCATGGCATTTCCTCCGCGGCGAGGACCAGGAACGTGCACTTCCAGTGGCTCTAGCCGCCGCGGAGGCGACGCTGCGAGTTGGGGCGCCCTGCGAGGCGGAGCAGATCCTGACGACGGTGCTACATAAGGTCCCGAAGGACGCTTCACCGAGGGCACTAAGCGTGCTGTTGGCGAAGGCGCTCATCGACCAATCCAAGGCGGACGTGGCGAGGCCTGTTCTAGACGCTTTATGTTCAGACCCGACGCTATCCACTCGCGAGGTCGCTGAGGCCACGCGTTTACGAGCGATAGCGTTCTATCTTCTCAACAGTGAGACGGGCACGGCGCATCTTGACGCTGCAGAAGCTGCGCTCGTTGCCGCGCGGAAGACCGGGGAGATGCGGCCACTCGCCAGCGCGCTCCTCGAGTTTGCGAGGGCCGGCCTGGAAGCGGGCGATGAAACCCACCTTGCCACAGCTCGCGACGAACTACACTTCCTGTCCGAGAAGGCAGAAGCCAGCACGCTTCACGAGGTTTGGTACGCCCTGGGCTTTTGCTATCACCACTCGCTCGAGCTGCGCGCCGCATGCACTTGCGTTGAACGGGCGATAGAGCTGCTTGAGCATTCACCGAATGTCGTGGCTCTATCACTTGCTCACAACGCTCTCGGCGTCTGCCAGTACTACCTCTGCGAGCTGGACAACGCAAAGGCTTCGTTGTCGACTGCCCATACCTTGGCTCGCAAGATAGGCGACGACTACCGAGTCTCGCTAACAGCAGCGAATATGTCCACCCTGCACCTAATGCGAGGCGATTACGCGGAAGCCATTCGTGTTGGGCATCTGAGTACCGACGTCGGGGCCAGACTGCCTAGTCACCCCCGCCTCATCTCATCCTACATGAACCTCGCCGAAGCCTACATGCTCTCAGGGAACCCGTCGGCCGCGCTTGAATCTGTCGATAGAGCGCGGAGCTGGCTTAGGATACAGCGGAGTTGGCGCGCCAATACTGACTTCACTATGGAAAGTGCGCATATGGCGCTGATGACGGGGAACACATCACTGGCCCTTGAGCTCATTGCCTGCTTGGAAAAAACGGCCCTTGGCAAAGAGCGCGCATTGTCCGAGCAGGGCGCGTTTGAGAAGCTGCGGATCTTCGCACTGGCGCACCGACATGGTAACGAGGAGGCAATGGACGCGGTCACTACGGCTCGATCCCGCTTCCGCCATCGCCATCCGATCAATTATTTCGAAGTGTTCGCCGCCTCGGCTTGGCTAGAGCGACGAGCTTTACACACTTACACCGACGACACTAGAAAGGAGTTAGCAAGGCTGGACGAAAGCAGAGCTCACGGGTTGCGGGCGCGACTAGTCGCGCAGGGGTTCTTGGGGTGACTGATGATAGAGGCTCGCGAGCGGTTGCTCCCTGAGCACCCGGTACTATTACCTCGCAACCGTTTGCATCCAGCCGCGCTTGGCCACTCTATGCGGTGCGTGCCCGCCATCCTCTGCAGCCTCGCCGCCGACGAGTCTTCGGATGGCACGAGAATTAGTGACGAGCTGCACGAGGTCGGGGTCGAACTGGCGCCCGGCGTGCCTTTGGAGCTCCTCGATGGCAACGGCCAGATTCATCGCCCGACGATAAGGCCTATCCGTCGTCATGGCATCGATCGTGTCAGCGATCATGATGATTCGTGCGCCTATCGGTATGTCTTCGGCAGCGAGGCCATCTGGGTAGCCTGACCCATCGAAATTCTCATGATGGTGTCTAATCATCGCTTGCACCGATCCGCGCAACCTCGCAGCTGTGTGAACGAGCTCTGCGCTTCGAATTACGTGAGTCCGCATGGTCATCCGCTCTTCGGCAGTAAGCTTGCCCTCCTTGCGAAGCAACGGAGCAAACTCCTCATAAATCTTTCCCACGTCGTGAAGCAATGCGGCTCTCTTGACCGCGTCCACTTCATTCGCTGACAGCTTCAATTCTCGCGCTATGGCCAAGGCGTACTCAGAGACCCTGAGGGAATGCCCCGAGGTGTATGGATCCCTCGCCTCCATCGCTTTGACCATCAGCTCGAGCTTCTCTTCCAGCTCCTCTTGCATCTGAAGGTTCATCTGATAGAGCTGACGAACCAGAAACAGTGGAAACACGAGTATGGCCAACCCGAGCAGTTGCAGTTTGACGTAGAGAAAGACTAGCAGGACAGCTAGGGTACTAGAAACGAGATCCGTAGCGAGGGCGTCCTTGCCAATTCTGTCCCACGCCTCGCGAACGGATACACCAGTGCTGAGGGACACCGCCAAAGCGACACTGCCGTGGTTGGCTAGAAAGTAGACCAGGACGAGACAAATGAATGGAATCAGTCCAAAATCGAACGTCTCAAGACTGACCGATCCTCCGAGGGTCGAGTACACCAAGGCACCGAGGCCGGAGGCAAGCATGAACTGGGCGGTATTGAACCAAACTCGGACCAATGGCTTGTCGCGAACGAATTTGTCGGCCACAAACGCTGTCACGCCGCCTATGAGCATCGGCCAAGGGTGCTTGAAGAGCGCGACGGAAGCGATGATCGGCACGAAGGAAACCGACGTTCTTACGTTCGCCACCGGGATCGTAAAGGAGAATGACTCGCTAACAATCCCGAGGATCACAAAGGCAGCGAACGCATTCCAGAATTTCGACGGGAACGGGCCAGGTATATCCCACTCCCGGAGGGCTAGTAGGGCGAATGTAGCAGCGGACACTGCGCCTATAAGGGCGTAGATCCAGACCTGCCGAGCCCTCTGCCTAAGTCCCTCGGTCACGATCGGTTCTTAAGGTCCAGGGTAAGGGAAAGGGCCCCATAGGTCACTACCACGATACCTGTCCATTCGCGAAAAACAACTTCGCAAAAGCCGCAAAAAGCGCTGCGAGCAAGTGCAACATTGAGCGTCACCCCCTTCTGGAGACTGCGAGTCGCAACCATCGACCCACCAGGAGTGGCACGCCTCGCTATGGCGCACCCGACGCTCCGCTCGTCGTCTTTTCGCTCAGCTCCGCTCAAGTAGCGGTGACCAGGGGCCCCTTTTTTCGATTTGTCCCTATGTGGCTCGCCGGCTCCAAATTGATCCGACGCAGCCGATAAGTCCGTCAATTCCGCGTAACAGTCTTACGCCGCCTTGCGCCGCCGCAGCGCCTCGCGCATCGCATCCACCACCGCCGGCATCCCCGCCGACTTGTTGAGGATCACCTTCACCCCCATGCGCTGCAGCTCCACCGACGCATGCTCCGGCATCCCCCCCGTCACCACGATCACCTCGGCGTCCAGCTTGCGACCCGGCTCCAGCAGCCGCTGGATCACCTGCGGCGCGTTCAGGTCCGGCAAGCTGTAGTCGAGCACGATCAACGACGGCTGCACCCGGCCGATCTCGAGCAGCGCGTCCACCCCCGTCGCCGCCTCCACCACCTCCAGATCCAGATCGGACCGCTCGATGGTCAACACCATCGCCTTGAGATAGCCCGGATCGTCGTCCACCACCACCACCACGTCGTGCCCGTTCCCGCCCTCGAGCTCCGGCGGCACCGTCATCTCGTGCGCCTTGAGGAACGCCGTGAGATCGTCCGCCTCCACACGCCGACGCCCCGTCGGTGTCTTGTGCCCCTTCAGCAGCCCCTGGTCGATCCAGTTCGCTACCGTCGCGGGGGAGACCTGACAGACGCGCGCTACGCGCTGCGTACCCCAGTACCGCCTGTTTTTTGGCAAACTCACAGAACCCCAAATAACGCCAAATTGGGAAGTGCGCAAGGGGTGTATGTAGACGCCCTGCAACAGCCCCGGGCCCCGTAAGCTAAGCTATTGAACTACAATATTTTGTGAGGAATGTCACCGCCGCGTCAGCGACATTTTAGCGCCGCGCGTCGGTCCATCGGTTGGTTGCGTCCAACACCGCCAGCACCGCGCTCCGCTCGGTGCTTTCCCTGATCTCGCACGTCCCGGTGAGCAGCTGCGCCTCGCGCCCGCCCAGTCCGTGCACCGCTACCAGCACGAATTTGCGGTCGAACGCATCGATGATGGTCGCACCCTCGAGCGCGATCGAGTTGTCGGGCATCAGCTCGTCCAGGCACAGCGATGCGGCCCGCGCCGCCGTCTCCACGCGGTTCCGCACGGTATCGGTCCCTTGCTCCTCCGCCTCCGCGTCCTTCCCCTCGAACGACAGCTTCACGCGCACGATCACCCGCTGCGGCCGCTCCGAGGGCCGCACCTCGAGCCCCTGGAAGATCACCACCCGTTTCTTGGCCCGGGTGCGCACCGCCTCCTCCTGCATCTGCTCGATGGGCCGCACGTCGGCGGTCTGCGCCACGCTGATCTTGCGGTGGTCGATCTTCAGGCCGAGCTGCGCCATGAGCGCCGACTCGATGTTGCGCACCACCTGCTTGGCCTGCTGGTCGCTGGTGGTGAGCACGTGGATCTCGCTCACTTCGCCCAGCGGCGTCACCACCACGCGCGCCGACAAGATGCCCGTGAGGCTCCCGATCAGGTTCTCGGCGCGCTTCACGCCCCACGGATCGGGCGCCTGAGGCGGCGGCGTCAAGGAGAGTGGGTCGCGGTTTTCCGCGCCTTCGGGATTGGAAATGGTCACGCTCCGCGGTCTCCCGTCGCCACCTGGTTTCGTCCCGAGGCCTTAGCGCGGTACAGCGCGCGGTCGGCCGCCACCAGGACGTCTTCCGTCTCCGGGCCCCGGCCCGGCACGAACTCCGCCACCCCGACGCTCACCGTCACCAGCCCCTCGGGGTAGCCGAGCGTCCGGCCCATCCCCTCGACGGTAGCCCGCACTTTGTCGGCGACGCCGAGGGCCCCGTCCACCCGGGTACGCACCAGCACCAGCACGAACTCGTCGCCGCCGTAGCGCGCCGCCAGGTCGGTGGTGCGGATGTGCGCGCCGCACTGCTTCGCCGCCCCGCGCAGGACCTCGTTCCCTGCCTCGTGGCCGAACTCGTCGTTCACCTTTTTGAAGTTGTCCAGGTCCACGAACAGCACTGCGAACGGATCACCGGTGCGGTCGCTCCGGGCCACTTCCGAGGCGAGGCGGTCACGCAACACCCTGTACGTGGCGAGCCCCGTGAGCCCGTCTACGGCGGCTTGAAGCTGCGCCTGCCGCGCCTGCTTGTCGAGATAGGGGGGGCACGACTTGAGCGTCGTCCGTCCCAGTGCCGCAGCGTTCGCGAACGCGCGACACGTCCGGTACCCGCACGCGCCGCAGTCCCACGGCTTGCCGTTGGGCGCGAGCCCGATCTCCTTGAGGATCGCGTCCACCGCCTCCGCCTGCGGCCGCTGCCCGTTGCGGGAGATGGGGAACGCCTCGGCGATCTGGACGTCGCGCGCCACCTCCTGCTCCACCACCGGCAGCTTCGACCGCGCCGGCTCCGTGGCCCCCACGATCTCGCGCCGGCGGAACAGCTCGTCGCGCGGGCCCAGCAGCGGATGGTCGAGACACCCCTCGCACGGCAGGATGTCCACGAAGCCGAGATCGAGGCGGTCCACCGCCACCGCGTGGGCGATGGCCCCCAAGCCGCTCAAGCCCCGGAACTTGCGGAACCGCCGGCTGGCCTGGGATTCCTCGAGCAGCACCTCGAGCGGCAGCCCGCCCGCCGTGCTCAGGTGGCGCCGCCGCTCCTCCGGCACGCGGGTGAAGTACTCGGCCTGCTCCGCGACCACGATGCCGCGCCGCTGGAAGATGCCGTCCAGCTCCTCGAAGGTGACCGCCGCGTCCACGTCCGGCCCGCCCTCGGTGAGGCATACCCCGGCGTACACCACCGGCGTGCCCGCGCCGTACAGCCGCTTCAGGTAGCGCGCCTCGGCGGCGATGGGCGTGGCCACCGGGGCGAGGTAGGGGATCAGCTCGGGGTACTGCGTCCGCACCGTTTCCACGATCACCGGGCAGGTGCTGCGGATCATGGTGCCCCAGTCGCCGTCGGCCCAGAGGTCGCGGTATTCCTGCGCCACCAGCTCGTCGCCCAGCACGCCGCGGTGCACCGTGCGGAATCCCGCCGCGTAGCAGGCGTTCACGACCTGATTGGGCGCCGCGGGATAGAAGTGCACGGCGCTTTCGACCGACAGGATCAGCGCCGCCCGGCCCGCCAGCGCCAGCTCGAGCGCGCGGGGCACGTCGCCCAGCGCCTCGATCGCGTCGTGCGGGCAGGCCGGCAGGCACAACCCGCAGCGGGTGCACGCCTCGTCCACGATGCGCACGATGGCGCCTTCGACCGCGACGGCGTCGGCGGGGCACACGCGTACGCAGGCCATACAGGCCACGCACGAGTCGGGTTTGATCCTAAAGTCCACGAGACAGCCGGCCGGGGCGCTGCGGCTCTCCGAACAACGTCGAGCAAGGGCGCCGTAACATGGACGCCGCGGCACTGCATGTCAATAGCGGCACGGACGTCAACCCTTTGGTGGAGCGAGATTTAGACGAGCTGGTACGCCTTGAGCTTGCGGTACAGCGTGCGCTCGCCGATCCCCAGGATCTCGGCCGCCTTGCGACGATTGCCCTGCGTCTCGCGCAGGGCGGCCTCGATCGCAGCCCGCTCCACATCCGCCATTGTCATGCCAGCCCGATACAGCACTTCGCCTTCCCGCACGGGGGCGGCCTCGATCGGCGTCCCGGAGGTAACTGCAGAGCCGGGGCCCACCTCGATGACCTCGACCCGCCCGGGCTGCTGCTCCAGCCGCCGGCGCAGCTCTTCGACCTGTAACTTCAGCTCGACAAGTGAGCGGAAAATGAACTCCAGCTCCTGCGCGCCCACCGCCCCCGTCCCCCCCACGTCTCGGCTCGGACCGAGCAGCCGCATCGGCAACACGCTGCCGTGCTCGCGGATGTCCTTGGGGATGTCGCTGGCGCGGATCTCTCCTTCGGGCGCGAGCACCACCATCGACTCGATGAGGTTGCGCAGCTGGCGGATGTTGCCGGGCCACTCGGCGTCCACCAGGATCTGCAGCGCCTCGGGCGTGATGCCCTTGAAGGCGCGGTCGTGCTCGCGCGCGAACTCGGGCGTGAAGCGCCGCACCAAGAGCGGGATGTCGCTCTTCCGCTCGCGCAAGGGCGGCAGATAGATGTAGAGGACGTTGAGCCGGTAGAACAGGTCGTCGCGGAACCGCCCCAGCGCGACCTCTTCCTTGAGCGACTTGTTGGTCGCGGCGATGACCCGCACGTCCACCTTGATCGCCTGCGTGCCGCCCACCCGGAAGAAGGTGCGGTCCTCGAGCACCCGCAGCACCTTGACCTGCGTCGCGGGCGCCATCTCGCCCACCTCGTCGAGGAAGATGGTGCCGCCGTCCGCCAGCTCGAACCGGCCCAGCCGCCGCTCCGCGGCCCCGGTGAACGCGCCCTTCTCGTGGCCGAACAGCTCGCTCTCGAGCAGGGTGTCGGGGATGGCGGCGCAGTTCACCGCGATGAACGGCTTGGCGCGGCGCGGCGACAGGTCGTGGATCGCGCGCGCCACCAGCTCCTTTCCCGTACCCGACTCGCCTTCGATCAGCACCGTGGAGCTCACGGGCGCTATCTGCTCGATCTTGACGAGCACTTCCTGGATGGCGGGCGACTCACCGATGATGCCGGTGCGCTGCTGCAGCTTGCGGCGCTCGATCAGACGGCGCACCGTCGCGGCCACCTCGGCCGGGTCGGCGGGCTTTTCGAGATAGCCGGTGAGGCCGAGCCGGCGGGCCAGGCCCTTGGCGTCGGGCTCGGTGTCTTCCACCAGGCCGAGGGTCGAGACCGAGCGGTCGCGCGCCAGCGTCAGGAGCTGGGCGGCGCCGGACTCGTGCAGCCCGCCCGTCACTACCACGCAGTCGGGGGGCGGGTCGCGGCGCAGCGCCTGGCGCGCTTCGTCCAGCGTGTGCGCCAGCGTCGTATGGAAGCCCGCCGCCTCTACGCCTGCGTTGATGCGGACCGCGTGCTCCAGGTCGTCGGTGGTGATGAGGATGCGGTCAGGCATCGTCGGTGCGTGGTGCGTGGTGCGCGGTATCGGCGCCGCTCACGAGATCGACCGCGTGCTCCAGCAGCGTGGCGAGCACGGTCAGGCCATCCTTCACTCCCCCGGGGGAGCCCGGCAGGTTCACGATCAACGTCTTGCCACGCGTGCCCACGACTCCGCGCGACAGCCAGGCGCGCGGGAATTTGGGCGTCGCAACGCCGCGCAGCGCCTCGGCAATCCCGGGCGCGAGCCGGTCCAGCACCGCCTCCGTCGCCTCGGGCGTTACGTCCCGCGCGGTGAGCCCGGTGCCGCCGGTGGTGAGGATCACGTCCACTTCACCGGAATCCGCCCAGCGCGCCAGCTTCCCCGCGATGCGGTCGGTCTCGTCGGGCACCACGCTGCGCACCGCCACCTCGTAGCCGCGCGCGCCCGCCCACGCGAGAATCGCGTCGCCCGACGTGTCGGCCCGCTGGCCTATTGCCCCAAGGTCACTGACTGTCAGAATCCCGATCCGCATCTACTTCTTGGTTCTCCTCGGTACGAAGGGCATCCCAACCACCTCCGCGGGCGCCCGCTTGCCGCGCACGTCGATCGTGAACCGCGTGCCCGGCTTGGCCTCTCCCGCCGGGAGGTAGGTCATCCCGATCGCGCAGTTCGTCGTCGGCGTCACCGTACCGCTGCGCACCACGTCCACCTGTGGCCCATCCAGGTACACGCCGTAGCCGTGCCGGGCGACGACTTTCGGCTCGCACACCTTGAAGCCCACGAGCCGGCGTTTCACGCCCGCGAGCTTCTGCCGCTTGAGGGCCGCGAGGCCGGTGAAGTCGGCGCCCTTCTCGAGCTTCACGATCCAGCCCAGTCCCGCCTCGTACGGCGTCACGCCGGCGTCGATGTCATTGCCGTAGAGGGGATAGCCAGCCTCGAGCCGCAGCGTATCGCGGGCGCCGAGCCCGCAGGGCTCCGCCCGTCCCGCTCCCACCAGGGCGAGCCACAACCGCTCCGCGTCCGCGGTGCGGCAGTACAGCTCGAAGCCGTCCTCTCCCGTGTACCCGGTGCGGGAGATGAAGCACTGCACCGCGGCGACGCTCCCTTCGGCGAAGTGATAGTAGGGAATCATCGCCACGCCGATGTGGGTGAGCGGGCCGAGCAGCGCCTCGGCCCCCGGACCCTGCACGGCGAGCAGCGCGGTGGCGTCCGAGATGTCGCGCAGCCGCACATTGGCGCCGCGCTTCTGCGCCACGATGTGCGCCCAGTCGGCGGCGATGTTGGCGGCGTTCACCACCAGCATGAGCCGGTCCTCGAAGCGGTACACCAGGCAGTCGTCTACGAAAGTGCCTTGGTCGGTGAGGATAGCGGAGTATTGGGCCTGTCCTGGTTTGAGCGCCCCAACGTCGTTGCACGTTACTCGTTGCACGAACGCGTTCCGGTCCGGGCCGCTGACCTCGAACTCACCCATGTGCGAGACATCGAACACACCCACGCGCTCGCGCACGGCGCGGTGCTCGGCCGCGATTCCCGCCGGATAGCTCACCGGCATGTCGTAGCCGCCGTACGCCACCATTTTCGCGCCGAGCGAGACGTGAATCTGGTGCAGCGGGGTGCGCTTGGGAGTTGCGTCGGTCACTTTACCCTTGACCCATGAGAGTCGCGAGCAGGGCTTTCTGCACGTGCAGCCGGTTCTCGGCTTCGTCCCACACGCGCGACTGTTTGCCTTCGATCACATCGGCGGTGACCTCCTCGCCGCGGTGTGCGGGCAGGCAGTGCAGGAAAATGGCCTTCGGGTCCGCGAGCTTCATCAGGTCGGGATCGACGGTGTAGCCCCGGAACGCGTTGCGCCGCGACTCGGCCTCGCCCTCCTGGCCCATGGAGGCCCACACGTCGGTGTTCACCACGTGCGCGCCTTCCACGGCCTCTTCGGGGACCTCCGTGATAGACAGGCAGGCGCCCGCCGCCTTGGCCCGCTCGAAGATGGCGCGGTTCGGCTCGTAGCCCTCCCGGCAGGCGAGGCGCAGCTCGAATCCCAGCACTTGCGCCGCCTCGATCCAACTGTTCGCCATGTTGTTGCCGTCGCCTACCCAAGCGATGCGTTTCCCTTCCCAGGTGCCGAGCGCCTCCCCCACGGTGAACACGTCGGCGAGCACCTGGCAGGGATGCGACAGATCGGTGAGGCCGTTGATCACTGGGATGGAGGCGTGCCGCGCCAGCTCCTCCACCTCGGCGTGGTCGAAGGTGCGGATCATGATACCGTCCACGTAGCGCGACAGCACTCGCGCCGTGTCGGGTATCGGCTCTCCTCGCCCGATCTGGATGTCGCGGGAAGAGAGGAACAGCGCCTGCCCGCCCAGCTGGTAGGCGCCCACCTCGAAGGACACGCGGGTGCGGGTGCTCGCCTTGGCGAAGATCATCGCCAGCGTCTTCCCGGCGAGCGGGGTGTCGCGGTAGCCGCCGGCCTTCATGCGGCCGGCGAGGTCGAACAGCCTCAGGATCTCGTCCCGGGTGAGGTCGGTGACGGCGAGGAAATCGCGCTTCGCGGGGGCGGGGGCCATGGAATCCCTGAGGGGGCGAGTCAAAATGACAGGTTGTGGCTGCTAATTCTACGCGGGAGAGAATCCTGGGACAAGCGGCTGGCCTGTGGATCCGTTCATAGATTGGGCGCAGTCCGAAAAGGAGGGGAGCCATGAATAGACGTGAGTTCGTCAACGGGGCGGCAGGCATCGTCATCGGTGGGATTCCCCTTGGGATTGCGGCCGCACAAGAGCCGTTCCCTTCGACCGTAGCGGGCGTACGCATCGTGGATTCGGAGATTGCCAGAACGGCGACAGCGTTGGCGCGCGCGGCCTCACCACCCTACTTGTTCAATCACGCAGTGAGGACGTTCCTCTTCGGTTCCCTGATCGGGCGAGCGCTCGGACTGAAATGGGACGACGAGGTGCTGTACCTTGCGTGCATTCTGCATGATCTCGGCCTGACGGAGCGGTTCGAAGGCGAGCTCCCGTTCGAGATTCAAGGCGCCGAGCAAGCGAAACGTTTCTTGGAAGAGCATTCCTACGCAAGGCACAAAGCCGGCCTTGTCTGGGACGGAATCGCCATGCATGCATCCCTGATCGGACACTACAAGCAGGCTGAGATCAGACTGGTCGGAGAAGGAGCCGGGGCGGACGTTCTGGGACCAGATTCGTCGCAAATTAAGCAGGCGGAGCTCGACGAGGTTCTAAGAACCCTTCCCCGGTTGCAATTCAAGAAATCATTCCTGCAGACCTGCCAAGATGTGGTGCGCAAGTACCCGGCGGGGGCAACTAGGTCCTTCATGCGAGACGTCGGCGAACGCTACGTACCGGAATTCCGTCCACGGAATTTTTGCGATGCGGTCGTGCACGCTCCGTTTGCCGAATAGTGCGCCGGGCATTCGAGGCGAGCAAAACTCCTGCCCGTGCTAGAGGATGTAGCGTCGCAGGTCCTCGTCGTCCACGATCTTGCCGAGCCGGTCGCGCACCCTGTCCCCGTCGAACTTGATGCGCTTCTCGGCCAGCTCGGGGAGGTCGAACAGTACGTCCTCGAGCAGGGTGGTCATCACGGTGTGGAGCCGTCGGGCGCCGATGTTCTCCATGCGCTCGTTGGCCTTGGCGGCGATGCGGGCGATCTCCTTGATGCCGTCGTGCGTGAACTCGAGCGTCGCGCCCTCGGCCGCGCACAGCGCGGCGTACTGCTTGGTGAGGGCGTTCTCGGGCTCGGTCATGATGCGGACGAAGTCTTCCTCGGTGAGCGGCTGCAGCTCCACGCGGATCGGGAACCGGCCCTGCAGCTCGGGGATCAAGTCCGACGGCTTGGAGACGTGGAACGCGCCGGCCGCGATGAAGAGGATGTGGTCGGTGCGCACGAAGCCGTAGCGGGTCTGCACGGTCGAGCCCTCGACGATCGGCAGCAGGTCGCGCTGCACGCCTTCGCGCGACACGTCCGGCCCGACGGTGCCCCGCTCGCCGGCGATCTTGTCGATCTCGTCGATGAAAATGACGCCGTGGTTTTCGACGCGGTCGAGCGACTCGTTCACGACGTCGTCCATGTCGACGAGCTTTTTCAGCTCCTCGTCGATCAGGATGCGACGCGCCTCGTGCAGGTGCACGGTGCGGCGCTTTTTCTTCTTCGGCAGCATCTCCTGCAACAGCTCGGTGAAGTTGACGTCGGTGCCCTCCATGCCCTGGGGCGGCTGCATCATCTCCAGCCCGGGAAAGCCCTGCTGCTGCACCTCGATTTCGACCTCGCGCTCCTCCAGCGTCCCCTCCTTGAGCTGCTGGCGCAGCTTCTCGCGGGTGCGGCGGCGGCGCTCCTGGGCCTCGACGTCGCCCTCCACGGCCTTCGGCGTCACGTCGCCCTTGGACGAGACCACGAACAGCGGGGTCTTGTCCCCTCTCCCCTCGATCTTCTCTCCGGGGGCGGGGGCCAGGGGGGCCGGCGGCGTCGGCGTGGGCGGCAGCAGCAGATCGAGCAGGCGCTCCTCCGCGCGCACTTCCGCCTGTGGATAGACGTCGTCCTCGCGCTCGGTGCGCACCATGTTGATCGCCACGTCCACCAGCTCGCGCACCATGGACTCGACGTCGCGGCCCACGTACCCGACCTCTGTGAACTTGGACGCCTCGACCTTCAAGAACGGCGCGCCCGCGAGGCGCGCCAGGCGCCGCGCGATTTCCGTTTTGCCCACGCCGGTGGGGCCGATCATGATGATGTTGTTCGGCAGGATCTCGTCGCGAATGTCCTCCGGTGCCTGCGAGCGGCGCCAGCGGTTGCGCACCGCGATGGCCACGGCTTTCTTCGCCACCTCCTGACCCACGATGTAGCGGTCCAGCTCGGCCACGATCTTCCGGGGCGGCAGCTCCTCGAGCCACGGCAGCGTCTCCTCCGGCGCGGCCGGTGCGGCGGGCAGCTTGTCTTCGGGCGTACGGGTGGGCTCGGCCATTACAGCTCCAGAATGGTGATGTGCGTGTTGGTGTACACGCAGATTTCGGCGGCGATCTCGAGCGAGCGCTGCACGATGTCTTTGGCGGGGAGGTCCGACGAGGTGAGGAGCGCGCGCGCGGACGCCAGCGCATAGCTCCCGCCCGACCCGATGGCGAGCACACCGTCGTCCGGCTCGATCAGCTCCCCCGAGCCCGAGATGATGTAGCCGTGCTCCCGGTCCGACACCACGAGCAGCGCCTCCAGCCGCCGGAGCACCCGGTCCGACCGCCAGTCCTTCGCGAGCTCGACCGCCGCGCGCGGCAGGTTGCCGGGGTAGCGCTCCAGCTTCTCCTCGAACTTCTCGAACAGCGTGAACGCGTCCGCGGCGGCGCCGGCGAAGCCGGCGAGGATCTTCCCGCCCTTGAGCGCGCGCACCTTGTTGGCGTTGGCCTTCATCACCGTGTCGCCGATCGTGACCTGGCCGTCGCCGCCCAGGGCGACGTGGCCGTCCCGCCGGACGCACAGAATGGTCGTCGAATGTATTCGCTTCATGTCCCTCTTTATGCGCGGGGATGAGCCTGGTGATACACCTTCTTCAAGCGTTCCACAGATGTATGAGTATACACCTGCGTGGTAGAGAGCGAGGCGTGACCGAGCAGCTCCTGCACGGCGCGCAGATCGGCGCCGGCGTCGAGCAAATGCGTGGCGAACGAGTGGCGCAGCGAGTGCACGTGCAGGTCGCGGCCCCGCGCCAGCGCGCTCAGCAGCCGTTTGATGGCGAGCTGCACGCCCCGCGCCGACAGCCGCCGCCCGCGCCGCCCCACGAACACCGCCCGGCCGTCGCGCGTTCCCGTGCGCCCCAGCGCATCGCGCCTCCGATAGTAGCGACGCAGCGCGCGTCCCGCGTGGCTCCCGACCGGGACGAGCCGCTCTTTCTTCCCCTTGCCGCGCACCTTCACCTGGTCCGAGACCAGGTCCACGTCCTGCTGGTTCAACCCCGCCAGCTCGGCGAGCCGGATGCCCGTGGAGTAGAACAGCTCGAGCATCGCCAAGTCCCGCGCCTCGGTGAACCCGCCCGCCTGCGCCCGCCGCTCGGCCTCGGCGAACAGCTGCTCGACCTCCCCGCGGTCCAGGTGTTCGGGGAGCGTGCGCTCGAGCCGGGGCGTGCGCGCCGCCTTCGCGGGGTTCACCTCCAGCCCGCGCGTGATGTTCAGGAACCGGTAAAAGGTGCGCAGCGCCGAGAGGGCGCGCGCGGCGGAGCGCTTGGCAAGGCCGCGCTGCTGCAGCGCGCCCAGCCAGCCGCGGATCGCCAGGCGATCCACGCCCTCGAAGGTCCACGCGGCGCCGCCGTAGTACTGGGTGCAGAACCCGGCGAAGTCGGCCACGTCGCGGGCGTACGCCTTCACGGTGTGGGGCGAGTCGTTCCGCTCCTTGGAGAGGAAGGCCTCGAACTCTGCGATCTCGGGAAGCGGGGCGGAGCTCACGCCCGCGTCTCGCGGCTGAAGCCGCGGCTCGGCAGTACCGCTGAAGCGGCAATGCCACGCCCGTTTACGGGCAAGCGCCGAGCCGCGAGTTCACTCGCGAACCTCACGCCGACACCTCCACCCCAACACTTTGCGCAAACGCATCGATGTCGCGCAGCGCCCGCTCGACCAACTGCTCCCGCTTTTTCTGCTTGTCCTTCACCGCCCGCTCGAGCGGCTCGAGCAGGCCGAAGTTGGCGTTCATCGGCTGGAAGTGCTCGGGGTCGGCGGTGTGCACGTAGCGGTACAGCGCGCCGAGCATGGTGGTGGGCGGCGGCACGACGGGGGCGTTTCCCCGGAGCAGCCGCGCGAGATTGACGCCCGCGAGGATTCCCGTCGCGGCCGATTCGGTGTAACCCTCCACGCCCGTAAGCTGCCCGGCGAACAGCAGCGTGGCATCGTCCTTGGCCGATAGATGCGCCGTGAGGGCGCGCGGCGAATTGATGTAGGCGTTCCGGTGGATGCTGCCGAACCTCAGGAACTCCGCAGCTCCTAGACCCGGAATCATCCGGAACACCCGCTGCTGCTCCGGCACTTTGAGCCGGGTCTGGAATCCCACCAGATTCCACATCTGCCCCGCGCGGTCTTCTTGCCGCAGCTGAACCACAGCGAACGCGTCGGTTCCCAGGCCCACTGGCTTCATCGGCCCGAAGCGCAGCACGTCGCGGCCGCGCGCGGCCATCTCCTCCACCGGTAGGCAGCCCTCGAAGTAGGGCGTCCGGTCGAACTCGTGGTGCGGCTGGTGCTGCTCGCCGGTGCGGAGCGCTGTGACCAGAGCGTCGTACTGCGCTTCCGTAAGCGGGGCGTTCCAGTAGTCGTCGCCTGCGCCCTTACCGTAGCGCGACGCGCGGAACAGCCGTGTGGTGTCGAGCGAGTCGGCCGAAACGATGGGGGCGATGGCGTCGAAGAAAGCGAGCGAGGTGGCGTCGAGCTTGCGGGCGATCGCGGCCGCGAGCGCCTCGGAGGTGAGCGGGCCCGTCGCCACGATGCCGGGGGACTCGAGCTCGGTCACCTCGCCCCGCACCACACTGATCGCGGGGTGGGTGCTGACCCGATCGTGCACACCCTGCGCGAACGCGACGCGGTCCACCGCGAGCGCCGCGCCGCCCGGCACGCGGGCCTGGTCGGCCGCGTCCAGCACGACGCTCCCGAGCCGCCGCATCTCGGCCTTGAGCAGCCCGTGGGCGTTCGAGAGCTCGACCGATTTGAAGGAGTTGGAGCAGACGAGCTCGGCCAGCCGGTCGGTCTGGTGCGCCGCGGTGCTCTTCACGGGGCGCATTTCGCGCAGCGTGACCGCGATCCCCCGCTCGGCGATCGCCCAGGCGGCCTCGCTGCCCGCGAGCCCGCCTCCCACGACGACAGCCCCCCCCTTCAGCTCGCCACCGATTCCGCCGGCGCCGCCTCCTCCACCGTGATTTCGTGTCCGCACTTGAGGCACTTGCGAGAGACCCCTTTGGTCTTGGTCTGCTTCTCCTCCATCCCGACGAACCCACAGCTCGGGCAGGGGACCGGGACCGGGCGGTTCCACGTCGAGTAATCGCACTCCGGGTAGCGCAGGCAGCCGAAGAAGTTGCGTCCCTTCCTGGTGCGGCGCTCCGCGAGGTCGCCCACGCCGCACTTCGGACACTTCACGCCCAGCGGCACCGGCCGGGTGTGCTTGCAGGCGGGGAACTTGGTGCACGCGAGGAACTCGCCGTAGCGCCCCGTCTTGATCACCATCGGCGCGCCGCACTCCTGGCAGATCTCGTCGGTGGGCCGGTCGGGCACGCGGTCGCGCCGCAGCGGCCGCGTGAAGCGGCACTCGTCGGGGTAGCGGGCGCAGGCGATGAACGGGCCGAACCGCCCGCTCCGCACCACCAGGCCGCTGCCGCACGTCGGGCACTTCTCCTTGTGCAGGCCCGAGAGGTCGTGCACGTCGTGGATCAGCTTCTGCACATCCACCGCGTCGAGCGCCTTGGCGAACGGCCCCCAGAAATCGCCCAGCACCTGCTGCCACGCGAGATCGCCTTCCTCCACCTTGTCGAGCTCGTCTTCCATCTGGGCCGTGAACCCCACCTCGAACACATCGGGGAACGAGCGCTTCATGACCTGCCACACCGTCTCGCCCAGGGGCGTCGGCGCGAAGCGGCGGTCCTTGGCGGTGGCGTACCACCGTGTCTTGAGGGTGGAGATGATGCTCGCATAGGTGGACGGGCGGCCGATCCCCAGCCGCTCGAGCTCCTTCACCAGGCTGGCCTCGCTGAAGCGCGGCGGCGGCTCGGTGAAGTGCTGGTTCGGGATGATCTGCTTCACCATCACGACCTCGCCTTCCGCGAGCGGCGGTATCGGGGGCAGGTCCTCGAGCGTCTTCGCTTCCTCCGGCTCGTGCGCCTCGTGATACAGCTTGTGATAACCGTCGAACAGGACGCGCGAGCCGGTGGCCCGGAACACGAAGCGGCCCAGATCGAAGTCCACCTTGGTGGTTTCGAACACCGCGGGGGTCATCTGGGACGCCACGAAACGGCGCCAGATCAGCTGGTACAGCTTGAACTGCTTGGAGTCGAGGTACTGCTTCAGGGCGTCCGGGGTGCGCGGCACGTCGGTGGGCCGGATGGCCTCGTGCGCGTCCTGCACCCGCGTGCTGCTCTTGCCGCCCTTGTGGACCACGGGCTCGGCCGGCAGGTAGCGCTTCCCGAATTCCTTGCCGATGTAGTCGCGCGCCTGCGCGATGGCCGAGTCGGCTACGCGCACCGAGTCGGTGCGCATGTAGGTGATCAGCCCGACCGGGCCCTCCGCGCCGACCTCGATGCCCTCGTACAGCTGCTGCGCGATCCGCATCGTGACCGCGGCGGAGAAGCCCAGCTGCTTGGCCGCTTCCTGCTGCAGCGTGCTGGTGCGGAACGGCGGGGGCGCCGCGCGCCGCCGCTCACCCTTTTCGACCGCTGTTACTCTAAAAGGAATTTTGAGCGCGTCCGCCACGATCCCCCGCGCGGTCGCCTCGTCCTTGATCTCCGGCTTTTTCCCGTCGAGCTTGTGCAGCCGCGCCTGGAACGCCTGGCCGTCCTTCTCGAGATCGGCCTCGATGGTCCAGTATTCCTGCGGCACGAACTTGCGGATCTCCTCCTCGCGCTCGCAGATCAGCCGCAGCGCCACCGTCTGCACCCGGCCGGCCGACAAGCCGGTCTTGATGCTCTTCCACAGCAGCGGCGACGTTTTGTAACCGACCAGCCGATCGAGCACCCGGCGCGCCTGCTGGGCGTCGACTTTCCGCTGGTCGATGTCGAGCGGATGGGCCAGCGCGTGGGCCACCGCGTCCTTGGTGATCTCGTGGAACAGGACGCGCCGCACCTTGCCCCCGTTGCCGAGCTGGCTCGCCACGTGCCAGGCGATGGCCTCGCCCTCGCGGTCCGGGTCGGTGGCGAGCAGCACGCGGTCCGACGCCTTCGCCGCTTTCTTGATTTCAGCGAGGGTCTTGGCTTTTTCCTTGATGGTCACGTACTCGGGCGTGAAGCCGTTCTCCACGTCCACGCCCAGCTTGCGCTGGGGCAGATCGCGCAGGTGCCCCACGGTCGCTTTGACCGTATAGCCCGAGCCGAGGTACTTGCCGATGGTCTTCGCTTTGGTGGGCGACTCGACGATGACGAGCGCACCCTTCCCGCCCCCGCCCCCGCTCCCGCCCCCGCCCCCTGCGGCGGGCGCCTTGGGCTTCCGCGCGCGTCGCTTGGGGGCAACGGCCACGGCGCTCTCGGACTCTGCCGCGACCGGCGTGCCTCCGTCATCCCCGGGCTTGCGCCCGGGGTCAGCGTTCTTCTGTTTCACCGCCGCTTTCTTAGCAGCCACGCATCAATCCTTCGTCAAACGACGCGAGTGCGCATCTTTACCATCCCGCACTCGATTGCGCAAGCCTGACGACCTCGATCATCGCCTGCTGTGCAGACTTACGATCGGTGTCGACGTGTGCATGCGCGTTGCGGTAGAACGGCTCGCGCTCCTTTTGCAGCTGGCGCATCCGCCCCGCCGGGTCCTCACCTGATAACAACGGACGGGTTCCCGCCGGCGTTGCGCGCTGCACCGCGGTCTCGGGCCGCGTGTACAAATAGATCACGAGCGCGTGCGCCTTCGCGGAGTCGATCGCGCCGGGTTGCGCCGCCCAGCCGCCGCCCGGAGCGATCACCGCGGGCTCGCCCGTGAGCGCGGTCTCCATCTCCTTGCGTTCCATCTCGCGAAACGCCGCTTCGCCCTTCTCCGCGAAGATCAGGGTGATCGGCCTTCCCTCGCGCCGCTCGATGATCGCGTCGACGTCCACGAAGGTCGCGCCCAGCCGCTCCGCCACGAGCTTGCCCACGGTGGTCTTGCCCGACCCCGGCAGGCCGACCAGCACGATGTGCCGTTTCACGACGCCGCCCCCTTGGGAGTGCGCGCGCGCACCTGCGCCACATACCCTTCGAAGTTCCGCTTGGTCTCGCTCAACGCGTCGCCGCCGAACTTCTCGAGCAGGGCCTGGGCCAGCACCAGGGCCATCATCGCCTCGGCGATGACCCCCATGGCGGGGACCGCGGTCACATCCGACCGCTCCGACTGCGCCTGCGCCGCCCCGCCCGTCTTCAGGTCCACGGTACGCAGCGGGGACATGAGCGTGGAGATCGGCTTCATCGCCACGCGCGCCACCAGGGGCTCGCCGGTGGTCATGCCGCCTTCGGTGCCGCCGGCGCGGTTGGTGGCGCGGGCCAGCCCGGGCAGGATCTCGTCGTGCACCTCGGAGCCCTTGCGCCGCGCGGCCTCGAAGCCGAGCCCCAGCTCCACGCCCTTCACCGCCGGGATGGACATGAGGGCCTGCGCCAGGCGGCCGTCCAGCTTCGCGTCCCACGAGACGTGGGAGCCGAGCCCGACGGGAGCGCCCAGTGCGATCACCTCGACCACGCCGCCCAGCGTATCGCCCGCGGCCTTGGCCGCGTCGATGCGGGCGATCATCTCGCGCTCCGCTTCCGGGTCGAGGCAGCGCACGGGGCTGGCGTCGGCGGCGGGGTTCAAGGGCTGGGGGATGGTGACCGGGGAGTGGGTCACCACGCCGCCCAGTTCCACGACATGCGACCCGATCTCGACGCCGAACTGCTCCAGCAGCAGCTTGCACACCGCGCCGCAGGCGACGCGCGCCACCGTCTCGCGCGCGCTCGCCCGCTCCAGGATGTCGCGGGCGTCCTGGCGGTCGTACTTGAGCGCGCCAGCGAGATCGGCGTGGCCGGGCCGCGGACGCGTCACTTGGCGGCGCCGCTCGCCACCGGGGGCGTCCGCTTCGGGGGCCATCACGTCCTGCCAGTGCTCCCAATCGCGGTTCCACACGAGCATCGCGATGGGTGAGCCGAGCGTCTCGCCGGCGCGCACGCCCGCGAGCCACTCGATCTGGTCGGCTTCGATCTTCATGCGGGCGCCGCGGCCGTAACCGCCCATGCGCCGCTTCAGCTCGGCGTCGATGCGCTCGGCCGAGACGGGCAGCCCCGCGGGGATCCCCTCGAGGACCGCCACCAGGCCGCGCCCGTGCGATTCTCCCGCAGTCGTGAAGCGGAACGTCACGTTGACCCGCGGCTCAAGCCGCGACTCGGCACTGCCGCTGAAGCGGCTTGGCGCCCGTTTACGGGCAGATGCCGAGCCGCGAGTTCACTCGCGCACCTCACGTGACGATTCACGATGGTTTGCCTCCCCGATAATAGCACGCGAGCCCGACTCCGGGCCGGGCTCGCGATGCTACCGCGCTCGAGGAAGCGTCCGCATCGGCTCACCGTCGCGGCGGCGCCGGGTTCGGGTTCGTGAGCGTCGGGAGGCGCACCATCACCAGCCCGTTCGCCGTGATCCCGAACAGCAGTTGGCCGGTCGCGTCGCGCGCCACGCGGAACGGGCCGATGATCGGATCGCGGATCGGAATCGTCACGGGCACCCCGGCGCTCAAGAGCTGGCCGCCGTCGAACGTGTCGAACACGTCGATCTTCGCATCGGGCCGGGCGGCGAACAGCAGCCGGTTGTCCTTGTTGGTGCCGCTGCCGCAGTTCGGGATGCAGGTCCCCCCCGGCGAGAAGTCGTGGAAGTAGTTCATGTCCATCCCCGGCGCGCCGGTCAGGCAGCTCGCGAGATTCGCCGCCAGGGTGCAGGAGGTGGCCTTGAGCCGCAAGTTTGCGTCCAGGTAATAGATCGAGTCGGCCCGCACCACGTTGGTCCGGCCGTTGAAGTTGGTGGCGATCGACTGCACCTTGATTCCGGTGTTGCTGATGAAGTCGCTCACGTGCACCCCGGGCGACATACCCAGGTCGACATGGTCCTCGCCCTGGGCCAGCGTGGTCCGGCCCGTGAGGGGATTGACGCAGCTGTTGTTGAGGACGCCGACGCCCGTAATCCGCTGGCGGGCGTCGTACGCCATCACGCGCGCGAACGCGGTCGTGATGTTTCCCCCCTCGCCGAAGAAGGCGTGGGTGAAGTTCCCCGAGTTGCGCGCGTAGGTCGAGTCCCCCAGCCCGAACGTGATGAGGTTCACCGTCACGCCCGCGCACGCCGACAGCACCACCTGGCTCGTGTTGCCGCGGATCTCCTCGATGCGCAGCGTATCGGTGGCCTGGCTCGCGAACGTCGCCCCGATCTCCCAGAAGAACTTGCCGAACAGCGGGAACCCGCTGGTCGGGCTGACCAGCTTCTCCATGCGCAGCGTGGCCTTGCCCGCGAAGGGGGTGGTGCTGCTCTGAGTCGGGGTGGTCGAGTACAGCGCGAAGATCGAGTCCGGCGCGCACGCCGTGCCGCCGGCCGCGCGGCACACGGTCGCGACGTACTGCGGCCGGTCGGACACGTCGTGCACGATGATCTCCTCGATCGTCCCGCCGTTGACCCGCAGGACCTTGTACGTCTCGATCAGGAAGTTGGGCAGGTCCTGGCGCCACTGCAGCTGCCGCACGCCGGGCCGCACGTCCACGATGGCGAGCTGGGTGCCGCCGGCGTCCGCCACGACGATCGAGTCGCCGTAGTTGCCCAGCGTGTCGCGCGGCCATAGGGCGACGCCCCAGGGTACTCCCACGCCGAACGTGATCCCCGCCGGGACGAAGCTGTCGGGGCCGACCCGGAAGACCTCGACGCGGTGGCGGGTCGAGTTCGTGAGATACAGCTCGTTCAGGTTGGCGTTGAAGATGGCGTCGGCGATCTTGCCGCCCAGCGGCAGGGCGAACGTTCGACCGGCCACGACCACCACCGTGTCGACGCCGTTGCTCGACGTGGCCGCCCGGGCCGGGCCGCCCGAGAAGCGGGGCGGGGCGGTGAGCACCGTGCTCTTTTGCGAGAAGGTGCAGTTCCGGGCCGTGGCGAGGTCGCAGGCGTAGCCGCGCACCACCACGCTCTTCGGGAACGTGCCGAGGGTCAGCCCGAGGCTGAACGCGTGCGTCACGTCGGTCAGGTTGCCCGCGCCGACGTTCAGCGAGTCGAACTTGAGCGGCGTGATCCCCGTGAACGGGGGCGTGGCGTTGAGCACCGTGTCCACCCGGAAGCCGATCCAGGAGATCGCGCTCGGGTCGAGAGCGCGGACCGTGATGGTGTCGTTCGCCTCCACGCGGGCGGCGATCGTGTGCGACACCGTCGGCGGTGTATTGTCGGTCGCCACCGACTGGATGTTGACCGTCACCGCGGCGGTGAGCACGCGCCGCCCGCCCGCGTCCATGCCGAAGCCGGTGACCGTGAACGACCCCGTCGTGAACGACGGAACGACGGTGAGTGTGTCCGTGTACGTCGTGTCCGCCGGCAAGGTCCCGGTGAACACGAGCGAGTCGGTGGGCGGCGTCGTCGGATCGGTGACGGCGGTACGCGGCACGACGATGAAGCCCACGCGCTGGATGCCGCCGATCTGCTGCGCCCGGACCGCCACCTGAAGGTTCCTGCCCGGTGAGGCGAGCGCGCCCGTGATCGGCGCGATCAACGTGACGCTCAGCGCCTGCACGTTCGACAGGAAAATGAAGATCGAGTCATCGGCGAAGTTGCCCCCGGCGTCGATTGCCCGGCCGACGATCTTGATCACGCCGCCCGCGCCGGACCCCGCTGGGAACTTGATCGCCTCGGTCAACGTGACCGACGTCACCACGCCGGTGAAAAGCGTGTCGATCTGAGCGGTATAGCCGCCCGAGAAGGTGAGCCGGATTTCCCTGAGGACCCTATCGTCAGTGGCAGCGACGCCGAAATTCAACCCGCCGTTGATGTCCTGGGTGTCCCGAGTCGTGCTGAGCTTGATGGTGGGCGGGATCCGATCCGCCAGCACGCCACCCGGGTTCCGGGCCGTCTCGCACGCGCCGACGGCACCCGCGAGCGCCACCAGCGCGCACCAACCCCGAACCCCACGCATCCGCTGCATAAGAACGCTCCTGGTTACTTCCCGGTGCTGGGCGTCACCAGGTCGTCGATGATGTGCGGCGTGATGAGTATCAGCAGATCGCGCCGCGATTCCGACTCGGAGCTGAAGCCGAACAGCTTCCCGAGAATCGGCAAGTCTACAAGGAATGGAATGCCGGACTTGGTTACCGTGACCTCGGTCACCGTAAGGCCACCGATGACCGCCGTTTCGCCGTCGTTCACCAGGATCTGGTTGTCCGCCTGCTGCGTCTGGAACGTGAAGCCGATGTCCACCGACGCGGGCCTCACGTTGGAACGCTCGGCGTGCACTTCCATCAGGACCTGCCGGTTGGCCGTCACGTGGGGCGTCACCTTCAGGTTGATGCCGGTCTGCTCGAACCGCACCGTGGCGCGCGGTGGTGTGGCGCCGCCCGTCGCGGAGCTCACGTCGATCACCCGGATCGGCACCCGGTCGCCGACCAGGATCTCGGCCGGCCGGTTGTCGAGCGTCGTGATGGTCGGCTCCGCCTGCACGTCGGCCAGCTCGACCCGCTGCAGCGCCTGCAGGAACGTCGTGAGATCGAAGTTCCCAATCGCGGTCGAGAAGATCAGGTTGAGCGCCGGGTTCACCACTTCCTGGTCGGCGTTCCCGATGGCGGAGAGGGAGTTCCCACCCAGGTCGACGATCACCTGGTTGGACGCGAAGTTGCCCTGCGGCACGAGCGCCCCCGTGTTCGGATCGAGCACCGCGGTTCGGGGATCGGGCCGCTGGACGAGCTTGTTGAAGAACTGCGTCTGGGAGCCGAGGTCGTACTTCACGCCCAGCTCCTCCACGTCGGTCCGGTCCACGAAGATGATCTTCGCCTGGATCGATACCTGTGGCGTGCGGATGTCGAGCCCCTTGACGAACTCCTCGACGCGGTTGATACGGCTCGAGATCTCGGTGATCACCAGCGCGTTGCTGGTCGAATCGGCCACCACCTTGCCGCGCTGCGTCAGGATCGACTGCACCGAGGGCACCATCGCCGCGGCGCGGGCGTAGTTCACCCGGACCAGCCGCGTCTCGACGGGCACCGTCGAATCGGCGCGCGCCAGGTCGCGCTTGTCGATCACCTGGATGATGCCGCCGTCCAGTATGCTGGCGGCGAGCGCCTGCGACTCGAGCACCGCGTTGAACGCGAGGTCCCAGGGCTGGTTCTTGATCTCGGCGCTGACGTTCCCCTTCACATCCTTCGAGAGGATGATCGTCCGCCCGCTGAACGCCGCGAAGCCGGCCACCACCTCCCGCAGGTCCGCATTGTCCCACGTCACCGTGATGCGCGCCGCCTGCGACTGCGCGCTCTCCTTCGCGTGCGCCGCGAAGTACGCGTCGATGACGGCATCGCCGGTCTGCACCGGGGTCGCCACCCGCGCCGCCTGGCCCCCGCCGCCGCTTCGGGCCGCGGGCCGTTGCGCCACCGGTGCCACCGGAGCCGCCGCCGTGCCCGCCGCCGACTGGCTCGACCAGGCTTCGAACGCCGTCCGCTCCGAGCCGATCTTGACCCGCACCTGGCCGTCGCGCCGCTCGACCTGATAGTCCTTCAGCGCGTCGAGGTCGATCACCACCCGCACCACGCCCGGCCGGAACTGGGCGTAGCGGATGTTCTTGATGCCGCCGCGGTTGGCGCCGTCGTACAGCACGGCGGGGGCGACGAGTCGCGCGCCCTGCAGGTCCACGACCAGCCGGGCCGGATTGGCCAACGTGAAGTCCTGGATGTCGACGGCGCCGCGGAGATCGATCACGACCTCCACGCTGCCCGCCGCCGGCACCACGCTGACGGCTTTGACCTCGCCGTCGCGGGGCCCGGCTGCGCGCATCCCCGGGCTTCCGCCCGGAGTCAGCACGACCAGCCACGCGGCGAGGGCTGCGATGCACGTCATGGTGTTACCTCCTGCTTGGCGAGCTGCAGACTCTCCTGCCGCTCGAAGCCGAACTCCTGCACCGTAAACACGATTTCGCGCGGCCGGATCGTCGTGGCCTTGAGGCGCCCGATGATGTTGCCCGGCTTCACGCGATACACCTTGCTATTGGTCACATCGCGCAGCACCGCGACGCTGCGCGCCGGATACCGCCCGTCGTAGTAGACGCCCACCAGCCGCAGGTCCGACAGCAACGGCCGGATGTCGCCCGACTTGAGGAGCGACAGGAACGGGTCCCGTCCGCCGCCCTCGTACGAGAAGACTTCGCGCACCAGCACCGGCGCCGCGGTGCTGTCGCGCCTGGCGCTGTCGGGCTTCGCCGCCGGAGCGGGCGTGGGCTTCACCTGCGCAGCGAGCCCCGGTCGCGCGGACGGGGCGAGCGGGGCGGCGGCGAGCAGGGCGGCGGCGTACGCGGCGAACCGAGTTCTCACCGTGCTCCCCCCGCGCCCTTCTTTGCCGGGGCCGCGGGCGGCGGCGCCGCCGCCTTCACGAACGTGCGGATCCCGAGCTGCGCCTCGAGCAGGGCGCCCGCCGTATCGCCCAGCAGCTTCTGCGCCTGCCCCGCCGCCGCCTTGAGGATCACGTCCTGCGGGACGATGATGCGTGGCAGGCTCGCGATGTCGGAGAGAAACTCACCCAGCTGGTCGTAATGCCCGATGATCTCGAGCCGATAGCGGTACGTGTCGAACGGCGGCCCCGGCTCGACGGCCTGTGGCTCGATCCGGCCGATGGTCACACCGCGCACCTTGGCCTTGGTCGAGATGTCGTCGATCAGCGCCGGGACTTCGTTCTTCTCGGGCACGAGCCGGCGCATCACGCCGAGCAGCGCCGTGTACTCCTCGACCTTGCGGCGCAAATCCTCCACGGTGCCGCTCGCGAGATCCGCCTTGGCCTGCGCGATCACGGCCTCCATTTGGCCGATTTCGGTCTGTATGGCGGCGATTTCCTCGCCCGTCGGCTTGGCCCAGTAGTTCCAGAAGGCATAGCCAAGCGCGACCATCCCGATGGTGATGAGCAGCATCACCTGGCTTTGCCTGTCCTGCGGCAGCAAGGGCATGGCGCTACCTCGCCGACTGGGTCAGGGGGACGGTCCGGATGTACACGGAGTCCGCCACCCGGTAGCGCACGGCCACGTTGAAGGCCGTGACCGGGCGGTCGGCCTCGATGATCGTGGAGGTCGTCGCCGGAGTCACGTCGGTCAGCCAGGGCGACGCGGCGAGCTGGCGCAGGAAGGTGGTGTAGGCCTGGATGTCCACGGTACTGCCGGTGATCCAGATCCGTACCTGCGGCTGCCCCATCGAGTCCGCGGCCGTCCCGCCGCCGGCTTGGGCAGCCGGTGCGCCGACCGTCGTCCCCGCCGCGGCGGGCGAGACCCCCGTGAGCCAGGTGTAGGGAGGCAGGGCCTTGGTGAGCTGGTCGAGCACGTGCGGCCAGATGTAGCGGTCCCCGTCGATGCCGCGGATGACGGTGATCTCCTTGACCAGCGAGTCGCGGATATGCTCCGACTGCCGCTTCTGGGCGATCACCGCGTCGAAGCGGCGCTTTTCCGCCTGCACCTCGGTGCGGCGGTTCTCGGCCACGCGCAGCCGCGTGCTCTGCGTGATGAACCACAGCAGCCCGCCCCCGACCACCACCAACGACGTCGCGCTCGCCGCGAGCAGCCACGGATTCTTGATGCTCGCCAGCAGACCCCGGAAGTCGGGCAGCGCGAGCTTGAAGCCCGCGCCGCCGCCGCCGGCTGCCTTCCGCTTCTTGCCGGGCAGTAGGTTGATTTCGATCATGCGGCGCGCCTCAGCGCCAGGCCCACGGACAGCATCAAGAGGGGAGCCATCTCATCCACCGCCACGGACTCGAACACCGAGTCGCGCACCTTGAGCCGCTGCACCGGGCTGGCGAGCTCCACCGGGACGCGCAGCCGGTTCGACAGCGCCTCGTTCAGACCCGGAACCCGTGCCCCGCCGCCGATCGTGTACACCCGCCCCAGCCCCCCCGCGGAGCGCGACGCCGTCGCGAGGAACGCCGCCGCCCGCTCCACCCCCACCGCGATCTCTTCGCCCCGGGCGTCCACGTACTGCGCCAGGTCCCCGCTCTGGGCCTGGCCCTGGATGACCCGCTCTGAGTCCTCGGCGGAGAGCCCCTTCTCGCGCTGCAGGTCCTCCCGGAAGCGCCGCGTGCCCACCGACAGGTCGCGCGTCAGCACCGGCACGCCGTCTTCCAGGATGTTCACGTTGGTGATTTCGTGCCCGATGTTGACGAGCCCCACTACCCCCTGCATCGCGTCGGGATGATTCAGCTCGAACGCGTTGTGGATCGCGAACGCGTCCACGTCGATGATCGCCGGCTCGAGCCCCGCCTCTCCCAGGAGCAGGGTGCGGCTGTCCACCAGCTCGCGCTTCGCGGCGACGAGCAGCACGTTCATCTGCAGCCCCTCGGCGTCGGGGTCGAGGATTTGGAAGTCGAGCTCGACGTTCGCCATGTCGAATGGGACGTGCTGCTCGGCCTCCCAGCGGATCACTTCTCGGGCGTCCCCTTCCTTCATCCGGTCCATCTGGATCTTCTTGACGATCACGTCCCGCCCGCCCACCGCCGTCACCACCGACCGTTGCTTGACCCCAGCCGCGGAAAACAGCCCCCGGATGGACTCCGACACGAGGCCCGGGTCCATGACCTCGCCCTCGACGATGGCGTCGGCCGCGACCTCGGTCGTGGCGACCTTGACCAGCTCCGGTTCGCTGCCGGAATGGTCGATCACCGCCCGAAAAGGGCCATACATGCCTATGGGTTAAGGACAAGATGGGACGAGGGCAAACTACAGTAAGGCTCGCTCCTTATCCTGTCAAGCCTCGAACCTACTTGAGGCCTGACCAACAAGTACTTTGCTGGCCTACAGTTAGACCGTTTTTTTGGAGTCTTGGCGTCCATCCAACTAACACTCGCGGCCGCCAAACAATCTGCCTTAACCGGTTGACAGCGTGACACTTACTGGACCGGCGGAAGCAGAAGGGCGGGGAACGAGTCGTCCCCGCCCTTAATGCGTGTGACCTCCAGGTCTTCAGAGCCTTAGTACAGCTGCACCCAGCTGCGCGAGCGCATCAGCGCGCCCTTCTGGGTCGCGTTCAACACCTTGAGGACGGCGCACTGGGAATAGTTGATGTTGGCGTGACCGCTCAGCGTGTTCGTGCCGAAGCTCACGCTGTCATGCACCATGGTCGCGCCCCAGAAATGCGCGTCGGTGGAGCCACCACCCG